>Ga0265797_10000028_pt1 | contig 353342 bp, 317 predicted proteins | sample P2T30metagenome_FD_192433 | JGI IMG/M metagenome (GOLD analysis project Ga0265797, IMG submission 192433) | Plant litter microbial communities from East Loma Ridge, Irvine, California - P2 T30 | ecosystem: Environmental > Terrestrial > Plant litter > Unclassified | place: USA: California... | reverse complement strand
TAGCGAACGGTACTATTATCGCGGAAGACCTGGCATCAAATTCGGTGACTACCGCTAAAATAGAAAATGGAACTATCCTTGGTGAAGACATTGCACCTGCAACAGTAGGAGCTGGTAACCTAACTTCAGGGACGGCAGCAAACGGTACAGTTGCAACAGCAAATGGCAATGGTGGTGTTACTTATGCAGCACCAAGCGTAACTGCTGGCAATGTAACGGGAACAGGAAAGATAGAATCTACAGACATCACAGTAGGTAACGGAGAGAACTCAGTACTTAAAGATGTTACACTTACAATAGCAGAGAATGCTATTACAACAGATAAAATCGCTTTAGGCGCAGTGGAGAGTTCAGACATCAAAAACGCAACTATCCTTGGTGAAGACATCGCACCTGCAACAGTAGGAGCTGGTAACCTAACTTCAGGTACAGCAGCAAACGGTACAGTTGCAACAGCAAATGGAAATGGTGGTGTAACGTATGCGGCACCAAGTGTAACTGCTGGCAATGTAACGGGTGCTCAAACTCTTTCAGGAGATGCATCGATCACTGTAACAGATGGATCAGGCGCAACATTAAGAAATACAAGTATTACAGTTGCAGCCGGAGGGATTAACGATACTAAACTTGCAACCGGTGCAGTAACTAATGTAAAACTTGGAGCTGATGCAATTACAACAGATAAAATCGCTTTAGGTGCAGTAGAGAGTTCAGATATTAAAAACGGAACTATCCTTGGTGAAGATATCGCTGCTAAAACTGTTACAGCATCTAATCTTAATGCCACAGGAGCTACAGCAGGAAACGTTGCTACAGCAAATGCAGATGGTACTGTAAGTTATGCAGCACCGAGTGTAACTGCTGGAAACGTTTCAGGTTCGGGAGGAATAACTTCTTCAGACATTACTGTAGGTAATGGAGGAAATTCAACACTTAAAGATGTAACGTTAGCAATTGCTAACGGAGCAATAACTCCGGCGAAATTAAATTCTCAAACAGCAGCAAACGGTACAGTTGCAACAGCAAATGGCAATGGTGGTGTTACGTATGCAGCACCGAGTGTAACAGCTGGAAATGTAACAGGAACAGGAAACATAGAGTCTACCGATATTACAGTAAGTAACGGACAGAACTCAGCACTTAAAACTGTAACACTTGCTATAGCACAAAATGCAGTAACAAGTGCTAAAATAGCGAACGGTACTATTATCGCGGAAGACCTTGCATCAAATTCGGTAACTACCGCTAAAATAGAAAACGGAACTATCCTTGGTGAAGATATAGCTGCTAAAACTGTTACAGCGTCTAATCTTAATGCCACAGGTGCTACAGCAGGAAACGTTGCTACAGCGAACGCAGATGGTACTGTAACATATCAGGCAGTTAGCACAGCAAACCTTGCAAATAAAGGTAGTTTAACGTCTACTGAGGTTTCTCCTACTCCGGCTTCTATAGCTATAGTAGGTGGTAGTAATGCTTTACTGTCAAATGCAACAATTAGTGTTGCTGCAGGAGGAATAACAGAATCTAAGCTTGCTACAGGTGCTGTAACAAGCGATAAAATAGGTAGCAAAGCAGTTACTGTAGATAAGATAAATAATGGAACTGCAAATCAGGTACTAGCTACAAATAATGCTGGTACTGCTGTAACATGGGTTGATAAATCTACACTGGCTATCGAGCCTTGGCAAGTACAGGGTGGTACAACTCAGGCTGCAAGCAATACACAGGCTATATACCAGACAGGTAAAGTTGCCATAGGTAATTTCTCAGGAGCTACTTCTCAGCATTCTTTAGATGTAGACGGTGGAACGGTAAGAGTTAAAGATGTTACAGCTGCATACAACACAGTTGCTACAGATAAAGTTGTATTAGCTGATACTAATGGTGTTTTAAGATCTGCAAATGCAGCGATGCCTAAAGTATTCTACATGCCTGCTGTTGTATTTAATACGTCTGCTCAGGGATCTTTTACAAGGGATTTATATGCTGAATATTTGGCGCAGTTTACAGAGGCCGGAAACTCTACTTTTGTAAAAAGTAATGGTGCTCCTTCAGAAATTCCTCATCACAGCCGTACTGAGCTTAATTACTATATTACATACTATGATACTGCTGTTTTCCAAAATCTTCAGATGACAGCAGGAGGAGTGTTAACGGGTAATATCGTAGGCCCCGGAACTGAAGGCTCTTACATGAACATTGTTTTTGTGGTAAAATAATAATAATTGGCGGCAGGCCATATATCTTTGCGCCTGCCTGCTAATTTATATAACTACTATGTTAAAAATTACACATATATATCGTTTTGGTTTGCTGCAAAAAGCATTGTTTTGCCTGGGGTTATTTTTAGCTCTTGGTACCACAGGAGCATTTGCACAGTTTGCTGTAACAGAAGATTTTCGCGGAAGTGGTAATCCGGATATTATTATTGGAGACGATGCCGCACTTACTTCAGGAAATGCAGATCCGGTTAATCAGGGATGGCTTAGGCTTACTAACTCTGATAACTATAAGAAAGGATCTGCTTACGTAAATAAATCATTTCCATCATCATTAGGTGTATTGGTTGATTTTGAGTTTAAAATGTGGAGAAATAAAAATGCCGACGGAGCGGACGGTATTGGTGTGTTTCTTTTTGACGGTACAAGTGCTTTTAAACTTGGAGGTAATGGTGGTTCGATGGGATATACGTCAGGTAATGGATCGGCAACAGGTCTTGCTGGCGGTTACGTTGGAATTGGCCTTGATGCTTACGGTAACTTTGCTAACCCTGTAAATGGACCAAAACGTGGTGGACCAGCGGGAAATGGTGTGGAAGCAGTAAGGGCTAACGCAGTTATAATGAGAGGGCCTACAACAACAAATAACACAGATAATGTAGTTAATGGTGTGCAGCCTACAAACAGGTATTTGGCAGGTTCAACGATTACTGTTCTTAATAATAATAATGACAACAATAGCTTTAGCTTTGCAGATGCAGGCACGTCCGTAAATAATGATAGAGCACAGAATGCACTGGATTATAATACGAATGTAACTACAAGGCCTGCTGATAACATATATTACAGAAGGATTCAGATTGAAATTGAGCGGCTTAGTGCTAACGGAATTTATAGAATTAGTGTACGCTGGAAAATTAGGCCTGATGTAAATAGTCCTTTTAGATTAGTTACTAGTTATATAACAACAGACGTACCTCCGGCTTTATTAAAACTCGGTTTTTCTGCCTCTACAGGTGGTGATATTAACTTTCATGAAATACGTAACTTACTTGTTACCACACCAAATAATATTCGTGTTATAAAAAGAGGAAATAAAGAATGGTTAAGGGGGCTTACGAGTACTAATTCAGCCACCAATCAGATTCAGTACACTATAGAAATTAATAATGATACTGATATGCAGGTGGATAATATTAAATTTGAAGATTATCTCACCAATGCCGATGGCGGAGTTGTTCCGTTTGTAACAAATATAACTACACCGGGTGGCTTTTTAATTGAATCGATTACCCCGTCTGGATTTGTTGGCAATCCACAATCCACATCTTTCACTAGGGATAATGCAGCGGGAAAAATAAGCCATAATTTATTATCAATTGCTGCAAATGGTATTGCTTATGTAACTGTAACAGGTAGGCTAACCGGTGTGCCTACAGGTAATCTTTTAAAAAATAAAGTTGTTGTTACACCACAGTATGATACAGACATGAACAACAATACATCAATTGTTGAAACGCCTGTGCTGGCTGAAGGAGCCGATGTTACAGCGGTAAATATTGTAGACCATACTTGTTCTGACGGGAGTAATCTTTTTACAATTAGAGCAGCGAGTGTTGGTACTGATGGTCTAATTGTAGGTACAGGTAATAATTCTGCCAGACTAAAAATGGTAATAACCTTGCCGGCATCTACTGGATTTTCTATAGGTTCTTATAACTTTGATGGTTGGGATGTGGTAAGTCAGTCAACAAATAATGGATTGGCTACATATACTTTATTGTCAAACCAGTCACAAACGATCACATCCGGTAATTCCTATAGTTATCCTATTATTTTTACTATAAATAAAACAACGCCATATACTGCTTACTCCACTACGGCAGTATCAAGTTACATAAATAGTAGCGGTAATAATATAGAATCACCAGGCAACACAACAAATAATACATCTGTCGCTAATGTGTATGCAATTCCCCTGCCGCCTACGGTTAGTAATGTCTATTATTGTCAAGGATCTACACCTTTACAGTTAACAGCTACGCGTAATCCAAATAACGCTTCAACATCTGGTTATACGTTAAAATGGTACTTTTCTGAATCCGGTGGTTTTTCATCAGATTTCGCTCCAACACCTTCTACAGAAGCAGGAGGTATTCAAAGTTTTTGGGTAAGCCAGGTAAATGGTACTTGTGAAGGACCAAGAGCAAGAATAGATGTTTATGTGTCGCCAACCCCAACTCCTGGTACTATAAGCGGTAACCAAAATATATGTTCGGGAACTACGCCTGGTAAGATAAGCAATGTTACTGCCGGTAATAACGGTTCGGCAACAGGTCTTACATTCGGAACTATCCGTTATAGATGGCAATATTCTGATGATAATGGGGAAAACTGGATAGATATATCTAATTCAAATTCATCCGAATATACTCCTCCGTCAGCGATAACTGCTACGAGGCAGTACCAAAGGATCACTATTTCCAGACTTACTAATAATGGTATAAATAAAGATTGTGAATCCTCAGGTTCCAATCCGGTTACTGTAACGGTTTCTGCTCCGACACCGGGTATGATTGGCACGAACCAAACAGTATGTTACAATACCGCTCCAAATTCTATAACTACAGCATCAGGTGCGGGTAACGCACCTACAGGTGCAGGAACATTATCATACATATGGGAACATTTTCCATCAAATGCAACTAACTGGTCAACATTAACTGGTCCCGGAACATCGGGAGAAAGTTATTTACCACCGGTACTAACAGTTACTACACGTTACAGGCGCTCTACTGTATCTAACTCAACAGTATCAGGTAATTCGAGAACATGTACATCTTCTGCGTCAAATATTGTAACTATTGAAGTGCAGGGACAGATAAATCCCGGTACGCTTACAGCGGCCAGTAACCAGACCATATGTGCAAATTCAAGACCTAATCCGCTTACAAATGCTACTGATGCATCGATCACTAATGCATTGCCTACTTCAGGATTAGTTTACAGATGGGAGTCTGCAACAAATACTAATGGCCCTTGGGCTACAATTGCTAACGGAACTACAAATGGTGCAAGTTATACCTTTCCAACAAGCGGAAACGGGTCGACAGTAGCTGTAACAACATACTATAGAAGGGTTGCCGTATTTACAAGATCATCGGATGGTAAAGTATGTCAGGAACCAACAGCTTACACTACTGTTACAGTTGGCCTACCATCTGCAGGTTCAATTTCTGCCGATCAGATTATTTGTAAAAATAGTCAACCGGCTAAACTTACATCCGCTTCAGGTGGTGCGGGTTCAGCAGCTGGAGACTTATCATATCAGTGGTATTCGTCTAACCAACCTGTGGATAACTTTAGCCCAATATCGGGTGCAACAGAAGAAGGATACCAGCCGGGTAGCCTTGGCGGTACAACATATTTTTTAAGGACAACAAAGTCTACCAATAATGGTGTTACGTGTGAGTCTGCAAGGACTAATGCTGTAAAAATAACAGTTGTAGAGTTTCCAAATCCCGGACAGATCACAAATACTGATAAATATGCTTGTTACAACACAGCGCCTACCGAGATAACCTCCAGTACGGCAGGTTCGGCAACCGACGGTGCGGTTATAAGTTACAGATGGCAGCAAACAACAGATGCAGCAAATACAGTATGGAGTGGTGATATTCCTAATGCAACATCAGCAAATTATACTCCGGGCCCACTAACGCAAACTACTTCGTTCAGGAGGTTTACAATAGCAACATATCCAAATGCTGAATGTCGCTCAACATCGCCTACCAATACGGTTAAAGTAAATGTATCGGTTGTACCAACATCGGGTACCATTAAAAATGATCAGGTTGTTTGCAGCGGTACAACTCCTAACAATATATTAAACGACCAGCAGGGAACAGGTTCCAGCGGATTAACATATTTATGGCAGTCGTCTACTGATGGTGTAAACTGGACAAATCTTTCTACTGCCAACCCTGACTACCAGCCGCAAGGTGGTATAAACCAGACTACTTATTACAGAAGGTTTGGTATAAGTAAAAATGGTACTGCTGAGTGTTATGCAACAGAGCCATCTAATATAGTAACGGTAACAGTGCCCGTAACAAACGGAGGAACTATCGCATCGGCTCAGACTATATGTTATGGTACGGCACCTCAATTGTTGACATCTGCAACGGGTGGTGCAGGAACAGGTACAAATATTACTTATAAGTGGCAGGCATATCCGAGTAATGGTTCTGCATGGGCAGATATTAGCAATGCAACAAATGAAACGTATCAGCCAGGCACCCTAACAGTAACGACAAGGTACAGAAGGGTTACAACAAGTACTGTTACTAAAGGTCCGGCTAATTGTTCTACAGGAACAAGTAATGAAATAACAATAACTGTATCCGCTCAGGTTTCAGCAGGTTCGGTTGGCTCAAACCAGATCATATGTTATAATACTGTTCCGGCTACATTACAACCTTCGGGAAGCACAAGCACGACTAACTATCGTTGGGACTCTTCACCAAGTGGTAATGCCAATACATGGACACCTACAGGTGTAACGACAGCCGATTTTAAATTCACTGCACCGTTAACCCAAACAACATACTACAGGCGTGCAACAATCTCAGGATCGTGTGAGGCCTACGCAACACCGGTTGTAATTACGGTTATGTCGCGCGTGGAAGAAGGTAGTATCTCGGGCGATCAGAACATATGTATGGATACGGCACCGGCGCGTATCGGTCCGGGTACACAAGGCTCAGGCCAGGGTGATATTACTTATAAATGGGAATCTCAGGTAGAGGGCAGTACTAATTGGACTGTCATAGCAGGCGCTTCAGAGGCATCTTACCTGCCACCTGTCATACGCAAAACGACACGATACAGGCGTACTACAATTTCTACCTCTGTTATAAACGGGTTCACCTCAAAGTGCGAATCGGCATCTACGACTGGTACAGTAGTTGTCACTGTCAGAAACTGTAAAGTGATAACAAACCCAATGATCTATCAAAAAGTAAAAAATTAATGCTTTACGGCATTTAAAAGATATACAATGAACAGGAATATATTACTTATCGTTTGTGTATTGTTTTCGGCAATGTTATCTGCCCAAAACAATAACAATACCGGTCAGACGGTAAACCAAGGCGCATTATATGTTAGCCCAGGTACGCTTATGACCATCATGTCTGATTTTGATAATGATGACATGGGAGAGTATGAAAATAACGGAGAGGTAATTTTTCACGGAAATTTTAATAATGATGGCATAACAACATATAACGCTAGTAAGGGAAGCGGGTACACCCGCTTTGAGGGATTCTCTCAGCAGAATATTACCGGCAGCATACCAGCAGATTTTTATAACGTATTGTTTAACAATCCAAACAACACTGCTACAGAAGCAGCTTTCCGACTATATGGGGATATTTCGGTGAGCGGCAATGCAGATTTTGTAAACGGAACAGTCAAGGATGATGTATTTGGGGGAATCATTGTATTTGAAAACAACGCAACACATAGCAATGTGGATAATGAAAGTCATGTAGACGGTTTTGTGATTAAAAATGGAGAAACTGATTTTATTTATCCTATAGGAGATCAGGACTCTATTACCAAAGCCCGTTATTTTAGGTATGCTGCTATTTCTGCTCCAGCAGAGAGTTCAAGTGCTTTTAAAGGTAAATATTACTTTCAAAATTCAGATGAACTTTATCCGCACACCAACAAAACTGCTGTTATTGAATTAATTAACAACAAAGAGTACTGGAGGGTAGACAAAGAAGGCGGTAATGCAAATGTTATGCTAACCCTTAGCTGGGATACTGCTACCACACCAGCTGAAATTATCGCAGAGCCTTATGGAGAGATTCATATTGTGCGATGGGATGAAGCCCAGCACCTTTGGGTAGATGAGGGTGGTATTGCCAACCAGCTTTCTTCTACAACAGGTACGGTTACTACAGTTGTTAATGTTAAAGGCTATGGTATTTTTACCCTTGCAAGAATTAAAGATGATCTTCTTTTACCCGGCGACATTGTTATTTACAATGGTGTTACACCAGATGGCGATGGTAAAAACGACCACTTTGTTATTGACAATATTAAAGACTTCCCTAAAAATTCGGTTGAAATTTACAACCGTTGGGGTGTAAGGGTTTATGATACTGTTGGCTACGACACTAACGGAAATGTATTTAAAGGCAGTTCAAGCGGTCGTGCTACCGTAACAAACGAAAAGGTACTGCCTACAGGTACTTACTTCTACGTAATTGAATATGTTTATGAAAAGCCGGGTATTAAGCCCCGTACAATTAAAAAGGCCGGCTACCTTTATTTATCCTCAGATTAATATTAAAAAACGTAATGACAATGCAACAATTTAAATGTATTACTATACTCCTGCTACTGGTTTGTAACAGTGCACTTTGGGCACAGCAGGACCCCCAGTATACGCAGTACATGTACAACCCCATAAACATTAATCCTGCGTATGCAGGAACCAGGGGTGTAACTACTATTTTTGGTTTACACCGTGCGCAGTGGGTAGGCCTTGATGGTGCACCGGTAACCAATTCCGCATCTTTAAATGCCCCTGTGGGTAAAAATGTAGGGTTAGGTGTTTCTTTCATAAATGACAAGATTGGCCCAACAGATACAAATGTAATAGCGGCAGATTTTTCATACACAATTCCGGTAAACAACGATTACAAGTTATCGTTAGGTATCAAAGGGTCTGTACAGTTGTTTAATGTAGATTTTACAAAGCTTAATATCTACGATCCCAGCGATCCGAGGTTTTCCGCCAACATAAATAACAAGCTTACACCCAACGTTGGGGCAGGAGCATTTATGTATTCTGAGAACAGCTATTTTGGTTTATCTGTACCTCATATATTAGAAACAAATAATTATTCCGATAACGAGATATCTGTAGTAAAAGAGCGTTTTCACGTGTATGCAATGGCAGGCCATGTGTTTGACCTTGCCTACAACTGGAAATTTAAACCGGCTGCTTTGGCAAAAGTTGTACAGGGAGCTCCTTTACAGGTAGATTTAACAGCCAATGTGTTGTACAACGACAAGTTTACATTAGGGCTTGCATACCGTTGGTCTGCTGCGGTGAGTGCACTGGCAGGGTTTCAGGTATCCGATGGTCTGTTTATAGGGTATACCTACGATACAGAAACAACTAAGCTTGCTAATTATAACTCCGGTTCGCACGAGATATTCCTGCGTTTTGAATTGTTCAAAAAATACGAAAAAGTAATGAACCCCCGATTCTTTTAATCGTTACTATGAGGAAATCACTTTACATACTATGTTCGCTTGTATTGCTGCTGGCACCATTGTCTTTGAACGCCCAGAAACAGTCTAAGGCCAAGAAAAAAGCGTCTAAGGCAGAAAGGGTTGCAGAGAAAAAGATGGAGGCTGCTGCGGTTTACATCGACAAATACAAATATGACGATGCCATAAGAACCTATATGGATCTTATTAAAAAAGGAAAAAGTACCGTAACCCTTTACGAAAAACTGGGTGATGCCTATTATTTTAAGAACGAGCCATATAACGCCGTCCGGTGGTATACTGAACTTTTTAAGCTTAAAAAAGAAGTTGAGCCGGAATATTACTATCGCTTGTCGCAGTCGCTTAAGTCTATCGGTAAATATGACGAGGCTAATGTTTTGCTTAAAGATTTCGTGTCCAAAAATGGCAGCGATCTTAGGGCAGCTATGTATGGACAGGATAAAAACTATCTAAATACCATAAAAAATAATTCGGGTAGGTACAAAATAAAGGTTACAGATGCCAGCACAAAACTATCAGATTACGGCCCGGCATTCTATGGTGATACCACCATTGTATATACTTCAAACAGGGATAGTATAGGGCTGAGCGAAACCAGGGATAGCTGGACAAAACGTTCTTTTACAGTTTTGTATAAGGCTAATATTACACCTAAGGGAAACCTTAAGAACCCTCAGAAATTTTCTAAGAATGTAGAAACTAAACTACACGAGTCTACACCCACATTTACAAAAGACCTTCAGACCATGTACTTTACCCGTAATAATTATAATGAGGGCAAGGCACAGATGGATGATAAAAAACACATCCTGCTAAAAATATACAAAGCCGAAGCTGATGGCGATGGCGGATGGGCAAATGTAAAGGAACTTCCTTTTACAAGTAATAACTTTAATACGGCGCATCCATCGCTAAGCAGCGATGAGAAGACTTTATATTTTGCTTCCGATAAACCGGGTGGTTATGGAGGTTCTGATATTTACAGAGTTGCTATAAATGAAGATGGCACTTTTGGTGAACCTGAGAATTTAGGGCCTACGGTTAATACCGAGGCAAGAGAATCTTTTCCGTTTGCTGTGAGCGATAAGCTATACTTTGCTTCCGACGGGCACCCCGGATTGGGAGGGCTTGACGTTTTTGTTTCCAAAATGGATACCAATGGCATGTTTACAAAGTCATTCAATATTGGTGAGCCTATTAATAGCCGTTATGATGACTTTTCATTCATTATTAACGAAACTACCAAAAACGGTTATTTTACGTCTAACAGACGAAGCGGTAGGGGACTTGATGACGTTTACCATCTTACCGAACTTGTGGAGCAGGATTTTGCCTGTAGCCAGCACCTTGTAGGGTTTGTAAATGATACAAAAACCAATAAAGAACTAACAGGCGCAAGAGTGTCTATATATGATGCTTCGCATACTCTTTTAAAAGAAGTTAAAACAGATCAGGCAGGTTTGTATGCATTTACCGTAGAATGTGGTAAAACATATTACGTTAAGGCAGAAGCTGCAAACTATATTGCTAAAGAAGCTACTGCTAACATCCCGGCAGACTGGGGCGATACTAATGTTGCTATTGCGCTGGCTGCTGTGCCGCCATCTGCACCATTACCTGTTGCTAAGGTTGCTGCTACAGATGCTAAGTTAAAAGTAGGTATGGACCTTGCGAAAGAATTTAATATTGAACATATCTATTTCGATCTTGGTAAATTCAATATTAAAGATGATGCCGCTGTGCAGATCGATAAAGTAATAAACTTTATGAAGCAGTACCCTACATCTAAAATTGATGTGCGTTCGCATACCGACTCAAGAGGGTCTGATGTGTCGAACGAGAAGCTGTCTGACAACAGGGCACAAGCTATTGTTAAGTATGTTATTGACAGTGGTATTTCGCAGGATCGTATCACCGGAAAAGGATACGGAGAAAGCATGCTTCTTAATAAATGTGAAGATGGCGTAAAATGTTCTGAAAACGAACATCTTGCTAACCGCCGAAGCGAATTTATTATTATTGAATTATAAATTACCTAAACCTTTATACCCAGAGAAGCCGCTTATTCAGCGGCTTTTTTATTGGAGATCATTTGTTGAAGGAAAATCGCATTAGCTATGCCTTCTTTACCGGCAGTATTATTAAAATAGATGTAAGCTTCGGTTACATCAGATTCATCTTCGATGGCATTGATGAGGTTTTGCAGGTAGGCATCACTGTAAGCGGAATAGAATAATTTAGGCACGCCATGTAGCCTTACATATGCTATGGTCGTATTTGCCTGTATAGCGTCTGAAATTTTAGGATAGCTCACGCTGCAAAATATAATGCCATGTTTGGCTAAAGCATCCGCTACGTCTCCTCTCCACCAGCTTTCATTTCTAAATTCTACTACATTTTTATATTTGGGATTAAGGCTTTTGAGGATGAGGTTAAGTCGCTCCTCGCTATAGTTAAAACTCGGCGGAAGCTGAAACAGCACAAAGCCCAGTTTCTCTTTGAGTCCTTCGCTACACAGCTTATAAAATTCGTCAATCTCGTTTTGAACATCAACAAACTTTTTAAGGTGTGTAATAACCTTTGGCGCTTTCACTGAAAACACAAACCCTTGCGGACTCTTATCATACCATGCCTTAAGACTTTTTTCTGTTGGAAATTTATAAAAGGTGGCATTGATCTCATACGTGGAAAAATGCTCACAATAATAAGTAAACCGCTTAGAAGCCGGCAGGTCTTTAGGATAAAAGATACCTTTCCAATAGCTGTTGTTGTAAGCAGATAGGCCTATATGTATTTTCTTTTTCATTGGTGAAGCATCTGGCAGTTTTCGCAGTAAAAGCTTCTTCGTTTTTTCGTTCCGGTGTATTTCTTTATCATGGGTAAGTCGCATCTTTTGCAGGTCTTTTTGGTATGCGCCAGCCAATTCTTTTTAAGAACTCCTTCTTTTTTCCATTTCAGGAAATCAAAGCTATAGTTTCGGGCTTCTTCAATAAGCTCGAAGGTTTTGGCTTTTGATATTTTCCCTACAACAGATTCCGGATGCACCCGTGCCCTGTACAATACTTCGTTCTTGATAATGTTTCCAAGGCCGGAAAATATATCCTGCTCCAACAGCGCATCGCAAATAAGTTTATTTGGAATTGCCTCCAGTTTTTTGGCAGCTTTATCTGCATTCCATTTGTCATTCATAAGGTCTTCGCTCCAGTCGTAGTGCGAATTGATATCGCCTTCAAGCAGTTTTACCGAACTGGTGTGGAAGTTAAGCTCGCTGTCCTCGAAGGTTAACCGAAGGCTGGGATTGGTGTTGGTAGCCTTCCGTTCATTAATAAGGTAGCTGCCAAAAAGCATAAAGTGAATGCGTATGGTAAAACCTTTAAAGCATATAAGCAGATGCTTGCCCCAGGTTTTAATGTCGGTTATCTTCTCATCTTCCAGCCTGTCAAAATCAATTTTGGCAAGACCCGATGCAGCAATAACTTTCATGCCCTTAAAGGCAATAATGTCTTCCCTGGCAATTACAATACTTGGTCCTTCAGGCATAATTGTATATTTTATACTTAAAGTTACAATGATATTTGCCACAGCCATTTTTGTTTACCTAAGTTTTAACATGGTGCGTAATAACAAACAACCCGCTAATTATCTTAGCGGGTTGGTAATTTATTGTTTGTAACCTATGGTGTAGATCTGAACGAAATCTTTCATGATTCCCACAAAGTCAATGTTAAGGTCTTTAAGTGCACCGGTTCCAATATCAAATATCCATCCGTGTACGGTAAGCTGCCTTTCTGAAATGGCGCGCTGTACTTCGGCTGTTTTAATCGTATTAATACACTGTTCCTGTACATTTAGTTCGGCAAGGCGCTGGTAACGTTGGTGCTCATCGGTAATAGCGTCAAGCTCCGCACGGTGTATACGGTATACATCACGGATGTTACGAAGCCACGGGTTAAGTATTCCGAGGTCTGATGATTCCATAGCGGCTTTTATACCACCACAACCATAGTGTCCGCAAACCACAACATGATCTACTTTAAGTACGCTTACGGCATAGTTAATAACCGACATTGCACTTAAATCTGTGTTTGGAACTAGGTTAGCAATGTTTCGGTGTACGAAAACATCGCCCGGCTGTAAGCCCATGATCTCTTCAGCAGTAACTCGGCTGTCTGAACATCCAATGTAAAGTATTGAAGGAGCCTGGCCTTCCGATAATTTCTCGAAGTATTGATCGTTAGATTGCCTGTGTTTAGAAATCCAAGCTTCGTTGTTTTTAAAGATCTGTTTTATATCCATAGTAGTATGTTTTGTAACTCAAAAATAAGAATTAATCATTAAAAATACTTCTAAATAAAGGTTAAGGCTGGCTATAAATAGATTTTGATGCAGCAGAACCGCTAATTAATACAGCATAATCAAGGAAACTGCCAGTAGTATTATCACCATAATCTATCTTTCTTTTTTGCGGAATTTCAATCACTTCGATGAGGTCGCTGCTTTTCTGTTGATACGGACTGTTTTTACCGGTAAGCCTAAAAATAGTGAGGTCGTCAATCTTAGCTTTTTTCAGGTGCTCTATGCCTTTAAAATATTCATTCGGGCTGTCGCCGATGCCTTCATCCCCCTGATTAACTGACGAAACATACTCTCCATTCTTATATTTATCCTCCCATATAACTTCCGATTTTGTCAGATAACCTATAACAGAAACGATCTTATCTTTAGTGTAAATGCCATTACCGGACAGCATATAAAAGAAACTTTCATGCTTGCCTTCCTTTGCTTTTAAAAGATGTCCAAATCCTAATCTGAAAAACTGAACCTTATCTTTTAGCTTGTAAATTTTAGCAAGTTGTGCATAGTTATTAAACATTTCTTTTTCGCGCTTGTAATTTGTAAAGCTTACTTTAATCGTAGAAATAAGGTGTGCGAACATTTCTTTATTGAGTATCGACGACTGATATTTATTAGAGTTTGCCTCATAATCAGAAACAAAAGCTTTTAGCTGTTCTTTTGTATAACTGTGGTAGTAAGGGGAGAAGTCGGTAGTATCTTTTTCTACGGTAGTTTGAAGTTCGTTAGCCAATAGCCATTTACTGCGGTCTTTTATCATTGAAAGCAGATGCCTGTAGGTGTACTGATAGGTCACGATCGGGTCTGCACCTAGCACAGTGATCTTTTTATTTTCAGAAAGTTTGTCGTTTATAGCCTTAAGTTTTCTCCATTTATTTAAAACCTCAGTAGTCCTTTCCTGCGGAACACGCGTTCCATAGGTTTCAATAAGGTTTTTGAGTAACTTTTCATCACCCGATTTCAGGTACTCATTGAAATAATAAGCAATGCTGATATCAGTCTCCGGAAAATAATAATGCAGGCTGCCGTTTTTCAGTACTGATTTAATAAGAAATATTTCGGCATCTTCAGTTTTGGCACTGCCATGATAGGCACCAAAGCCGATTACATTAAACTCTTTTTGAGGAAAGGTATACGAATCATCTAAAACTGACGAATTGTTTTTAAGGTATTGCTCTTTATTGTCTTGTGAATGAGAAGAAAACGAAAATAAAACTGACAATAAAAAGATGCTAAAAAAGGTGTTGGCATTCATGGTCATAGAATTTATTCAAAGTTCTATAAACGTGAATAATGATAATTGTAAAATTGGGACAGCCCGTTGCTATTTACCATCAATGTGTTTCTTCCAAAGCTGTGTGGCATAGTCCCTGAATTGTTTTGGGCCTTCTTTAAAAAGAGGATCAAAAGTATATTCGCCGCCCAAATAATCATTAGCACCTACCTGAACTTTATTTTCTCCGCGGACAGCCTGTTTCTTGCCATCTTCGTACATGATGATTTTCATATTCACAGGGCTAACATCGCCATGACAGCCAACTTTATACATAAGCCATACTTCGGCTTTATTATTTTTATTTAGGTCGGTAACCGTTATTGCCGATTTTAAAAATTCCAGTTCAATATCTACAGGGCATTCCTTTACAAAATCATATACTTTCCAGGTCTGTGTCCAGTTATTGCCTTTTAGTGTATAGTGGTAGGCGTAAAGTTCTGCACCTTCTGTCAATTCGGATTGAGTAGTTATAAGTATGTTGTCACCCAAAGCATCGGTGTATCGTAATGCAGTTACGACATTACCCTGATACGCTATAGCCTTAGGAATTTGGGCTGCTTTAAGTACAGTAGTTTTAACCTGCCCAAAGCATGAACCGCAAACCAGTAGTAAGAATAGAAATTTTTTCATATTTAAAGTTAATAAAAAACACCTGATAAATTACTCATCAGGTGCCTGTTTTATTCTTCAAATCCTTCTATTAATACTTCGAGTATCTTAATAGCGGCTTCGCTAATTTTTGTTCCGGGGCCAAAAACGGCTACGGCTCCGCTGTCAAATAAGTATTGGTAGTCCTGTGCCGGAATAACCCCGCCCACAATAACCATAATATCTTCACGGCCGTATTTTTTAAGTTCTTCTATAACCTGCGGTACAAGTGTTTTATGTCCGGCAGCCAACGACGATACCCCTAGAATATGCACGTCATTCTCTACAGCTTGCTTTGCAGCTTCAGCCGGAGTCTGGAAAAGCGGACCAATATCTACGTCAAAACCAACGTCGGCATAACCTGTGGCAACTACTTTAGCACCACGGTCGTGACCATCCTGACCCATTTTTGCAATCATTATCCTTGGGCGACGGCCTTCCAGCTTTGCAAACTCGTTTGCAAGCTGTTTTGCTTTTTCAAAGCTCTCATCGTTTTTGATCTCTTTGCTGTACACTCCGCTAAATGATTTAATTTGTGCTTTATACCTTCCGAAAATCGATTCCAACGCATCGCTTATCTCTCCTAGGGTAGCCCTGTAGCGCGAAGCTTCAATTGCCAGTTCCAGTAAGTTGCCTTCACCGGATTTTGCCGATGCTGTAAGCCTGGCTAAGCATTCGTTTACCTTTTGGGTGTCGCGGGTTGCTTTTATCTGGTCAAGGCGTTCAATCTGCTGGCGGCGAACCATTTGGTTATCTACGTCTAATATATGCAGCGGATCTTCTTTCTCAAGGCGGTATTTGTTAACGCCCACAATAATATCCTGTCCACTGTCAATACGTGCCTGTTTACGTGCGGCGGCTTCTTCAATGCGAAGTTTAGGTATACCTGCCTCGATGGCTTTGGTCATACCACCAAGTTCTTCTACTTCTTCTATAAGTGCCCAGGCTTTTTTAGCGATCTCGTCGGTAAGGGTTTCAACATAATAGCTGCCCGCCCACGGATCTACCGTTTTTGTTATTTTGGTTTCTTCCTGAAGGAAGATCTGTGTGTTACGTGCAATACGTGCCGAGAAGTCTGTTGGCAATGCAATAGCTTCATCCAGTGCGTTGGTGTGTAATGATTGTGTTCCGCCAAAGGCAGCGGCAGCAGCTTCTATAGCTGTTCGTGCCACATTGTTAAACGGATCCTGTTCTGTAAGGCTCCATCCACTGGTTTGGCAGTGTGTACGCAATGCAAGCGATTTTTCGTCTTTAGGCTCAAACTGTTTTAGCAGTTTTGCCCAAAGCATGCGGCCTGCACGCATTTTTGCTATCTCCATGAAATGATTCATACCGATAGCCCAAAAGAAAGAAAGTCGCGGGGCAAACTCATCGATCTTCATGCCTGCTGCAAGTCCGGTACGAATGTATTCCAAACCGTCGGCGAGGGTATACGCCAGTTCAATATCGGCAGTAGCACCGGCTTCCTGCATGTGGTAGCCCGATATACTTATCGAGTTGAATTTTGGCATTTTTCGGCTGGTATATTCAAAAATATCAGCGATAATTTTCATTGATGGGGCAGGAGGGTAGATGTACGTGTTACGCACCATGAACTCCTTTAAAATATCGTTCTGTATGGTTCCCGAAAGTAATTCGGCGGCAACACCCTGCTCTTCGGCAGCAACAATATAAAAGGCCATAATAGGCAGTACGGCACCGTTCATAGTCATAGAAACCGACATCTCATCCAAAGGTATCTGATTGAATAGCACCTTCATGTCTTCCACACTGTCTATGGCTACACCGGCTTTACCAACGTCACCCACAACGCGCTCATGGTCACTGTCATAACCGCGGTGTGTGGCAAGGTCAAACGCAACAGAAAGCCCTTTCTGACCGGCAGCCAGGTTTCGCCTGTAAAAAGCGTTGCTTTCTTCTGCAGTAGAAAAACCTGCATATTGGCGCACTGTCCACGGGCGGCGCACATACATTGTGGCGTATGGCCCACGCAGGTTAGGTGCAAAACCTGCACCAAATTCTACGTGCTCCAAGTTCTCTATATCTTTTTCAGAATAGTTTTCTTTGACCTCTATGCCTTCGGCGAACAAAAAGTTTTCCTTTCCTGAAGAAGAGATTTCTTTTTCCTGTTGCGGTTTAAGCTGTATGTGTTGAATGTTTTTTCTCATTACCTCTAATACAATTATCTTGGGTATTTTTTCGTGCTTTTTGAAGTGTGAAAACAGGCTTTAATAAGTACTTCATTTTCATTACTGACGATAAACATTAATAAAAACGGAAACTTTTTTAATGGCAATGCCCTAAAGTTATTATAGATAATCTTATAATATGGGCTTATGCTAAGTACCCTATATGCCTCATTTAAGTCGATTATAAATTTTTTTGGTGCATCAACACTTCGATCAGCATAATAGTCAATAGTATCTTCAATGTTTTTCTGAGCTAATGGAGAAACTATAACTTTAAATGCCATATTTGTTTTTAAGCTTATCTATAGATTCTTCAGACGAAATATAGTTATCTGTAGGCTCGTGTAATGTCGAATCTAATATCGATTTCATTTCATCTGTAAGATATATTTCTTCATTTTTAGGGAGGATGATCACTTCAACTTCATCAGCATCAAAATCATCCGGAAGCGTAATATTTATAGTCCGTCCATTTACTTTTATGTATTGTCTTATAGCTTCCATAAACTTGTTTTTATAAAGATACTGATTTTGTTTTACTGCTAAGCGTCGGCCTTTTCACTTTCAAGTCGTTCCTGCTCGATTTTTTCGGCAAGCCTTTTTTCTATAATAGGCTGAATAAGCGTTTTCCTTGGGTTTGCCTTTACAAAAGGGTATAACTCCAGATCATGGCTCATACGGTCGGCCTTATTAGGGTATTTATTGGTGCCAAGCAGTACTTCTTTACCGCTGTCAAACAATTCCTGTTCTTTGGCTGCACTTTCCTGGATCTTGCGCTGAATAGTCCCTTCTTTAAGCTGTGTTAAGAAACCGCCGTTAGCCTCAATATCCTTAAACAGGGCAAGGGCTTTTTCGGCAAGCTGCTGGGTAAGTTCTTCTATATAATAAGCACCATCTGCAGGGTTATTTACCTTGTCGAAATAACTTTCGTGTTTCAATACTAAAAGCTGGTTACGTGCTATACGGTCGCCAAACTCGTTGTCTTTATGGTAAAGTGCATCGTAGGCTAAATTGGCTACCGAATTCGCTCCGCCAAGTATGGCACTCATGCACTCTGTAGTGGTACGAAGCATATTTACGTTGTAGTCGTAAAGCGTCTTATTACGTTTTGTTGGCGTAGCAATAATATGGCAGTCAAAATTATGGTCGTATTCTGCCGCAATTAGGTCAAACAGTGTTCTTAGGGCACGCAGTTTTGCAATTTCAAAAAAGTAGTTGGTACCCACCGCTACCTGAAGAACAATTGGCCTATTAATGGTAGCAATACGGTTAAAATATTCGTTGGCATGCGACAGGGTGTAGGCAATCTGCTGAACAATATTTGCTCCGGCATTTTGGTATATACTTCCGTCAACACTTAAAAAGTGAATGTTGCTGCATGCAATAGCTGTAGTATTTAAAGCCTCAATATCTGTTTCAAGATTTTTATGCCAGTTTCCGTCTTTTGCAAGGTGACCTATAGGGTCAAGCTGCACATAAAAATCGGCATTTCTTTCTTTGGCTATAGTATCGAGACTCTTTACGAAATCGATTGATATGAAACCCAAATAAAAATACACGGAGGTGCCGTTTGGTATTTTAGCAAGAATTGTTTTTACATCGATAGTTTCGTCTGTAATCGTAAAACGAATTGTTTCTGCACCTCGTTTAAGTGTAGAAGCCGCTCTTCCTGCCGATTTCTCTGCATCATGTACAAAAATATTCTGGCAAATAGTAAACTCGGCTGCTTTGCCTGCTACAGCAGGGCCCTGCATAAAGTTGTCTATATGATAAAACGGTTTTACCTTAATGCCTTCAGGACTTTCCCAAACAAGCGTTTCATTATAGTCGGCTCCTTTAAGCTCGTACTGTATTTGCTGTTTCCACTGTTTGGAAGAAACCGGATCAAATTCATTAAATAGGTTGTCGCTCATGCAGAAAAATTTTAAAGTGATTTCGTATCCTCGTCCTTTGCAACGGGCACGTCATCTTCAAATTCTATGATGTAAATATCTTCATTTTCGCGTTTCATGTAGTATTTTTCACGCGCGTATTTTTCGGTCTGGTCAGGATTATTTAGCTGTTTAATGCTAATACTGTCCTTTTTTATTTCCTGAATATAGTAACGTTTGTTGGCTTCCAGTTCTTCTATTTTTTTATCGAGCACACGATTTTCAAAGTAAGAGTAATTGTCAAGGAAAGTAAGCCATACGGCAGCAAAAATAATAACCAATACATACCTGTTCCCTAGTATTTTAAGGATAGGATAGCGTGAAGTTAGTTTTTTGAATGCGTTCATGCCGCTAAATTACATCAAAATACCAAAAGACAGATTCCAAATTGCAAACTTTTGCACTCCTAAATTCAATTAATGGAATAACTTTTGTTTTGCAATTTAAAACCCAATAAAATAACCAAGCTATGAAAAATGTTTACTTCTGTATTCTCATTATAATAAGTACAGCGTCTTTCGCGCAGAACGCAAAGCTGTCTTCGGCATCTGAATTTATAGACAGGTCCAGTTATATCCAGATCAATCTGGATGAAAACGAAAAAGCTATTTTTAAATCGGGGTGGAACGAAACCGTACAGTTTTTCCCCGCTGAAATAATCGACCTGAAACAAAACACAAGAATGTATGGGCTGAATGTTACTTCTGAGTACGACGTAACACAGCAGCACGCCGATAACTTCAGGGTTAAAGAAGATGCCTGGATAGGTATGGAGGAAATTGACGACATGATAGTATGGCTGGAACAATATGTAATTCCGAATCTTGAGGCATCGGCAGGTAAAAACAAGACGGTAAAATACATCTTTAATTCAGATGAAATTACGCTTAAGTTCGAGATACAAAACAATACAAAAGTGTTCTCGGTAATTTTAAATAACTCTGCCTATCTTGATAAGTACTTCTGGACTGAAGCAAAAGTGAAAGAAATTCCTAAAGTGCTGGCAACTTTAAAATACTTACAGACAAAAGCCTGAGTACTATTTTATGCGCTGGTGTATAACAGCCCTTACCACGTCTATAGCTACAGTGTTGTACCTGTCATGCGGAATAATAATATCGGCGTAGGCTTTTGTGGGTTCTATAAATTGTTCGTGCATGGGTTTAAGGGTAGTCTGGTATCGGTTTAAAACTTCTTCCATGTCACGGCCTCTTTCGGCAATATCGCGTTTTAGGCGACGGATTAAACGCTCATCAGAATCAGCATAAACAAACACCTTAATGTCAAACATATCGCGAAGGTGTGCGTCAGATAGTATAAGGATGCCCTCAACGATCATAACTTTCCGCGGATGCGTAATTACAGTATCGCTTGTCCTGTTATGGGTAATAAAAGAATATACAGGTTGTTCTATCGTATTGCCGGCTTTAAGGTCGGCTAGGTGAGTAGCTAACAGTTCAAAATCAATAGCGTTTGGGTGGTCAAAGTTGGTTTTAGACCGTTCTTCGTAGCTCAGCCCACTGGTTTGGCGATAGTAAGAATCCTGCGAGATAATGCCAACTTCATCTGACGGAAGTTCATTCATTATTTGTTGTACCACTGTGGTTTTTCCGCTTCCGGTACCGCCTGCAATTCCTATTATGAGCATCTCTAGTGTTGTTTAAACTTAGGCAAAAATAACAAATATCCGCTCTTACGGCGTTATTATAACATCATGTTGCAGTATAAATGCCTTATATTTGAAACCAATCAAAATTTGTATATGAAAAGACTACTTATAATCATAGTATGCCTGTTGTGTATTACGACTTCTTTTGCCCAGCGCGAAGTACTATACAATGTAGACCTTGCCAAATTCGCTGATAGCGACGGTGACGGTCATGGCGATATAAAAGGGCTAAGGCAAAAACTTAACGACCTGCAATACCTGGGTATAACCACACTTGTAATATCACCCGTTTATGAATCTGATTCAGATGGTGCAGCTATCGGAGAACTGGAAAAGATCAATCCTAAATACGGTAACTTTAAAGAATACCGCGACCTGATACAGGAAGTACATAACAGAAAGATGAAGCTGTATCAAACCATCAATCTTCAGTATGTAAATACAGCGAACTTATGGTTTAAAGATTCGTTTAAAAACATAAAATCAGTGTATAGCGATTATGTTTATTATACCGATTCTAAAAACGAAAAACCTGTAAATGGTACAGAAGCAACCGTAGCCGTTAACCTGAAAAATGCTAAAGTAGCCGACTATTACAAAAAAGCCCTGAAATATTGGACAGACCCCGATGGTAACGGAGTTTTTTACGATGGTGCCGATGGTTTTGTTTTTAAAGCTGTTCAGGATAAAGTAGATGCAACGGGTAAAAATGCAAACCTGTTCAAAGAATTCTGGGAGCCTTTATCGGTACATCTTAAAAAGATAAACCCCGGCGTTCAGATCATTACCGATGCGATTGAAACCAAATCTTTCCGCTATTCGCTGTATACTAAAGCAGGCGCAGACGGCGTGCCGGCGCAGAAACTTCAGGAAGCGATAACCGCCCTTGATAAATCGAAAATAATTATTGCTGCCGACAGTACTTTTAATGTACTGCCTGCCGGAAAATATCCGATACTTGAACTTGAAGATGCCTCTATAGGCCGCCTGGCTTCATTACCTAAAATAGACGCAGGCAAGCTAAAAGTACTGGCAGGATTAAACCTGCTTATTGGCGGTGTACCGTCTGTATACTACGGGCAGGAACTGGGAACAACAGGATACGATCAATATACCGAAGCTGGGGCTTCGTCATTGGCAGCGCAACAAAAAGATAAAAACTCACTATGGAATTATTACAAAGAGCTTATAAAAATTAAAGCGCATCCGGCGCTGGCTGTTGGAGTATATAAGGATATTCACAATAGCAATAATGCGGTAGTTTCATTTTTAAGAATTCAAACCGACGCTAAAACAGGTGTTCAGAATAAAGTATTTGTAATGATAAACCTATCTGCAAAAGAGCAGTTTGTAACGGTAGACCGCGATAAAGACCTTAGCTTTAGTAAGCTGAAGCTATATTCGGGAACTCCTAATATAACTTTTCAAAAAGGGGGTAACAGTTTAAATATGAAGCCTTACAGTGTTCAGGTATGGACCTTACTTCCGTAATAGATTATATCATAAAAAAGAAACAGCTCCTTTTCGGGAGCTGTTTTTGTATAAAGTAAGTTTAGTTCATGCTAAATGTCAGAGGTTATGCAAGGTTATTGCAGTAATATATGATACCCTTTTATTCCATTCTTCTGTCATATGAAAAGTATAGGAAGGAATCCTCCATATCTTTGTTTCATAAATGCACTTTCCAAATTTTTCAAGTTCAGTAGATGTCGAGAAATCCTTTAGCTTTTCAAGGCCGCGCATCGCAATAATAGCAAAATCAGGTTTTAGGTTAAGGTGTAAAACAGATTCCATTATTGAAGTTATTTTTTTCTTTTGTTCTGTTGGTGCCCCTGATACCATAAGAATGTTTTTCTTTCTTACGGTAACTATATAAGTACCATCCGAAATGCCTGCTGTGGGAGTAACACTCTCTAATGATACTTTTCCCGATTCAGAAAAGTACACTTTACGTATAGCTTCAGGCTTTAATCGTTTGCAAACGGCGTTAATAGTTTCGGCTTTGCCGGCACTTTTGGCTCCTTTGATAATTATATATTTCATTGTTGTAGTAATTTTTAGGTTTAATGTTGGTTTTAACGAAGGTGTGTAGTTTGGATGTGACTTTTGTTATACCATAGGCATTTTTAGGTTGGGGGGTTAGCGTTTATGATTTGGGGCGATAAACAAAGTTGTGATTTTAAAGATTGACTGTAGTAGGTGCATTAAAAATGCAGTTTCTCTAAAAAAAGCACAAAATTGTCCTTATATGTGTGGTTATTAATTCATTGGGGGCTTTTAGTTTTAAATTAACATAACTAAAGTTACATCGGTACAGCTTAAAGTTGTTTACGGAAAACCGTAAACAAATGTTAAAATTATGTTAAAATCGATGAACTACACAATAATCAGAGGATACGGTGTGTATATTCTTACCTATATTAATCTCATGTCTTTTGTTATTGCGACAAGGTGTATACTATTATTAGCTTTAAACATGAATTTCAGCTTGTTAATCTTCTTTTCTATAGTGCTCGTACTGGGCGATGGGTAGTTTTTTTGCTTAAACACAACGCTGATGTCTTCTTGTGTAAATCCTTCCGAAAGCAATTTTAAAACTTCCACATCGTATTTATCCACTTCAAAAACCGACTGGTCTTTTAAAACATCGGCAAATTCGGGAGAAAGGTAAATGTTACCATAATATACGTTACGTATGGCATCAGTAAGTTCGCTTATGCTGTCTCTTCCTTTGGCAACATATGCATTTATATAGCTGTTGTTAAAAAGTGATTTTATAAGGAACGGCCTGTCTTCTATAGAGTAGACAATAATTTTCAGATCAAAAAATTCTTCCCTTATTTTTTTAATAAAGTCTTCTCCCGAGCTTATCGTAGTGTCTCTATGGTCATCTTTAAATGAAAGATCTGTAATTACCAGGTCAAACGGTTTTTCGTCCTGAGCTGCTTTTTTTATAAGAAGGTAACCTTCATCGCAATATTTTGCATTAATAATTTCGGCGTCAAAATTCTTTTCCAGCATAGCAGTAATGCTAAGGCTAATGCTGTCAATGTCTTCTGTTATTAAAATTTTTCTGAACATATGGCGTATATACTGGGTATGTTAATGTAATATGGAAACCTTTTTTATCGGTGTCTGTGTCAAAATTTATATTTCCGTCTACCGAAGCGATCCGGCTTTCTACATTTAATAATCCGTTTTTGGTCAGCAGCTTTTCTTTCGTAGCGCCAACGCCGTTATCGGTATAATTTATAACTACCTTTTTATTATCTACCGTAAAATCTACAACAACAAGCGATGCTTGGCTGTGTTTTTTCATGTTTACCATAAACTCTTGAAGCGAGCGATAGGTTGCGATTTTCTTAATAGAATCGATGTAATCCCAGTTAATATCGTTTAAACCTTTTATAATAACATTTATGTTATATCCCGAATAAGAAGTAAGCATCATCTTAAGATGCTCAGGATATTCATACCCGGTTGGAATGTTGTTGGTTTCCCTCGATATATTTTTTGTCATTAGGTAGATGGAATCCAAACGTGATAAAAGTTTTTCTTTATCGGTTAATGAAATGTCTTCATCTGAAGCAAGGTCGTTTATCGTACCGTAAATTTCATTGGCAATTTCATCGTGTACTTTTTTTGCGATTCGTGTTTCCGTGGAGTACGACTCCATAAAACGCTCTTTCTTATGTCGTGTTCGTATTAAATAATATACAGTTATAGATGAAAGTATTGTGAATATGAGGCTTAACAATAATAACTTGTTATTATCACTGCTTATTTCAAGTAAAAGTGCCCTGTCTTCTGCTTCAATTTGCTTAAGGGCGGCTTTTGCTACTTTAATGTCGTTTTCTAAAATGTCGTCAAAGCTGTTTTTTAAAGCAGTCCTGATTTTTTTAAGTTCGGTATTATATTTAAGGTATTCGTTAGAATAATATTTTAATTCACTATCTGTACTTATGCTAACCAGGCAAGAAAGTGCGTTAAGCATTCTTTCCGGATCCCTTAGCTTAAGAGCTATTTCATAGGTCAGTTTTGCATATTTCTTTGCTGGTTCGCTATTATTGTTGGCATCATAATATTCAGATAGATGCGTGTAGCTGCAAAATAATCCGTTTATATCATTTTCTTTTTTACGAATCTCCAGGGCAGATAACAAATAATCCAGTCCGCCGCTATTATCTTTATGCATAGCATAGCCAAGCCTGTCTAAAATTTTTGCCTCTGTTACAGCATCTTTTTCTATGTCCTTAGATTGGTTAATGCTTTGCAGTATGCCTATAGCTTCTTTGTAATTGCCCATTTCTATATAAACATGAGCAATAGACTGTAAAATGTTAAGCTTTTCAAGACTGTCGTTAGATGTATCGTGTGCCTTTTCAAAATAGAGCAAAGCATTTTTATGATCAAAAAGATGCCTGTATACCTTTGCTAAAATTGCATATGCCGTAACCAATTGCTTGTTGTCTTTACCTTGTATGAGGGGAATGTTTTCAAGAATTGTTTTTTCGGCTCCAAAATAATCGCCTGCTGCAAGCTGAACTTCTGCCATAAGGGCGATGTTCTTTACAGCCCGGGCAGAATCTTTATTTGTTAAATGATGTTTTCTGGCTTCATTATGATAATAAAAAGCACTATCTAAAATACGCTTATAAGTAAAGTCCTGTGCTTTGTTTTCAAAAGCGCAGTTGTGAGGTTGTAAAGGTTTGGTATTGCCGGATGCGTCATCGTTGCCGTTACATGACATGAAGGCAGCAAACACCAATAGCAACATTGCAAATATCAATTTTTTATATTTCATTAATCGTATACGTAATAACGGATAAAATTTCTTCAATTTAAACCACGAACACACAGGGCAGCAAGCATACGCTTTTACCATTGGTGTTATATGCGGTGTGTATACACACCTATTAAACTGTCTTCCTGTAAGTAGTAAGATTACAGGAAAAAAAAACTTAACAGTAGCCCGCAGCTGCCAAAGCAGCATAACGAAAATTGCTAATAAAAATTAATACTTAGATGTAGCTAAGGTGCTTCTAAAGTTAATCACTTTTTTCGTACTTTTCATAGTCCCCTTCATTTTAAAAGTAATTTTTTGGTCTTTTTGACGATTAGTCGAATTCCGAAGTAAAGAATAACTTAACGCTCGGGTATTTAGATTGCGTCATTGAGATGGAAAAATCAGAGTCGGCCAAAAATACAAGCTGTCCATACTTATCTTTGGCAAGAAACTTTTGTTTAATCCTTTTAAATTCGGCAAATTCTTCATTTTTAGCATCATCAGGCTTAACCCAACATGCTTTGTAGGCAGGAAAGTTCTCGTAAGAACATTTTGCATTATATTCATGCTCCAGCCTGTACTGTATAACTTCATATTGCAGTGCACCCACAGTACCAATTACCTTACGGTTATTCATTTCCAGGGTAAACAGCTGTGCCACACCTTCGTCCATTAGCTGATCGATACCTTTTTCAAGCTGTTTTGCCTTAAGAGGATCGGCGTTATTTATGTAACGGAAATGTTCTGGCGAGAAGCTTGGAATACCTTTAAAGGCCATTAATTCGCCTTCGGTAAGCGTATCACCAATTTTAAAGTTTCCTGTATCGTGAAGGCCCACAATATCTCCAGGGTAGGAGATATCTACAATTTCTTTCTTTTCGGCAAAAAAGGCATTCGGACTCGAGAATTTAAGGTTTTTGTTAAGGCGTACGTGCAAATACGGTTTGTTCCTTTCAAACACACCCGAAACGATTTTTACGAAGGCAATCCTGTCGCGGTGTTTAGGGTCCATATTGGCGTGTATCTTAAATACAAAACCGGCAAATTTATTTTCATCCGGTTCAACAAGTCTTGTGTCAGACTCTTTTGGCCTTGGCGATGGTGCAATTTCTATAAAACAGTCTAAAAGTTCGCGTACACCAAAGTTGTTTAATGCCGAACCAAAGAACACAGGCTGAAGTTTTCCGTCAAGATAGGCCTGCCTGTCAAATGCAGGATATACCTCATCAATAAGTTCAAGTTCTTCCCTTAATTGTGTTGCGGGTTTTTCACCGATTATCTTTTCAAGTTCCGGGCTGCTAATGTCGCTAAAGGCAATGGTTTCTTCAATGTTTTTACGGCTGTCACCACTAAAAAGGTTGATGTTCTTTTCCCAGATATTATATATACCCTTAAAATCGTAACCCATACCTATAGGGAAGCTCAACGGAGTAACTGTTAATCCCAGTTTTTGCTCCACTTCGTCCATAAGGTCAAAAGCATCTTTACCTTCACGGTCAAGTTTATTAATAAACACCAACATAGGAATATTACGCATGCGGCACACCTGTACAAGTTTTTCGGTCTGCTCCTCAACACCTTTTGCAACGTCAATAACAACGATAACGCTGTCTACTGCAGTAAGGGTCCTAAAAGTATCTTCAGCAAAATCCTTGTGGCCGGGCGTATCAAGAATGTTTATTTTTTTGTCTTTGTAGTTAAAGGCAAGTACCGATGTGGCAACAGAGATACCCCTTTGCCTTTCAATTTCCATAAAGTCACTGGTAGCGCCTTTTTTAATTTTGTTGCTTTTTACAGCGCCCGCTTCCTGAATAGCGCCTCCAAATAAAAGGAGTTTTTCGGTTAGTGTTGTCTTACCGGCATCGGGGTGGGAAATAATACCAAAAGTACGCCTTCTGTCAATCTCTTTATTAAAATTCATTGTTTTGCCTCTGTTCTTAAATTATTTGCAAAAATAGTCTTTTCCTTTTTTACAGCCGCAAAGATAACATGTTCCTTTCATAGATAAAAACGGTATTTATATCGATGCTTTTTTGAAAGTTTTTTCGCGCGCGATACAGAAGGTTAGTTTTACCCGTTACTGCCTTTTTTATAAACTAAAGCTTATTATCAATTGGTTACGGGGAATCCAATTATAAAACACATTTACCTTTGCACATTTTGTGTATTATTTTACCTATGCCTTTCGGCGAATGCCAATGCGCAGACAAAGGTATATGCATCGTCTGTAATAAGCGAGGCACATACTACAGATGCTGCTAAAGCCCATGACGGTAACCTTACAACCTTTGCCGTTGTAAGTGCCAGTTCGGGGGTTATATTGGGAGCAGGTGCATATTCAGGACATATCGATTTACAGTTTGCTACGCCATTACCCGCTAATACGGTATCATACGTAAAAATTAATATGGCAAGTACCGAAATATTAAACGGATTGCTAAGCGGTACATTAAATACTGTGCTGAGCGGAATACTTTCCGGGAATCAGGAATTTACTGTTGAAGCCAAAGATAAGGATGGCGTTGCCGTACTTACCGGGAACAGCCAGACGTCAGGCGATTTTAATACCGACAGAATGAAACTTCTGGTAAATGATGCCGGAGAATACCTTGTACGTATAATTCCCGATAAAGAATACAAAAGTATAAGGGTAACCAACAGGCTTGGGGCATTGATTGGGCTTGGAACTGTAAAAACAATAAATGTATATGAGGCCTATTATATAACCGATATACCGGTTTGTGCCACAACGCCTGTGTATAGTTCTTACAACGGTACAGGAAGCGGCATAACTGTGACGCTGTTAAATAACGGGTCTGTAGGGGTAATTAATCCCAGTTACGCAATTGATACCGACAATACAAACCATTCAACCATAAAAATGGCAAATATCAGTGTGGCTTCATCAATAGAGCAGGTGTTGTATTTTGACAGGCTGTCATTTGCATCAGACAGGATTGCTGTACGATTGAGTGTGCCGCAAACAATAGCCAGTGTATTGGGCAGTGTGTCTGTAATTGCATCTAACGGAAACACCGTTGTGCAAACCTATACACTTAGCAGTTTACTAGCCCTAAATATTCTTACCCCACAGGCTAACCAGCCCATGACATTATTTATGACGCCGGGACAACCTGTAGACAGGATAACAATACGGCTTTCATCTGTTGTCGGGGTAACGGGCAGTATTAATGTATATGGTGTTTCCAGAACGCTTGGTGAACCTGTAATAACGCAAAATCCTGCAATATGCCAGGGTAGTACCTCAACAGTAATTGCAACCGCTCCGGCAGGTGTTTCCATAAATTGGTATGCATCATCGGCGGGAGGAACTGTGTTGGCAACCACAACTTCAGGACAGGGTATCGTTACTCCGGCTCTCACTGCTACAACTACCTACTATTCACGATTAAATTATGGTAGCTGCGCAGGGCCAATAACCCCTGTAACCATAACCGTAATAAATACACCATCGGGCGGAACTATCAGTGGGGAACAGACAGTATGCCTTACAAGATCGCCTATTGCTTTTACCAGTATTACGCACGATTCCGGAAGTGATATAACCTACAAATGGGAATCATCTTTAAACCAGACCGACTGGGCAGAAATCGCTACCTCCAATTCTCCCGTATACCAACCTCCGATTTTAACACAGGATACTTTTTACAGAAGAGTAAGTAGTAGAACATTAGGTGGTATTCAATGTCTGCAATACAGCAATGTTATTAAAGTAACTACAAAAAATTGCATGGTTATATCTAACCCAATGGTCAGGCAGCGAATTAAATCGGGGGCTTAAATACTTATTTAATATTTAAATAAAATAAGTAAAATTTGTAATAAATGGCTAATTTTTTAATGAAATTTAATCAGAATTTAACTATGTTATTCATCGATAAAATTTGAATTTTTGTCGATACTTCTGCGATATTCGCAATAAAGCTATAAGAATACGTGTGTGTGGGAGTAATTTCATACCGTGAACCAATGAATTATTAAATTAATCTTTAACTTTTATGGTATTAAAAACTACTCTCAAAAATCACAAAATTCTCTGCCTGCTGTTCATGCTGGCGCTATACCTGTCTCCTTACCAGGTACTAGCTCAAACGAGAGTTTATGCTACGTCTGCATCCAGCTCAGCTAATTCAGACAACGTTCCTTTGTCATATGACGGGGTTATGACCACTTCTGCCCAGGTAAGGGCAAGTTCTGGTCTTGCAGCAGGACTTGGTGCCTATCAGGGCCACGTAGAACTGCAGTTCGCTACTACATTGCCGGCAAATACAACCAGCTATGTAAAAATTACAACACAGGATGAGCTATTGCCATCGTTACTCGGCGGAAGTCTTGGAAATCTCTTAGCTAATGTGCTGGGGGCAGTTCTTTTAGGAGCCCAGGAATTTACCGTTGAGGCAAAGAATGTCAATACACCGGTACTTACCGGGCAAAGCCAGAATGTGGCAGACTTTTCAACAGACAGGCTTAGGATTGTAATTAATGCATCGGGGGAGTATTTAATTGCAATAACACCAGCAGCCTCTTATAACCGTATAAGGATTACTAACCGTACAGGCGGTGCATTATTAGGATTAGGCACTACTAAAGTATTAAACGTTTTTGATGCTTATTATGTATCGGCTCCTGCCAATTGCGGACAGCCAGCCTTTACAAGTTTTACCTCTCCGGGTTTATCACTGGATGTTCTGGGCCTTGGCGGTGCAGGGGTAGAGAATCCTCAGTTTGCTATTGATGCTAATACAACCAATCACTCTACATTAAGTTTGGGTGTTTTGGGGCTTATATCTACAATAGAGCAAACGGTTTATTTTGAAGGTTTATCCAATGCTACCGACCAGTTTGGCGTACGTATACGGCTTGCGTCAACATTACTCGATTTAAATGTAGCCAATAATATAAGCGTTTTAACTTTTAACGGAGGCACACAGGTTTCTAACCAAAGCCTAAATACACTTTTAACGCTTAACCTTTTAAACCTCCAGGGAGATGTTATTACAACAGTTCCTGTAAATCCGGGTGCACCTATAGACAGGATTGCCATCCGTTTTACGTCGTTAGTAGGTTTATCATTGGCTCAAAATCTGGACTTTTTTGGTGTAACAAGAACAGTAGCACCTCCAACAATAACACCACCTGCGGGAGGTAACTATTTTGCGTGTGTTGGCGGTACGGCATCTTTGGTTGCAACAACATCGGCAGGAAATGAACTACATTGGTATACTACAGCAACAGGAGGTACAGCAACAACTGTTGCATCAGGAACTCCGTATGTAACTGCCCAATTAGCAGCTACCTCTACATTTTATGTAGCAGCTGCAAAAATTGGTTGTCCCGAAGAATCATCAAGAGTTCCGGTTATAGTTACAGTTACACCTGTGGCAACACCAACAACAAATAATACTACACAACAGTTTTGTGGCTTTGGTTCGCCAACGGTTGCAAACCTTCAGGTTAATGAGGCGGGAGTAACATTTTATTCTGCCGCTACCAACGGTACATTGTTGCCACCTACAACACCATTAACTAATAACACTATTTACTACGCTACGCTAACCAGTGCTACAACAGGTTGCCAAAGCACAACACGTCTTGCTATTACGGCAGTATTAAATGCTAATTGCGATGTAACGCTAAACCTTAAAGTTATGCTTCAGGGTGCATTATTTGGCAATTCGGGCGGACTAATGCGCGACGACCTTCGTGTAGCCGGGCTTATTCCGTTAAATCAGCCTTATAGTGCAACAGTAAGCCCAAGGTTTACGCATGTAGGCGGTGGCGGTACAGAGGTTACAACAGCAACGGTACTTCAGGCGAATGCCGGTACAGGTAATGCAATTGTAGACTGGGTATTTGTAGAAGTTCGCGATGCGGCAAACCCGCAAACTGTAATAAGAACAATATCTGCGCTTGTACAAAGAGATGGCGATGTTGTTGCTGCAAATGGCGGTGCACTTGTTGCCAACCTTCCCGGAACTTTTAGGGTATCTATAAAACACAGAAACCACTTTGGTGCTTTATACAACCAGGCGCTTACGGTAGCCAACCAGGCAGTAACTCTGGATTTTACAACCACAACAAGTGCTAACCTTTTTGCACTTACAGGTTATACAGGAGATCAGGCAATGGCAACAGTTGGTGCTGTAAGAGCACTTTACTGTGGTAACGCCAACTTTGATAACCAGGTAAAATACGATGGTTTGGCAAACGACAGGCAGGTAACTGCATCTCAGGTACTATCACATCCGGGTAATGCATCGCAAATTTTAAATTATGCAAATGCAAACCTGTATGCATCCGGAGATGTAAATATGGATGGCAGGGTACTGTATGACGGTGCCGGAAATGATAGGCAGATTATGCTGAATATTATTGTTACCTATCCGCTAAACACAAATGTACTGCCTAACTACAACGGAATGTTTGAGCAGCTGCCCCAATAAAATGCAGTTATAAGCTTCATTTTATATCAAACCATTTTTAAACCATATACAATTAGCGTATGAAAAGTTTTATACTTAAAATACTAGTATTGGCTGGGCTGTTTATGCCCACCCAGTACCTCTTTTCGCAGCAAATTGACCTTACCCTGAGATATTTACAAGGCACTAATGTGTACGAGGTATATGCCAGGCCCACTTTTACCCAAAACAATTTCTTTTTTGGGGGAGGTAGCCAGGTAACAGTTGTACTTCCGGCATCGGTAGCCAATTCAAATATTGCAGTGGTCTCGGTTAATGGCGGCCCGTGGGCAGACAACTCACAGATATATGCCCCTGCTGCAGATATAGCACACGATTTTCACGGTATAGCCACTAATGGTTCTACGGTTAATTTTACGGCAGGTACAGAAGTTGTACTTTTCCGTTTTACATTGGCCGAAGGCTGTGTGGCTTCCGCACGTATATTTAATAACACGTCCGATCCTCAATCGGGCGCAGCAGGTATGAACGGTGCCGACTTTAAGAATTACCTTAGTAACGTATACAGCCTACAGGATAATTACGGGACCAACTATGCTAATATAGGTACCAGCTGTCCTATTGTAGATAACGATGGCGATGGTGTTGGTGTACCCACAGACCCGGATGACAACAATCCCTGTGTACCCAACGCATCCTTCGCAACCTGCGACCAGGATAACGACGGACTAACAAACGCTCAGGAAGCTGCTTTAGGAACAAACCCTACAGTTGCCGATACTGATGGCGATGGCATAAACGATGGTACAGAGGTAACTAACGGTAGCAATCCGTTAAACCCGTGTAGCCCGGATGCCAATACGCCAATATGTGACCAGGATGGTGACGGCCTTACCAATGCTCAGGAAATTGCAGCAGGTACCAACCCTACAGTTGCCGATACCGATGGTGATGGCGTTAATGACGGAACAGAAGTTGCCAATGGCAGCGATCCGTTAAACCCATGTTCTCCAAATGCTGGCGCAGGTCCATGCGACCAGGATAATGACGGACTTACAAATACCCAGGAAGCTGCGGCGGGAACAAACCCTACAATCGCAGATACAGATGATGATGGCATTTTGGATGGTGCAGAGGTAACAGGCGGAAGTAATCCGTTAAGCCCATGTTCGCCAAACCTTAACTCGCCTTTGTGCGACCAGGATGGTGACGGATTAACCAATGCACAGGAAGCAACAGCAGGAACAAACCCTACGGTTGCCGATACCGACGGTGATGGTATTACCGACGGACTTGAAGTAACTAATGGTAGTGATCCGTTAAATGCGTGTTCGCCCGATGTAAACTCACCTGTTTGCGATCAGGATAATGACGGTCTTACCAATGATGAGGAAGCAACGGCAGGGACAAATCCTACAGTTTCCGACACAGATGGTGATGGCGTAAACGACGGAACGGAAGTAGCTAACGGAAGTGATCCGTTAAATGCATGTTCGCCAAGCGCTACTTCACCAACGTGTGACCAGGATGGCGACGGACTTACCAATGCTCAGGAAGCCGCAGCAGGAACCAACCCTACAGTTGCCGATACCGATGGTGATGGCGTTTTAGATGGTGCTGAGGTAACCGCAGGATCAGATCCTATAAACCCATGTTCACCAAACCCGGCAGCCGGTCCTTGTGATCAGGATGCAGATGGACTTACCAATACTCAGGAAGCGGCTATAGGCACTAACCCTACAGTTGCTGATACTGACGGTGATGGTATTCCTGATGGTGCAGAGGTAACAACAGGCTCTAATCCGTTAAATGCGTGTTCGCCAAACGCTGCGTCATCTGCGTGTGACCAGGATGGTGATGGCCTTACAAACGATCAGGAAATTACAGCCGGAACAAATCCGCTTGTTGCCGATACCGATGGTGACGGTATTCTTGATGGTGCTGAGGTTACTGCCGGAAGCGATCCGTTAAACCCATGTTCGCCAAGCCCGGCGGCAGGCCCATGTGACCAGGATGGTGACGGGCTTACCAATACCCAGGAAGCATCTGTAGGAACTAACCCTACGGTTGGTGACACGGATGGCGATGGTGTAAACGATGGTGCAGAAGTAACAGGAGGTTCAGATCCGTTAAATCCATGTTCGCCTAATATCAATTCGGCTTCATGTGACCAGGACGGTGACGGACTTAATTATAATGAAGAAATTACAGCAGGTACAAATCCTGCAATAGCCGATACCGATGGCGATGGTATAAACGATGGTGATGAAGTAACAGCAGGATCTGATCCGCTAAGCGCATGTTCACCGGATGTTAATTCTCCATTATGTGACCAGGATGGAGACGGACTTACCAACGTTCAGGAAGCTACAATAGGCACAAACCCTACTGTTGGTGATACTGATGGTGATGGTGTAAGTGACGGTGCAGAGGTAACAGCAGGTTCAGATCCGTTGAACCCATGTTCGCCAAGTGTAGGCTCTTCACTATGTGACCAGGACGGTGATGGGTTAACCAATGCTCAGGAAACTGCAGCAGGTACCAACCCTACAGTTGCAGATACCGATGGTGATGGCATTTTAGATGGTGCAGAGGTAACAGCGGGCTCAGATCCGTTAAGCCCATGTTCACCGAATCCGCTTTCACCACTGTGTGACCAGGACGCAGACGGACTTACAAATGCTCAGGAAGCTACTATAGGTACAAACCCTATAGTTGCAGATACCGATGGTGATGGTGTAAACGACGGTGCTGAGGTAGTAAACGGAAGTGATCCGTTAAACCCATGTTCACCAAGTGCAGCTTCACCTTTATGTGATACAGATGGAGACGGGTTAACCAATGCACAGGAAATAACAGCCGGAACTAATCCGCTTGTTGCCGATACCGATGGTGACGGCATTTTGGATGGTGCAGAGGTAACAGCGGGCTCAGATCCGTTAAACCCATGTTCTCCAAATCTGTCAGCCGGTCCATGCGACCAGGATAGTGACGGACTTACAAATACTCAGGAAGCAGGAATCGGAACCAATCCGCTTGTAGCCGATACTGATGGTGATACTATAAATGATGGTGCAGAAGTAGCAGCAGGCAGTAACCCATTAGATCCTTGCAGCCCTGTTCCTTCAGCAGGCTGCCCTACAGATGATGATCACGATGGTGTGCCGGCAGTAACAGATCCGGACGATACGAATCCATGTATCCCTAATCCGTTAGCGGGTCTTTGTGATCAGGATAATGACGGACTTACAAATTTACAAGAAGCTTCAGCAGGTACAAATCCTATAATTGCCGATACCGATGGCGATACTATACCGGATGGTGTAGAGGTAACATCAGGCTCGGATCCGCTAAATGCTTGTTCGCCAAATCTTAACTCGCCGTTGTGCGACCAGGATAACGACGGGCTTACCAATCAGGATGAAGCCGCAGCAGGAACAAACCCTACAGTTGCCGATACCGATGGTGATGGTATTCTTGATGGTGCAGAGGTACTGGCAGGTTCAGATCCGCTAAGCCCATGTTCTCCAAATCCGCTTTCATCATTGTGTGATCAGGATGGTGACGGGCTTACCAATGCTCAGGAAGCAGCTTTAGGTACCAATCCTACAATTGCTGACACCGATGGTGACACAATTAGTGATGGTGCAGAATTTGCAAGTGGCAGTAATCCTTTAAATCCATGTTCGCCAAATACAAATTCGGCTTTATGTGATCAGGATAATGACGGACTTAGCAACCAGGACGAGGCAGCAAACGGGACAAACCCTACAGTAGCCGATACCGATGGTGATGGTATTCTTGATGGTGCAGAGGTAGCGGCGGGTTCAGATCCGTTAAGCCCATGTTCACCAAATCCGCTTTTACCTTTATGTGATCAGGACGGTGACGGACTTACAAACGCTCAGGAAGCAGCTTTGGGAACTAACCCTTTAGTTGCCGATACCGATGGTGATACTATTCCTGACGGTGCAGAGGTAATATCGGGTAGCAATCCGTTAAACGCATGTTCGCCAAATACCAATTCGGCTGCATGTGATCAGGATAACGATGGTCTTACTAACGATCAGGAAGCTATAAATGGTACTAACCCTACCGTTGCAGATACCGATGGCGATGGTATTTTAGATGGTGTAGAGGTAACAGCAGGCTCAGATCCGCTAAGCCCATGTTCGCCAAACCTTCTTTCTCCTCTATGTGACCAGGATGGTGACGGACTTACCAATGCACAGGAAGCAATTTTAGGAACTAACCCTACAGTTGCCGATACTGATGGAGACGGAATTCCTGATGGCGCAGAAGTAACAGCTGGCAGTAATCCGCTTAGCGCATGTTCACCAAACGCTAACTTCCCAACCTGTGATCAGGATAATGATGGATTAAGTAACGCCGATGAAGCTGCTTTAGGGACAAACCCTAATGCTGCCGATACAGATGGCGACGGAATAAATGATGGCGCAGAGGTAACAGCAGGCAGCGATCCGCTAAGCGCATGTTCACCAAATGCAAACTTTGCAAGCTGCGACCAGGACGGTGACGGGTTAACCAACGCTCAGGAAATAGCCTTGGGTACTAACCCTACGGTTGCCGATACAGACGGAGATGGAATAAACGACGGTGCAGAGGTAACAGCAGGCAGTAACCCGCTAAGCCCATGTTCGCCGGATGCTAACTTCCCAACCTGTGATCAGGATGGCGACGGACTAAGCAATGCCGACGAAGCGATATTAGGCACAAACCCTACAATTGCAGATACCGATGGCGATGGTGTTTTGGATGGCGCAGAGGTAACAGCAGGTTCAGATCCGCTAAACCCTTGTTCTCCAAACCTGCTTTCACCATTGTGTGATCAGGATAATGACGAACTTACAAATGCCGAGGAAGCAGCAGCAGGAACAAATCCTACAGTTGCCGATACCGATGGCGATAGCATAAATGATGGTGATGAGGTAGCCGGAGGTAGCGATCCTGTAAATCCATGTTCTCCAAATCCTAATTCGCCGGCATGCGACCAGGATGGCGACGGCCTTAGCTTTGCAGATGAGGTTGCACTGGGTACAGACCCGGCAAACCCGGATACAGATGGAGATGGTTTCCTTGATGGGGCAGAGGTAGCAGCAGGTTCAGATCCGCTAAGCGCATGTAGCCCTAACAGTAACTTCCCAATTTGCGATCAGGATGGTGACGGACTTACTAATCAACAGGAAATTGCCTTGGGTACAAACCCAATGAACGCCGATACAGACAGCGATGGTGTAAACGATGGCGATGAGGTTACTGCGGGCAGTAATCCGTTAAGCCCTTGTTCACCAAATGCAAACTTCCCAACCTGTGATCAGGATGGTGACGGCCTTACGAATCAGCAGGAAGCGACGCTGGGCACTAACCCGACACTTGCCGATACTGATGGAGATGGAATAAACGACGGAGTAGAGGTTACAAATGGCAGCAATCCGCTAAGCCCATGTAGCCCTAACTTAAACTTTGCCGGCTGTGACCAGGATGGCGACGGTCTTACCAATGCTCAGGAAGCTACATTAGGTACTAACCCTACAGTAGCCGACACCGACGGCGACGGTATAAACGACGGAACAGAAGTTGCAAATGGTAGCGATCCGCTTGACGGATGTAGCCCTAACGGCACCTTGGCATCTTGCGACCAGGATGGTGACGGACTTACCAATGCTCAGGAAGCAGCCTTAGGTACTAACCCACTGGTAGCCGACACCGATGGTGATGGTATACTTGATGGTGATGAGGTTACCAATGCGAGCGATCCGTTAGATGCATGTTCTCCAAATCAGGGATCACCTACGTGTGACCAGGATAACGACGGACTTTCTAATTCGGAAGAAGCAACTATCGGAACCAATCCTACAGTTGCCGATACCGATGGTGATGGTATAAATGATGGTGATGAGGTAATAGCAGGCAGCAATCCGCTTAATCCATGCAGCCCTAATCCGGGTAATCCTAACTGTACTATAACGCCACAAATTGAGTACACACTTAAATTTGACCCTGCTACATGTACATACGCAGTATATGCAAGACCTAATTTTAGTGCTTCAAACTTCTTTATAGCGGGTGGTACACAGGCAGGCGTATTGCTTCCGTCAACTATAGCAGATGTTGCACTACCAATTGCAACGGTAAACGGCGGTGTATGGACAGATGCTTCGAGAGTATTTGCTCCGGCAGCGGCACCTGCTAACGATTTCCATGCTGTAACCTCAAACGGTTCTATGGTAAACTTCCAGGCAGGTCAGGAGTTATTGTTATTTACATTCACATTGCCGGGCGGGCAGTGCTGTGTGGAAGGTGTAAGGTTATTTAATAACGACAGTGACCCTCAGTCTACAGATCCCGGAATGGCTAACGGTGACTTTAATAACTATATTGCCGATGTATTTGTACTTGATAACTATTATGAAGGAAACTACAACAACGTTGGTACAATTTGCGACGATTGTTTAATAAATCCTGTAGCTACGCCTACAACATTAGAGCCTACACAGGTATTTTGTGTTGCAGATGCACCTACAATAGCAGACCTTGAAGTAGTAGAAACAGATATAAGATGGTATGCAGCTGCTACAGGCGGTACAGCATTGCCAGCAACTACACTTTTGGTTAACGGCACAACATATTATGCAGCACAGTTTAGAACCGCTGACAATTGCGAAAGCCCGGTAAGGCTGGCGATTGCAGTGCAGCTTAACGATGCGCCAACGCCTACAATCATTACTAATCCGCAGGCATTTTGTAGTGCTAATTACCCAACGGTTGCCAGCATCCAGGTAAACGAAACGGGTGTAGTATTCTATGATGCAGCAACAGGAGGAAACATTGTTCCTGCTACTGCGGCTTTAGTTTCCGGAATTTACTACGCTTCGGTAACAGCTGCAAACGGCTGTTCGAGCTCAGTAAGACTGGCAGTAACAGTAACAGTTGGCGATGCGCCAACACCTACAACTGCAGACACCACCCAGGATTTCTGTCTTGCCAATAACCCTACCGTTGCCAGCATCCAGGTAAACGAGCCGGGTGTTATATGGTACACAGCATCAACGGGTGGTACTGTAGTTTCTAACACAGATTCGCTAATTGACGGAAACACATACTACGGTGCTTTAGTGGTAGACGGTTGCGAAAGCGCAATTCGCCTTGCAGTAACAGTAACTGTAGATGATGTGCCAACGCCAACAACACTGGACAACACACAAAACTTATGTGTTACAGATTCTACGACTATTGCAGACATTCAGGTAAATGAGCCGGATGTTACATGGTATAGTGCTCCTGTAGGTGGTACAGTATTGCTTCCTGGTACGCCTTTAGTATCAGGCACTACATATTACGGAGTGCTAACCGATGCGGTAACAGGTTGTATCAGTTCGGTAAGGCTTGCGGTAACTATTACAATTACCGATGCCCCAACACCAACTACAAACGATGCCACTCAGAACTTCTGTCTGGTAAACAACCCTACAGTTGCAAGCATCCAAGTAAATGAAACCGGAGTTGTTTGGTATACAACTGCAACTGGCGGTACAGTAGTACCTAATACTACAGCTCTTGTAGATGGTACAACATACTACGGTGCACTTACTAACGATGCAACAGGCTGTACAAGCTCGGTACGCTTAGCGGTTACAGTAACCGTTGGCGATGCTCCGACACCTACAACGCTTGATGCTACACAGGACTTCTGTCTTGTTAACAATCCAACAGTAGCTAACATTCAGGTAAATCAAACCGGAGTGGTTTGGTATACAGCAGCAACAGGCGGAACTGTAGTTCCTAATACTACAGTCCTTGTAAGCGGTACAACATATTATGCATCATTAACCGATGCGGGATCAGGTTGTATCAGCGCAGTTCGCCTTGCAGTAACAGTTACTGTAGGCAATGCCCCAACACCGACTACAAATACTATATCGCAAGACTTCTGTCAGTCAGAAAGTCCAACCGTTGCAGATATTCAGGTAAACGAGCCGGGAGTAGTTTGGTACACAGCAGCTACAGGTGGAACGATAGTGCCAGACACTACCGCACTTGTAAGCGGTACGTATTATGCATCATTAACAGATGCAGGTACAGGCTGTATAAGCGCAGTGCGCTTAGCTGTTACAGTGACAGTAGGTAATGCGCCAACGCCAACTACAGCAGATACAACTCAGGATTTCTGTCTTGTAAATGCGCCAACAGTTGGTAATATTCAGGTAAACCAAACAGGAGTGGTATGGTATACCGCTGCCACAGGCGGAACTATTGTAGCTAACACTACACCGCTTGTAAGTGGAACTACCTATTACGGATCGTTAACCGATGCAGCATCAGGTTGTGTCAGCGCAGTTCGCCTTGCGGTAACTGTAACTGTTGGAGATGCTCCAACACCTACAACACTTGATACTACGCAGGATTTCTGTACGGTAACAAACCCTACGGTAGGAAATATTCAGGTAAACGAAACCGGGGTTATATGGTATACTGCTGCCACAGGTGGAACAGTAGTGGCTAATACAGCAGCACTTGTAAACGGAATGACGTATTACGGGTCGTTAACCGATGCTGGCACAGGATGTATTAGTGCAGTTCGTCTTGCGGTAACAGTAACAGTTGGTAATGCGCCAACACCTACAACTTTAGATAGTACTCAGGACTTCTGTTTAACAAACAGCCCTACAGTAGGTAATATACAGGTAAATGAAACAGGCGTGGTATGGTATACCGCAGCAGTGGGCGGAACAATTGTTCCGAATACTACGGCACTGGTTTCAGGAACTACTTACTACGGATCGTTAACCGATGCAGGTACAGGTTGTATAAGTGCAGTAAGGCTAGCAGTAACTGTAACAGTTTCTGACGCGCCAACGCCTACAACTAATGATACTACTCAGGATTTCTGTGTAATAAACAATCCTACAGTAGCCAACCTTCAGGTTAACCAGTCAGGTGTAATTTGGTTTACAACTGCTACAGGCGGAGCTGCTTTACCTGCTACAACAGCATTGGTAGACGGAGCAACATATTACGGAGCTCTTGTTAACGCAATATCAGGCTGTACAAGCTCTGTACGTTTAGCAGTAACGGTAACAGTAACCGATGCACCAACGCCAACTACATTAGATACTACTCAGGACTTCTGTTTAGCAAACAACCCAACAGTAGCAAGTATCCAGGTAAATGAGGCAGGCGTGGTTTGGTACACAGCTGCAACAGGCGGAACTATTGTGCCTAACACTACGGCACTGGCTTCAGGAACTACTTACTACGCATCGTTAACTAACGCTACAACAGGTTGTACAAGTTCTGTAAGGCTGGCAGTAACGGTAACAGTAGGTAATGCACCAACGCCAACAACGGGAGACGCTACTCAGGATTTCTGTTTAGCAAATAATCCTACGGTAGCTAACATACAGGTAAACGAAACAGGTGTGGTTTGGTATACAGCTGCAACAGGTGGTACAGTAGTGCCTGACACTACGCCACTGGCATCCGGTACTACATACTATGCATCGTTAACCGACGGAATAACAGGCTGTACAAGTGCAGTACGCTTAGCGGTAACAGTAACCGTTGGCAATGCGCCGACACCTACAACGCTTGATACTACTCAGGACTTCTGTCTGGTAAATAACCCAACAGTAGCAAGTATCCAGGTGAATGAAGCCGGAGTGGTTTGGTATACAGCAGCAACGGGCGGAACTATAGTCGCTACTACTACAGCCCTTGTGAGCGGAACAACCTATTATGCTTCGATAACAGATGCAACAACAGGCTGTACGAGTGCAGTACGCTTAGCAGTTACAGTAACTGTAGGCGATGAACCAACGCCTACAACGCTTGATACTACTCAGGACTTCTGTCTGGTAAATAATCCAACAGTTGCAAATATCCAGGTAAATGAAGCGGGTGTAGTTTGGTACACAGCTGCAACAGGCGGTACAGTAGTAGCTAATACTACAGCGCTTGTAAGCGGAACGTATTATGCATCATTAACAGATGCAGGTACAGGTTGTATCAGTTCAGTTCGTCTTGCGGTAACAGTAATTGTGGGCAACGCGCCAACACCAACTACCAATGATACCACTCAGGATTTCTGTTTAACAAACAATCCTACGGTAGCTAACCTACAGGTAAATGAGACTGGCGTAGTTTGGTATACAGCTGCAACGGGCGGTATAATAGTGCCAAATACAACAGTCCTTGTTAGCGGAACTACTTATTATGCATCACTAACAGATGGGCCAACAGGCTGTATCAGTGCAGTACGCCTAGCGGTTACAGTAACCGTGGGTGATGCACCGACACCAACTACAAACGATACTACTCAGGACTTCTGTCTGGTAAACAACCCTACAGTGGCTAACATTCAGGTGAATGAAACCGGAGTAGTTTGGTATACAGCAGCAACAGGCGGAACGATAGTAGCTAATACTACAGCGCTTGTAAGTGGAACAACCTATTATGCTTCGCTAACAGATGCAACAACAGGCTGTACAAGTGCAGTACGCTTAGCGGTTACAGTAACCGTGAGTAATGCGCCAACACCTACAACGCTGGATGCTACTCAGGACTTCTGTCTGGTAAATAATCCAACAGTTGCAAATATCCAGGTGAACGAGGCTGGAGTAGTTTGGTACACAGCAGCTACAGGCGGAACGATAGTGCCTAACACTACAGCCCTTGTAAGCGGAACAACGTATTATGCATCATTAACAGATGCAGGTACAGGCTGCATAAGTGCCGTGCGACTTGCGGTAGCAGTAACAGTAGGCAATGCGCCAACGCCAACTACTGCAGATACAACTCAGGATTTCTGTTTTGTAAATGCGCCAACAGTAGCTAACATACAGGTAAACGAGGCTGGGGTAGTTTGGTACACCGCCGCAACAGGTGGTACAATAGTACCGAATACAACAGCGCTTGTAAGCGGAACAACATATTACGCTTCATTAGCAGATGGGCCAACAGGTTGTATCAGTGCAGTGCGCTTAGCGGTAACCGTAACAGTAGGCGATGCTCCGACACCTACAACACTTGATGCTACTCAGGACTTCTGTTTGGTAAATAATCCAACAGTTGCAAATATCCAGGTGAACGAGGCAGGTGTAGTTTGGTACACAGCAGCAACGGGTGGTACAGTAGTCGCTAATACTACAGCCCTTGTAAGCGGAACTACCTATTATGCTTCGCTAACCGATGCGGCGACAGGCTGTACAAGTGCAGTACGTTTAGCGGTTACAGTGACTGTGGGCAATGCACCAACACCTACAACGCTGGATGCTACTCAGAATTTCTGTCAATCAGAAAACCCTACAGTAGCAAGTATTCAGGTAAATGAGGTAGGTGTGGTTTGGTACACAGCGGCTACCGGCGGGACTATAGTGCCAAATACTACAGCGCTTGTAAGCGGTACGTATTATGCATCATTAACAGATGCAGGTACAGGTTGTATCAGTTCAGTTCGTCTGGCTGTAACAGTAACTGTGGGCAACGCGCCAACACCAAGTACAAATGATACCACTCAGGATTTCTGTTTAACAAACAATCCTACGGTAGCTAACATACAGGTAAATGAAACAGGCGTAGTTTGGTATACTGCTGCAACGGGCGGTACAATAGTGCCAAATACAACAGCGCTTGTAAGTGGAACAACATATTACGCATCATTAACAGATGTTGCAACAGGCTGTACAAGTTCGGTACGCTTAGCGGTTACAGTAACCGTTGGCGATGCTCCAACACCTACAACGCTTGATGCTACACAGGACTTCTGTCTTATTAACAATCCAACAGTAGCTAACATTCAGGTAAATGAAACCGGAGTAGTTTGGTACACAGCTGCAACAGGTGGCACAGTAGTAGCCAATACTACAGCTCTTGTAAGCGGTACAACATATTACGCTTCATTAACAGATGCAGCAACAGGTTGTACAAGTGCAGTACGTTTAGCGGTTACAGTGACCGTGGGCAACGCACCAACGCCAACTACAAACAATGCTTCACAAAACTTCTGTCAGTCAGAAAGTCCAACCGTTGCAAATATCCAGGTGAACGAGGTTGGAGTGGTTTGGTACACAGCAGCTACAGGCGGAACGATAGTGCCTAACACTACAGCCCTTGTAAGCGGTACGTATTATGCATCATTAACAGATGCAGGTACAGGCTGCATAAGTGCCGTGCGACTTGCGGTAGCAGTAACAGTAGGCAATGCGCCAACGCCAACTACTGCAGATACAACTCAGGATTTCTGTTTTGTAAATGCGCCAACAGTAGGCAGCATTCAGATAAACCAAACCGGAGTGGTATGGTATACCGCTGCAACAGGCGGAACACTTGTAGCTAATACTACGCCGCTTGTATCTGGTACAACATATTACGGTTCATTGCTTGATCCTGCTACAGGATGTGGAAGCGCAGTACGCTTAGCTGTTACAGTAACAGTGGGCAATGCGCCAACACCTACAACTTTAGATACTACTCAGGACTTCTGTTCGGTAACAAACCCTACAGTAGGCAACATACAGGTAAACGAGGCAGGAGTGGTTTGGTATACTGCAGCAACAGGCGGAACAGTAGTTGCTAATACAGCAGCGCTTGTAAACGGAACAACCTATTACGGTTCGTTAACCGATGCAGGTACAGGATGTATCAGTGCAGTTCGCCTTGCGGTAACAGTAACTGTTGGTAATGCACCAACACCTACAACGACTGACACTACTCAGGACTTCTGTGTGGCTAACAGTCCTACAGTGGCTAATATACAAGTGAACGAAACGGGTGTGGTGTGGTATACCGCAGCAGTAGGCGGAACAATTGTTTCGAATACTACGGCACTGGTTTCAGGAACTACCTATTACGGATCGTTAGCCGATGCAGGTACAGGTTGCATCAGCGCAGTAAGGCTAGCAGTGACTGTAACAGTTTCTGATGCGCCAACGCCTACAACCAACGATAGTACTCAGGACTTCTGTGTAGCTAACAGCCCAACGGTTGCAAGCATACAGGTGAACCAGACAGGTGTACTATGGTTTACAACTGCTACAGGCGGAACTGCTTTACCTGCTACAACGGCACTGGTAAACGAAACCACTTATTACGGAGCTCTTGTTAACGCGACATCTGGTTGTACAAGTTCGGTAAGACTGGCAGTAACTATAACAGTAACCGATGCACCAACGCCAACTACCACAGATACCACTCAGGATTTCTGTTTAACAAGCAATCCTACGGTAGCAAACATACAGGTAAATGAGGCAGGTGTGGTTTGGTACACAGCTGCAACAGGAGGTACGGTAGTTGCTAACACGGCAGCATTGGTTTCAGGAACTACTTACTACGCATCGTTAACTAACGCTACAACAGGTTGTACAAGTGCTGTAAGGCTAGCGGTAACGGTAACAGTAGGTAATGCGCCAACGCCAACTACTTTAGATACTACTCAGGATTTCTGTTCAGTAACAAATCCAACAGTAGCCAACATACAGGTAAACGAAACAGGTGTGGTTTGGTACACAGCAGCTACAGGTGGTACAGTAGTACCTAATACTACAGTGCTTGTAAGCGGTGCAACATACTACGCTTCGTTAACCGATGCAGCAACAGGCTGTACAAGTGCAGTACGCTTAGCAGTGACAATTACGGTAAACAGTGCTCCAACGCCTACTACCAACGATGCTACTCAGGCTTTCTGTACTATAGATGCACCAACAGTGGCTAACCTACAGGCAAATGAGCCGGGTGTGGTTTGGTATACTGCGGCTACGGGCGGAACAATAGTTCCTGCAACTGCACCGCTTGTAAACGGAACAACCTACTACGGAAGCATAACAGTAGGAAACTGTGTAAGTGCAGTAAGGCTTGCGGTAACCGTTACGGTTAGCCCGGGTGTTACGCCAACAACGGCAGATACTACACAAACATTCTGTGTGGTTACATCGCCAACAGTGGCTAACATTCAGGTAGACCATGCTGGTGTGGTATTCTACACAACAGCTACAGGTGGTACGGCTCTGGCAGCTAACACACCGCTTGCAAATGGTACAACTTACTATGCTTCATACACAGATCCTGCAACAGGCTGTGCAAGCAGTGTAAGGCTGGCAATACAGGTTACTGTAGATAACGGCACAGCGCCAACTACAAATAACACAATACAAACGTTCTGTGCATCGGATAATCCAACCGTTGCAGATATCCAGGTTAATGGGCTGGGAATAGTTTGGTACACAGCTCCGGTAGGAGGTACAGTTGTAGATCCTGCAACACCGCTTTCTAACGAAATTATATACTACGCAGCAAGTACAAACGCAGGCGGATGTGTAAGTTCAGTGAGACTGGCAATAACAGTAATTATTCAGAACGGAGCTACGCCAACTACAAACGATACGACTCAGACATTCTGTACTGTAGACAACCCTACGGTTGCTAACATTCAGGTAAATGAGCCGGGTGTTGTTTGGTATGCAACTTCTGCGGGAGGAACGCCAATTGCGGCAACAACTCCACTGGTATCGGGTGCAACCTATTATGGTTCTATTGTATCGCCGGCAGGCTGCGAAAGCACTGTTCGCCTTGCGGTAACAATAACTATAAGCAATGGTATTACACTAACAACGAACGATACAACTCAGGAATTCTGTGGGGCAGATAGTCCAACAGTGGCAAGCCTTCAGGTAAACCAAACCGGAGTTGTGTTCTATACCGATGCAACAGGAGGTACAGCGTTGGCCGGTACAACACCACTTACTAATGCTACAGTATACTATGCATCGTACACAGATCCTGCAACAGGATGCCAAAGTGCAGTACGCCTTGCAATAACTGTAACTATAAACAACGGTGTTACGCCAACCACGGCAGATACAACTCAGGAGTTCTGTGCAGGAGACAATCCTACATTGGCAGACATCCAGATAAACGAGCCGGGAGTAGTTTGGTATACAACCGCAATAGGTGGTATTCCTCTAAACGCTAACGCTCCGCTTACTAACAATGCTACGTATTATGCATCTATAACAGTAAACGGATGTGCAAGTGCAACAAGGCTTGCTGTAACAGTAATTATAAACCAGGGCGGCACTGCAACCATAACAGGTGGCGGACCAACAGCATGCTTTGGCGAAGAAGTTACCTATACAACTCAGGCTGGTAACACGGCATATATTTGGGATGTTGTTGGCGGCGATATTATAGCCGGTGGAACAACTGCAGACAATACTGTAACCGTAAGGTGGACAGAAGTTGGACAGGCCTTTGTAAGTGTTTCTTATACAGATGCTAACGGATGTTCGGGAGTTGCTTCGGCAGACCTTGATATTGAGGTTACTAGCTGTTCAGATCTAAGCATTACAAAAACTGTTAACATAGTTGCACCAAATATTAACGAAAATGTTATTTTTACCATCACAGTAAGTAATGACGGACAAAGTGCCTTTACCGATGTGATTGTAAGTGAGCCACTTCCTAGCGGTTATGAGTTTGTAAATGCTATTGTAAGCCACGGTTCTTATGACGTTGTAACAGGTGTTTGGAATATACCGGAACTTCCTGCAGGAATAGATGCTACTTTAGATATTGAGACGAAAGTGTTATTTGGCGGAGACTACGAAAATGTGGTTACCATCTTAAACTCATCTCCACAGGATTCTAACTTAAGCAACAACACGGCAAGAGTAGCAGTTATACCTTCGTGTTTAACAGTATTCAACGAGTTCTCGCCTAACGGAGATGGTATAAACGACACCTTTAGAGTAGACTGTATAGAATCGTACCCTAATAATAAGCTGGAAGTATTTAACAGATACGGATCGCCGGTGTACAGGAAATCAGGCTATATGAATGATTTTGACGGAACCGCTAATGTAGACGGAGTAGTAAGAAGAAGCGAGCAGCTGCCTGCAGGAACTTACTTCTATGTGCTTGAAATTGATGGCGAAGCAAAAACAGGATGGTTATATATTATGAGATAAAACGGGAATATAATAAAGCGGCAGTATGCCTGCCGCTTTAAAATTTCTCAACATAAAAATTTTTAGTATGAAAATCACTTCAAAAATTATAAATAGATATTTCCTGATATGTGTCATCCTTACAGCTATAAGCGCTAAGGCACAGCAGGATCCGCAATATACACAGTACATGTACAATACACTTACTGTGAACCCCGGCTACACCGGATCTCCCGGTTACCTCGAGGCAACATTGCAGCACCGCTCCCAGTGGGTGGGCATAGATGGCGCACCAACTACACAGGCATTAACGGTGCACGCACCGGTTAACGAGCAGATAGGGTTGGGGCTAAGCGCAGTAAATGACAGGATAGGCCCGGCTGAAGAAGTACACGTAAACGGTAACTTCTCGTACACCATCCCGGTAAGCTTTAATTCTAAAATTGCTTTCGGCCTTAAAGCCGGGGCAAGGGTACTTAATATAGACTGGTCTAAAGGAACCTACTACCAGGGTAACGACCCATTGTTTAATACCAATGTAAACAACCAGGTTATGGCATCTATAGGCGCAGGTATATATTATTACACAGACAGATGGTATGCAGGGGTATCGGTACCTAACTTTATCAGGTCTGATTATTATGATGATATTCAGGAAGCAGCGGTTTCAGACAGGTTGCATTACTATGTTATAGGAGGTTATGTTTTTGACCTTTCGGAGAATCTTAAGTTTAAACCGGCTTTTATGGCTAAAATAGTTTCGGGAGCACCAATTACGGCAGATATTTCGGCTAACTTTCTAATTTCAGAAAGGGTAACTTTGGGAGCAGCCTATCGTTTTGATGATTCGGTAAGCGGACTATTGGGTTTCCAGGTAAGCAGGAACTTCTTTGTGGGGTATTCTTACGACTATTCTGTAACAGAGCTTAATAAGTATAACGACGGATCGCACGAAATTGTATTGCGGTTCCAGTTAATGCCTAAATCAACCCGAATCAAATCGCCAAGGTTTTTCTAAAAACGAACATCATGAAGAGAAAGATATATTTATTCAGCCTGCTACTATGTGTTACAGCCGGTTTTGGACAAGCGAGGCTGAAAAAAGCCGACAGGCTGTTTGCTGAATTTGCCTATGTAGATGCAGCAAAAGAGTATGAGAAATACCTGAAGGATGCTAAAGATCCGGGTATTGAAACATTTAAACATGCGGGCGATGCCTATTATTACACTGGTAATACGGGCAGTGCATTGCGATGGTATAGTAAGCTTGATGAGGTTACCGCCAGCGGAATGGACGACCAGTACTTTAACAGGTACATACAGTCGTTGCGTGCAGAAGGCAACTATACTAAGGCCGATGAGCTTCTTAAAAAACGTTTGGAAGCCAAAGGTGACCAGGGGGCTATTGACAGGCTAATCCTTCAGAAAAAGTACCTTGACAGCCTTGTACAGGCTCCTGAAAATTATACAGTTACCAACTTGGCGGTTAACACCGACAAGTCTGACTTTGGTACGGCATTTTTTGGAGAAAAGATAGTGTACTCGTCAAGTAAAGATACTACCAAGGTAGGCGGTAAGACCTATTTATGGAATGACCAGCCTTTTCTTGACCTTTTTGTAGCCGACAGGAATGCAGCAGACGGATCGCTTTTTAACGATGTAAAATTTATACCGGGTCATCAGTCTAGTTACCATAATGCTACACTTACTTTTTCGCCCGATCTAAAAACGGTATACTACAGTTCTAATGTAGTGACTGATAGCGACAGGCTTAAAAACAGCAAGGCAGGTACCAATAATATTGAGATTGTTAAAGGTACACTGGATGGTAACAAGCTAACCAGCGAAGAGAAGCTTCCGTTTAACAGTAAAGATTATTCAGTGGGTAACCCTGCATTATCTACCGATGGAAAGTGGCTGTACTTTGCATCTGATATGCCGGGAGGCTTTGGCGAAACCGACCTTTATGTTGCCGAAGTTTTTAGCGATGGCAAAGTAGGAACTCCGCAAAACCTGGGTCCTAAAATTAATACATCGGGCAGGGAGATGTTCCCTTTTGTAAATGATTCGATACTGTATTTCTCGTCAGACGGGCATTACGGCCTTGGAGGTCTTGATGTTTTTGAAACAAGAAGGGTAAAGGATTTTGATTTCTCGGAACCTAAAAACCTGGGTAAACCGGTAAACAGCAGCCGCGACGACTTTTCGTTTATTGTAAACAAAGACAATACGTACGGTTACTTTTCATCGTGCAGGCCGGGCGGTAAGGGCGATGATGACATTTACTACTTTACAAGACAGGAGCCGGCATGCAGCCAGTGGGTATCGGGTAAAATTACCAACCTTAAATATAAGATTGCCATTAACTTGGCAGACGTTAAGGTGTACGACCAGTATGGCGATGTAATTGCATCTACAAAAACCAAAGAAGATGGTACCTATAAGGTAGAAGTGCCCTGCGGCAGCAAGATAAAAGTTGAGGCTTCTAAGCCTGAACATACTAAGACCGATAAGGAGCTTGAAACGAACAAAAAGCCAAATATTGAAACTAAGAATATTGACTTTGAGCTTTCTAACTACGAAGATCTTGTGCGAAAAGAAGATAATGTAGAAAAGGTTGATATTAAACCGATCTTCTTTGATTTTGATAAATCGGACATTACAGATCAGGCAGCTGTAGAACTGGATAAAGTAGTGTATATCATGAAAAACTTCCCTGCTATTGTTATCAAGATCGAATCGCATACCGATTCACGTGGTAAAGATGAGTATAATCTTAAGCTATCTCAGGAAAGGGCAAAATCTACGTACGACTATATTGTTGCACGCGGAATAGCACCTACACGTATAGAAAGTGTAAAAGGATATGGTGAAACAAGATTGCGCAACAGGTGTAAAAACGGTGTGCAGTGTACTGACGAAGAGCATTTCCAGAACAGGCGTTCTGACTTTATTATCGTAAAAAAATAAGGGCTTTTTTGATTACCAGTTTTTTTTACCGGGGAAGCGTTCTGAAGGGGAACGCTTCCCTATTTTTTTATAAAACATCTAAATTTAGAATCCTGGCACATGACCTGTTTCCGAATAAGAGGAAGAATGATATAATACAACATAGTGAAATCAATTTTCACGTTACGATTCCTTCTCAGAAGGAGAGGGTTGGGGTGAGGTTCTTAACTTTGCTACTTTGCCACTCCTCTCAAGATTAACATAAATTAAATATATCCTTGTATAATCTTTGCGAATTGTTACTTTTGTTGGTCGCAAAAAATAACGAGACATACTTTTTCATGTTTCTATGCGTTTACTTAACCGATTAAAGCATATAAATTACGTTTTATAATGAAATTCAAAAAAGTTCTTTTAGGGCTTAGCCTGTTTGTAACAGCGCTGTCTTTTTCTCAGGAAGTAAAAAAAGAAGTACTGTTTACGGTTGACGGAAAGCCATACTACACAGACGAATTTGTAAGGGTTTATAAAAAAAACCTTGACCTTGTAAAAGACGATTCGCAAAAAGACCTGGACAACTACCTTAACCTGTTTATTGGGTACAAATTAAAAGTAAACAAAGCGAATAAGCTGGGGCTTCAGAACAACAAAAAATATATTGCAGAACTTAAGTCGTACCGTGCTCAACTGGCAAAAAACTATCTTACCGATAGTAAAGTAACTAAAGAGCTTGTTGATGAGGCATATGCAAGGGTTCAGAAAGAGATTAACGCGTCGCATATACTTATAAACCTTGAAGAGAATGCACTTCCTGCAGACACGCTTAAGGCTTACAATAAAATTGCCGATTTAAGAAAAAGGGCTCTTGCCGGAGAAGATTTTGGAAAACTGGCTCAGGAATTCTCCAATGACCCTTCTGCTAAAGAAAACAAAGGTAACCTTGGATATTTTTCTGTGTTTAGGATGGTATATCCGTTTGAATCTGCTGCTTTTGAAACACCAAAAGGTCAGATTTCTAAAATAACAAGAACACGTTTTGGCTACCACATTATTAAGGTGAACGACATAAGGGATAACAGGGGAGATGTTACTGTTGCCCACATTATGATCATGAAGCCTAAAAAAGATAATCCCGATGAAGCTGCAAAAGCTAAATCTACCATTCAGGATATTTACAAAAAATTAAAGCAGGGTGAAGATTTTGCAACTTTGGCAAAACAATTCTCTGAAGATAAGGCTTCTGCGCAGGCAGGTGGAAAGCTAAACCGTTTTTCATCGGGCGAATTAAGCTCTACCGAATTTGAAGACCAGGCATTTGGACTTAAAAATGCAGGTGATTTTTCTGAACCTTTTCAGTCGCAGTATGCATGGCATATTGTAAAGCTTATTGAAAAAAATAAGATCAGGTCGTTTGATGAAGTTAAGCCTGATTTTGAGAACAGAATTAAAAAGGATGAGCGTTCAAGGCTTATAGCAAAATCGCTTACCGATAATCTAAAAAAGAAATATTCGGTTAAGAAAGATGCTAAGGTTTATGCAAGAATAGTTAAAGCATTTAATGATAAAGTATACTATCAGACATGGGAACTTCCTGCTAATATAGATTCTTACGATCAGGTTGTTCTTACCATAAATAACGATAAGAAGTTTACAGCAAAAGAATTTCTTACGTATGCGCACCTTCAGCAAAAGGCAGGTTTTACAATCAAGCCATTGGCTAAACAGGTAGAGGTATTATTTAATACCTATACCGATGAGAAACTTAACACATATTACAATGATAATCTAGAAGAAGAGTTTCCTGAATTTGCTATGGTAATGACAGAGTACCGTGACGGTCTGTTGTTATTTGACCTTATGGAAAAAGAAATCTGGGAAAAAGCTAAAAATGATACTGTAGCACTTGAAGGATATTATAAAGCCAACGTTGCTAAATACCAGTGGAAAGACAGGCTTGATGCAGATATTTATTCATCTACTAAAGAAGATGTGATTAAAAAGGCAAGAAAGTTTCTTAAAAAAGGAAAAGATACCGATTATATTAAAGGAGAACTTAATAAAGACGGGAAAGTAGAAATTCTTGAGAAATGGGGCACTTTTGAAAAAGACAGCGATGTATTGCCAAAACAAACCCAGTGGAAAGCGGGAGTGTCTGACGTTATTAAAGAAGGTAACTACTACTATGTGCTACAGGTAAGAAAAGTTATTCCTGCCGGTGCTAAAACGCTTGAAGAAAGTAAAGGCCGTGTTATTAATGATTATCAGCAACAGCTGGAAAGTACATGGGCGGGCGATCTTAAGAATGAGTTTAACGTAGAGGTTAATAAAGACGTTTTTGCAAAGGTTAAACAACAGCTTAATCAATAATGATAAAGAGGGTAATACTGTTACTGCTTGTTCTTACGGTAGGCTCATGCAGCTACTTTAAGAAAGAAGATAAACCGGAAGCCGTGGCCAGGGTAAACGAAGAATATCTTGATGCTGCAGAGCTTAAAGGTATTGTGCCGGCCGGGACTTCTAAAGAAGACAGTATTGCTATTGTAAAAAGCTATATAGACCGTTGGGCATCGCAAAAGCTATTATACAGTGCGGCGCAGGTAAACTTAAGTAAAGACAAGCAGGCAGAGTATGCAAAGCTTATCCGCCAGTATGAAATAGATCTTTACACAGGTGCTTACCTGGAAGAACTTGTAAAGCGAAGTGTGGATACTGTGGTTACCAACGAAGAACTAAATGCGTATTATAAAGCCAATAGGGAGAACTTTAAAACATCGGGAACGCTGGTTCGTTTAAAGTACATCCGCCTGGTAAAAGACCACCCTAAGTTTAGTAGTATAAAAAGTAAATTTTTAAGCGGTAATAAAAAGGACATTAAAGCGTTAAGCGATATGTCGATACAGTTTAAAAGTTTTGCCTTTAACGATACGGTTTGGGTAGATATGAATCAGGTATACACTAAGTTGCCATTTATTACCCCCGAAAACAGGGATAAGTATATTGCGGGAAGCATCTCGTACCAATATCCCGATTCTACAGATGTGTATGTGGTAAAAGTAAAGCAGGTGCTGGAAAGGAATCAGGTTTCGCCTTTTGAATATATTAAGCCAACTTTGCAGCAATTGATAATAAATAATAGGAAACTAGAGTTAATAAAGAAGTTTCAAAAAGAAATAACGGATGACGCGATTAAAAACAATGACTATGAAATTTATAAATAACAGGATTACCTTTTTTTTAGCGCTTGCTGTATTAGGTATAAATATGGCAGCAGGTCAGGAAATAATTCCTGAAGTAAAAAAAGATACTGTTAAGCCTTCGTTCCCGGTAAAGCAGGGAGGAAAAAGCAAAGTGGACGGCGTTATCGCTGTTATTGGCGATTTCGTAGTGCTGGATTCTGATATCGACCTTATGTACAGGGAGTTTCAGGCGCAAAATATTCCAATCCAGGAAATTTCACGCTGTGAGCTTTTAGGTAAGCTTATGGAAGATAAACTGTATGCGCACCATGCTATACAGGATAGTATTATTGTTAGCGATGCAGAGGTGAACGAGACCATGAATAAGCAGATAGACTATTTCGTGGAAAACCTTGGTACTGAAGAGAAAATGGTTCAGTACTTCAAAAAGAAGAACATGGAAACCTTTAGGACAGAACTGTTCGAGATGATCAAGAACCAGAAGCTTACGGAGCAGATGCAAAAAAAGATCATTGACGAGGTGCAGATAACTCCCGAAGAGGTAAGACAATACTTTGCGAGTTTTAAGAAAGAAGACCTGCCTGTATTTGGTGCAGAGATGGAAATTGCACAGATTGTAATAAAACCCGAGATATCGCAGGTTGAAAAGCAAAAGGTTATAGACAAGCTCAGGCAGATAAAGCAGGAGATAATAGACGGTTCCAGCTTTTACAGTAAAGCAGTATTATATTCAGAAGACAGGGCATCGGGAGCCAGCGGTGGTTATATGAAAATGAACCGTAAGTCGCAGTTTGTAAAAGAATTTAAGGAAGCAGCATTTAGCCTTGCAGAAGGAGAGATATCAGATCCTGTAGAAACAGAGTTTGGTTTTCACCTTATATATGTAGAAAAAATAAGGGGTCAGGAACTTGACGTGCGACACATACTTATGTCGCCAAAAGTTAGCCCGGAAGCAGAAGCTAAAGCAAAAGAGAAAGCAGAGACCATAAGGGCTAAGATTGTAAGTGGTGCAATTACGTTTGCAGATGCGGCTAAATCTGAATCTGACGAAAAAGAAACACGTAACAGCGGTGGTTTATTAATAAACCCACAAACTTTAGGAACAAGGTTTGAACTGACAAAAATGCCATCGTCTATTTACAATGAAGTTGCGGACCTTAAAGATAACGAAGTGTCTCAGCCGATAAGAAGTATTGGTGAAAGAGGTGAGAAAACATATAAGCTGATGATGGTAACAAACCGTTACAATGATCACACTGCAGATTATGCAACCGATTATACCAAAATTAAAGATCTGGCGCTTAAAGAAAAGCAAAGAAAAACAATTGGTAAATGGAGTGATACCAAAATTAAAGATACCTATGTTAAGATAAATGCAGAATACAAAAACTGTAAATTTATAAACAACTGGTTGAAAAAATAATTCGGGTTAATATGCTTAATCTTTTAGGTAAAGACTAAAAATATTTATAAGTTTGAAGCCACGCCATTAGGCGTGGCTTAATTTTTAAATCAATCAGAAATAAAACATATGTCAGACGTAGCAGCCATACAAAACCTGGTAGAGAAACAAAAGCAGCTAAAGCAGGAAATAGCGAAAATTATTGTTGGTCAGGACGAAGTTATAAGCCAGATTGTGCTTAGTGTTTTTGCAGGAGGTCACGCACTTTTAGTAGGCGTCCCGGGACTGGCAAAAACCCTTATGGTGAATACTATTTCTCAAGCACTTGGACTTGATTTTAAGCGTATACAGTTTACCCCCGATTTAATGCCAAGCGATATTTTGGGAAGTGAGATACTCGATGAAAACAGGCAGTTTAAATTTATAAAAGGGCCAATATTCTCTAATATTATCCTTGCGGATGAGATAAACCGTACACCGCCTAAAACACAGGCAGCTTTACTTGAGGCAATGCAGGAGAAAGCGGTTACAATTGCGGGGCATCACCATAAATTGTCGTTACCTTATTTTGTACTGGCAACACAAAACCCGATAGAGCAGGAGGGAACCTATCCGCTACCGGAAGCGCAGCTTGACCGTTTTATGTTTGCCATAAAACTGGACTACCCGACGTTTGCCGAGGAGGTTCAGGTGGTGAAAAGCACGACGTCTGATAACAATGTTACGATAACGCCTTTGTTTACGGCGCAGGAAATTCAGGATTTCCAGCACCTTATACGCAGAATACCTGTTGCGGATAATGTAATAGAATATGCGGTAACCCTTGTTGGTAAAACAAGGCCGGGAAGCGAACTGGCTGCAGATTATGTAAAGACATATCTTGACTGGGGAGCAGGGCCAAGGGCGTCACAAAGTTTAATATTGGCTGCAAAAACCAACGCAGCACTAAATGGCAAGTACTCTCCGGATATTGAAGATGTTCAGGCAGTAGCTACCGGAATACTTCGCCACCGTATAATTAAGAATTATAAGGCCGATGCAGAAGGTATTACTGAAGAAATGATAATAAAAAAGCTGTTTTAATACAGCTTTTTTATTTTTGTTAATCTTTAAAAAAAATGTCATATTTAATTTGTATTTGTAATAGAACAGTGTTATTATTGTTATATGTTTAAAATACAACTATAAAAAATATGAAAAAAACAATTACTATCTTGCCGGAATTGTTTTTCATGGGCGGAGGATTGTTCTTTGTAGCAGAAAATTATTTTACATTGGGAAGTGTAAACTATTTTGCTTTACTGGTTACCTGGCTGCTGTTTTTACAGTTTTTTTACAAAAACAGGATTGCAGGTCTGGTTTACGGTATTGCATTAGGTACTTTCTCTGTGTTTAATCTGGTAGAGATGCTTTCCGGAGTTCATGAGTTGCAAACAAAATCTGCGGCGCTTTCATCGGTGGCGATTATTATGGCTGCCGCAATGGTCTACAAGTATGTAAGAGCCAAAAACAGTTACGACGAAAGCGTGCTAACAGCAACTTATTAAAGAAAAAACATTCTAAAATCACAAGAAAACATTCGGCTGTCCTTATTTAGGGCAGCTTTTTTTATTGAATAGGACGCATTGATAATCTAAAAATTGTCGAAAATGAACCGTTTACGAAAATGTTTGCGTGTGTCTTTGTTTGTTTTTTAAGTAGAATGTTTACGATTTGACAATATAGAATTAAAATATTGCCAATTTCTTAAGAAACAGTTCTGATTACTAAAGTTATTGATGTTTCTTCAGTAAAATAGAATGTTTATAAATAATAATTCTTTGAAACTAAAGAAACGATAAAAATTTTTTAATTGATTTAAGAATTAGTAAATTTACAGACTTTTTACAAACGAACATTAATATACTTACTATGGCTTTTGATATTGAAATGATCAAAAAGGTGTATGAGAACATGGCAGAACGCGTTGACGAAGCTCGTAAGCTTGTTGGCCGTCCGCTTACACTTTCTGAAAAGATTTTATATTCACACTTATGGGAAGGTGTTCCTACACAGAAATTTACCAGAGGTAAAGACTATGTAGACTTTGCACCGGACAGAGTTGCCTGTCAGGATGCTACGGCACAGATGGCGCTTCTTCAATTCATGCATGCCGGAAAGCCTAAGGTAGCAGTACCTACAACTGTACACTGCGACCACCTTATCCAGGCAAAAGTAGACGCTAAGACCGATCTTAAGCGTGCTAAAGAACAAAGTAACGAGGTTTTTGACTTCCTTTCTTCTATATCTAATAAATACGGTATCGGTTTCTGGAAACCGGGAGCTGGTATTATCCACCAGGTAGTACTTGAAAACTATGCATTTCCGGGTGGTATGATGATTGGTACCGACTCTCACACAGTAAATGCAGGCGGACTTGGTATGCTTGCAATTGGTGTTGGTGGTGCTGACGCGGTTGACGTAATGAGCGGTATGGCCTGGGAACTTAAATTCCCTAAACTGATAGGTGTAAAACTTACAGGTAAACTATCAGGCTGGACAGCTCCTAAAGACGTTATCCTTAAAGTTGCGGGTATCCTTACTGTAAAAGGTGGTACCGGTGCTGTAGTTGAATATTTCGGCGAAGGTGCTAAAGCAATGTCTTGTACTGGTAAAGGTACTATTTGTAACATGGGTGCAGAAATTGGTGCTACCACTTCTACATTTGGTTACGATGAGTCTATGGACCGTTACCTGCGCGCTACAAACCGTGCTGATGTAGCTGATGCTGCAAACGCAGTAGCTTCTTACCTTACAGGTGATGACGAGGTTTACGCTAACCCTGAGCAGTATTTTGACCAGGTTATCGAAATCAACCTTTCTGAACTTGAGCCACACTTAAACGGTCCTTTCACTCCGGATTTAGCTACGCCTATATCTAAAATGAGAGAAGAGGCTATTAAGAATGACTGGCCTCTGCAAATTCAGGTGGGTCTTATCGGATCGTGTACAAACTCTTCGTACGAAGATATTTCACGTTCGGCTTCACTTGCTAAACAGGTAGCAGAGAAAAACCTTAAAACTAAAGCACAATTTACGATCACTCCGGGATCTGAAGTAGTGCGTTACACTATAGAGCGTGACGGTTTCATCGATACTTTCGATAAAATTGGTGCTACAGTATTTGCAAATGCCTGCGGACCATGTATTGGTATGTGGGATCGTGAAGGTGCTGAAAAAGAAGAGCGTAACACAATCGTTCACTCTTTTAACAGAAACTTCTCTAAACGTGCCGATGGTAACCCTAACACACTGGCGTTTGTAGGTTCTCCGGAACTTGTAACTGCTCTTGCTATTGCGGGCGACCTTGGTTTTAACCCTATCACTGATAAGCTTATCAATGAGAACGGTGAAGAGGTAATGCTTGACGAACCAACAGGTAACGAACTTCCTCCAAAAGGATTCGATGCTGAAGATCCTGGTTACCAGGCTCCGGCTGCCGATGGTTCCGGTGTTAAGATTGCGGTTAGCCCGGAATCGGAGCGTCTGCAATTATTAGCTCCGTTTACGCCTTGGGATGGTGAGAACATCATAGGTGCTAAACTGCTTATCAAAGCGTTTGGTAAATGTACGACCGACCACATTTCAATGGCAGGACCTTGGTTACGTTTCCGTGGCCACCTTGACAATATTTCAAACAACATGCTTATAGGTGCAGTAAATGCATTTAACCAGAAAACAAACTCAGTTAAGAGCCAGCTTACAGGTGAGTACGATGCAGTTCCTGCAGTAGCTCGTACTTACAAAGCAGCAGGTATCCCGTCTATCGTTGTGGGTGACCATAACTATGGAGAAGGATCTTCTCGTGAGCATGCAGCAATGGAGCCGCGCCACCTTGGTGTTAAGGCTGTATTGGTAAAATCGTTTGCCCGTATCCACGAAACCAACCTTAAGAAACAAGGTATGCTAGCGCTTACTTTCTCTAACGAGGCTGATTACGACAAAATCCAGGAAAACGACACTATTAACTTTGTTGACCTTAAAGAGTTTGCACCTAATAAGCAACTGACTTTAGAGTTTATCCACGATGATGGCACAAGAGATGTAATCCTTGTTAACCATTCATACAACGAAGGCCAGATAGGCTGGTTCGTAGCAGGATCTGCACTAAACCTTATTGCAGCAGCAAGCAACGAAGTACAAGCTTAATACACGTTTTTAGTTATATAATAAAGAACTCCCGATGCAAGTCGGGAGTTTTTTTATGTTCTAAATTTACGGTCCTGTCATTGCGAGGAGGAACGACGTGGCAATCTTTTCAAGGAGCAGCCATCAAAGCGCTTATTGCTATACGTCGCACCCGCTTTCGCCTTTATCTCTTCGCTTCGCTACGAGGATATCGGCTCTATCGTGGCTAGGTGTTTTTACATTTTGAAAATCAGGTATTTATACTTGTATTGGAGTCATTTATTTTTTATTCTTTGCAATGAATTTTACCGATTCATTTATGAAGTTGGTGAATATTACAAATGTTTTTCAATTATTAATTTTTAGAAGATATAAATACCAAAATATGGATGATAAATTTATACAAAAAGTTGTACTCCTCGATCCTAGTAAAAGCGTTAATGAATTAAAAATTAGCGAATTAATTAAATTGGTAGACAATCATCCTTATAAAGATAAAGTCTATGAAGCTTTTGGTGTTGACGAAATTGGCGATGAATTAATTAAAATTGATTTCATAGATACGGTATACGAACGTGTATCTTATTATTGTCGTAATTACAGACGACATTCAATACGCGCAGAAATTCAACACATTAATCTATATCAAGAAAAAGTTTTAATAGAAGAAAGATTAGTAGATTCAATTATATTTCATTTTGACGAATACATTATTATTGATGAAGTTAGAAATGATCTAAAAGCTGTAGCTAGGTATGATTCTAAAAATACATATTTAGACCAATATAAAATGACAAAATATGCTAATCATCTTTTTAGTAAAGGTTGGGGTAATTTGGCGAAAGAAAATATAGAATATTTTAAAGAATTAGCTAGTCGCTCTGATAATTATAATAAACATAAAAGTTATAGGCTTGTTGAGTACAAAGGTCAAAATTATGTCAGGGGGATTACTTCGATAGAGAAATACTACGAATATGGTGTCGATTTTACATTCGTTGTTTCCATGTTGACTATTTACGAATTTATGAAATCAAATCAAGGAGTTGAATATGGAATTAAGAGCGCGTCTCTTAATGAATCTAAATTAGAAATAATTATTTCAGAAAAAGGTGAGAAAAATGCCGGTGAATTTGGTAAGGTTTCTACCGCTTTGAAAGTTTCTACAAATGATTTAGGACAAGGCTCACTTAATTTTTTAAATATCATTAACGTTGTCAAAGAGAATGCTTTCGGCTTTTATTTATTTCCAAAAAGTAAAAACTCTTCTTTTGATAATAGTCGTATCCCTATTAGTCATACCACCAAACCAAAAAATGCTTTCGTTCTATTAAATGACGTGAAAGATATTTTGAATACAAGTGATGAATTTATAAAGGAACTCAATACCTTGAAAACAATAAATACGCCAGATGAATTAAGATTAAAAATTCAATCGAAAATTGAAGGACCTAAAAGTGTATTTAAAGGAATTACAGCTTTGTCGGAGATATTTAAAAAGAAAATTGATAATGACATTACGAATTTTTCTAAGCTGTTAGATATGTGTAACAAAGCGGAAGAATTAAATATTGAATATGACTTGAAAGATAAATTACGTTATATTATTTCAGACATAATTTTATATGGTAAGCACAGTTAGAGATATTTAAGATAAAACTTGTTTGGCAAAATATTTCAGTATAAAGCCCTTAGTAAAAAGGGCTTTCTTTAATTAGACTTTTTTTAATATTTCATTAGTTAGTATGTTCGAAGTTTCTTTATCTAAAGTGATTCCTTTGGATTCTAATTCTTCGATAATCGACGATTTGAATTCTAATTTATCGATAAGATGTTTATGTTTTATTTCAAAAAATCTAAATATATCATCCCAAGTCATTGCATAAATTTCATAATTTCTTATTGATTGAACTAAAAATTGCTTCCCTTTATTTTTCTGGTTTTCATATTGATCAATTATATAAGAATCCACACTTTTTCCAACTAAAATAAATTTCCAAATTCTGGTTTGGCTGTTAAATCTCTCTTCTTCAATAATAAATCGAAGGTACTTTTCAATTTGTTGAAATTGTTCCGAACCAATGATGATAGATGGCCTTTTTAACTCCACAAGAATGTTTTCTTGAATAGTTGAGTCTGGATTGTTAGCGTTTGGTAAATCAGTTTTCCTACAGATAAATATATCTGGTCTTATGAGTTTATTGTTTTGGGTAAGCGTTTCAATTTTTGGTTTGGTATTGTTAGAGTCTAAAAATTCTAAATAATTATTTAGCAAAGCCTCGAAATTTTTGTCTGCTGAGACAATGTGGTATTGTTCACCGAATAGCCAATAATTATCTTCTATGATCTTTTGTATATGATTACGTTCATTAGTAAACTTTTCTAATTCAAAAATAAGAGTTTTCAAAACTTCGACCACGTTGAAGCGATTCTCTAAAAATTTAATAAGTGCCGTAATATGTGTTAACTTGCTCTTTTGAAGTGTAATTGCTAGATCGGCTCTTTCAATATCAGAAAGTTTGATGATATTGTCTAAGATGGTTAGTAAATTTTCTCTTTGTTCACTATCTAATAATAAGTTTAGAAAGCCTACGATAGTTTTACTCTGAATATTATTTAAATCTTGAAAAATTTTAGGTTGAGCGCTATAAATTTCTTTAACAACATTTTCCAAATCTTGCTTTCGAAATTTATCATACTGATTGTTTCGAAAGTCAGGAAAAATATTATTTGTATTGAATCTTTCAATCAACTCAATTGCTTTTTTCTCCTTAATGAAATTTTTCTCTTTTTCTCCTATGAACTCGGTAAGATATTTTATCAGCTTTTTAAAGGCATTATCAAATTGAGTTGTATTATTAAAAAGTGTTGGGCCATCTTGTTGTGTTTCTACAAAAGGATCAAAATAATTTGATTCAACGTAAATTGAATGATGAAAATCAATCGCTTTATTATTGAAAGAAGTAGGTTTGCTATATTTTCGTTTCTTTTCCGAGTTTAAAAAATAGGAATAGTATTTATCACCAAATTTATATTTCCATTGAATAAAGTCAATTTTAAAATCCCATTCATCAACTCGATATGTAATTTGTTCAGTTGTTTCAACCACATCTTTATATCTTAATTCTATATTGTTTATAGAAATTTTATAGTTGTGATCTTTATTTAGATGTAGAAACCATCCAAATTCATTGCATAAAAATAAATTAAATTCTTCACTATCTAATAATTCCGCTGATAGCTCTGTGAAATTTTCAAAATGAACTTTTGTGCCAGTTTGTTCTTCTTTAGAGATAACGGCATCATTTATATTATAATTCTCAAGAGAATTTGCTGCTATTTCGATTTTGTATTTTAATAAATCAGTCTTGTTTAAAAATATAGTTTCCCAAATAGCTTTATCACAGAAGTTAATAAAAGAAAATCGACCTTTTCCCTTTTTTCCTTTAATATAACTTTCGGAAAATGAAAGTGTTTTCATTGAGACCATGAAATTGCCGAAAGTTTCAGAAAGTGTTTCTATTTTAATGCCTTCTCCATTATCCGAAATTGATAATTTATTTAGATATCCTAATTGGTCAACGTCAAAATTTATTTCTACAATTGACGCATGCGCATCGAAGCTATTCCAAATGTATTCCGCAATAGCTTTTTTATAATCGTTAGGTAAACCGCTTCCAGCGATACCTTTTGAGGTTAATTTAGTAGTGAGTTGCTTCATGGTTGAAAGTGTTGGAATTGTAAATATAACATATAACCACAATCGATTTGTACTTGTAAATAATTATTTCTAACATTGCGACTCCCTGCGCTTCGTTCAAAATGACAGTACTTGTAACAATTACGGTAGGAGGGGGAGATCTGCGGTCATCCGCGCAAATCCGTAGCTTGCCCATTTTCATCGGGGCATCCGCGTTCCAATATTAACCACCCAATTACTTCGGCTACCGCTCTGGAGGAGGGAAGAGCTTCGCTTCGGTCGACATGACAGAAAGATCAACCCCAAAAACCGACCACAAAATTACGCCACTCCGAACCTAACATTACTGAAGCGGGTCATTCAGTAAATAAATCAGTAAAATTGTTAAAAGTCCAAATGTTAACGGAATTGATGAAAACGCATTTCGTTAACACTCAAAAACCGACTTTCTTTTGAAAACCAAAAAGAGTAACATTATTTTTTAGTTTGTTTATTTTTAGGTGTTTAGGGTAGTCTAATATTACGCACGAAAAGTGCATTTGAGATACAAAAAGCGTAACATTAACACGTTTTAGTCAGTTTAAATTTACAGGATTAGAGATTTCTCCATTGCGCTGCGCTTCAGTCGAAATGACAGAAAAATCAAACAGAAAAAACATAAAAAAATCCGCGGTTGTAGCACGCGGATTTTCAGAAGAAATATAGTTGTTGGTTTGTAACTATTAATAGTAAGTGTACCTTCTAACTTTAGCAATGTACTTAGCCAGTCGGATTACCTGGTGGCTGTAGCCGTATTCGTTGTCATACCAGACATATAGCACGATATTTTTACCGTCGGCGCTTACAATTGTAGCATTGCTGTCGTAAATAGCAGGTTGGGCGGTTCCAACTATATCGCTGGATACAAGTTCGTTATTCATAGAGTATTTAATCTGCTCTACCAGTTCGCCTTCAAGGGCGTAATGCTTCATGATCTCGTTGATCTCGTTCACATTGGTAGCTCTTTCAACCTCAAGGTTAAGCACCACAAGCGACCCGTTTGGCACCGGAACACGTATAGCATTCGACGTTAACTTGCCTGCTAATGAGGGCAATGCCTTTGCTACTGCACTTCCTGCACCCGTTTCGGTGATAACCATATTAAGGGCGGCAGCACGTCCGCGGCGGTATTTTTTGTGCATGTTGTCAACCAGGTTCTGGTCGTTTGTATACGCATGGATTGTCTCCAAATGGCCTTTTACAACGCCTAAAGTATCTTCAACTGCCTTAAGGATAGGGGTAATAGCGTTTGTTGTGCATGAAGCGGCAGAGAAAATATCTACCTCGTCAGGGCTGTGTTCGTTGTGGTTTACACCGTAAACGATATTGGGGATGCCTTTCCCCGGAGCTGTAAGTAACACTTTTTCAACACCTTGTGACGTCAGGTGACGACGTAAAGCTTCTTCTGTAGTGAAGGCACCGGTGTTGTCTATAAGCAGCGCATTGTTGATTCCGTAGAAGGTATAATCTACATCCTCAGGGCTGTTTGCTGTAATAATATGAACTGTAGTTCCGTTGATAATCAGTGCGTTATTTTCAGGATCGGCAATTACAGAACCCTCAAAGTCACCATGTATCGAATCGTAGCGCAATAGTGATGCACGTTTTTCAAGTAGGGTAGCGTCGGCCTTGTCGCGAACAACTATCGCCCTAAGCCTTAACTGGTTACCCTTGCCAATTTTCGACATCATTTCGCGGGCAAGCAGCCTGCCTATACGTCCGAAACCATATAAAACAACGTCTTTTGGCTGTATGTTTTTGCTTGCTTTAGCACCTTTAAGTTTGTCGACTACAAAGGCTGTAGCATCGTTATATTTGTCATCTTCAAGGTGATACTCATACGTTAGCTTGCCTATATCGATACGCGAAGGCGGTAAGTCAAGAGCTTCAATAGCACGTGCAGTCTCCACAGAATCAAACACATTGATAGGTTTCTGAACAAATTCACCTGCATATTCGTGCAGGTTAATGATGTCGCTTACATTCCTGTCAATCAATTGATTCCTGAAAAGTACAAGCTCAATTGACTTGTCATACCATAAATCACTAACGATTTTAATGAATTCTACACCGGCCCTGCGCCTGTCAGCCTGAAAAGACAGCTCTTTTTCGTACAAAACATTGTTATTCATGAAGATAAAAATTTAAGTGTGTTGTTTAGTGGTGCAAAAGTATAGATTTCAAACGTTTTCGTAAAAGTTTTTGAGATGATTTTTCACGTATTTTTAAAATTTAGGTAAATCAGTTAAAAGTATATTGATAAATCGCTCATGAAATGGCGTCGGATTAATTAATCGTTACTATTTAGCTATAACGATAGTAGATCTATAATTTGATTATTGAATTTTCAATATAATGTTAAAAAAACGGGTATTTTTGCATATATTGTTATAAAACTGAATTATAAAATTAGAAATCCTTAATGGTTTTGTGTTAAATATAACACTAACACTTGTTGTTTGTGATATTGTTATTTGTTGGTAATTTCTGATATTGTGTCTTTGTTGTGAAATATTAGTTAAAAAATTAGCTATGTATTGGTTGTATGTCTTAAAAATTGGTTAAATTTCGTCCTATTAATTAAATATCTTCCTATAATGAAAACAAAATTACAATTGTTATTTAACAGTTTGCTGCTGTTAATCGTTCTGGTTTGCTCCGACCGGATGTATTCGCAAATTAATTACACCCAAAGCTTCGCCGGTTCTTCAGACTGGGACGGCTTTAACTTTACCGATGAGGATGCATGTGACGCCAATGGATCAATACGCTATAATATTTGGTTATTTGACTACTATGCGCAAACTATCTCGCCATCAATAGGCATTTCTAACGGTATGCCGGTAACTTTAACATACAGTTATAAAGTCATTAATTATGATGGTGGAGATGCTGCCTCAGCCGACTGGGGTTTTTTAGAGGTTTATTACGGTACTTCAGACACAGGTACTCCGCCGTTTACCCTTGTTCAAACGGTAGATTCATCTAATCATACGCCATCCACAACATGTGTCACTAAAACAGTAACCTTTACACCTGCTGCCGGTCAGCCTGTATATTTAGCCTTTTATACGGAGCAGCTGGATGAGGATGCCGATGTTTATGTTTATATTGATAATATCACTGCCGTTCAGGCAGCTTCGACTGGTTGCACAGGTGAACCGGCTGCAAATACTGCTGTGGCAGCCAAGGCAACAGTATGTAACCAAGAGCAGGTTTCGTTATCATTAACCCCTTTTGCAACTGCGTCGGGTCTTACATACCAATGGCAAAGTTCTACGGATAATGTAACGTATACTAATATAGCAGGAGCTACAGCTACTACCTATTCGGCACTACAGGCGGGTACAAGATGGTACAGGGCAATTACAACCTGTACAGCAAGTACGCTTTCGACTACCAGTGCTGCAGTCCAGGTTACTAGCTCGGGACTCAACTGTCTATGTAATGTGACTTTTCCTTCAGGTGTGGAGGCAATGACAAATGTTACATTTGGTACAATCAACAATACCACATCACCTAGCTCAAATTTGCAGAATGAATCTTTTCCTACTCCGCAGCCTATAGTAATAAAAGGATTGTCTTACCCCATCTCATTACAAGGTAACACGGCAGGAAATTATACAAATTATTTCAAAGTGTTTATCGATTTCAATCAGAATGGTAATCTAGATGAGGACGGCGAGTCTTTTGAGATCGGCTCAATCGTGGGTTCTACCGGAACTGATGGACAAGCTGCAACTGGCACTATTACAATACCGCCGGGCGCGCTTACGGGTGTTACAAATATGAGGGTTATTAAAAAATTTAGCTCTTACCCGGAATCAGCGTGTAATAGTTCAGGATTCGGTCAGGCAGAAGATTACCTGATCAACATACAGCCATGTACTACAGTAGCGCCTACTGCTGACGCTACACAAACATTCTGTCAGGGTGCAACTTTAACTGATCTTGCTGTTACAGGTACAGGTGTTAAATGGTATGCAGTAGCTACAGACGGTAATGCCTTGCCAACGGCATCGGTACTAGTTTCTACTACCTATTATGCATCACAAACATCTGGTGGTTGCGAAGGTCCGAGGACTCCGGTTGTTGTGACCATAAATACACCTCTTGCGGATGACCCTGCTGACGTGCTTTCGTGCGAGCCTTATGCACTTCCTGCTTTAACAAATGGTACTTACCATACTGCTGTTGATGGTGGAGGTTCGGTAGTGCTTGCAGGTACAGTGATACAAGAAACAACTACACTTTATGTTTATGCTGAAACTGCTACAACGCCTGTTTGTAGTGTAGATAACGCATTTACAGTAACAATAACAGATGGTGTTGTTGCAGACAACCCTGATGATGTTTCGGCATGTGGATCTTACACACTTCCTGAGCTTAGTGCCAACAATGTTTACCGTACTGCTACTGGCGGTGCAGGTACAGTTGTTGAAGCTGGTACCGAAGTTACAGAAACTACTACACTATACGTGTATGCTTCTACAACTTCAACTCCTGTATGTTCAGATGAAAACAGCTTTACGGTTACTATTTTCAACACTGTTGCAGATGATCCTGCCGATGTTGTTTCTTGTGGAGAATATACACTTCCTGCCTTAACAAACGGGACTTACCATACTGCCGCTAATGGCGGAGGAGAAACGTTAGCTGCTGGTGACGTTGTAGAGGAGTCAACTACATTGTATGTATTTGCCCAGGCTGCAGGTCTAGAAACTTGTACAGCAGATAATGCTTTTACTGTTACAGTAAATTATGTTGAAGTAGATGAGCTTGATGATGTTACGGCATGTGGTGAATATATACTTCCTGAAATTGAAAACGGTACTTACTATAGCGGTGCTTCAGGTTTAGGAACAATGTATGAGGCAGGTGATGCTATTACAGAAACAAGTACTATTCATATTTTTGCTCAGGAAGGTACAGGAACTACTGCATGTAGTGCAGAAAGTATGTTTACGGTAACTATTCTTAATGCTACTCCACTGGAGAGAGAGGATGTTACAGCATGTAAAGAATATATATTACCTGATCTTCCAAGTGGATCTGTTTATTTCTCAGGACCAAACGGACAGGGAGAATCATATCCTCCGGGACAGCCAATCAGCGCAAGTACTACTGTATACATTCAGACAGCAACTAATGGTGCTATTGTATGTTCGGCAGAATCTTCGTTTGAAGTTACAATTATAAATGTTGAGGCGTTAGAAGATAAAACCTTCACTGTTGTCTTAGCTGAAAATGGAGACGTTACTACTTTAGCAGATTACGATCTTGAGGCTGAAGGTGATGTTGTATATTATCCTAACGAGCAGGCAGCGATTGACCAGACACCTGTACTTAGCGAGGAAACAGAAATACCAATGGGTACTACGACTTATTATGTAAGAGTTTTACAGAATGGCTGTTACAGCGAACCTTCTACAGTTACGTTTACGGTAACATTAGGCACAGATTCGTTCGATGCTGCTTCATTCAGCTATTACCCTAACCCGGTAACCGATGTTCTTAACGTGAGTTATTCTCAAAATATCAACCAGATCTCTGTATACAATCTTGTAGGTCAGCTTGTATTGGTTAAAAATGTAAACAATACTTCTACGCAGGTAGATCTTGGTGAGTTAGCATCAGGAACATATATGGTAAAAGTGCAGACAGATAATGCTTCAAAAGTAGTTAAGGTAATTAAAAATAGATAGTTAATTAATTTTTTGAACATGAATGGTCTTTAAGACACAACTAGTTTAAAGACACAACCCCGGAGCTGGTTACTCCGGGGTTTTTTTATGCCCAAAAAGTATGGGTGTTTTTTGCTGTGAGCATCACTCTCGTACCAAATTAATAGCACGAGCTTGAAGCTCGCGCCAGCGAAGGAAGCATTGTTAAGTCAAAAGATCTAACATCACGAAATCTCTAATCCTCAAAAACTATCGTTGATATTTTTTATCCTCCTGAATTTCTTAGATGATATAAACCCCATTGCGGGATACAACAAAGCCGCGATTAAAAATATGGCCGGTAAGAAAGGTTTGTTTTCAAGATGAAGTACATAGGCAGTAACCAGCAGGGCGGGAGCTTCCAGGTAATAACAAACCTGTCGTGCCTGCTTGGGCCTTATGTACAATGTTTTCCAGAAAATGGTAATAGCGAGGATAAGCAATGCCAGCCCGATGATTATAAATCCCGGGAAATAGAGCCGCCTGCCTAACTCATCTGATCCTTTAATAAGAAGTATAAAAGCAGTAATGAAATGCAGCAGTATTTCCAGCTTTCGGAAAGTTTTCTTCTTCATTTCGTTATGTTGGTTTCAAACAAAAATAGCTAAAACCATCTGTGGCAATATTTACAAAGAGTTATGATAAGGTTGTTTTTAACGGAAAGATTCCACGTGCCATTCTGCCGGCGGCAGGTTATAAAGCCAGTAAATGCGTTTTTCCCTGTCCGAAAGTTTTTCAAGGTATTCTCCCATCTTCATAACATACGTCTCACCTTCTCCCATTCGCCAAAACAATGAATAAGGCGAATGCTCTTTAAAGGCTTCCCATTGCGGGATGTACGCATTTTTTAGCGGTTCAAAGAAGCCTATTTCAGATAAAAAATCACGAGCTTCCATCAACGCAAATCCTAACAAGTTAGTGCCTCTCCATAAATACAGATTATGTATGCTATCACTATCAGCCGCAAGCCCAACGCCCCAAATTGTATCAACCGGGCTTGTTTCTACCAATATCCTGTCTTTTGTATTTAATAAAAATGTACCTAATTCACGATTTTGATTAAACTTATGAATATTTCCTGCTACAACAATATCAAACCTCCTGCTCTCCCAGAGTTCAGCTTCAAATCCTTTAACTTCTCTGCCAAGGTCTTTTGCCTCGCCCGGCTTGTTGCTCTCAACTATTTTTTTGAAAGATTCGGTATCATTAAATAACAATGCCTTTTGTGCCATCATCCAATGTTCAGATGTCTTGTAAGTGATGTTCTTTACTACGAAAGAACTTTCATACCATTGGCTAAAACATGCTTTTGTTATCTCGTTACCAGTACTGGTATTGCCCCAAAAGTAAATGTACTTTAGGTTGTCGCCATTTTCATATCGGTCAATAAGCCAGTCAATGTTGTAGTGGGTAGGCATAATGGTATATTTTTCGCAAATATATTCAAAAAAAATCCCCGCTTAAAAAGCAGGGATCTTTGGTTGTAAAGTAAGGATGAAAATTATATCAAGAAGCTAACTATTTCGCCGCTTTGGGTAATCATTTGTACTTTAACGCTTCGGCCTTCGCCTTTTGCGTTAAGCATTTTAGATACCGTTTCTATATCTTTCGCTTTTACGCTGCCTATACTTAATATGATTCCGCCTTTAAGCTCATCATAGTAACGCATGTATCTTTCATCGGTAATCTCTTTAACGCGTACGCCATAGTTAATTTTGAATTGTTTTTTCTCGGCATCAGAAAGGTCTTCCAGTTCAAACCCGCTATAGGTAAACGTATTAATTTCGTTTTTAGAAAGCCTAACCGGCATAGTAATTAAATCGCCATCACGTTTTACGGTTACCTTAACCACATCGTTAGGGCGTTTTGTTACCACAGAAGCGTTAATGTCAGAGAATCCGTTAATGGCTTTATCGTCAATTTTCACAATGATGTCGCCCTCTTTTATACCCGCTTTTTTAGCACCCGAATTGTTAGCTACACCGTTAACATAAAAGCCCTGGGTATCTGTAACACCATATTCTTTAGCAGCAGCACTGTTAAGTTCGCCGCCTGTTACACCCAGTACACCACGCTGAACGTTACCGTATTCCATGATGTCTTCAATAATCTTACGGGTGATGTTGCTCGGTACGGCAAACGAATATCCTACGTATGATCCTGTCATCGACGTGATCATGGTGTTGATACCTACAAGCTGGCCTCTTGTGTTTACAAGGGCACCGCCACTGTTACCCGGGTTAACGGCAGCATCAGTTTGTATGAACGACTGCAGCCCGTCTTTACTTAGATTTCTGGCTTTTGCCGAAACGATACCGGCTGTTACGGTGCTGGTAAGGTTGTAGGGGTTACCTACGGCAAGCACCCATTCGCCCACTTTAATATCGTCGCTGTTGCCAAAAGTAGCATACGGAAGTTTGTCCGGAGTATCTACTTTAAGAAGGGCAATATCCATTTTAGAATCGGTTCCTACCAGTTTCGCTTTATAGGTTTTGTTGTTGTTTAGTGTTACTTCCAGTTCAGACGCCTTGTCTATCACGTGGTTATTGGTAACTATGTATCCGTCTTCGGTAATAATTACGCCCGACCCTGTACCTACCTGCGGTGTTGGTTCGCCGCTTCGGTAGCCATACATATACTCCATCATGTTTCGCGGAGCGTTAGAATAGGTAGTGTTTTTAACGTGTACAACGGTGTGTACAGCAAGGTCTGCGGCAGCGGTAAAATCGGTACCCTCGGCGGCTGCACCATTGTAGGCCACTGTCTTGTTATAGTTAGGCGATGATGGAGCTATTGATAAGGCAGATGATGGCGTGTCATTATCAAATACCAGTTTGTAAGCTCCCAGAGTTGTGGCACCACTCATAAGTGCCACCAAGAATAAACCTGAAATTCTTTTCATAATTTAAACAGTATTTAATTAAGGTTAATGAATAGTTTTTTTGCTTCTTTTTTAGGCAGTGCCTACTATTTTACATGTCATTTATATTTGTACTTTTGTGGTAATATAGTAATGATGAAACACACTTTTTACAAATACCAGGGCACAGGAAACGACTTTGTGATGGTAGACAACCGCGATAATATATTTCCCAAAAATGATACCAAACTCATCGCGCATTTGTGCGACCGTAAATTTGGGGTTGGTGCCGATGGGCTTATACTATTAGAGAACGACGGAAGTACCGATTTTCGTATGGTATATTATAATTCTGATGGAAATGAGAGTACAATGTGCGGAAACGGAGGCAGATGCATCGTCGCTTTTGCCAAACAGCTGGGCGTTATAGAAGACGAAACCGAGTTTGAAGCGGTAGACGGCAGGCACCACGCAACCGTAGCCGAAGATGGTACAGTTTCGCTGCATATGAAAGATGTAAACACGGTTTCGATATACGAAAACTACGTGTTTTTAGATACAGGATCGCCACACCACGTAGAAGTGGTGGAAGAGCTTGACACTTTTGACGTGGCTAAGGTGGGTGCCAGCATCCGCTACAGTGGATTATATGGCGATAAAGGAAGCAACGTAAATTTTGTTGCCCCTGCGGGAGATGACAAATTTGCAGTTCGTACCTACGAGCGCGGTGTTGAAGATGAAACTTTGTCTTGTGGTACCGGTGTTACCGCTGTTGCCATTGCTATGAAAGTATTAGGCAATACCGATGCCGACCATGTTCAGCTTATTACTCCGGGTGGCAATTTAAAGGTTTCTTTTACCCAGGAGGGGAGGCAATTCAATAACATATACCTTACCGGGCCTGCAAAATTTGTATTTAGCGGCGAGATAGAATGGTAACCCTAACCGGAAATACTATTTACCTAAGGGCGCTTGAACCCGACGATCTTGAGTTTATCTACAAGCTGGAAAACAACGAAGACATTTGGGAGGTTAGCAATACGCAAACTCCGTACAGCCGTTTTCTTGTACGCCAGTACCTTGAGAATTCGCATCAGGATATTTATGAAGCCAAACAGCTGCGGCTTGCCATTTGCAAAAACGGCAGTTTTAACGCTATCGGGCTCATAGACCTTTTCGACTTCGACCCTGTAAACCAAAGGGCAGGGGTAGGCATTATAATTCAGGAGAATGAACATAGGAACCAAGGGTTGGGCGGCGAAGCTTTAGAGCTGCTTATACGCTACGCTTTCAATAAATTACAGCTGCATCAGCTGTATGCTAATATAGATAGTGCCAATGTTGCAAGTGTGCGCCTTTTTACTAATTTTGGCTTCGGTTTGATAGGCATCAAAAAAGACTGGATAAAAAAATACAATAACTATCACGACGAGGGCTTATACCAGCTAATCCGTCAGCAATAAAAACTTTATTACTTTGAATCTAAGAAAAATTGTAGGGATATTTTCCCTTGTGGTGGTAACGGCAGGTACCATTTTTGGTTATATGATGTATAAGCAGATATTTTCTCCTAATACAAAATTCAGCGACAGGCAGGTGGCTGTTTATGTTCCAACAGGATCTACCTACGAAGAAGTACAGAAACTTATTAGTCCGTACGTTGAAGATATGGATAAATTTAATTCTGTTGCCGAAAAGAAAGAATACCCAACCAATGTAAAAGCAGGTAAATTTGTTATTAAAAACGGGGCAAACAGCAACGACATTGTTAACGCGCTTCGCCAGCCGTTACCGGTAAACATATCGTTCAACAACCAGGAAACACTGGAAAGGGCAGTAGGGCGTATATCGCACCAGATAGAACCGGACAGCCTTACGCTGCTTCAGGCATTTACCGATAAAACGTTCCTTGACGAAAACGGATTCACAGAAGATAATGTGCTAAGTATGATCATACCTAATACGTATGAGTTTTTCTGGAATACTTCGGCTACCAAGGTGAGGGATAAAATGGCTAAAGAATACAGGAAATTCTGGAATGAAGAAAGACTGGCAAAAGCCAAAGCATTAAATCTTACGCCGCTTCAGGTATCGGCACTTGCATCCATCGTGCATAAAGAAACGGTGAAAACAGACGAAAGGCCACGCGTTGCAGGTGTGTACCTAAACCGTCTTCAGAAAGGCATGAAGCTGGAAGCCGACCCAACCGTTATCTACGCGATGAAAAAACAGTCGGGCGATTTCGACCAGGTTATCAAGCGTGTATTGTTTAAAGACCTTGTAATAGACTCTCCTTATAATATGTATAAATATGAGGGATTACCTCCGGGACCCATCGCAATGCCCGATATCACGGCTATAGATGCGGTTTTAAACCCAGAGAAACATAATTACATTTACTTCTGCGCCAGCGTAACCAATTTTGGCTACCATGAGTTTGCAGTAACCCCTGCACAGCACGAAGTAAACCGCCAGAAATATGTGGCTTGGGTAAACAAGATGGGTATCAAGCGATAAGCTTTTACAATATATAGAAAAAAGGTAGTCAATTGGCTACCTTTTTTTGTGGATATTCTTATAGAGAAATTGTATATTGTATCAATAATTACTTTATGAATCCTCACAAACAAAAATTTTTAGACCGCATAGGATCTAATATTAAAACATTCGGTTATCATTTAACCACTGTTGCAGGAAACAGTCCGCTTCCAAGATATGTATATAGCATTGGACTAACGGAAAAGATTGGGTTTGAGCTGATTTTTGCTGGTGATGGATTGTATAATATTGATGAGCTTAAAATTATTATTGAGAGAATTGTTATAGAATGTGAAACTTTAAATCTAGAAAATATAGAATATAAAGTTGCCCTATCAGAAGCAAATTCATTAATAAATGTAGATAATTCCTGGAGTCAGCTAATGATGTTGGGTGTATATGATTTTTATAATGTAACTGAATTTAAGGCTATGCAGATAATTCCTGATTCAGAACACCTCACTTTAGACATCCCAAATATGGCAAAAGAGTATAATGAGAATAATGAGCCTATATGGAAGTGGCTAACTGTAGAATGGACATTAAGTGTACCATCCCGTTCTATCGTTATTACAAATTATCCGACTCTACTGGGTGAAAAAATTACAGAAGCAACCAGGTGGGAAGAAGATGAGTGGGAAGCTTTTGTAGGTGAGAGTGAAGATGTGAAAAAAGAGGACATGAGGATAATACCGTTAGGAGTATTAATTGGGATTGATTCCTCTACAATAGCATTTGCGGAATTAAAAATAGGCAAAGGGATATATCGTGAAGAAACTGATTTAGTTTGGCAAGCTTGGAATTAGATTATAGATATTTCCCCGCTCCCGCGAGCGTCACGCTCGTGGCTGTAAAGTAATATTAGGATAAATGTTCGTAGCAGTATGAAAATTCGTGTTTATCTGCTCAATCTGCGTAATCCGTGTTCCTATTTTTTAAATTCTTCGGCATGCATATAATCTATCCGCAATTTGACGTTCAAATCAGGTAAATGTAATCTTATTCTTTCTTTTTTATTATCTACAACCATTGGTTTTGGCATTTTTTAAGTCGACAAAACGCAATTTTTTCCCGTTAAAATGTCTTACAGAATAATCTTTGTAACCACCACGTTTTGCAGGCGTTAGGGAATTTTCCTCCCTAAAAATGTGTCCTTAAGGTTATGTTAAAGTAAGGTGTGTTTGTAACTAATTGTAAATCAGGTCTATATTTTTTCGTATATTTGCCTCGCTAATTTCATCAAGGTGACAGCTTATGAGAAATAAACATACATGATAAAAAAATGGATATACTTTTTAGGGTTAACCCTATTCATCGCAACAATCAGCTCGGGCTTTAAGGCCAATGAAGCGAAACAATTTGGAAAAATTGAAGGATTTCACTTAGCAGAAGACGAAATCACCAACTACACAGTACCAACAATTGACGAAACCGCAAAAGTCAATTATACCTTCCCTTTCACCGGAAAATCTTACGTAGGCTTTAAACAGGCAGTAGCCATTAAAGAATCGCAGGGACTTTACAAATTGGTTAATCGATTTGGATACATGGGCAAATACCAGTTTGGTAAAAGCGCATTACGATCGTTAGGCATTAAAGACTCAAAAGAGTTCCTTAACAACCCAAGACTTCAGGAGCGTGCTTTTAAAGCGCTGTTATCTAAAAATAAATGGGAACTTCGTAAAGAGATCCACCGTTTTGACGGAAAGGTTATAAAAGGCATTAAAATTACCGAATCGGGACTACTTGCGGCTGCTCACCTTGCCGGTGCTAACTCTGTAAAGAACTTTTTAAACAGTAATGGAAAAAGAGCTTTTAGAGATGGTTTTGGTACTTCGTTGAAAAGCTATATCAAAAGGTTTGGCGGTTATGATACTTCGGGTATTGTAGCACATCCACAGCCTAAGGTCAAATTATAATACACAAAACAAACTGAATACAAAAAGAAAACCGCCCTTAAAGGCGGTTTTTCTGTTATACGGCAATCTTGTCTTTTGGTGCTGGTAATTGTCTTTCAAACTTAATTAATCGTTGTTCCTGTTCCTCCAGTAATCGTTTTGTCCGGTTAAGGAAAAATATGTTAGTGCTGTTTTTAAGCTTCACATACGTTTTCTCGGACAGATACTGTTGATGCTGTTTCTTGATAATCTTAATAAACTGTCCATAAGTCATTTCGGGGGTAATGTTGTCATTAATGGTGTCATTTTCCATGACGTGTTTACTCAAAACATCCTGAATTTTCAGCGATTTGGTTCTAATCCGCCTGTATTTCGCTAACAGGGCGGTTTTGCGTTGTGTATATCGTGGTCTTACCGCGTACACTAACGTACCTACTGCAGCAATAGCTGCGATTGTAATCTCTGTTTCGTAAGGCATAAATTAAAGATTGATCTTGCTAAATTAGTTAAAAATGTCAAATAATAAATAATATTCAATTTATAAATAATTAATTACTAACTATTTATATTTTTTGTATGGATATTAACCGATAAAATTTTGGTGGGGGGATTATTACGGATACTTAACGTGTTTTATTTCAACAGAAAAGTAAATGTAGGGGGACACAAATATACAGGACTTAATTTCTGTATAGGCAGGTAAAAATACCTGTTTTATCTATATTTTAATTTTTTTTTCACGTATATGCATATTTCTTCCACTATCATATTAGTAATAGTTCTGTTAAATTTATAAATGGGTAGCAAGGGGGTTGCTTTGTTGGGTAGCCAGCAAATTTATTTTACTGTAGCAGGGGTTATAATTACTAACGGATGTGGTAAGGCAATGGTATAGTGCTGACTGTTAATTCGTTGTTAAGCCTGTCTTAAAATAAATTTTAACAGTACTAAACCGTTTGAATTTTAGGTTCAAGATCTTTTATTATATGTTTTTAAAAGCGTAAATCCTGTAATTCCCGCTATTATAGAAGCAATAAGTATGGCGAATTTGGCTTCAGCCTGTAGAGCCGGGTCGTTAAACGACAGTAGGGCAATAAATATTGACATTGTAAAACCTATTCCTCCCAATATACCAAGTCCAAGTACATGAGTCCACGTGGTTTCTTCCGGAAGTTGTGCTATCTTTAGTTTTACTGATAGCCATGACATTGCAAAGATGCCGATTGGTTTTCCTAGAAACAGTCCCAGTACAATTCCTAAGCCCAGATTACTAATTAGGCCTTCGGTCATTCCGGCTTCAAAAGTAATATTGGTATTGGCGATAGCAAAAATAGGCATGATCAAAAAGTTGACCGGTTTATGTAGCGCATGTTCCAGTTTTTCAAGGGATGATTCTGTATCATCTTCTGTGGTAGGCAGTGTGAGGGCTGTTAACACTCCCGCTATAGTAGCGTGTATTCCCGAATGGTGAATAAAATACCACATTACAATACCGGGAATGATATAGAAAAAGATGTTTTTTATGCCCGCACGGTTAAAGATTATTTGAAGGGCAAACAAACCTCCGGCGTATGCCAGGTAATTCAGGTGCAGTTCGGATGAATAGAATATCGCGATAACCAGTATTGCCATAAGGTCATCTACAATGGCAAGGGCTGCCAGGAATATCTTTAATCCCGATGGAACGTTATTGCCTAACAAAGATAATATACCTAAAGCAAAAGCGATATCTGTAGCCATAGGAATACCCCAGCCGTTGGCAGTAGGTGTTCCGTTATTAAAAAGGCTAAAGATAACGGCAGGAACTAGTACCCCACCAATGGCTGCTAGTACCGGCAACGATGCCTGCTTTAATGATGAGAGTTCCCCTTCCACAATTTCCCTTTTTATCTCAAGTCCTACCAGTAAAAAGAAAATAGCCATTAGTCCGTCATTAATCCAAATAAGTACCGGATAGTCCAGATTAAGGCTTTTAGAGGTGAAACCTATCTTTGTGTTTAGAAAATCTTCAAATCCTGTAGCAATGCCTGTGTTTGCAATTATAAGTGAGATAATTACGCAAAATATAAGCAGCATTCCACCAGCTGATGAAGAGTCCGAAAAAGCTTTAAAAACTTTAAGATTGATGAGTTTTGCCATAGTTACAAATTTAGTGAAAACGGACGGTTTTCACTACTGAAATTGGGTTTTAAGTTCTCTCTGTAGCTACTTTATAGTCGGGATCTTCAATAATATTTATGTCAATTACTGCTTCGGCATTTTTTAGCAACGTCCTCGAATCGGGACTTAAATGTTTTAGTCGCACAGTCTTACCGGCCTTGTGGTATTTTCCGCTAAGTACGTTCAAAGCTTCAATGGCCGACATGTCTGCAATACGGCTTTCTTTAAAGTCGATTACAATTTCATCCGGGTCATTATCAATACTAAATTGCTCATTAAAATTGGCGATCGATCCAAAGAATAACGGGCCCGATACTTCATAATGTTTTATGTTATTATCGTCGACAGTGCTTGTTATGAGAATGCGTTTGGCGCTTTCCCAGGCAAAAACCAATGCCGAGATTATTACACCTATAAGTACAGCAAGTGCCAGATTGTGAAGCACGATGGTTATAATGGCAACGATAATTCCGGTAATAATGTCCTGCTTTGGCATTTTGTTAATAATCCTGAAGCTTGCCCATTCAAACGTACCAATGGCAACCATAGCCATTACTCCAACCAATGCCGCCATTGGTACCATGCCGATTAACGGCGCACCAAACAGTATAATAATAAGTATAGTTATCGCGGCAATAATACCCGATAGCCTTGCTCGCGATCCCGCCGAAAGGTTAACCATTGTTTGCGCTATCATTGGGCAGCCACCCATACCGTAAAAGAATCCGTTTGTAATGTTTGCAGCTCCCTGGGCAATACATTCGCGGTTGCTGTTGCCTTTGGTTCCGGTAATTTCATCAACTAAATTCAGTGTTAGCAAGCCTTCCGTTAAGCCTACTGCCGACATTATAAGGGCATACGGAAAGATGATCTGTAGCGTATTTAAATCGAAAGGAATATTTGGGATGTGAAAAGGAGGGAAGCCACCCTGCACGGATGCAATGTCGGATACCGTTTTGGTTTCGATACCAAAGCCAAGTACCACCAAAAACACCACAATAATCGCTACCAACGATGCCGGAACAGCTTTTGTAAGTTTCGGGAAAAGTAGTACCACAGCTACAGTTAGCCCTATTAGCCCCAGCATTATATATAAAGGAGAGCCCGAGAGCCAACCATCACCTGTTTTAAGCTGTTCTACCTGCGACATAAAAATTACAACCGCGAGTCCGTTTACAAAACCATACATTACAGGCTGTGGTACAAGACGGATGAATTTACCCCATTTAAACAGGCCTACCATAATTTGTATCACCCCGCCAAGTGCAACGGCAGCAAAAACATAGTCGATACCGTGCGATTTCATCAGGGCGATAAGCGTAATTACAGTTGCCCCCGCACCGCCTGAAACCATGCCGGGGCGTCCGCCGAAAATGGCAGTGACCAATCCCATAATAAAAGCGGCGTACAATCCTACCAATGGCGGAAAACCTGCCAATATTGCAAACGAAAGCGACTCGGGTATCATTGTCATTGCCACTGTAAGCCCTGCAAGCAGTTCGTTTTTATAGTTTATTTTTTGGGAGAGATCGAAGAAGGGCATAGTTGCTTAGGGTCTTAGTTATCGAGTTACTTAGGTTTTTGAGCTGCAAATATACAAAGTGTTATAAGTGTTTTGCGACAGTAGCCTGACGGACTAAGAACCTCAGTTTCTAAGTAACTCATCAACTCAGCTACAAATTAACGTCAAATTTTTTGAAATCGGATAACTATTTATCGTAATATTGCAATATAACGATAAATGAAATGGGAGCGTCAAAAACAGATGGGTTTACAGAGCAGCAAAACCAACTTGCTGTAATGGCTAAAGCATTAGGGCATCCTGCCCGTATTGCGATAATAGAGTACCTGCTTAAGGTAGATGCTTGTATTTGCGGCGACATTGTAGGTGTGCTGCCTTTGGCGCAGGCTACAGTTTCGCAACATTTAAAAGAGTTGAAGAATGCCGGGCTTATAAAAGGGAATATTGAAGGCACAGCGATTTGCTACTGTATCGACGAAAAAGGATTTGACGTGATTCGGTTGTTTTTCGATTATATTCAGCAATCCATGGCTAAAAAGAGTAATAACTGTTGCTAAGAACATACTATTATGAAATTATCAGAAATTAAAAATCATCTTGCCACTGCCGAAGCGGTGAACTTTAAATTACAGGATGGTACGTATGTGCCGGAACATTTTCATGTGACCGAAGTAGGTGTGGTTACTAAAAATTTTATTGACTGTGGAGGAAACGTAAGGCGTGAGAATACCGCTAACTTTCAGCTATGGAATGCAGATGATCATGAACACCGCCTGAAACCTAAAAAACTTCTGAATATCATCGCGCTTTCTGAAAGGGTGCTGGGTATGGAAGACAGCGAGATAGAGGTTGAATATCAGCAAGGTACTGTTGGCAAGTATGGACTTGATTTTGATGGGAAAGACTTTGTGCTTATAGCAACGCAAACGGCTTGCCTTGCCACTGATGCTTGCGGTGTGCCGGAATCGAAAAGTGCGTTTACAATAATTAATAACGCAGAGGGTGCAAGCTGTACTCCCGGTGGTAACTGCTGCTAGATGATGAATGTATTAGTGCTTTGTACAGGCAACAGCTGCCGCAGCCAGATTGCCGAAGGTTATCTAAGGCATTTTGCCAACGGAAATGCAGCTATTTATAGTGCCGGAATTGAAACTCATGGTGTAAATCCCAAGGCGATTGCTGTAATGGCCCAGGACGGTATTAATATTTCTAACCATACCTCTAATAATGTGGATGAGTACATTGCCGTACCTTTTGATTTTGTAATTACCGTATGTGATAATGCTAACGAAAATTGCCCGTACTTTCCAACAGAGGCGATACGTTTTCATTATAACTTTCCCGATCCTGCAAGGGCAGAGGGAACAGATGACGTGGTAATGCAGGAATTCGAACGGGTAAGAAACAAGATTAAAAAATACTGTGAAGTGTTTGTGAAGAATAATATAACACCCTGATTTATTCAAGGCTTTAGAAATCTCAAGCGAGTGAAGCTGGTTCCCTTCTTGATAGGATTAGGGGTGTGATTGTTTTAATGCAATCGTAAAAAACAAAAACCTACAAGGTTTCAAAAACTTTGTAGGTTGCATATGATTATATTATTATAGAGTGAAGCCAAAACCTAAGCATCTAGAAACTCGGATACTCAGCTACTTCCTCTAAAACTTATGCACAATAAAAATACATGGCCTATTGTGTAAATCCACTTTTTCTTTTTTCCATTGCGCAACAGTTTTGGTTTTGATGTATTCTGTAGGCAGGGTAATATCGCAAGCAATGCATAAGTGAGTATTGGGCTGAAGTGTAGCCAGAATATCCTCAAGCATCCTGTTGTTACGATAAGGTGTTTCGATGAACAATTGGGACTGGCTTTTGTTCTGCGATAGTGATTCGAAATTCTTCAAAACACTTTTCTTGTCCGATTTATCTATCGGAAGGTAGCCGTTAAAAGCAAAGCTTTGTCCGTTCATGCCGCTTGCCATAATTGCCAGTAATATAGACGACGGCCCTACCAATGGCACTACCTGAATGCCTTTTTCGTGCGCAATTTTTACGATAGCAGCACCCGGATCGGCAACACCGGGGCACCCGGCTTCGCTCATCAAGCCAACATTTTTTCCTTCCATACATGGCTGAATAAATGACTGATGGTCAGAAGTTACGGTGTGCTTGTTAAGTACGGATAGTTTTAGATCGGGTTGCTTTTTCGTGGGAAGTATCGCTTTGATAAAACGGCGTGCCGTTTTTTCGTTCTCCACAATATAATGGTCTATAAATTCAATGGAACGCGCTATGGTGTCTGGAAGTACTTCTTTTGGGTCGGCATCATCGCCAAGGGGTACGGGTAATAAATATAGCTTGCCTATTGGATTCATGGAATTGTAGTTTTTGTAAAATGAAGTGGTAAAGGTAAGAAACCCTTACTTAAAATAAAACTTTGTGAATCTTTGAGGTTCTTTGCGAATCTTTGTGTAACTGACCTTGGGGCTGCTTACGAATGCTCCTTCAAAAGCTTACGCGCTACCATCTCACAGGCTTCGTCCAGCATATCATATACTTTATCGAAACCTTCGGGGCCGCCGAAGTAAGGATCTGGAACATCAATCTTTTTACCCGGAAAAATTTCATCCATCATTAGTTTTACTTTGGCTTTCGCCGAAGCATTTGGAGCAAGCTGCTGCACATCGCGCAGGTTGGAACTGTCCATTACATAAATATGGTCAAATTCGGTAAAGTCAGATTGTTTTATCTGGCGTGCCTTTTGGCAGCTGATGTCAAGCCCGCGGTTCTTTGCCGTAGCAACAGAACGGTGATCGGGACCCTGACCGGCGTGCCAGTTGCCTGTGCCTGCCGAATCTACAGTGAATTTATCTGCCGGGAGCTTAGATTGCAAAATACCTTCTGCCAATGGAGAACGGCAAATGTTACCCAGGCATACCATTAATATCTTAACGGGCATTATATCGATAGTTTTTTGTTGATATCGTCAACAAACTTCCGGAATTGCTTGTCTGTAGTTACAAGGTTGTCAACAGTTTTGCAGGCATGCAGTACGGTAGCGTGGTCACGGTCGCCAATTTGCGAACCGATATTTGCCAGCGATGCTTTTGTGAACTTCTTAGCGAAGAACATAGCTAGCTGCCTGGCCTGCACCACGTGGCGCTTCCTGGTTTTAGACTGCAAAGTGTCTACATCAAGCTGGAAATAATCAGATACAACTTTCTGGATGTAATCTATTGATATTTCGCGCTTAACATTCTTAACGAATTTCTCTACTACCTGTTTTGCCAGCTCAAGGTTTACCTCAAGGTGATTGAATGATGATTGTGCAATTAATGAAATAATGGCGCCTTCAAGCTCACGCACGTTGCTTTTGATATTCTTGGCAACATACTCCACGATTTCATCGGGCATAACCACGCCGTCACGGTATAGTATATTATTAAGGATAGAGATCCTTGTTTCGTAGTCGGGCTGGTGAAGCTCGGCAGAAAGACCCCATTTAAAACGGGACAATAGCCTTTGCTCAATATCCTGCATGTCTACAGGAGCCTTATCAGATGTAAGGATTACCTGTTTGCCATTTTGGTGCAGGTGGTTAAAGATGTGGAAGAAAACATCCTGCGTACCTGTTTTTCCTGATAGGAACTGTACGTCGTCAATGATCAGCACATCTATTAACTGGTAGAAATGAATAAAGTCATTTCTAGTATTTCGTTTTACCGAGTCAATATATTGTTGGGTGAAAATTTCAGCACTTATATATAGTACTGTTTTTTCGGGGTATTTGTCTTTAATTTCAATACCTATTGCATGGGCAAGGTGGGTTTTACCAAGACCTACGCCTCCAAATATCAATAGTGGGTTAAAGGAAGTTCCGCCCGGCTTGTTTGCTACAGCCATACCTGCAGAACGTGCAAGCCTGTTAGAATCACCTTCGAAAAAATTATCAAAGTTATAATTTGCATTAAGCTGAGATTCAATCTTCAGGTTACGTATTCCGGGAATGATGAACGGGTTTTTAAGTTCCGGGTTTTTGTTTTGCAGGGGAACATCTACCTCCTGCGGTTTAACCGGTGCGCGATGGGCACTTGGCAGCTGCTCTGTAAAAGGCTGCTTATTGCCATAAGTGTTTTCCATCTTAATTTTATAGAGTAACTTTGCGCTGTTTCCAAGCTCTTTGGTAAGGGCAACCTTTAGCAGTTTTACATAGTGCTCTTCAAGCCATTCGTAAAAGAATTTACTTGGCACCTGAATATAAAGTGCGTTGTCAGTAAGCTCAACTGCTCTGATCGGTTCAAACCAGGTTTTGTAGGCCTGATCCTGAATATTGTCTTTTATAAACACAAGACAGTTGTCCCATACCGATTGCGCAGTTTTAATCATGAATACTGAATATTAGATGTTTAATTAATGGTTGTCTTACAAAAGAAAGAGTAGTCAGACTACTCCTGTTTGGGAGAACAAATATGGTAACATTTTTTTGTAAAAAAAAACTATTGCTATATTGATTTTATAAAAAAAATATTGTAAGTATTAAAGTAAAGATTTAATAAAAAATTAACAATTTTAAAATATGAATTTTCACGAATTTAAAGTAAGAGTGCGCTACTCAGAAACCGACCAGATGGCGGTTGTATATCATGGGAATTACGCACAGTACTTCGAAATGGGGCGTGTTGAATGGCTTCGTAATCTGGGAGTTAGCTATAAAAGTATGGAGGAAGAAGGTGTTATGCTTCCGGTGGTTTCTTTAACAATGAATTATAAAAAACCGGCCCGATATGACGATTTGTTAACAGTGCGTACGATACTCAAAAAACAGGAGTCGGTTAAGATAGAATTCGACTATGAAATTAAAAATGAAGCCGGAGAGTTATTAACAACAGGCAACTCAATTTTGGTGTTTGTCAACATGAAAACAGGTCGACCAACATCGCCTCCGCAATACATTTTAGACAAGCTTAAGCCTTTACTTTAGGCTGTTTTTCGTCGTATTTTTTTGCTTTTAGTCGTTCCGGATGATTGTTGGTTTTTGGTTAACAGTTGTTGGGTTGATTAAAGTTCTCAATTATTTGCAAGCCATCAATCGGCAATCAAACGCACCTCATATAAATTCTCAAATGCCTCTAATACTATAGGGGCATTTTTTTTACGGGTGGAAATTACCATCTCGCAATCCATTTCCATTTTTTGGGAAACGATCTCCAGGTTCTTTTCTTTGATGACACGCATTACCTTGTTCATGATCTGGTAGCCGAATTTCAGGGTATAGTGTACGTCAATGGTCTTCTCTACAATATCCGAAACTTCCAGCGCCATTTGCGCCGATGTCTTGTAGGCAGAGATCAATCCGCCAACACCAAGTTTTACACCTCCAAAATAGCGTACCGACACCACAAGCACATTGGTAACGCCAAAGCTCTGTATCTGACCGTAAATAGGCATGCCTGCTGAGTTGTTAGGCTCACCGTCGTCGTTAGCGCGGTAATAGACCTTATCGGTACCCAATTGAAACGCATAACACCAGTGGCGCGCCGAATGGTGCTGTTTGCGTAGTTGATCAAGGATGCCTTTAACCTCGTCTTCGGTAGTAATCGGAAACGCGTAGCCAAAGAACTTACTGTTCTTTTCTTTGTAAAGCGTTTCTTCAGACGGTGACGCAAGGGTTTTATAGGTATCGTTTTCCATAGGGACTGCAAAGGTAGAAAAGTTTTTTGGTTGATGGTTGATGGTTGTTGGTTGTTGGTTGTCGGAAGCTTGGTGCTGCGATAGTAAACAGTATGATGTCCCGGGTTAAGTGTGTCGAATCTTTCAGGCTCGTTGGGTGATGAGTGAAGCTGCTCCCTCTCCTTTGGAGAAGGGTGGGGAGAGAAAATAATTCAGGCTCGTTATATACAAGCCTATATTCAATAAGAAAATTCGCTATACTTGTACTACTTTAAGTATAAAATTAAATGAAGCAGATTATAGCGATACTTTTTTTGGGTCTGGCATTTACCGGGTGTAATGAGAAAATAGAAAAAAGCAAGGAAGGGGTTGCATTAGGTAAGCACTATTTCGATTTTGATGAAGTAATGTATTATAATATAAAGATTTTGGATTCAACAGTTTACAGGGCAGCTGACAGGGACTTTAAATTAAGAAAAAATAACACCCGTCCTGTTAAAGATTCTCTTATTTCTACAATCATGATTGGCTATGCCCCGTCTAAATTAACAGATACAACTTTTGAAACCAATATGAAGCGTATAGGTTTCACATCAAAAAAAATAGACAAAAGTAAATTAGCAGCTCTAAACGAAATTTTCAGGGAGAGAAAATACGATGATTATACTTTTAACGCCTGTCTAAATGTCTACCGTGATATACTGGTTTTTAAGAGACAGTCCAAAACAGTTGGAGTTGCAAAAATATGCTTTGGATGTGCAGGTCTTGTGCTTGTTGGTGCAGATGATTCTACTGGCGAATTTATGGAGTATGCAGAACTGCATAAGTTGTTGAAAGAGTAAATCCCTTACCCTTATTAAGTAACTAATTATAATATGACCGATACGACAGGAAAAATTTACTTTGCTATAAAAACTGAAGATGAAACTTTAGATTTAGATACTTTTAAAAAGTATCTAACGATCGAGCCGTCAAAATACAACCCTATGCGCTCCCGGGGTAACGTACCTGTATGTACGATTTGGGAATACGGAATTTACAATATGATAAACCCGATTTATTATGACGAAATTGAAAGGCTGGTTGGCGTACTTCAAAAGCACTCATCCGAATTTATTCAATTTAAAACAGCATATCCCGAAATTGAATATGTTTTAGAAATTGTTATTTATATTGGGGATGAAACTCCTGGTTTGGGTTTTTCTAAACAAACTTTACATTTTGTGAGCGCTATAGATGCTATTATTGATTGTGATATTTATAATTCAAAATAAGTTTTTAATAAACTTTCCTGTTAGGAAATAATGTCGGTAGTATATGAAAAAAGCATATAAAATAGTCCTGATTGTCGCAATATTGGTATGCAGCTGTAAGGAGAAGAACAAATCTACGTCAGATTATTTCTTTGATTTTGATGAAGTAGTACATTACAAAATTGATATCGGTGAAACGGATCTGATGAAGATTAAGAATCAAAAGACTAAGACTGTTAAAGACTCGATGCTTTTAAGGAACGCCTGGAATTATATTTTTACTTCGATATCTGATAAACGTGCCGTGGCTTATCTAGACAGTATAAGTTTAGAAAAAACGGTAATTCCGCGTGCGTTATATCCACAGATAAATGATATTTTTAAGGAAAGTGACCTTGTTAATGAAAGTGGAACAACATGTGAACCTGTATACAGAAATATCTATGTTTTCAGGAAAAACGGAAAAGTATCGGGAGTGGCGAAGCTATGTTACTCTTGCGAAAAAAGCGTTTTTAGCGGCACAATGGCTAATACACAAAACTTCGGATCAAGAGGTGAGTATTACAAATTGAAAAAGCTGTTGAAAAATTAAATTGTGGATAAGGAACTCTGCGCCGGCGCGAGGCTCAGGCTCGTGCCTAAAACTTCCGACATAAAAAAAAGCAGCAACCTATTACTAAGTTGCTGCCGATATTCGTACATATATTTCATAGCCCCCACTATAGAAATATAATAGTGTAAGTTACATTAATTTAAGTGATTAGCTGATATAATATTTTACAGAAATTTTATGTTTTGGTTTTTGAATATAAATTAATCCTCTAGCTTTTTAAATTTCAGGCAACGATAGTACCTGCGCTTTATATTCTTCATAATTTTACGTTTCGTTTTAAACGGATAAACTAATACGTATCATGGGGAATATTTTAATTAAAAAAGTAGTTGCACAGGATGTCGACAAACTGCAACACATAGGAAGGCTAACATTTTCTGAAACATTTGGAAATGTAAATTCAGAAGAGAATATGAGCCAGTATTTAGAGGAAGGATTTTCTACTGAAAAGCTATTGTCTGAATTAAGTGACGAAAATTCAGCGTTTTATTTTGCCGAAACCGATGGTGAAATTATCGGGTATTTAAAATTAAATTTTGCTGCTTCGCAAACCGAATTAAAAGACAGTAAAGCACTTGAGATAGAAAGAATTTATGTTGTGAAAGAATTTCATGGACATAAAGTTGGACAATTACTGTATGATAAAGCAATAGAAGTGTCAAAAGAAAAAGGTGTACACTATGTGTGGCTTGGCGTATGGGAAGAAAATCCCAGAGCAATAAGTTTTTATAAGAAAAACGGATTCGTAGAGTTTGATAAACACATCTTCAGGCTGGGTGATGACGAACAAACCGATATAATGATGCGATTAGAGTTATAAAATGTTCTTAAGTTATAGCATTACGTTTTGACTCTATTATAGATACGAGCGTGACGCTCGCACCAGTATCTGGAAATCTCAATTAAAAGATAATATTTGTTGTCCAGGTATTGAATTTGCGGCTATTCGCCCGGATCCGCGTCATCCGCGTTCCGTTACCACCATTAACTAACAACCATTAACTAACAACCATCAACTAACAACCATCAACTAACAACCAAAAACCAATCTACTTCTCATCAAGGTTAATCACTTTCTTATCAAAAAGGTCAACCACATCTTCTTCGCCTACTTTTAAATTCCATACCTGAAAACCCAGTTCTTCGGCGGCATCGGTATTAAATTTCTTATCGTCTACCACAAGGGTACGCTTCGGCTGAATATCGTGCTTATTAATGATAAAATTAAACGCTTTGGCATCGGGCTTGCGAACGCCGATTTCATGCGAAAAGTACACCTTCTCAAAACATTGGTAAAAGTCGCCATAGAAAGAAGCCTCAACATCGCGTTCAAATTTTTCAATATGGATAGGGTCGGTATTGCTAAGCAGGAAAAGGCGGTAATTGTGTGAAAGATTCTGAAGGAACTCCAGTCGGTATAGTGGAAAATCATCGATACCCGCATTCCATGCCGCTTTAATTTCTTTAAGCGATGCATTGGGAATCGTCTGCTGAATACCTTTTAAAAATCCTTCAGAATCTATCTTTCCGGTTTCAAATTTTTTCTCCAGTTTCTCGTGCTCATCCGTCCATGCGGTAAGGCCAAGTTCTGCAAATGCTTCAACTTTAGCGTCCTTATTCTTATTCAAAAAAACATCACCTAAATCAAATATAATTGCGTTGACCATAATTCCTGTACGTTATTAGTTCGTCATCCAAAATTGTTTGCCTGTGTACTGCATCCGCAGAAAGCTTTGGTGCAGGTGTACCATCTTTAAAAACAGCACTGCCCTTAAACACGCGTGTTTCATCCCAAAGTCCGGCATCAATAAACGTTTGCAGCGTTTTGCCTCCGCCTTCCACAATAACCGATTGCAGGTTATGCCTAAAAAGCACTTGGGCGATGGTTTGTGGCAGCTCGTCGTTAAACGTTATTGTTTCATACACAAGGTTATCTAAGTTAACGAAATTGGTCATTTCCGTCAAAATAATTGTCTTTATTTTTTGATTTTTAACAGAATAGCTGTCGGGTATCCTTCCGGTACGGTCCAGTATAACGCGCACAGGATTTTTCCCTGTCCACGTTCTTACGTCCAGTTGCGGATTATCATCCAATACAGTTTGCGTACCCGCCAGTATTGCCATCTCTTCGCTGCGCCATTTATGCACAAGCTGGCGCGAATAGGTATTGGTGATCCATACGGGTTTTTTATCTTCTAAATTCTGAATAGATGCGCGGTCTGTCACACCAACATCCAGAACGCCCTTTGGCAGCGTGTATTTCGGACTTAAATACCCATCGGCACTTTCTGCCCATTTTAGTATAATGTAAGGGCGCTGCTTCTCGTGAAAGGTAAAAAACCTACGATTGAATTCACGGCATTCGGTTTCGAGTACGCCAACGGTTACGTCTTTTCCGGCTTCTTTTAGCTTACGTATGCCGTTGCCCGCTACTTTTTCATTCGGGTCTACCGTACCCACAACAATGTGCTGAATTTCATTCCTAATGATAAGGTCACAGCAGGGCGGTGTTTTTCCGAAATGGCTACACGGTTCCAGGCTCACGTATAATGTTGCAATCGGAATAAGGTGCCTGTCGGCTTCGGAAACCGAATTAATGCAGTTTACCTCGCCATGCGGACCGCCAAAAGGGGAGGTATGGCCTTCGCCGATAATACGGTCGTTATATACCAGTACCGCGCCAACAGAAGGGTTCGGCATAGCATCACGCAGTCCGTTTTGTGCCAGGTCAAGGCAGCGCTGCATGTAGTTTTCGTGGGTTTTTTTCAAGGTAGTACGTGTTTCTGTAGAGACGTAACACTGTTACGTCTGTACTTTATAAAGTATCGGAAACACCAAATTTACAAAATTGGACTGACGTATAGTAAGACTGTATAAAGCAAATGTTGGTTTGTACCCGCTTGTTACTTTTACAAATTATTCCGAATGCAATTTCAAATCCTTAGCTTTGCATAATGAGCATCGTTATCCGAAAAATAGAACAAAAAGACAATGCCGCTGTGGCAGCTTTAATACGCAGCGTGCTTATAGAGCACAACGTTCCAAAAGTGGGTACGGCATACGCTGATGCTTCGCTGGATAGTATGTTCGAAGCTTATTCGACAGAACACTCGGCTTATTTTGTGGTAGATAAAGAGGGAGTGCTGATAGGTGGTGCAGGTATCGCTCCGTTAGAGAATGGCCCGGCACACATAAGCGAATTGCAAAAGATGTACTTTTTGCCCGAAGCACGTGGCACAGGCACCGGAACCAGAATGATGGAGACCTGCCTTGCATTTGCCAAAGCAGAAGGATTCACCCACTGCTACCTCGAAACCATGCCATATATGGAAGCCGCCCAAAAGCTGTACCGCAAAAGCGGATTTGAATACCTCGATGCCCCGATGGGCGACACTGGCCATAACTCCTGCCCGGTGTGGATGTTAAAGGAACTGATTATTGGTTGACGGTTGTCGGTTGTCGGATTGCTCTATATTTGGTAGTTCTGTCATTCGACCGCAGCGTAGCGGAATGGAGAAATCTCATACTTATACGTACGATAAATTTTCATAATAGAAATTTGATTTACTAGTCTGTTAAAGCCTCTAGTCTCCATTTCACCGATATACAGTTTAAATCCCAGAGAAATTGAAAAATTGAAAACTGAAAAATGAAATTAAGAGAATACCGTACATACTTTATAGAAAAGCTGACTCCGCTGTACGACAGCATGGAGGCTGAGAGTTTTTTCGCCATTACCCTGGAAGAACTGAAAGGGTGGAGGCGGTCAGACCTTGCCATGAATCCCGATGCCGAGCTTAGCAGTGAAGAAATTGAAAAGTGGAATGTCGTTGTTACCCAACTGGAAACCCAAAAACCTATTCAGTATATCTTTGGTAAAGCCCACTTTTACGGACTCGAATTTGAGGTAAACGAAAACACACTTATTCCGCGTCCTGAAACCGAAGAACTTGTAGAGTGGATCATCGGCGACAGCCAGTATAAGGGTCAGATTAATCTATTAGACATTGGCACAGGCTCGGGATGCATTGCTGTTTCACTGGCAAAGAACCTCACAGATGCCTCGGTGTCGGCTATAGATGTTTCTGAGGGCGCATTGTCAACAGCCAAACGCAACGCAGAACACAATGACGCAAAGGTGAACTTTATCCTTCAGGATATACTGGCAGCAGAAACACTTCCGCAGACTTATGATGTTATTGTGTCGAATCCGCCCTATGTGCGAAACCTTGAGAAAGAAGAAATTAAAGAAAACGTACTGCAATACGAACCGCATCTGGCACTGTTTGTAGACGATAATGATGCACTAATTTTCTACCGTAAAATAGCATTGCTCGCAAAAACTCACCTTTCGGCAAACGGAAGACTGTACTTTGAGATCAACCAGTACCTCGGACCCGAAACGGTACAAATGCTCGAAAATTTTGGATTTACCAACGTTGTCCTTAAAAAGGATATATACGGTAATGACAGGATGGTAGGTGCGAGTCTACAGTGATCAGTATTCAGTATTCAGTAGCAGTTTCCACTTAAACCCGCTCACTCTAGCTTTTGGGACTGAGTGAAGCTTGTTCCCCTATTGAGAGGGGTTAGGGGTGTATTGTTTTTTAATCAACCTCTATGGCTGGTGCGAGCGTCGCTCAAGATGCTCGCGCCAGCAGATGAATGCAGTATGTTCTGTCATTTCGACTGAAGCGCAGCGAAATGGAGAAATCTCAAATTTCATCATTCAAAAAACGCCATTCTGGATTAAAATTAGAAATTAGGGCGTCTTTTTTTGCACGGCTCCACTTTTTTAATTGTGTCTCTCTGTCGATACCAGTTTCGGCATCTTGATAGTGCTCAAAATAAACCAGATAACAACATTTATATTTTGCGGTAAATGCTTTGGAATTAGCTTCCGGGTTTTGATGGTATTGCAGTCTTTCCGGAAGGCTATTGGTAAAACCCACATACAACACATTCTTAATTTTATTTGTAAGTATATATACGTAATAATTATGTGTCCCTAATGTTTTTAGCATAAAACGATATTCACTTAATTTAATACTTACTCTGAGATTTCTCCACTCCATTTCATTCCGGTCGAAATGACAAAACGCAATGAGTTAGTTTCTATCATTTCGACTGTAGCGCAGCGGAATGGAGAAATCTCCATTGCCTCAAATCTAGATATCTAGTAAGGTTTTTACTTCATTTCAAAAAATTGAGATTTGCCTTGCCTGTCTACTAAAGCCTCTAGTCTCCACTCCATTTCATTCCGGTCGAAATGACAAACCGCAATGAATTAGTTTCTGTCATTTCGACTAAAGCGCAGCGGAATGGAGAAATCTCAATTGCCTTAAATCTAGATATCTAGTAAGGTTTTTACTTCATTTCAAAATTGAGATTTGCCTTGCCAGTCGACTAAAGTCTCTAGTCTTTACTATATTTCATTCCGGTCGAAATGACAAACCGCAATGAATTAGTTTCTGTCATTTCGACTGTAGCGCAGCGAAATGGAGAAATCCCAATTGCCTTAAATCTCAAATAAAACATTTACTTCATTTCCGCTGCTAGCGTGACCCTCACCTAGCAGCGGAAATGATAAAACTTTACCATCAACCAATTACTCATACCTCAGTGCCTCAACAGGGTCAAGCGCGGCGGCTTTAACTGCAGGGTATAATCCTGAAACGATAGTAACGACAAATACGGTTGTAAAAGCAGCAAAAACAGCCATCCACGGCATTACAAAACTGGTTTTTAGAATAATGGATACCGGCAATGCAACTACAAGTATACCAAGCAGTATACCAACAATTCCACCTAAAAGACTTATTAAAAGTGTTTCCGTGAAGAACTGAAGTGCTATAGTATTCTTTTTAGCGCCAAGCGATTTACGTACACCAATTTCGCGGGTACGCTCGGTAACAGATACCAGCATGATGTTCATTAATGCTATAGTAGAGCCAAAAACAGTGATAATACCAATAACCCAAGCGGCTATGTTAAGCGTTTGTGTTTCTGATAATAGCTGTTTTAAGAGCTCGTCACTACGTTCTATGCCAAAGTTACTGTCTTCAACAGGGTTTAGCTTACGCACGCGGCGCATGGCAAGTATGGCTTCGTCTACGGCAGAGTTAAGCATGTCGTGGTTGCCTATCATAACCTTTACTTCATAATCAATATTCGGAGCTGTAAACAGCGAACGCGCTACCTGAATTGGGACGATAAGTCGTAAATCCTGCCTGTTGCCAAAGGTAGATCCTTTTTCTTTCAGTACGCCGATAACCTTAAAACGCGCACCGCGCACCGAGATAACCTTGTCAAGCGGATTCATGTCTTTCAGTAATCCTTTTGTAAAGTCAGACCCAACAATACACACATAGTTATTATTGCTGATATCGAAATTATTAAAGTTTCGTCCCTCTGTAACTTCGAGTCCCGAGTTGGGAAGGAAATACTGGTCGGCACCCACAATAGTAATTTCGGGATCGGTCTTTTTGCCTTCGTGTTTTACCTCGGCATTGCTTGCAGCGGTAAATGACAGCGAAGTTGTAGCCGACGGGAAGTTGTATTTGGACTGGAATGCGGTGGCCTGCGGATAGCTGATGATAGGATTTACCTTAACATCGGCACTGTTGCGGCGTAGCTGTGCCGAATTGTCGTAACGGCTAATAGAGAATGTGTTGGTACCCATAGAGGCAAAGTTGCTGGTTACGGTGCTTTCCAGCACGGCAACAGCAGCGAGGATTCCCACAAGGGCAAAAATTCCTATGCCGATAATAAATACCGTTAAAATGGTTCGTAGCATTTGGCTCCTGATCGAATCAATTGCTATCTTTGTATTTTCCCTGAACAGGCTAAACATACGTTCGTTTTTTGATGCCACTAAAATAATGAATTTGTTTAAGGTTTCAGGTTTAAAGTTGTAAAGTTATTTCTATTGCCGGTTGATAGATATTGGTTGTCAGACGGACGATGTGCCTTCAAATCGCAACATTATGAATTCGGCTTACGTTTTTACAACTACTTCAAGATTTGATTATATACCATTAAAATGAGCGATGTTCGCTATTTTAACTTTCCTGTTGTGCTGTTGCAGGATTTCATGACTGATACCGGTGCCTGCCTTACAAAAATTATGTACTATTCGCTGTATTCCCATACCCTTCGGCTTGATCAGGGAGATGAAATGGAGAAGTTTCAGTGTGCAATCGATTATTACAATGTACCTTTAAGCAGTACAGACGGATTGTTTTTTGATGCTCAGGAAATCTATGAATTCATGCCGGACAAGACACCTATGACCGGAATTAACCTTGATGTTTTTATGAGATTTTTTCTCAATAAAAAAACCGATTTTGAGAAGATCACCCTGCTTGGTTTTCTGGCTATTAAAAGTATTTTGGGCGATAAATCGTACTGTAAAATAACTAATGCGTTCTGGCTTTCCCGCATGGATGGCTTTGCAAAGACCTGCGATACCGAATTATTAACCGATGCTGTAAAAAGATATTCCGGAGAGTATATGACCAAAAAAATAAAGAATGAACTTAAAGACCATTGGGGATTAAAGTCGTACAGCAGATATACCCGCGGCTTTTATGTGAGTTTTAATATGACTCTTGAAAACCTGATTAAAACTGCGGAAACTGATCGTACTGCACGTAAAGAAAAACAAAAACGCCTTGAAGAAAAAGCCCTTGTGCAAAAAGTCCTGCGGGAAATTAAAGCAGCGAATTAGCCTTTTTACAACATATTTCACTCTATTTTTCAGTACTTATTTCCATGATTTTTTCAATTTGCATTTTGTTTCTATTTTAGAATAATCACGACCTATATAAAGTTATGTTATAAAGGTATGCTATAAAAAGTGTCAAAACAAACTATCAAAAATTATGTAAAACTGTAATTTCAATTACATCTGCATTTACAATTGCAAAGGATTGACTTTTTGAAATGTTTTTTCTTTTCTCTCCTTTTCTTTTTTTATGTTTAATGAGAATGAAAATCCCCCGAATGAGAAAGAGAGCCTTCGGATAATACAATTCACCGGGGGGGGGCAGTTTTTTGCAGTGTTCAGTATTCAGTATTCAGTGTTCAGTATTCAGTATTCAGTGTTCAGTATTCAGTATTCAGTGTTCAGTATTCAGTGTTCAGTATTCAGTGTTCAGTATTCAGTATTCAGTGTTCAGTATTCAGTATTCAGTGTTCAGTATTCAGTGTTCAGTATTCAGTGTTCAGTATTCAGTGTTCAGTATTCAGTATTCAGTGTTCAGTATTCAGTGTTCAGTATTCAGTGTTCAGTATTCAGTGTTCGATGATAGTTGCAGCGTTGCTGCTGGCGCGAGCGTCACGCTCGTACCCATACTAACTATATCGGCAAGAGCGTGACGTCGGGCTAGTATAGAAAATCTCTGATTAACTAAAAAATGAGATTTCTCCATTTCGCTACGCTACAGTCGAAATGACAGGACAGAAGACTAGTCTCCAAACTTTGCCGTGTTGTAACTTTGAAACTCCTTATATTTGCACTCTAAACAATTTTAAAAATGGCAGCAAAACCAGGAATTCCAAAAGGTACAAGAGATTTTTCACCCGCAGAGGTGGCTAAACGTCAATATATTATGTCGGCGATAAAGCATCATTTCGAGACTTTTGGTTTTCAGCCTATCGAAACACCATCTTTCGAAAATTCAGAAACCCTTATGGGGAAATATGGCGAAGAGGGCGACAGGCTTATTTTTAAGATTTTAAATTCGGGCAATTTCTTCTTCGATAAAAAGACATTAGAACTGCCTGAATCATTAGACCAGTTGCTTGTAAATTCTTCGGAAACCATCAATAAAGAACAGCTGATCGACCTGAATAAATTCACAGCAAGTATATCAGAAAAAGCACTGCGTTACGACCTTACGGTTCCGTTTGCACGTTACGTGGTACAACACCAGAACGATATAGAGTTTCCGTTTAAGCGTTACCAGATACAGCCGGTCTGGAGGGCAGACCGTCCGCAGAAAGGCCGTTTCAGAGAGTTCTTTCAGTGCGATGCCGATGTGGTAGGTTCAACATCGCTATGGCAGGAAGTAGAACTTGTGCAGCTTTATGACAATGTATTTACAGCACTTGGGCTTAACGGCGCAGTGATAAAAATAAACAATAGAAAAGTGCTTAGCGGTATCGCTGAGGTTATCGGTGCAAAAGACAAGCTTATCGACTTTACGGTGGCTTTAGACAAGCTCGACAAAATAGGTGAGGACGGCGTGAAAAAGGAAATGCTTGAAAAGGGCATTACCGAAGATGCTATCTATAAAGTACAGCCATTGTTCAACTTTACAGGGTCTATCAACGAGAAACTGGATAAGTTAGCTACCCTGCTTGCTTCTTCGGAAGAAGGCATGAAAGGGGTAGAGGAGCTGCGTTTTATCTGCGATAATGTAACTGAAATTGGACTGGGTAAATCGGAACTTGATCTCGATGTTACCCTGGCACGCGGACTGAATTATTACACCGGAGCTATATTTGAAGTTACTGCCCCTAAAGAGGTGGCAATGGGTTCTATTGGCGGTGGTGGCCGTTATGACGACCTTACAGGTATATTCGGACTTAAAAATATGAGTGGTGTGGGTATTTCTTTCGGATTGGACAGGATCTATCTTGTACTGGAAGAACTAAACCTTTTCCCTGAAACGGTTACTGAAGCCACCAAAGTGTTGTTCATCAACTTCGGGAATAAAGAGGCATTGTATGCAATGAAAGCTATTGCTGCATTGCGTTCGGCTGGTATTAAAGCCGAATTGTACCCCGATGCTGCCAAGCTGCAAAAACAGTTTACCCATGCCGACAGGCGCGGTATTCCGTTTACGGTATTGAGTGGCGATGAAGAAATTACTTCTGCTACCTATAAAATTAAAAACCTTGCATCGGGCGAACAGGAAAGTGTTAGCCTTGACGAATTGATCGCTAAATTGTCGTAATTAAGTTTGTACTATACCGACGTTGCACTGCAATGTCTACCGTCATTTTTGTTGATTAAATAACAGACGTTGCAGTGCAACGTCTCTACAAATAGCAATCAGGTTATCCTATAAAAACAAACCCACGCCGTAAGCGTGGGTTTTTCTTTTACAAGTAAGATGTTGGTTGCGAACTACTGTACTGTGTCAAGCGTGTTGATGTTGTTTTTAGCAACATTTCCTGTTTCGTCCTGAAGGATTTCAATTCCCAGGATCTCAAAAGGGCGCTCAATCTGCATACCATTGGTATCGATGTATTCAAGTACCAGTTCGTCAAAACTGTCCGGGTGAAGCGTAATCGCTACACTGTCAGTTAATTCATTTTCGATAATGTAATTACGCATTGCGTCTAAAGTAATTTTCTCCATGCTAATAATGTTGTTTAGGTGAGATAAAATTACAGTATTAGTATGCACGAATAGTTATAGAATATGTTAAAAAAATTAACTTTAACACATCAGGCTATGCTGTAGTAGGTATTAATATAAAATTTCTGACTAAATGGTATTAATGTATCAAAATGTAAGAAATACTATCTGAAATCGATTATTCCCTCGCCGTTATTGCCCGTTTTAGGGGTGTTATCGGCAGTTTTGCTCCAGTCGATATTTGGATATTTCTTTTTCAATTCGGCTAAATCACGGTCAAAACGATCGTAAACCACGACACGCGGTGAACCTGGTTCCGATAAATCGTTATACGACAGTTCGCCCAGATAGGTTATTTCGCCTTTTTTAATCTCAAACGGAATCGCATATTTCTTACTGTAGCTCACCTGACCCATAGACCCTATATGATTCAGCACCGTATGCTGGTTAAAAGCATACTTGCCGGGTTCGCCTTCAATTACAAATACGTACGACTGCCCTTCGGCAAAATCACCATTAAAGGCACGTTCGTTCTTTCCGTTTCGGGCTTTTATCATCACTTTACCGTCGTTCTTTTTTATGAACTTCTTATCGTCTGTTGTCGGCTCATAGAAAAAGCGGTAAATATCGTTCTTGGGTGCTTTGCTTTCAAAAGTTACGGTGCCTACGGCAAGTCCTTTTTCAGGCGATGCGGTAAATTTTTCTGGAGCTTTATCGGATGCCGACCCACAGCCAATAAATAAGGCAAGCAGCGGCAATAGTAAATAGGTAGTTTTCATGTAGCAAATTATTAGAAACGTAAAGATAAGCTTTTTGATGGTTTGGTTGATGGTTGAGGGTTGAGGGTTGAGGGTTGAGGGTTGAGGGTTGAGGGTTGAGGGTTGAGGGTTGAGGGTTGAGGGTTGAGGGTTGAGGGTTGAGGGTTGAGGGTTGAGGGTTGAGGGTTGTTGCTGGCGCGAGCGTCACGCTCGTGCCTTAATAGTCACAGTAAAACAAAAATTTTTATATTTGAAAAATGAGCAGAAAATACAAATTCGGAGAAAAAAATGGAGCCTACTTTATCAGTTTTGCTATTGTATATTGGATTGATGTTTTTACGAGAGATGAATATTTTGCTGCCGTAATAGATTCGTTAGAGTATTGTAGAAAAAACAAAGGGATGGAAATCTATGGGTACTGTATTATGCCCAGCCATATTCATTTGATATTTCGCTCTTCATTAAATGATCCGTCCGGTCTTATAAGAGATTTTAAAGGGTTTACGTCAAGAAAAGTAATTAAACTCATTGCTGAAAATCCGCAGGAAAGTAGAAAAGATTGGTTGCTATGGATGTTTAAACAGGCAGGACAAATAAATAGTAATGTGGAAAATATGCAATTTTGGCAACAGAACAATCAGCCGATAGAAATCTGGTCGTTGAGTGTTTTTGAACAAAAACTACAATACATTCATTATAATCCGGTTGAAACAGGTTTTGTTACTAACACTATCGACTGGAAATATAGCAGTGCCAGAAACTACGGAAACGATGATAGTACAATTTTGAAAATTGATATGAATTAATATGGGCACGAGCGTGACGCTCGCGCCAGCTCTATGCCTGAATGAAAAAATAATGTGAACACGAGCCTGACGCTCGCGCCAGCCGAAAGAATATATTAAAAACTAATTATATATTTACACATCTCTGGGCTTCCTCGAGTGGCGAGGGGTGTTATTTTAGGGTATTAAAATTACATATGGATACAAAACAGACGCTGTCGCAGTTAATAGAACAAGCTAAGTCATTTGGTTTACCTGACCAGGATGTGAAAAACTCCAATGAGATGCTTAAATATCACGAATATGAGTTATGTTTAGATTTACTTTTGACTCAATTGTATGAATACAACATTATGATTAGTCAGCAGTTCTATGACCTTTTTCTAAAAATTTCCAATAAAATTAAAATTGATCCTGAAAAGTATAATTTTATTAAAGAGATGATCGGAAGATAATTTTTCTCGTTCATCATCCCTCCGCTGTCGCAAGCCTGACGCTCGCGCCAGCCGACCATGTTAAATTTCAAACCCCTATATTTGTTGTACTTATGAAAAAACTAGTACTCATAGCAATACTGGCAGGGTTAACATCGTTTACTACAGAGGCAGATGTTTATCTTTGCAATAGCAAGGGCGGTAAGAAATACCATTTTACCAAAGATTGCCGGGGGCTGGGCAATTGCAAAGCCGAAATTATTAAAGTAACCCTAAGCGATGCCAAAGCAAAAGGCAAGACCATTTGCGGTTACGAAGACTAATATAATTATCATGAAATTACTTTTATCGCTTTTCTTATCTATCACAGCATCAATAACATTTGCGCAGGTTCAGCCGCAAGCTACAGTCGAAGGAAACCTAACCTTTAAAGGCACAATCCCTGCAAAAGGAAAATCTGCCGAGGACCTGAAAGAATGTGTTGCCGACTTTGCCGATTTTATGGATATTGAATCGACCGAAAAGAATAGCATTACAGGATCATACAGTTATACCTATGCGGTTGACGATATTGAACTATGGGCGGGAGAGGTAACGTTTAAATTTGAATTCACCTTTAATGGTAGCACAATAGCTTACAATTTTTATGATTTTGACCATAAAACGGGAGAATCTAAATTTAAGCCTGTGGGTATCTTACCGCTAAACTGGAACGCTAAAGTAGGCGAAGTGTTTACACAGGCACGCTTCAACGAAATAAAAGGCGATATCCAAACGAATATGGCCCTTATCGTGAAGACTATCACTAACGAATGTGCTAAATAGATAATACTGAATTATACTACCACAATTCTGCCAGGAAATAAATTTGTTTTTCGGTAAATTCTTCTTCGTTCCTGCCTTTTATAGCCGAACAGGTGTAGGTAGTTTCACCTTCTTTAGAGCGGTTTATTTTCCATACGAATATTGCCGATTTTAATCCGAATTTACCAGCCTCGTATACCTCGTCGTTAATGTGAAACTTTTTCATTTTTAAGTATTTAGGTAAAGGTAGGCATAATAAAACGGGCAGCGCTATAAAAGCAGGTTTATATTTGGATATAGTACTTTCGCTGACGCTCGTGCCAGCGTTCAGCCAGATTTATAAGTTTGCAACTTGTTGTAAAAAGGAAACCTGCCTTTCATTAATCAGCACTTTGGCGTCTGATAATGTAAACCATCCGGCCTTATCTACTTCGGGAAATTCTTTTTGCTTTCCCGATCTCGGCGGCCACTCTATCGTAAACGTGTTACAGGTTATGGTATCGGCGTTGAGGTTACCTTGGGCAGCCCATGCCATTACTTTCTTTCCACCTTTTTGGGTTATGGGTTCCAGTTCTGTAAATGGGGCAGATGGCGTGTAGCCTGTTTCTTCCTCAAATTCACGCACTGCACAATCTAGCGGGGCTTCATCGGGCAGTAATTCGCCTTTGGGTATTGTCCACCAGCCCTCGTGTTTTTTGGCAAAAAACGGCCCTCCCGGATGGACGAGGAAAAATTCGGTTTCGTTACCTGTGTTTCGGTACAGCAATATGCCGGCACTTTGTTTCATATACTGTAAATATAATTTTATTTTTGTGTAAGAATTGTTAGCTGGGTGTAATACAACTGTCTGGCTTCCCTGTTAATGCAATTTATTTATATTTGTGATACAGCCTTATTTATATCAAATTCAGTAAGCAATGATGAAGCTTTTTAAGAACCAGAATCCCGATCGTCCCGTACTTACAATAGAAACAAAACCTGCAGATGTTGTATTGGAAATAGCGGGCTATATTGCCCTTGCAGCATTGTGGCTCTATGTTTACGTATCATACCAGTCTTTGCCCGACATTGTTCCCATACATTTTGGGGCAGGGGGCAAGCCCGATGGTTACGGATCTAAAGAAACTACTTTCCTGTTGCCCGTCATTGCAACTGTGCTGTTTGTATTCATCGCTTTTATGCAGCGAAAGCCGCATTGGTTTAATTACCCAACAGAAATAACGCAGGACAACGCCCTAAAGCAATATACGAATGCCGTACGAATGATGCGAACGCTAAAAATGTGTTTGTGTGTTATGTTTATAGCAATTGAATATTCTACTACATCGGCGGCAGTTTCGTCAGATGGCATAGCCGATACCAAATGGATGTTTATTGTGATAATTTTCCTGGTGCAGATACCGCTCTTCTGGTTTATAATACAGTCATCAAAAAACGCCTAGCTATTCTTCTTCCAGCCGGTACTCATGGTTAGGGGAACTGAAATAATCATCGGCATACTTGCCAAACTTATCCAGCGTAAAGTAGTTAAAAGTGCCGCCAACAATGGCACCCACACCAAAAGGTATAAGTCTGCCCAATACGGCACCACCACGTTTAGAACCGTATTTGGTAACCAGTTTGCGGGCAATTTTCTGGTTCATCCGGTTTTTGATTCTGTCCGTGATATGCTTATCAAAATGGCTGATAGTTATTTTATCGCCCTTTGCATGGGCTATTTTTTCGGGAAGTACAACACCTGCCCATAAACCCAGTACAAGGGTAAATTCCTGCTCAAAATCATGTTCGGTATCGCGTCCGTAAATAAGTCCGGTTGCATAGCAGGTGCTTGCCATCCACCGCAGCATTAAGGCAATATCTGCCGATACAGCACCGGTTTCTACTGCTACTTGCGCGATGGTGCCCAATCCGGGAATACTGCCCGGCAATGCCGTTACCGCTCCAATCGAAGCATACCTGTTCCTTGCCTTGTTGGCAGAAAGCCGCGACAGCTCTTTGAGTGTTTTATGCGGATTAGCCTGTTTTAGCTGGGCAACATCGTTACGGATGTCCTGAAAGGAAGGCATAACCTTTAGTATTATTTGGTGCAGGTCCATTTGGGTGAGTTATATATACCCGTAAGGGTAATTATTGGTATGAAAGTTACTTCATATATAAACAGTGTATACTGCTGTTAACAGTAATTTAAGCCGAAAGGTAAAAGATGTAAATACAAAAGCGGGCTAATAGTAGCCCGCCCCCAAGTTTGTGATCATCGTATATATCTTTCGTCCCCCAACTTAGATAGACGACCACAACTGTTTGTAATTAAAAAACTGATTTTTAATTACACTGTAAAACTACAACCAGATTGTGGATGCCAAAATACCTAACTGTAGGTATTTTAAGGTTATTTTTCTTTTGGGTTTGCGTTAAACTGAAAAGGGTATTTATCGAGGTATTTCTCTAAAAGACGTCCTTGCTTGAAGCTGAGCTTCCACAGGATCTTATTGGTTATTGTATGGCACCAAAGCTCTACATAAAAGTTATGTATTGCATACAGCAGTTTTTTAACGTGCCCTTCCATGCAGGCATCTATAAGTACGCCGTCTTCCCACAGGATCTGGTACTGTATATCGTCAGGTAAATTTTTATAGTCGTATAACTTCATGTTCTCATTTTCATTAATTGCATGACTTACTTTTTTTAACGCGCATACATTTCTATTATTATATACGGATGGGGTAAAAAGCTAATCAAAGATAACACTTTAAAAATTAAGCATTTATTAGGATATGGTTAGCAAAATTTATGATTTGTAATTTAGAAATTGCGGTATGTTTAATTCTAAATGCCGACGATTATGAAACTATTGATGCTTGTACCCAATTTAGTGCTTATTGCCGTATCCGGCGTAAACCTTTCAAACGAACTATCCGGCGAAACGCTTACTAATAGCCTTGCAATTATCGTGCTGCATTTGTCGGTATTGGTAATGTGTTTGGTTTTTTCGGGGCTAATAGTAAAATCGATGTTTAAAATTAGATATGTAGAAATGCCCGAAACGCAATCTGACGAACGCACTTCGTACGATGAATTAGATCTTCAGCATACTGCCTAATATTCCAGCTGTTCCTTGCAGCGTCTATATATAGAAAAACCCCGAAGGCTCAATGCTTCCGGGGTTTTTTGATGTTTTGATGTCTTATTTTGTAACCAGTTTTTCGGTTTTCGAAATAAAATTTTCAAAAGCCTGTTCTATGCTAATGTCCATTCTTTCGGCAAGCACCATCAGCCACCAGATGCATTCGCCCAGCTTATGTTCCAGTTCGGGGGCCGTATTGGCTTTAGGCCACCGTCCCTGTTGCGACATGGCAAGCCTGCCCACGAGTCCGGCATCGGTTAAAAATGCAAGGGCATCTTCTTCCACAGACCATTTGCTGCCGTGATGCTCCAGTTCTAATTTATGATAGGCTTCCCTTATTGTATGAGATCGTTCTATAGCTTCTTTAAAATCCATCCTATAAAATTTAATTTCTAAAGAAGCTAAAGTACGCAAGTATTGTTACAATTTTAAACCGGAATGTGTTACGCTTTGTTTTTATTCAGTGCCTTTACAAGGGCAGCCGTAACCAATGCTCCGGCTAGGTAATAGCCAATGGTAAGTGCTTTGGTTTTGTTGGTTCTGGTAACAGGCTTTTCGTCCAGCCCTAACGGTTCGGGTAGGGTAATGGCACCAACTCCGGCAGTAATGCCCATAGTAACAGCCCTTGTTAGTAAATGTTTCGGGTTGCCCGCGCCTATAGCGCTATAATATAATGCGTTGCTTATTATATCGCCCGCAAGGGTAGCCTTGTACAGGGTATCTTCATCTTTTATCTCTGCATCAAAAAAATCAAGACTTTTTTCAAGGGCTTCCTCACCCAATAAATCTACGCGTGGCATGTCTTTATCGCGCCTTTTCAACGATTCGTGAATTATATTCAGGGCAATGGCACCGCCAAGACCCGCAACAATGTTTTTTACTCTGCTCATAGCTGTTTGTAATTATGTTAGTTACATAAAGTTCCAGTAAAAAGACGGGTATACGTGTTAGGGGATAGTTAAATGTGGAAAACCTTTAACAGCGACAGGTGGCATCATATACTGTAATTGCCTAACTTTAACATCTTTTTATGAATGTATTTGCATTTATATAAATGCCTGAACCACAAATATGATCTACAATAAAACCACCCTTACAATCCTGTTTACGTTTATCGTAACGCTGTTTACGGTTAATGCGCAGGGTAAACGTGAGCTTTTTGACAAGCTTGTTACGGCTAAGGGTACAGAAAAGGTAAACACTTTGCTTAAGCTGAGCAGTGTATACCTTTCAAGGCCGGGAGAAATCAAAACTAATATAGACAGTGCGTATACGTTTACGCAACAGGCAGAACAGGAAAGCAAGCGTATTGACTATCCCTACGGATCGTGCCGAAGCCTTGCGTTATATGCTAAAATTTATACGGGCAGGAAAAATAGGGCAAAGGCCATGCAGTATGCCAATGCAGCACTGGAAAAAGCGCAGGCAGCAAATTTTCAGGATGTATGTGGCGAAGCCTATCAGGAACTGTACGCCCAGTTTAATTACTACAACGAGCTAGGTCAGAAAACAGCCTACCTTGATAAAGCCATAGCAGCCTACCGGATAAAAAGCACCAAAACCCAGCTTGCCGAAATTCTTGCCATTGCGGCAGAACATTATAACTACCTGGGCGAAAGCGATAAGCCAATCGCTTATATTAATGAAGCTCTGGCGTTGTACAAAGCGGCGAGACATGGTAATATGGTAAATGCCTACCGTGTTGCAGGCAGCCTTTATGCGGGTCGGGGCGATTATAAAAAGTCGATAGAATATTTACTGAAGGCAGTTGTTGCTTCCGAGAATAAGGAATACGAAGACAATGAGCAACTGACCCATATAAATAATCAGCTTTCGGCAAATTACCATGCGTTAAATGAAGTTGCACTTGCCGATAAATACATACGTAAGTCGTTTGATTATGCGGTGAAATCAGGTAATCTGGAATCGATTTACACGGCGACCAATAACATCGTATCGGGGCTTATTAACAAATCTAATTACAAAGAAGCAGAACGTTTTCTTAAAAGCATCTACGCGAAGCATAAACCTATAACCATATCAGATATTATTACAGTACAGGCATGCTTTATAAGAATTTACAGTAAGTTAAAACAATACAGTAAGGGTGAACCCTATTGCCGTGAAATGATAGCACTGCTAAACTCAAGAAAAGCAGAAATGCCTAAGCAGATATACACTTACGCCATATCATCACTATGCCGTTTTTATTTAGCAAAAGGCGATTATGTTACATCCCGAAAATACCTTGATGCAAATTTAGATGCTATTGATAAAAGAAGTTTCGCTGCGAGGAAGAATGTCTACACTATGGCATATCAGCTGGATTCGGCACAGGGCAATTTACCGCGCGCCATAGAGTACCTGAAACAGATTAAAACAGCAGACGATTCTATCTTTAATATCGAAAAGAATAAAGAGATATCCCAGCTTCAGATATCGTACGAAAGCGAAAAAAAGGACAAGGACATTCTTTTAAAAGCCAACAGTATCTCACTTTTAAGTAAAGAAAAAGAACTGCAAAAGCACAGGATAACTCAATCTAATAATCAAAAAAACATAGCCTTTGTAGTGCTTATCGTCGCAATTATTGCAGCTGTTGCCATATACCTGGCGTATCGTAATAAGCTTAAGGTGAACAAACTGCTGGAAAAGAAAAGACGCGAAATTACAGATAAGAATGAGAAGCTAAACAAACTCGTTCAGGATAAAGAGTGGCTGCTTAAAGAAATTCACCACAGGGTAAAAAACAATCTTCAAATTGTTATGAGCCTGCTCAATACACAGTCGGCTTACCTTACAGATAAAGCTGCGCAAAGTGCCATTGGCGACAGTCAGCGGCGTTTGCATTCTATTGCACTTATCCATCAGCAATTGTACAAGTCAGACAATGTGTCGGCTATAAAAATTTACAGGTATGTAAGTGAATTGGTGTCGTACTTAAAAGATTCATATGATAGCGCTCTTATTAAGTTCGATATTAAAGTAGATGATGTAGAGCTCGATGTAGCGCAGACCATTCCTATCGGGCTAATACTTAACGAGGCGATAACCAACTCGTTTAAATATGCTTTTGCCCCGGGCGAAAAAGGCAAAATTAAAATTGCATTGTGCCAGGTAGAAGGCAATAAATACGAACTATTAATCCGTGATAACGGAAAAGGCCTTCCGCAGGATTTTGAACCCGAAAATTGTAATTCGTTGGGTATGCAGCTCATCAGCGGATTAAGCGGCGACCTAAATGGTGAATTCAGAATTTATAATGATGGCGGTACGGTAATTCAGATTGTTTTTAGTACAGAGGTGGTGGAGTAAAAAATAGCAGAACAACCGCAAAATAAAAGGACTACCATAATTAATGATAGTTCCGAAATTAGAGGGGTAAGACATTTTTATTCTATCGTCACTGCCTCATCCAAATCATAAGAACACTTCCCATTGTTTAAACTTACTGTCGCCTTAGCAGTGTAAGATCCAGGATTTTGGTAAATATGATCTGCCACTTTTCCGGTGAAAGTCTGTACTGGTGTGCCGTCACCAAAATTCCATTTCACAGTGTTGTCAAAAGGATGATCTCCCGAATATTTTACTGTAAAGTTGACTTCTTTTGAATTCTCTGCTGATTTATTGTGGTGTATGCTTAGCAGTAATGATTCGCCAAAGCAGTCTACAATATCATCTTCTTTACCGCAAGATACGGTCAAGGTAATTACAGTAATAAGTGTTAGTAGAAGGATGCCTGTTTTTTTCATAAATGGTTAATGTTGGTTTAATTGATGTTCAATTAGATAAAGCAATATATACAAATTATGAGAAAAACGTATATGGAATTCAAATACGGAATTAAATATTTTTATGTGTATCTGATTAGCCGACTATAATATTAAATCAAATAAATTTCATAATATTGGTGTAATCAATCAATCACTTATGAAAAATATCATCACACTGTTGGCGCTGATAGCGGGCTTTACGGCATCTGCACAGTATGCAAAAACCTATAAATACAACGATTATAAGCAGGGATGGGCACTGGTAAAAACCAGTAGCGGAACCTACGGCTTTATAGATACAGACGGTAAACAGGTTGTTGCTCCTATATATGATAAGATCGGGAAATTCGACAAGCTGCATAAAGGCTGGGCGTTAGTTAAAAACGTTAGCGATGGCTACGGATTTATAGATACTTCGGGTAAAGAAGTTGTTCCTGCCATTTATAGTAAAATTTACAAGTTTGGCGAACACCGTGAAAACCTCGCATTGGTACAATCTATAGCAGGTAAATACGGATTCATAGACCACAACGGCAAAGAAGTCGTAACTGCTACCTATGATGATGTACCGACCGCTAAAAATGCTGCACTTAGTAAGTAGTTCTATAAGCACGTTCGTGTTTTATAGCTTCTTCAGATAAATAGTATCGGGCTTTTTATTTATAAAAGAATATTCAATTCTTTCGCCATGCTGTGACCATACAGTTCTGGCGGTGTCCTGTTTGTGGGTAGTTGTAATAAACACCAGATCGCTAATGCCCTGGGTATTGTTTTCAATATTAAAGTAACCGGTGCTGTCAGTACTTCCGGTTAATGGCTTTAAATTACATTCCTTTACAGTAACATTTTTAAGTGGCTTCCGTGTGTCAAGGTCGTACACATACCCGTGGTAGAAGTTCTGCTTTCCCGAGCAGCCCGTTAAAATAACTGTTAGTGAGGAGGCTATAATAGTTACTGTGTTTTTAATCATGCTTTTTAGGGTTAGATAGCAACTTATAAAGGGCACAATATCGCTTTTACTTCTTTCTCTGTACCAGCCGTTAATAATTTGTACTGTCGTGCCGACTTTCCGAACTCGCATTTTTTGCACAGCTGCGTTGTTTTGTCTTTCAGGTACTTTATAGTTTTGTTGTTGGAAATATACGACCTGTACTCATTGGTTTTAATGCAACCTTCGCAGGCAGGGCCACCTTCAACAAATTCATAGTTAAATATAAGGTTTCCGTTGTCGTAATAATAATCTTCGCGCGCATAGGTGTCGCCTACGGTTCCGAAATCGACAGTAATTTTTACGATCTCATTACCTTCATAAAAATAATCGACCTTCATTTTTTCGTCGCACATAAACTCAAAATGCTTCTTCTTCAGTTCTGTAGTGTTGGTGCGTTCCACCTTTGTGCGGATCGCCGCAATCGGGTCGGATTCATCTATAGGTGTAGCTTCAGTAGTGGTTGCCGCGTCGTTTTGTGTTGCGGGTGTAGCTTCGGTTGGTGCCGGCGAAGTTGCAGGTGTAGCCTTGGTTTCTTTTTTGCAGGAAACTATCGCTGCACAGCATAGTATTATAAATAGCTTTCTCATGGTAATTGATCTTTTGGTTATTACTAATTTAAAAATTAGCCGGTGGAAAGGCAATTACTTTAAGAAAAGTATAAGGTTGAGGGATTATCGACTTAGGTTTGCAGGCTATGGGTAATTACATTCTCCACAGGCTCCACTTCGATTTTACAGCATCGGGATTTATCTCCTGTACTTTCAGATAAAAGTGATAGAAGCTTTTATTCCAAAGCGAATAGTTGTGGGTGAACTTAAAGTTTATGTCATCGGCATTATCCTGTAAAAGTATAATTTGCCATACGGGACGCTTATTGATCTGAACACTGGTACGGCTAAGTTCTTTTATTGTAAGCAGGCTGAAAGTCGCAATCTGACCCTCCTTATTCGCTGCATATAAATTCTGATCATCAAAATAAAGTTCTTCACTATTGATGAATTTCTTTTCTAAACCAAATAAAAATGGTCGGGATGAAATTTTTATGGCACTAGAAAGGTTGCCCACGGTAGCAGACCCGTAGGCAATATTATTTACGGTAGGTTTTGCATTTTTATAAATGTATTTAAACACTATAAAAATAATAATACCTGCTATAAGAATGTTACAAAGTACTATTATAATAATTTGTTGATCGGTCATTGATTGTTAGTTAGGTGTTTTTTCTATTCTTTATATTCAATAACAACATCAACATTTAAGGTATAATCAGGACTTGTATTGTCCCAATCAATATAGCTGATATAAGCAAGGTAGTTGCCGCTTTCGTGAATCTCAATTACTTTTTGGGCTATGCTTTCGGGTACATAACCAAGCTGTATACGCTCCAGCTTTACTACCAATGAGTTTTCGAAACTGTTAGGCTCCGGAACAATGTCAACAATCTGATACTCCCTCATAATAGCAGTTAAATGTCTCTGTGCATCTATGGTATTAGTAGTTTCCAATTTAAAATTGACCGTTGCATCAAAATCTTTTTCGTTCCTTATTTCGGCTACTTTTTCAAAGCCCGGTGTTTGCAGGCGTTCTATTTCGTCGTCTTCAAATTTTTCCACGACCGAAACAGTATTTTTGGCTACTATCGGATCCTGAATTTTTTTATCGCCTTCCTTTTTGGCGTCCTGTTTCGCTTTAATACGATAAGCAACGTAGCCGAGTACTAACGCAGCAATTATAAAAATAAAGAATTCGGGATTGGTCATCTGGTTGCGTATTAATTGGTTTCTGTTGGTTTATTATGATTAAAGGTATCAAAAAAGTAGCGAAGCATTAATAAACAGGTTGTTTGTTTAACGTTATAATATGTTTTTTAAGCTGCCATAAATAATCTGTTATATATGCCTTATAATTTGCAGCTTCGTATATACTTGTGAGTTTATATTTTGCTCTGTACCTATCGCTCCGTCCCTTAAAAAAGATATTTTCGAGTTCAATTTTCGAGCATATTATCGTTGCGCTTTCATATATAATATATTCAAGCTTGTCATCTGTAGCTTTTTTTAATTTTCCTTCCTCATGTTTAATCTCCTGTTTCTCCAGGAATTCATTGTTTAAATCTTTAAGTCTGTCGTACACTTCAATAAAATCTCTCTTCATCATCATCGTAGAAAGGTACTGTTATTAGTTGGTTAACTATTATTGCATTAACACTAAAAGCGTGTTAAAGTATGCACTTGAGGTTTTATTGTTTTATAGAAAATAGCAGAATTGAAATGACTGTTCTTGTCGCTACGATTACGACGTAGCAGTAGTTTGGCTATGACTTCTATAGTTTATACTAAAAGAAAGACCTAAGTTTACAGTGTCTAACAAAATGAATTACTAATGACAGATATAAAACAAACCATACCATGCCCGGTGTGCAAAACAGGCATTCCGTTTGATCCCTTCCAGTTACTAATGGGAGTGCCGCTTACCTGCCCGAGCTGCGGAAACACTATAAGTATGGGTAAAGATTCCAGTACTAAAGCAAAGGAGCAACTGGACGAAATAACAAAATACAGAAAAAGTATAGACGATAGTTTAGAGAAGAAATAAAAAAAGCCAACGTATGTTGGCTTTACTCTTTGTATTCTACAGTTATGTGTGCATGTATAAAGCTAAAGCAAGGGTCAGCGTAATCCCAATCTATATAGGTAATGTAAGCCAGATAATTCCCGCCTTCGCATATTTCTTTTAGATTATTTTTATAGCTTGCTGTGATATATCCAACCTCCTCGGCGTCAAATAATATATTGATAATTTGCGAGCCTTCTGAATAAACGCCTTCCGGAATTAATTCAACAATTTGATACTGTTTGATAATGGAGGTAAAATACATTTTTGCCACAGCGTTGTTAAGTACTTTGACGCTAAAATGTTTAGTTTGATTCAACTTTTGTTCCTCACGGGCCTTAACGACTTTTTGGTAATCCTGATTTTTTAGCTGTTCAGCTTCTTTTCTTTGATTTTGTTTATCAATATGACTGTTCATAATACGATAGCCAAAATAGCCGAGAACCAATCCGCATGTAATAAAAATCAAAAAAATGCTATCGCTCATCGTTACATTTGGTTTTAAAGTAAATACAGTCAATAAAAATAACTAATAGCCGATTAAAAAGGAAAGTATAAGGCAATAAAAAACCCTAACCTTTTGATTATTAGTTAGGGTTGTTTTCGTAGCGAAGACGGGAGTTGAACCCGTGACCTCAGGGTTATGAATCCTGCGCTCTAACCGACTGAGCTACCTCGCCATTTTCGGTTTGTATTACATCTCTCAATGCGGGTGCAAATATAAGGCTTTATTTAAATGTTCCAAATAAAAAAGCAAGAAAAAAATTATTTTTCAAAACCCTTTTTTATGAATGTTAAATATTATATATTTCCAAAAATTTTAAACACCAATGGACGAAAAAATTAAATATGAACTAGAGTTTCCTATAACCTCGTCGCCGCAACTTTTGTATCAGTACATATCTACTCCGTCAGGCCTTTCTGAATGGTTTGCAGATAACGTAAACTCAAGAGGAGAGTTCTTTACTTTTATCTGGGATGATGCGGAAGAAAAAGCAAGGATGTCTTCTAAGAAGTCGGGCGAGAAGGTTAAATTCCGTTGGATTGATGACGATAATAAAGACGGAGAGTATTTCTTCGAACTTCGCATACAGGTAGATGAAATAACCAAAGACGTGTCGCTTGTGGTTGTAGACTTTGCCGAACAGAACGATATGCAGGAGTCTAAACAGCTTTGGGAAAACCAGATATCTGACCTGAAGCATGTTTTAGGATCGGTTTAGGAATTCTTTCTTATATAAGTTATATTTGCCCTGAATTTTCAGGGCTTTTTTTATGATCAACTACAACGGTGCGCTTGTTGCCGAATCTAATATATCCATTCACGAAAACAGGGCTTTTCTGTATGGCGACTCTATTTTTGAAACCTTAAGGGTGCTTGATGGTAAGGTGCTTTTTCTGGAAGACCATTATTTCAGGCTTATGGCATCCCTGCGTATTGTAAGGATGGAGATTCCTATGGCTTTCACAATGGAGTATGTGGAAGAACAGGTTATGCTGCTCGTAAACTCCCTGCCTGCTGCTCCTGCCTATAGGGTAAGGATATCGGTATTCAGGAAACCCGGCGGATTTTACCTGCCAATAAACAACGATGTTGAGTTTATTGTAACTGCCGAAGCCTTAACGCAACCATTGTATGCAATTACAGATGGCGCGTATGAGGTAGATCTGTTCCGTGATTTTTATGTTACCAAGCAGTTGCTTTCTACCCTGAAAAGCACCAACAAGATGGTACAGATTACAGGAAGCGTGTATGCGCACGAAAATGACCTGCAAAACTGCCTGCTGCTTAATGATGAAAAGAATGTAGTAGAAGCCCTTCAGGGGAATTTATTTATGCTAACAGGCAATAAGCTTGTTACTCCTCCGGTTGCCGATGGCTGCCTTAACGGAATTATGCGTAAACAAATACTGGAACTGGCTAAGAAAATTGAAAACCTTGAAGTGTCAGAGGTTTCCATATCGCCGTTTGACCTGCAAAAGGCCGATGAATTGTTTATTACAAACGTAATAAAAGGCATTCAGCCCATAACAAAATACCGTAAGAAGGAGTTTGTAACCACCCTGGCATCTGATCTTGTAAAAAGGCTTAATGCCAAAATACGCTTTAGTTAGTTTAGAGTAGGATTCTCCGGCGCGTTAGACCATATAAGGTATTCTCCGCCAAGTTCCATTATCTTTTCTTTCCAGAACGAGGCACTCGATTTGCCTATGATCTTGTTGTCATAGCCATTCTCGGTTACGATCCATGAGTTTTCTTCCAGTTCGTCATCAAGCTGGTGTGCCTCCCATCCGGTATAGCCTAAAAAGAAACGTATGTTATTCTTTTTAATTAGCCCTTGGTTTATCAGGTCTTTGGTAGACTCAAAGTCGCCACCCCAGTATATTCCGTTGGATATTTCAATGCTGTCCGGTATCAGCTCCGGTACATTGTGGATAAAGTATAAATTATCCTGCTCTACCGGCCCACCATTAAAGATCTTAAAATTTCCCCTAATCTCCGGGATAAGGTCATGGATGGTGTAGCCTAACGGTTTGTTCATGATAAATCCAATAGACCCCTCGTCATTATGATCGGCAAGAAGTATTACCGATCTGTTAAAAGAAAGATCTCCGATTGTGGAAGGTTCTGCTATCAGCAGGTGTCCTTTTTTAGGTCTAAGTGAAATCATCTTCTTACATTTTGTAATAAATTTAAAAGAAAAAATATAAACTGGCAAAAATATTCACAAACATTTAGAAAAATAGCCTCCAAAAACGTAACGAAATTTTAATTTTTGAGTTAATTATTTCGCAATCTATTTGCAGTGAGGAGAATAGTAAGATCTTGTTTTTTTCTAAAAAATGATGGCTTTCGCAGGCAAGAGATTTATATAAACTAAAAAAGCCTCCCGTTAAGAGAGGCTTTTCTATATTTTACTTTGTAAAGACTATTTAGTGTTTACAGATCCGTCAAGCTCAGCTCCCGGTTTGAATTTTACAACATTCTTAGCAGCAATGCTGATAGATTTACCAGTTTGAGGGTTTCTTCCTTCTCTTGCAGCTCTTGCAGATACTGACCAAGATCCGAAACCTACTAGAGATACTCTTCCGCCTTTGTTAAGCGCGCCACTCACGTTAGTTACAAAAGACTCTAATGCTTTTTTAGCTGCTCCTTTAGAGATTCCTGCATCTGCAGCGATTGCGTCGATTAATTCTGATTTGTTCATAATAATTGTTATTAATTGTTTGGTTAAAAATAGTGTTATTTACATTCCTGTCTTACAAATTTAATAGGAAATCCAAACTACGCAAGCGTTTGAGGCGATTTTACGACCGATTGTTAATAACTTTTACCAAAATGTTGACAGCGGGGCTTGTTTTTCTTAATTTTTTGTGAAAGTCCCGTATTCAGGGGGTTACGAGGCTGTCGCTTCGCCCGAGAATGTCATTCCGTTAAGGAATTCTTTCGCTGTCATTTTTTTCTTACCCGGAAACTGTAAAGCCAGTATTTTTATATAACCGTCTGTAACGGCAACACTTATTTCTTTTTTGTCGGCAAGTATCGTTCCGGCAGGTTTATCGTGTGTTTCTTCGGTAAAGGCTGTCTCGTATATTTTTACGTTCCATTCCTGTCCGTTGTCTTTAAAAAAACACCATGCGGCAGGGTAGGGGCTAAGCCCGCGTATAAGGTTATGAATTTCGTTACCGGGTTTTGTCCAGTCGATCTTGCAGTTTTCGCGGTTTAGCTTGTATGCAGTCTTAACATCATCGTCATTCGGCTGAATTGTAGTTTCGGCGCTGCCGTTCTCAATAAGCGTTAGTGTTTTTACAACGGTGTCTTTACCAAGATCCATCAGTCGGTCATGAAGCTGGCCTGCATTTTCGTTTTGGCCAATTTCAAGCGATGCTTTTAGGATCATCGCTCCGGTGTCAATCTTATCGTCTATAAAAAAGGTAGTAACGCCGGTTGTGGTTTCGCCGTTAATAACCGCCCAGTTGATAGGTGCTGCACCACGATACTGTGGTAATAGCGATGCGTGCAGGTTAAAAGTACCCAGCGACGGCATTTTCCATACGGCTTCCGGTAGCATCCTGAACGCTACTACAACCTGGAGGTTTGCATTAAGGCTTTTCAGTTCTTCCAGAAAAACTTCATCTTTAAGGTTGGTGGGCTGTAAAAGGCGCAGTCCTTTTTCAAGGGCGTACTCTTTTACCGCCGAATATTTTATTTGTTGTCCGCGGCCTGCGGGTTTGTCGGCAGCAGTAATAACTCCAACAATATCATAGTTGTGCTGGTATATCGTGTCAAGTATTCCCACGGCAAATTCGGGGGTACCCATAAATACAATTCGTAAGCGTTCCATTTATTTCAGTGTGTATTTGTTGTTCGTGTCTATTGTAACCCTTTGGTTTTCCAGCAGAATTTGCAGCGCAAATACGGTTTCTTCCGGAGTAAGGTCAAGCTGCTGTTCCAATTCTTTAGAATTTAAGGCATCAGCCTTTAATAATCCTAATATGGCATTCGCCGAATCCAAAGGACTGGCAGGTTTGCGGTTTTTAGTAATGCAATAAGAGCATATGCCACAGTCGGTACTTTCTTCCTCATCAAAATAATCAAGAATAATACGGCTTTTGCACCTGTTTGTAGTGGTTACATATTCAATTATGGCATCAAACTGCTTAGTTTTTATCTCGTTTTGATTTTCAAGGAACTTAGCAATACGGTTTATAGTATGCTCATCTTCCCGAACCTCGTTAAATGTAATGCTGCTGTCGTTTCCGCTGCTGCGGTAAGCAATAATATCTTTTTGGGCAAGGCGTTCCAACAAATTGGTAAGCTGTTCTTCGGATACTTTTGCCTTGCGGGTTATAAGGCCTGCGTTAAGCGATGTTTCCATATCAAAGATCCCCGGATAGTTGCGCAGTATCGCTAGCATCATTTCTTCATCTGCCGGATTAAGGCTTATGTAGCGCATAATCTCTTTGCTGTCTATTATAAACTGCATAACCACTTTCTCTGTAAATTGCTGCGAAAGTGTAAGCACTCCCTGCCTGTCTAAAAACTGAAGGGCGTTGTATGTTTTTGCTGCCGGAAGTTTGTATTGCTGGCAGAAACTATTAAAGTTAAACGGAAAGGTTTCGTCTATACCTTCGCCATAGGCTATCTGCAAAAAGCTGTTAAGCCTGCTGTATATTTCTTTTAAGAATTTCCTGTCGGGAAGCACCTCAAGAAACTGCTGTTTGCCAATGTTTACGTCTGAAGGATTTACAAGCAGTACCCCAAATGATTTTACCCCGTTACGTCCTGCACGTCCAGCTTCCTGATAATAGTTTTCTAAATTTTCGGGCAGCTGAATATGTATCACCGTTTTTACATTGGGTTTGTCTATACCCATACCAAATGCATTGGTGGCAACAATAACTTGTGCTTTTTCGGTCATCCATGCCTGCATGTTGGCTTCTTTCTCTTTTTCTTTCAGTCCCCCGTGATAAAATGTTGCTTTGTATCCCAAAGAATTTAGCTGGGCAGATACATCATGGCACGACTTACGGTTGCGGACATATATAATGGAAGGCTCCGGATTTTTAGTAAGTATCTGCTGAATGCGGTGCAGTTTGTCTTCGGTTTCAAAAACCATATAGGCAAGGTTTTCGCGTGCGAACGACTTTTTAAATACTACAGGTTTATCCAGCGCAAGCTGTGTAACAATATCATCCTGTACCCTTTGTGTTGCCGATGCTGTTAATGCAAGGAACGGAACAAGGGGCAGGTGCTTTTTTAAAGCAGCAATCTTAAGGTATGCGGGGCGGAAATCATGTCCCCATTGCGACACACAGTGCGCTTCATCTACCGCAACAAGGTTTATAGGCAGTTCTTTTATACGCTCAATAACCCAATCGGCCTGGAGCCTTTCGGGAGAAAGATATAAGAACTTGTAGCCGCCAAATTTACAATTGTCCAGCAGGTTGCTTAGTTCATCGGTACTAATGCCTCCGGTAAGGGCAATAGCTTTAATGTCGCGTTTGGCAAGATTGGCAACCTGGTCTTTCATAAGGGCAACCAGTGGTGATATTACAAGGCATAAGCCTTCTTTCATCATGGCGGGCACCTGAAAGCAAACCGATTTGCCGCCGCCCGTTGGCATTAGGGCAAAAGTATCTTTACCCTCAAGTACCTGTTGGATTATCTTATCCTGAGGTTCTCTAAAGGTATCGTGCTGCCAGTATTTTTTTAGGATTTCCAGTGCCTGCTGCATAGTGATGTAAAATGAGTACGAAGTTACTAAGAATTTGGTACTTTTTTTGCATACAGTAAGATGTAATGCTATAACTATCGCGATAAGCAGGTGTAACGACCTGGCCTTTACTGATTTTCTTAAACTTCGGTAAAAAAACCTAAGTCTTTGTTAAACACTTTTTTATTCGTAAATACGTTATATATCTTTACAGGGATTGATATTAATGATAAATGAAATTACTATGAAACAAACATCACCTAACTCAGGATTTGGCCAGGCAGAATATGTTACTGCCGGTAGAAAAAGATACGCTCAGCACTTTTCTTTTAAAAGAAAAGATGCTATTATAACTTATATAGAAATAGTAGGGGCTACTGCCATTGCCCTGTTTGCAGCTGCTGGTATATACCAGATTTTCAGCTAAAATTTAGTTATCTGTGGGATAAGAAGGCATAAGCTAAGGCTTGTGCCTTTTTTTGTTGTCTTAAATGAAAGATGTCTCTAACACACGGCTGCTTTGGATAGCGTTGGGGTAAGGTCAAAAAAAAGGGTGCAGATAGTAATCTACACCCTTTTCTTCTCAAAAGAAATTGCACTATTGTGCTTTACGAAGCAGCTACAACGCCGGCTTCTATATATTCTTTAAATCCTTCTACATCTTTTTGCAGCATTTTTTCGAATACAGGAGTAAGCAGTTTTCCTGCCACCTCTCCGGCTTTACCGCCCGGTGCATGGTAAGCAATGCTTACTTCAATATCGGTGCTGTTTCCGTTAGCGGTAAATTTAACCCTTCCCGCATTATGAATTGTAGAATCTGCAAGCGATTGCCATGTCAATAATTCGTTAGGCTTATCGGCTAATATTTGTGCTTTCCAGCTAACGCTTCCGATACCGGCAGGCAGTTTGGCTTTCCATTCAGATGTTTGCGAATCAAGCTCTACAACACTGCTAAGATGCTTCATGAACATCGGCAGGTTCTCAAGCTGTCTCCATGAGCCATATACTTCTTCTACAGGTTTGTTAACGGTTAGTGAAGTTGTTACGCCAATTTTGCTGCCTTTTAATGTTCCTGTTTTATCAAGAAGATCGTAAGCAGGGCAGTAGCCGCTTATACCCCTAAATAGCATAGTTCCGGCAGTAACGCCTTCAGCTATTTTTTTAGGCTTGCTGTCTTTTTTCTTAAGAGCACGATACAATAGGTATGTACCTGCAGCGATCATAATCAAACGCTCGGTTTTGCTTACGTTAACCCTTAGTCCCGGGATGATGCTTTTTTTGTTTTTATGCAAATAACTGTCAGCTTCTTTTGGGTTGGAAACTGATGCATAACGGTTCGGGTCAGTACCCGAAACATCATACTTAGAAAAGTTTTGTTTTTCAGAATTGTTGCTCGCTTCCATAATTGATTTTTTTAGTGTTTGTTACTTGATTATAAAGTTACTCATTATAAAAAATGCGGTATGGTAAGGATATTATAAAGTATTCTTAAGGTTCTTATAAAACACAAAAAAAGAGCCGCTGTCTTTACCCAGCGACTCTCAAAAAAAAATATGAATAAACAAAAACTAACTAACGAATTTTACTTCACTACAATTAAAAACTACTTACTAAAAAACTATAACTCAAATTATTCTTATTTTTTTATCACTTTCTGAGTGGCAGTCGAGCCGTTCTCAAAATGTATTTTTATCATGTATACTCCTGCCTGGGCGTTGCCAAGGTTTACCTGTTTAGCCGTTCCTGTAGCAATAAGCTGACCCGTCAGGTTGTACACATCTATAGATTGTATGTCCTGGTTTGCCTGTACCGTAACGACATCGTTTGTTGGGTTAGGGTATAGGGTAAACTGTATTGCATTAACATCATTAAGACCTGCAACAAAATCGTTTACTATTAACGTATAATCTTCAACCTGACCGTAATAAGCGTTGGTACAAGAATCAAACGCTCCTGCTTCGCGAAGGTTCCACTGGTCTTTTGTTATTCTTAATCGGGTAGTGCCCGTAACAGCATCCTGCGGAACTGTAATATTTAATATTGCCTCTGTACCGTCTACGCCGTTGGTGGCTTGTATAGATGTAGCATAATACTCATTATCCATATCAAAAACATCATCCTGGTTCCAGTCGATAAATACGCGTATATCGTGCTCAAATAATCCAACAGTATTTCCCTGTACGCCAAGAATGTAGGTTTGTCCTTTAATAACTGTGCCGCTTATGTCTGTAAAATCTTCGTATGCCGGTGTCTCGTTAACTACCGCACTCGATGCATTATTTATACCTGCAAAAACTACATGCGATATCGGTTCTACATCATATTCTACAGCTGCTGCGCAATACGGTGCCGCTGTGGCAAGGTTTTGGTTCTTCACTCTAACCTGAATTGTTTCAAGAACGCTATCGTCTTCTGCGCTAACTGCCTCTACCGTTATAATACCATCGTCTGTGCCCGTTACAAGTCCGTCTGCGCTGATGCTTCCAAACTCACTTCCGTTAATAATGCTCCATACAACTTCCTGGTTTACTTCTTCCGGTAGTATTTTAGCATAAAGCTGTATAGTTCCATCTTTGTAGAATATCGCGGAATCGTCTTCTTCGTATGTAATTTCGATGCTCTCAGGAGTAATAAGCTGATTTGAAATTGTGATTTCAATAGTATCAATAATAGTGGCATCAACAGTGCTAATCGCCTGTACTGTTACCGTACCGTCTGCAATAGCAGTTACAAGTCCACTTTCGGTAACGGTTGCAAATTCCGTTTCTTCTTCTGCGATACTCCAAATCACCGACTGGTAAGCCTGTGCAGGAAGCACCGCAGCAATAAGCTGAAGTGTGCCATTGTTTACCGTGATTTCGGCAGCTGCATTTTCGGCAACGCCAATTGCAACACTTACCGGTACAACAACCTGATTTGTAATTATGATTTCAATGTTGTCTAATATGTTCGCATTTACTGAACTTGCTGCCTGTACGGTAACCGTGCCATTGGCGGTGGCAGTAACCAGTCCTGCACTGTTAAGGGTTGCAAATTCATTACCTGCGGTAATATTCCAAATAACATTCTGACTTGCATCAGCTGGTAAAATTGTGGTTTCAAGCTGTAATGTTCCGCCATCTGTGGTAATTTCGGCAGAGGCGTTATTTGCTACATTAAGGGCAAGGCTTGTTGGAAGTACAGGCCCCGGTGTAGACGATGCACCCTTTATACAACGTACCGATGACCCCTGATCGCGGAATCCTCCTGCGCTTTCATTTACAATAGCGTTACTATAATAAAGATATTTTGCATAACTTAAATTACTAGTGCTTTGTGTACTGCTCCAATAGTAGCCTCTGGCGCCTACATTGGAAAAGCTACCGTTTGTACCGCTTCTGTTACCTGCAACTGTCAATTTTAGGCTACTGTTGTAAGCGGTCGCAATGTCGGTGATACCTTCAGATTCAATTATAGATCCCCATTCTTGTTCGGTAGGAATTCTCCAACCGTTGCCAAGGGCAGCTTTGCAAGGGTCGCAGCCTGTCAAATCATCAATCGCTTGGGGAGTTTCGGCAGTCCATTGCTGTCCTTCTGTTTCTTCTTCCCACCATGCCGGGTCCGATATCAGGAAAGCCGTGGTTTGCAGTCCTGCCGGGTTGTTGGGCTCGGGTGTTTCGTCAGATGTTGGCGATGTCCTTTTTTGGTGGCCATCATTCCAGCGTCCCCATTGGTAAAGGTCGCCATAGGCCTCTGCATCAGTAGCAGATGTAGCAACGCTGGTACTCCCAAGGTTTTGCTGAAGCCAGATGTTGCCGTCGGCAGCCCTTACTGTGGCGTATTGTACAGATTCTCCGTTGTACGTAAAAGTTACACAGCCGGTGTCGCCTGCGTTTTGTCCCGGTTCGGTACCGTTACATGTGGTGGTTTGTGCTTTAGCTATGCCAAACGTTAGTATGGCGGTAAAAAAAAGTATTCTTTTTTTCATGAAGTGGTAATTATTTATCTCTGTACAAATGTATTTATTTAGATTAATTAAAAATAGTGATTATGGAATTTATCAGAATAAATTTATTTTTAAACATTTTGAGTGGCTAAAAACCGTTTTCTTAACACTATTATTTTTTCATTTTCAGGTTTGGGGTGGTTTTGATAAGAACTAGGATGTCCGATGTTTGAAGTCCGATGTCTGACAGTTTTCTGTTCTAAGTGGGAGAGGTCATATCTATTTGTGTATCGGACCTCCAACATCGGACGTTTAAACTGCGCAACTGCGCAACTCTAGTTCTATTGTATTGTTAACGTAACTTTAAGTGTTTGTGCTAAATAAATGATAAACAGGTAGTGAAAAAGGGTTGCAGGCTGTTTTATAGATTAATTTTGGTATCACCTTCCTATATAAACAAACAGTATTTACCTTTAAAACAACAAGCTATGAAAAAATTACTCTTCTCATTGCTGTTTGCACTGCCCGCTATAACTATGGCGCAGGACGGATTCAGAAACGAAAATGGAAGCCTGGTGTGGCAGCGTACATACCCTGCTGCTACAAATGTGCACGCAATGCTGGACAGCCAGCCCGATCTTAAAATAGATTCTTTTATAAACGAAATATACGCAGGCTCTGCAGATAAGGTAAAAAATACCTGCGAAGACGGCAGCCCCGTAATGCGAAACAACTGCAAGTTTGATTTTGTAGTGAAAAAAGAAAGTGACAACTATGTGGTTACCGTGACCAATCTTAAAGTGATTGAAGTAATGGGTCCAATGCAGGCAAGAACTATTGTAAACCGTTGCGAAAAGTATTTTGTAGATGCTGCCAATAAAGTAAAGAAAGATCCACGCACCCAAAAAGATATGGGGTGTATGGATAATTTTCTTTCCGGTATTTTTGGTGCAGGTGTAGAAGGTTCTGAAGTAACACTTACTGCCAATTAAAAATTTCACTCACACAAATGAAGCCTCCTGCATTTTTATGTACGGAGGTTTTTTTAGTGCTTAGTTCAGATTTAATTTTCAGACATAAAAAAAACCACCCGCGCTAACGGATGGCTTACCAATAAAGTAATTATTAGTTACTGTCTTAAGATGCTGCCAAAGGCATAACAAATATCTCGTTCTTTTTAACCTCATCTTCTGTATCTTCAACTACGGGTACACCCAGTATTTCAAGAGACGTAAAGATCATTCTGTTGTTTTCGCTGGCGTATTCTGTAGCAAGTACATCATAATCGCGCGGGTGAAGAACTATTGTATCGTTATCAGTAAGGTCGTTATCAATAATAAATTCCTGTACTGTGTCGTAGCTTATGGAGTATCTCATATAAGGTGATGATAAAGTGCTAATTAAATTTTACTTCAAGTACATCAATTTCGCCTTCGTTAATTTCGTTGTTGTCGTCAGCTATAATATTGATGCCCGAAATACAAAGCGATTTTGCTTTTTTCTTGCTGTTGCTAACCAGTTTATCAAAGTTAGAAGGGTGTAGCATAAGCATTACATTTTCGCTTAAGGCATTAGTAAGTATAAAATTTTTGATCGTTGCTAAGTCAATGTTCTTTTTCATAGCGAATTGTTTTAGGTGGTTATCTTTTACAAAGATGGGCGATAAACCTTTAAAGTTTTGGTAAAGGAATGCCAATAAAACATTAAATAATTTTAAGAAAATACTTAACAAGTTGTTATTCAGGTGTTAACTATATCGATAATAGTGGTATAGTGCTGTGTTTCAGTACTACACGGTCTACAATGTCCTGTGTCATGTCTTTATAGTCTACCGGGATAACCTCGCCGTTTTCGATCCAGTCGTTAATAACAGCATCATATTTGGGTTTCAGGCTTTTAATAACCGGTACACCCATCTGGTCTAAAGCGGCGGCGTTAAGCTGCTGCTCGTATTGATTTTTCATCGGTATAACCAAAAGCTTCTTGCTAAGGTAAAGTGCTTCGGCAGGGGTTTCAAAGCCTGCTCCGCACAACACTCCTTCAGATGCCGCCATGCTTGCCGTAAAGAGTTTGTTGTTTATCGGCTGAACGATAATATTCTTTTGTACGATCTCTTTCTTATTGTGTTTAGAAAAAATATCCCACTTCACATCTTTAAACTGCGATAGCCTTTTAATCAGTGTTTTGTCATCGTACGCCGGAAGATAAACCGTATAATGGCCTCCGTTTGTAACCTCATGCTCACGTACCTGCTGCCGTATTACGGGTGTGAATATTTTTTCGTCGTCACCCTTAAAGTGAAAACCGTATTTTACATCGACAGGGGCGTAGTGCTTTAAGATTAACCTACCTGTCCTGTCGGAATTTTTAGGTAACGGGTATCTCGAATCTAATACTGCCGCCTGATGGCTTAACCCAACGCAGGGTTTATTTTTAAGGCTGCATGCCCAGGCAGAAACAGGTTCGAAATCGTTAATTACTAAGTCGTATTTTTCTACCGGAAGTTCCTGAATGCTTTTTACCAGTTTGCGTATGTTGGTTTTGGTAAAGGTTTTCCATAAGTCTACCCCGCCTTTTTTGCCGAAGATAAAGCTAAGGCCCCTTAACTCATACTTAACAGGGAAGGGTAACTTCAGGTCGCCCTGAATACCGCTGACCAATATATCTACTTCCCCGTGTTTTTGGAGGCAGGGAATTATATCTATGGCACGGCTTAGGTGTCCGTTTCCTGTGCCCTGTACGGCATATAATATTTTCATGCTGTAATAGTATTATAGTTTGAGGAAATTTATTTTTCATCCGATAAAAACTGACTGTACCAACGACCCGATTGTTTGATGGTGCGTTGCTGGGTTTCAAAATCAACATGTATAAGCCCGAAGCGGGCGTGATAGCCTTCTGCCCATTCAAAGTTGTCGGTTAGGCTCCATACAAAATAGCCATCTACCTTAATGCCTTCGTTTTTGGCTTTCAATACTTGTGCTAAGTGATCCTTAATATATTGGGTTCTAAGCGTGTCGTTTACTTCTCCATTCTCTATTATATCAGGAAAAGCAGCGCCATTTTCGGTAATTATTATCTTTTTGATGCCTTCGTATTGGTTGAACTTGGTAAGTATTTGATGCATAGCTTCAGGATATACTTCCCATTTCATTTCTGTAATAAGCGGCACTTTACGTTTTTCGGCAGAGACCAATGCAGCACCTATATAAGGGGTAAGCATAGACGACCGTACAATTTCGCGGGTATAACATTGCAACCCTATAAAATCGAAGTCGAAAGCCATGTTGTTCCTGTCTTCGGGGTGCATATAGCGGTTAAGTTTTCGCAGGACAGGTAGATCATCCATTGGATAGCCTAAGCCGAGTATGGGTTCTATAAAAGTTCGGTTAAGCAGTGTGTCTACACGTTTGGCAGCGGCTATATGTCGTTTTTTGTCGGATACCGGTTCTATATGCGTACACGAAAAGGTAGTACCTATATTGGCGTTGGGGACAAGTTCACGCAATACCCTTCCGCCTGCGGCAGTTGCTAATGTAACATGATGCACCGCTTTAAAAAAATTAGACAGCCCGCGTTTGCCGGGCGCGTGTATACCTAAAAAGTACCCGGCGCCGGTAAATACCGATGGCTCGTTTATAACCATCCAGTTTTTAACCTTGTCGCCAAAACTTTTGGCACAAAGTGTGGCAAATTCGGTAAACCATGCAACGCATTCGCGATTAGTCCATCCGCCTTTAAGTTCGAGCGCATGCGGCAAATCCCAATGGTAAATGGTTACCCAGGGTTCTATACCGTGTTGCAGCATATGGTCGATAAGATTGTTGTAATAGTCAATTCCCTTTTGGTTGATCTCCCCGGTACCGTTAGGTAGCAGTCGTGACCAGCTTATAGAAAACCTGAAGTTAGGAATATTTAATTCATTGATGAGCTGAATGTCATCTTCATAGCAGCCGTAGAAGTTACAGGCTGTCATGGCGTGGTGGCCGCTTTTTACCCGTCCTTTTTTGGCGGTAAAAACATCCCAGATAGAAAGTCCTTTGCCGTCGGCATCGTGGCCTCCTTCAATCTGAAAGGCAGCCGTAGAAACGCCCCATTGGAAACTGTCTCCGAAATGGGCTTTCGTTATTTTAAAAGCATTGTCTATATCCATCCAAAAGAACTAATCAGAATAATTTGTGTGGATATCATCTTAGTGCATAAAAGATGACTGCATTGCTTTTAAGAAAAGCCATTCCCTAAAGGAAATAAGATATTTTAAAATGAAAGTTTTCATATCCCGTGTTTTATACAAAATACTTAACTCAATGTGAATTAGTAATTAACGGAATATTAATAAAATATTAATTGTCAGAATGTTGTCAATAATGTAACGATTGCCAAACCAGCAGTTTCATGAAATAATCAACATCGTTAGAATATTTTTCTTCACGGATGCTTATGCCTAAAAGGGTATAGGTTTCGTCTTCGTGACTGCCTTCAATCTCAAAACTAGTGCTTGCCTGGTAGCGTTCCAGGAAATCGGTTAGTGAAAAATTATCTATTTCGATTTTAGGCAGCAGGACAAAATAATCTATAACTGTCTCTTCGCCTTTAAAAGTGGCTTTGCCTTCAAAATTTTTCAGTTCTTCGTAAACGTCTTTTGCGTTGAGGTATTTCATAAGTTGGTTTTTTAGTTGTCGGTTGCTGGTTATCTGGTTGGCTGTCGATTGCTGATTGTCAGATTTAAAGTTCATTAAATAATCAAATCCGCAAATAACCAAATCCACTACCTTGATAACCATTTGTATAGTTTTTCAGCGTTCTGTTTGGTAAACAGCCCCGTTCCATTACTCATGGTCGCTGCCGTACCGCAGGCAACACCCATTCGTGCCATCTCCTGCGTACTGCCACCGTTTGCCAGTACGCTTACCATTCCGGCAACCATACTGTCTCCTGCGCCCACGGTGCTTTTTTTCCTGACGGATGGCGCACCAACATGCACGGTTTCCTCTTTGGTAACCACATAAGCACCCTGTGGCCCCATAGAAACAGCTACAATTTCGGCTTTGCCTTCGTCTATAAGTTGTTTTGCGGCCTCATCAGCCGATTCATTATCCAGTTCTTCCTTGCCAACAAATTTGCTTAGTTCTCCAAGATTAGGCTTAAGCATAAACACGCCTTCTTTTACTATTTCTTCCAGAGCTTCGCCAGACGTGTCGGCAATAACCTTAACATTTTTAGCTTTAAGTTCCTTAACCAGTTTAGTTAAAAACCCGGAGATTATACCTTCGGGAAGGCTTCCACTTATTACCACAATTTCAGGAAAAGGGGAGATGCCCATAATAGCATCATGAATAGCCGTAGCTTCATCTTTGGTGATATCTTCTCCGGGCATACCAAAACGATACTGCTCGTTGTTAGATGTATCTACCACAATAAAGTTTTCGCGGGTGTCGGCTGTAACATCCACCGTTTTTGTAGTAATGCCTTCTTTATCCAGAAGCTCTGTAAGCAATTCGCCGGTACGCCCTCCAATAGGGAAAAACGCAACAGAAGGTACGCCCAGGCGTTCCAGTCCGCGCGACACATTTATACCGCCTCCTCCCGGTTCGTAAACCGGCATAGAGCAGCGTAGTTTTTTTTCGGGTTTAATGTTTTCTACCGTACTGCTTTTGTCTACAGTCGGGTTAAGGGTAATAGTAAGAATCTGTTTTGGCATGGCAAATAAAAGTATGTTGGTAAAAGCTAATTTACCTATTATAAATATACCTGTGCCATAAGAGTGTGTTAATACTAAGCTTGTTGCTTACTTGGCAAAACGCTCCAGTATACTGTATTCATTACTAAGTTCTATATAGTAACAGCCTTCGGGAATTTCAACATCAAGGCGTGAAATCTGGTTTTCGCTAAAGCCGCGCTGCTTTAGTTCGTCTTTGGTGTGTAGCAATACAGGCTCGTCGCCTACATAGTAAAGGTTATCCTCAGATTTACTTATTTCAGACACAGTGCCCGAAATACCGTAATCCATAGAATTGTAAAGCAATTCTTTTTCCAGTTCTTCATCAGGAAGTTTGCTGAGCCAGAGTTTGAGATCTTTTAGCTTCATAGTTATCAGCAGAAATTAATTTAAGTAGTAAGTATTTTTGTCGGGGCTTGGGGAGCCATAACTCTTTATATATAAAGAATTAACATGATAAATATAGCTAATATTTAAAAGCTTTTTTAATTTTTTTAAGATAATATTAGTAATCTTTTATAATTTTTATCGTAGCACGATAGTCCTGAAGGTTAAATTTATTCGCGGATGCTTTATTTTGGTGGATTTCGGCAATCTGTGCAGCCAGTGGGTTTGCGTGGTGCCCTGCATTACTAACAGACTGCCATTGTCTAAAATTATCTCTTTTTTCTCACTGGTTTGCTTATGTTTGAAACTGAATTTTCTTACAGCGCCAAGACTTAAAGAACCTATTGCCGTATTTTTCCCTAACGCTTTTTCATCATCACTGTGCCATGCCATGCCTTCGTCGCCATCGTGGTACAGATTTAAAAGGCAAGAGTTGAATGTAGTATCGCAGGTTTTTTCTACCAATTCTTTCAATTCCAATAGGGCTGGAGTCCAGGGTAGCGCCGTTTTTGTGGTGCGCGAATAAGTGTAGTCGTATGCGTCATCGCCATACCAGGCTACTTTTCGTTTGGTAACAATCCTTTTTCCGTAAATTACAGCCTCATCATGCTGCCACGGAATATCGTTTAGCAGGATGTTAAAATACTGCGTTGCCAGCGTTTCGGTTAACATATTTCCATAATACAGCGCTTCGCCATCATAAGGCAATATATTTTGAGGCCCGTTGTTGTCAGAAAAAAGATCCATTTTATTAAATTATCATTAAGTTTTGAAGATAGGGGCGTACCATTCAATAAAATTAGCGAACTATACGTTATAAATAAGAGTTTTATTTAAGGATGTAATTGAGAATGAAAAAAATTGATAGCAGGCACCTGGCCTTTCATGTGGTAGTAGCGCTTTATTTTATATGGATAACGGTTTTTGCAATTTTGCTGGGCATGGCACTGGTTAATACGTATGGTAGTGCCAGCAACCCCGCATTAGGTATGCTGTTTATGGAATGGATAGCCACCAACCTTATTATGGGTTCAGCGCTGTTTATTGTTATCAGGTTGTTTAGAAACAGGACACTATTAGATAAAATCATATTATACTCTTATTGTTTTATGGCTGCTGCTGCAGTATCGGTTGTGCTTATAATAAATAGTTTGAGGTAAGTATTTATTCAAAAGTAATGTTGCGGGAATACCTGTTTGTTTCTATCATGTTCACTCCATTTACATTATAATCAGATAGCTTTTTTATTTGCTTTCCGTTTACCCTGAAATTTACAAAATGCACACCATCAACCGGGCGGCTTCTGCTAAGCCCTGATATGACGGACTTACTTTCTCCGGTGCCGTTATAACTAATGTTTTCAAAACGTATGTTGCTTACTTTTTTTCCTTTTGTAGTTGCGGCGCCAAGTCCTGCAGGTTCTACCTTAACAGAAAAAAGTCTTCCGTTAGAAAAATCTTCTATCCTGATGTCTTTAAAAACAATATCGCTGCATTTGTTGCCATCGGCACAATTTATAGATAATGCCCCTTCGTAGTCGCGATCATATTTTCCATTTGATTTTAAATAAGCAACATCCTGTTCTAATATGTCTATGTTCTCAAAATGCAGGTTTGATATTTCCAGGCCATTATTTTTTTTATTGTAATTGCCGTGCCATCCAATTTCTACAGGGTGGGCAGCATCTGTATATAATGAAGTGTTTGTAACTGATATATTTACCGCAGGCCTGTTACGATAATCAGCTTCGAGTGATGCAGTAGGTTTATTCGTTTGATTTCTGCGGGACGCATATATGGCAATGCCATCATCCGAAGTTCTCAGGTAGCAATCATTTATGGTTACATTGCTTGTTCCTTTCATGTGTATACCGTCTCCCCATAAAACCCGTGTAAATATTTTATAATTGTCGATAGAAATATATTCCGAATCAGCGGCGAATATACCAGCCAGCTGTGAATCATTAACGGTAATACCACTAACGGATATACGATCTGAATTAATAATGAGTACACCGTTTCTATGGTAAAAATTGCCACCATCTCCGGTATATTGTTTCGCAAAGTTGCTGAGGTCTATTATGCCATGACCATGTATCTTTACGTCGCTTTTATCTACAATAGCTATTTCTCCTTTTAGTATACCGCCGCCCTCAATATAAATTTCGTCGTTGCTTTTGGCTTTTATATCGCCAATTACAATAGCTCCGCTCTGTATATAGACTTTGTTACCACTTGCAGCAGGATTAGCAATATTTAATTCGCTTAGTGTATGCACACCGGGGCCAAATATCTTTAGTGTCTCGCCTGCTGGGGTATACTTAATAATGGGGTTGGCAAATATTTGCAGGTTTCCATCTCTTTCTCCATTAACTTCAATCGATAATTTTAAAGGATTTGATAGCGAGAACCTAAAAGTCTTCCCGTATTTATAATACGGAACAATGCCTTTAGACTGCGGTCTTATAAGCAATGTACCGGGGTTATTAAAATCTACATTTTCTTTACAAGTAACTTCAATAAAAACGGTTCCGCTAAAATCAAAAGATACAAAAGCAGCCTTTTTTCGCTCTGTACGCAATCCGTTACTTGCATATGTCGTGTACTCAAATACGTCGATCCATTCAGAATTATCTTTACTTACCCTTACTGTAAAGTCACTGTTTTGTTCTACGTGATAATTCAGAGGGCTATTTTCGGGAGAAAGCAATGGCTCTATCGGTATAAGTTTCCCGTTTTCCGGATCATCGTAAACCACTTCACCGGCGGGCAAATCTGCATATACCTTTAACTGATTCTGAGCGTAGTTATATGAACAGGAAATAAGGCAGATGAGCAGTGAGAGAGGGTACTTCATTTATTTGATCTTTGACAAAACGTCTAATTTACAGAAAATAAAAGTACTGTAAAATAGAAAATCCACCCAGCATGGAGTGCGGGTGGATTTTCAAAATAACCAATTCATAACCTAAACCTATACTAACTAGATGCACATGAAATAAAAAGGTTGCGTAGAAAACTGAAATAAATATTTTTTTATTGGCAGTGGCGGCAGAATGTAATATATTTAGGTTTCAGACAGCAGAATGCCTGTTGCTGCAAAATTGATAAATTACTAACCAGAAGGGCTAAGGCATCAAAAAAAATGTGAATGCTTCAATAAAGTATTGGTAACATATTTTTTTTAGATACTTGGTTCTATATACGTATATTTGCGTTTATTTTATGACGAATGGATAAGAAAAGCGAAGAATTTTATGCAAGGCTAAAACAGGAACTTACCGATTCTACCCTGTGGCCTTCCGAATATTTATTTAAATTTATTGTGCCATCGCTGCCCGAAAATGTAGAAAAAGTAGAAAAAGCTTTCGATAATTTGGGTGCAGTTATAGAAACTAACCAGTCTAAAACCGGTAAATACACCGCTGTTTCTATTAATGTAAGAATGGTAAGTGCACAATCGGTTATAGATAAATATATTGAGCTCTCAGCAATTGAGGGTATTATATCATTATAAAGAAACCAGAAAAACAGATGACGCGACATAATCCCGGAGAAGCCGTTAACTTTCTAGAATACAATGCCGAAAGGCCGCACCTAATCATTCCTGAATATGGGCGCCACCTGCAAAAACTTATTGAGCAGGCCGTGGCACTGGAAGACAGGAACGAACGCAACAAGGCCGCCAGATACATAATATCTGTAATGGGCAGCCTTAACCCGCACCTTCGCGATGTACCCGATTTTCAGCATAAGCTTTGGGACCAGATATATATTATGTCTGATTTTAAACTTGATGTAGATTCTCCGTACCCAACGCCTTCAAGAGAGCTATTGCAGCAAAAGCCGGACAGGCTCGAGTATCCGCAAAACTTTCCGAAATACCGTTTTTACGGAAACAACATTAAGTACATGATTGATGTTGCCAACAAATGGGAAGATGGCGAAATGAAGAATGCCCTTGTTATGGTTATTGCTAACCATATGAAGAAATCGTACCTGAGCTGGAATAAAGACACCGTTAAAGATGATGTTATTTTTGAACATCTTTACGAACTATCGGGCGGTACAATGAACCTGCAGGCGACAGATGAAGAGCTTTCTAATTCTACAGAGCTTATGAGGGTAAACAAAAAACTGAGCAACAAAACCCAGTTTGGCGCACCTAAGCAAAAAATGCAATACAAAACAAATACAAACACAAACATAAAGCGTAGGCCAAAACAGTAAAACAACCAAAAACATAAATTCTATTATTACACTGCATGGGAACATTTAAAATTGAAGGAGGGGCACCGCTAAAAGGTGAAATTACGCCTCAGGGCGCAAAAAATGAGGCATTACAGGTATTATGCACTGTGCTTCTTACACCCGAGAAAGTAACCATTACGAACATCCCTGATATTATAGACGTTAATAAGCTTATTACTTTATTACGTAACCTGGGTGTTAAAATAGAAAAACTGGCTCATGGCTCATACAGCTTCCAGGCTGATGAGGTTAACCTTTCTTATCTTGAATCTGAAGCATTTAAAGAAGAAGGTAAGTCGCTAAGGGGGTCTATTATGATTGTTGGCCCATTATTAGCACGATTTGGTAAAGGATATATTCCTAAACCGGGCGGTGACAAAATTGGCCGCAGAAGGCTTGATACCCACTTTGAAGGTTTTATTAGCCTTGGCGCATCATTCCGTTACAACAAAGAAGACCATTTTTATGGTGTTGAGGCCGACAGGCTAAAAGGTACCTATATGCTTCTTGATGAGGCATCGGTTACCGGTACTGCAAACATCGTTATGGCTGCTGTACTTGCCGAAGGCACAACAACAATATATAACGCTGCCTGCGAACCTTACCTGCAACAGCTTTGCAACATGCTTAACCGCATGGGGGCTAAAATTACAGGTATAGGGTCTAACCTTCTTGTTATAGAAGGTGTTGACAACCTTGGCGGATGCGATCACCGTATCCTTCCCGATATGATCGAGATAGGTAGCTGGATAGGCCTTGCAGCAATGACACGCAGTGAGATTACTATTAAAAATGTAAGCTGGGAAAACCTTGGCGTTATACCTAATACCTTTAGGAAACTGGGTATTACAATAGAACGCAGGGGAGATGATATCTATATTCCTGCTCACACAGATGGTTACGAAATTCAGAACTATATAGACGGTTCTATCCTGACTATTGCAGATGCCCCGTGGCCGGGCTTTACACCCGATCTTTTAAGTATTATCCTTGTTGTGGCTACACAGGCAAAAGGTGAGGTGCTTATTCACCAGAAAATGTTTGAAAGCCGTTTGTTCTTTACAGACCGCCTTATAGACATGGGAGCTAAAATTATACTTTGCGACCCGCACAGGGCTACTGTTATAGGACACGACTTTAAGTCTACCTTAAAAGGTATTATGATGTCTTCACCGGATATCAGGGCGGGTATATCATTGCTTATCGCTGCGCTTTCTGCCAAAGGTGTAAGTACTATACAGAACAGTGACCAAATTGACCGTGGTTACGAAAGAATAGACGAAAGGCTTCGTGCTATTGGTGCTAAAATTGAACGTTTCGACTAATTATTAGTCAACACACTATACCAAAAAGGACTGCTTTACGTAGTCCTTTTTTTTGTTTAAATTTGTAAGGCAAAACTTTACTATTATGGAAAGCAAACCTATATTCTTCGAAAAGCAAAATTTCAGGCAATGGTGGATATATGTACTATTATTGGGGCTCTTGGCCTTGTTTGTTTACGGGTGCATCGTGCAGGTAGGCATGGGTATTACCTTTGGAGATAAGCCGATGAGCGATGCCGGGCTGATTGTATTTACAGGAGCATATTCACTGTTTGTGGCTTTTTTTCTTTGGCAGCATTTATTAACAAAGGTTGATACGGAAGGGATACACTACCGTTTTATACCTTATCATGGTAAGTGGCGTACTTTTACCTGGGATAGCATTAGCAGCGTAGAAGTGAAAGAATACAGTCCCCTTTCTGAATATGGGGGCTGGGGATTGCGTCTGGGGTGTGTGAATACATCGGGCAACAAAGGTATGCTGATACGTTTTCATGAACGCAGCAGCTTTATGATAGGAACGAAAAAAGTTGAAGAACTAAAAGCAGCATTAGAGCAAGAAGGGAAACTTAAAGATATTTAATAAAAGTAACCTCACAGTAAACGAAATTGCTATACTATTACGTTATCCTCACTTAACCAATATCACCAACACAATGAAAAGACTTTTACTTTCAGCGATGCTTTTTGCTGCTATTTCGGCGAATGCCCAGATTGATGAAAAAAATGAGGTTCCCTTTATTAACGTAACAGGTACTGCCGAAAAAGAAGTTGTGCCCGATATTATTTATATTACTATTTCTCTTGCCGACAAAGTAGTAAATAAAGATAATTACACTATTACTGCTCAGGATAACAAGCTTAAAGAAGGATTACGATCTATAGGAATTGATGTAAAAAATCTTGCTTTATCGGGTGCGAGTTCAGATATTGTTAAGCGTAAGCGAAAAGACAAATCTGTTCTTGATGAGCGTAAAAATTATGTACTGAAAGTGTCTTCTGCAACAGAGGTTAGCAAAGTGTTTGAAATGCTGCATACCATTAATATCGATGAAGCAGAGGTGGCACAAACCGATCACACTCAAATGGAGAGCCTGCGAAAAGAAGTGCGTATCAGTGCTATTAAAGCGGCAAAAGATAAGGCTGTATATCTTTTGGAAGCGATAGGCGAACAATTGGGTAAACCACTAATGATTGTTGAAGAGAATAGTTATGTAACCAGTACGCTTCTTTATCAAACTAATGTTGTAAATCGTTATGATGGAGGTGAGTCCATAGAAGAAAATGAACCTGATTTTAAGAAATTAAAAATCAAATTTTCGTACAATATAAAATACAGTATAACGTAGATTTAAGCTATAACCAACCTCTAATATGAACCATCAAACTACCAAAACCGACCTTGATGCCGAATATGTAAAACTCAGGCAAAATTATAAGATATCTGTTCGTAAGCGGTCATTTTTTATTATCGGGGGCTTAATCCTTTTTGTTGCTATGATAATTGTCACTGCTATAAGTCTGCTAACAAAATCAGATGCACATGAAGTAGCAGAAAATTATATTTCCGCGAATGCGGAAGTGCAGAAAGCTACTGGCGGCATTAAAGATTTTGGAATGCTGCCAAGGGGCAGTATACACGTTAACAATGGCTATGGCGGCGCAGATCTGACGCTATCGGTAAACGGAAAGAAACACGACCTTGATGTTTTTGTGCATCTTGAAAAAGAACATAATATGGAATGGCAGGTTCTTGAAATGAGAATTGAAAAATAACAATAACCCCATCATTTGATGGGGTTATTGTTTTATGTTATTACAACACGTCTAAAAATTTAAGACCAAACATTATACCGTCGCTCTGGAAACCGCCCTGGTACGAACGTACATAGTCTATACGTAGCATTCTGAAGCTGCCGATCCCAATGTTGTCAAATCCGGCAGTAAATTCATGATATGGTTTAAAGTCGGGCGTTGCGATATTGTGGTAGCCTACAACAAGGTTCCATTGCAGGTAGTTAAGTAGCGGAATCTTGTTCATTACATAACCTTTAAAGTTATGTTCGGCATGAAGCTCAAAGTATGAATTGTTGGTGCTTAGGCTGTAATACGGCAGTATGTTGAACCTGCTTAGGTTTTGATTACCGGAGTTAACATGGGTTTCGTTACCGTTAAAGTGTTTAAAATCGGTAAAGGCAATACCATCGGCATTAAAAAATTTACCACCTTTTACACTTATGCCAAAGTCGCCCTTATTGCCAAACGTAGTTTTATACGAGGCACTTGCCTGTACATGATCGTACTCATACTCTTTTATGCTTCCAGCAAATGCTTTTTCGTAACGCACGTTAAGGGTAGGGTATTCGCCGTAATTAAGAATGTCTTTTCTTCCGTCAGGGAACGACCTGTATTTAACGCCGAAGTTAAACGTTGCACCAATTGCGGCTTTATACAAAGTATGTGTCTGGAATGGCGCTGAGGTATAATTAAACGGATCAAGCGGATTGTTTGATGTGTACTCATGGTCGTTCTTAATAAACGTCCAGTCGGCATTATTATACAACGGCCTTCTGCGCAGGTATTCTACATTGGCGCCAATACTGCTGCCTGGCCATAAAGTCTTTCCGTAGGCAATTCTTGCAAAGGTTTTGTCGTACAGCTTCATGTAGTTATCCTTAAAGAAAAGGGTACTTACCGAATTGACAAGCGGTGTGATATTTTGCGGGTTAAACTGCTCTATTGTGTTACCACCGGTAATGCTTACGCCATATAAATAGAGCATACCATTTACGCGAAGGCGGTCTTCGGCAATACCATAATTAAAGGCGGCACTGGCGTAGATATTCTTTTTCTTCGTTTCGTCTTCGGTTTCGACCAAAGGGATAGATATAGCAAGTTTGGTATCCAGGCTCCAGCCCTGAACGGTGTTGTAAGACGGAAGCTGTAAAACACCATCATAATTAAACCATGTCCCTTTTGAGTTTCTGTAGGTATAACCCGTTACCGGACTATGCCATTTGAATTTACTATGAGCTTTGTTAACCGAATCTTTATAGGTAACCGATTTATATTTTTCCTGTATGCTGTCTTTTTTGGTGTAATCGGCTACTTCTTCCTGTGTAAGCGGAATAGGTCTTGTGGTATTCCAGTAAGTAGAATCTTTTTTGTTGGCTTCTTCCTCAATAACAATTACTTCCCTGCCAAAAGTTTTCTTTTCAAACTTATCTTTAAAAATGTAATTGGTATAGATGTGGGTAAATGTCCCGGAAAATTTAATCCCGAAAGCTCCTGCATCAATATCAAATATCTGCGAGTTTTTAGACCATATCCTGTTTTCGGTATTAAACGTAAAGTTCTGCTTAATGTTCATACTGTTCAGAAACGGAACCTGCATCCTGTAACCTTTTAGGTTAAAATCTACAGCATAAATAGCATAGCTGTCGTCTACAATATAAATGTAACCTTCTACTACCGGCTCTTTGTCGCGGCGTGGCGTTACTTTTATTTTGTTGATCTGGTTGTTGTTCTCGTCAAAAAACGTTCCCTCCATTTTGTATCGGTAGTAGCCTAAAGCACCCGATCCTATGGGAGATATTATCTGAACTTCGTCCATATCCACATAAGTTTCGTAGAAGTTGTAGTAGGTATCCATAGCAGTATTATAGCTAAAACCGTTGTCGTTACCACTAATTTTAGACGCAATGATGCGCTCCTTAAGTTTATCGGGCTGCTCAAAAGTGATGTGGGACACTGTTTCCGAAAGATACAGAATACCGCTTCCCGTTGAATCTACCATACCTTCTGGCATGTCGATCTTCTGACCCATAATTCTTTTAGGGAGATCTTTTACACGAAAGATACCTTTAGAATAAAAGTCGGCTTCAAAGCGTCCTGTTCTGGCGGAGTTAATTTTACGGTTCTCTATTGCTTTTCGTATCACGGCATACGCCGGATCTTCGGTGTTAGAGATAGTAACTTCTTTCAGCTCGTAGTTTTCATCGTCAAGTACAACATCTTGGATGTAAGGAAGCGTCTGAGCGTTTACAGTGATTTTTTTTGTTTTGAATCCGATAGATTGGAAAATAACAGTATATTTTCCCGGATTTTTAACGGCCAGTTCATACTGTCCTTCTTCGTTGGCAGTGGTGCCGTTGTACGTGTTTTCAATAGTAATGCTAACAAAAGGAATGCCCTCGCCGTTAGCACTTGTAATTTTTCCTTTTATCTGTGCATAGGAAGCTGCGCCCAGCAAAAGAAAAATTGCGGTAAGTAATTTGTGCATGGTTTTTTTGGTTATAGTAGGTTAATTGGTATTTAAATAGAAGACGTAATTTGTCTTAAAAGGGTTGCATCATGGGCAAAATAATTAATTGGTTATGTTGAGATAACGCATTGGGTTGTGTTTTCTTACAATATTCCAAAAAAATAATAACAATTCCTTTAAATTTCAATGGTAATAAGCCACGAATACAATTTAAATTTGCACCCATGAGAGAAAAAAGATTCAACCTTGCCAGCAGGGTTTTACACTGGGCTATCGCTTTTACATTTTTATATATCTTACTAACCGTATTGCTTAGAATGGGGTGGATGAACAAAGGCAGTATGGGAAACATAATTCAGGATAACCTCGCCGAACATAATATAACTATCAGTAATGATACGGCTGCTACTATTGGTAAAAAAGTACGCAAGCCTATGTGGCATACCCATATTATAGCAGGATATGTAATGACAGGCCTTTTTGTGGTACGAATTATACTTACCTGGATACAGGGAATGGGATTTGCCAATCCGTTAAAGAGTGGATTGTCGCAATATGAAAAATTTAAGTCGTGGGTATATATCGTGTTTTACCTGTTTTTAGGTACATCGCTATTTACCGGACTTATGAAAGTGTTAGGCCCCGACAGTACCGAACATATCATGGAAGAGATACACGTGCTGTCGCTTTATTTTGCCGTTCCGTTTATTGTATTGCATACCTTTGGTGTTCTTATAGCCGATGCAGGGAAGGAGAGGGACGTCATCTCTAAAATAATTAGTGGAGATAAACCCTTACAATAATTTTATACTATTGGAGTTTAAATAATATGGACGATATACCTAACATTGTAACTAATCCTATATTTAATGGATTGCATAAACTGCTCCAGGTTATGGGTGCTGCTGTGCGCTGGCTATGTTTTGTTGGCGACAGAAATCTAAACTATCTTATGCTTCAAAAAGAACTTAATGCTTTCATAGGTGTATTTGTTTTAGCATGTGGTGCAGGCCTTTTCATCCTATAAACTACTATTAAAAATTCTGCTCCTCTAATTGTTTTGCCTACCTTTGGGTTAAACATAAATTACCATGACCACTATACAGGATCTTAGGCTTGCTGTTCTAATTGATGCCGATAACGTGCCTTACGCTAACGTAAAGGAAATGTTTGAGGAAATTGCCAAATATGGCACGCCTACCTTTAAGCGTATCTATGCCGACTGGACAAAGCCAACTGTAGCAGGATGGAAGAAGGTATTGCTTGAAAATGCCATAACGCCTATTCAGCAGTACAGCTATTCTACCGGAAAAAATGCTACAGACAGCGCCATGATCATCGATGCTATGGATATACTGTATACAGGTAAGGTAGATGGTTTTTGTATTGTTTCTTCCGATAGCGATTTTACCCGACTGGCTACCCGTCTACGCGAAGCAGGAATGAAGGTTATTGGTATTGGTGAGCAGAAAACGCTCGTACCTTTTATATCTGCCTGTGATAAGTTTATCTACATAGAAATTTTAGGTAAAACCGACACAGACCATGAACATGAAGACGATGCTAAGGAAGGAAAATCGGTAAGGGCAGCTAAAGAAAGCATTAGTAAAGTAGATAAAAGGCTTATTAAATTACTTACCAGCAGCATTAACGACATTGCCGACGAAAACGGCTGGGCTTTTTTGGGCGAGCTTGGTAACTTTATGCTTAAAAAACAACCTGATTTCGACTCCCGTAACTACGGATTCCCTAAAATGCTTGCGCTGATAAAAAGCATAGACCGTTTTGTTGTAGATGAAAGGGACACCGGAAAAGGAAAGATTAAACACGTATTTGTAAAAAATAAATAATTGCACAGTTACCTATGAAGAAGCTGACCGAAGCTGTATTGCAAAAAGATAGTACGGTAAACAAAATACAGTTTGATAAAGAATGGTTTTATTCTGTAGAAGACCTGGAAGATTATATTAACGAAGATCTTTCGGGGGTAGAATCTGTTACGCTGCCAATTGAGTTTGATGGCGTAAAATACCAAACACGATGCACTACATGGGAAGACATGGTGCGCTACCTTGAAAAAGACCCGGTAGGAGGTTTCAGGGATAGTGTGTTGAGGAAGAAGAAAAAGTAAGTTACAGTATGCAGTCACAGTTTGCAGTGATCAGTATCAGTTTACAGTTAGCCCTGGCTCATGGTCTAGGTGACTGCGAGGAGGCACGATAAAGCAATCTGTATTAGATTGCCGCACTCCACTGCGTTTCGTTCGCAATGACAGAGCTAAATACTGATCATTGCCAACTTATACTGATCATCGAACACTGATCATCGAACACTGATCACTGAATACTGATCACTGAATACTGATCACTGAATACTGAATACTCTACTCAAGTATATCCAAAAACGTCAGTCCGAAGATTACCCCATCAGTTAAGAAGCCGCTTTCGTACGATCGTACATAGTCTATTCTCAAAAAACGAGCTTTTCCCCAACCAACATTATCAAGCCCTAAGCTAAATTCCATATACGGACTACGGTCTGGTGTGGCTAGCATATGATATCCCGCAACCAGATAGTAATTCAGCTTGTTTAACAGCGGAATAGAATTGGTTATGAATCCCTGGAAATTATGCTCAGCGTGAACTTCAACATACGAGTCGTTTGTGCTGTGCGAATAATACGGAAGCAGGTTAAACACATTCAGGTAACGTTCAGAACGGCCTACATGGGTTTGGTTTCCGTTAAAGTGTTTGTAATCGGTAAAGGCAATATTATCAGATCCAAAGAATTTACCCGCTCTAAAGCTTGTGCCCAGTTCCCCTTTGTTACCCAGTGTAATATCATACGTAAGGCGTGCCGAAACATGATCGAAATTATAATCGCTTATGCTGGATGCAAAACCTTTTTCGTATTTCAGGAAAAGGCGCGGATATCTTTCATCGGCAATATTCTCCTTGGCGTTAGGCCTTGTACGGTACTTTTGCCCGAAACTTATACGTGTAGCAATTGATGCCTTAAACATATTGTGTTTTTCGAAAGCAGGCAAATCGTTATTTGCCTCTAATGCCGGGTCGTTGGTATATAACAATAACGGATTGTTGGACGTATACGGTTTGTATTTGTCTTTAAGCGTTGAGAAGTTAGTATTGTTGAATAGTGAACGTTTACGGGTATATTCAAACGTACCATACAGGTATAGCCCATTGGTAACCTCTTCCTCATAGCTTAGGCGTACAAAATTGTTATCGAACAATTTCATGTAGTTGTCCCTGAAAAACAGCGTACTAATACTGTTTACAATTTTGTTCACAGGCTTCTCCGGGTTAAACTGCTCGATGCTGCTACCTCCGTGAAGGGTAATTATCCTCTTAGAAAAATTATTGAATTTATGTGCGATGGTTCCGGTAGCCCTAAAGCGTTTTTCGGCGAAGCCATAACTAAGGTCGGTACCAAAAGTAGTATACGATGTCCTGTCGGCATTATACTGCGTGAAATAGAATCCTGGCGAAAGGTGGTATGCCTGTACACTGTTAAATGCCAGCCTTCGGGCAATACCGGTGTAATTTATTTCCCAGTTTTCGTAAGTGTTATGATAGGTGTATCCTACAGGTATAGAAGTCCATGTGAATTTATTAAGCACTTTGTCGGCTTCATCCATGTACTCTTTTGTTTTTCGAATATCCTGAAGGCTGTCTTTACGTTTGTAGTCGTCGCTTTCTTCCTGTGTTAGCGGAATAGGGCGATTGCTGTTCCAATACGAGTCCGGTTTTTTGTTGGCGTTTTCTTCAAACGAAAGAATCTCCGCAGTAAAGTCGCCTTTCTCAAATTTAGGGTTAATACTGAAATTGCTATATACATAGGTAAACCTCCCTGAAAAACCAATGCCAAAAAGGCCCGCATCAAAATCAAGCGTTTGTACGTTTTTAGTCCATAGCTTTTCTTTGGCGTTGTAGCCAAAGTTTTGTTTTATATTCAGGGTGTTAAGTAATTCCTGTTCTATCTGGCTTCCTTTAATATTAAGGTCGGTGGCATAGATCTGCCAGTTATCGTCTACAATATAAATGTATCCGGTCATGGCAGGTTCTTTCTCTCTTTTAGGAGTAACCTTTATTTTATTGATAAGCTGCTTTTCATTGGTGTAAAAAGTACTTTCCAGTTGATACCTGTAATAGTTAAAAGCATTATCGGCAATGGGTGATACCACATTTACTTCAAACGGAAGATAGTTCTCATAAAAATCAAATTCGGCAGCATCGGCATTGTTGTAACTAAAGCCGCTATCGTCACCGCTGACTTTAGAGGCAATAACACGCTCATTTATCTTGCCCGGTTTTTGGTATTTTACGTGCGATACAGTTTCTGAAAGGTAAAGTATACCGCTTCCTTTTTCGTTGAGCGAAGAACCTAAGTCGCCAATTTCCTGTCCTAATATTTTTTTAGGTACATTTTTAAGCCTGAAGATACCGCGCGAATAAAAATCGGCTTCAAAGCCATTTATCTTTTGTGAGTTGATTTTCCTGTTGGCAATTGCATTGCGGATAATCGCATCTGCCGGATTATCCTTGTTAGAAATAACCACTTCGTTAAGGATAAAGTTTTCTTCTTCCAGCGTAACATTAAGCGTATGCGGAAGCGACACCACATCTATAGTTACCTCACGGGTTTTATACCCCAAAGATTGAAATACAATAGTAAACCGCCCTTTTTCTTTAAGGATAAGGGAGTAGCTTCCATCTTCGTTAGATGAGGTTCCGTTGTAGGTATTAGCCACAACTATACTTGCAAAGGGAATAGGTTCTCCGTTTTTAGAGTTTACCCAGCCTTTAACCTGTGCCAGGACAGGAAGTCCTGCAAGCAGGACGAATAGTAAGATGGCTTTTTTCATATAGATGTTAAAGTATAAACGATTGTATTGCCAGCTCATAGCTTCTAAGTCCGAAACCTATAATAACGCCTGCCGAAACAGGTGACAGGTACGACTGATGCCTGAAGCTTTCACGCGAAAAAGTATTCGATATATGTACTTCTACAACAGGTGCGGTTACCGCCTTAACGGCATCGGCAATACCTATAGAAGTATGGGTATAAGCCCCTGCATTTAATATTATGCCATCATGGCTAAAACCGGCTTCCTGAATTTTTGTTATCAGTTCGCCTTCAATGTTGCTTTGGTAATAGTGCAGCTTAATACCGGGATATTTTTGCTGTAGTTCGGCAAGATAATCTTCAAAGCTGCGGCCTCCGTAAATTTCGGGTTCGCGTGTACCCAGAAGGTTAAGGTTTGGGCCGTTGATTATAGTAATGTTCATGCGTGTAATTTGTAGTGTAAATGTAAGTATAAGGCAGTAAGTGTGTATGCGGGTTAATGATTATTTTAACATAATTAGAAATAAAAAAAACCGGTTCGTCTTAAAGACGACCGGTTTTTTGAATATTATATAAAATTTTTAGAACATGTAACCAACAGAAAGCTGGAATACGTTGTTCTTAACGTCTACTTCGCTAACGTCTGATACGTTGTTAAGACCTACAGTATAACGTGCCTGGGCAAATAAACCTGCAATAATTTTAAGTTCTACACCACCTGCTGCTGCAAGATCAAAACTTTTGGTTTCAAAAGCATCTTTTGCATCACTCACAAGGAAAGAGAATTGTGGTCCTGCCATAAGGCTTAATCTTTCAGGAAGAATGTAAAATTTAGCCATTACCGGTACAGAGATGTAATCAAGGTTGATATCTCTTGCAATGTCTAGTGCGGTATCTTTATAAGTTGCACCCTGAGAAGAGAATAAACCTTCTGCCTGTACAGAGAATGTAGGAACAATGTTTAGTTCTAACACAGCACCTGCGTGAAAATTAGTAATACCATCGGTATCAATATCTCCTGAGAAGTTTGAAAAGTTAGCTCCGGCTTTAATACCAAAGTTAATTGCTTGTGCCTGCATAGCAAAGCTTCCTGCTAGTGCTGCAAATAAAAAAATGATCTTTTTCATGTTTATCAAATTTAATTGGTTAAAATAAAAATCCTAAAGACAACTGTATTACCGAGTTTTTAAGATCGGCATTATCGGCCATGCTGTTCTGACCCCATATGTAACGGCCCGTTATAGATATGCCGTTGGTTAATTCGTACTCAAGCCCTGCTGCAATGCCAAGGTCGAAACTTTTGCTCTCTACAGGAGTAACGTTTTTTGTTTCTCCTAATAGTAATCCAAACTGTGGCCCTGCGTGAATGTTGAACGATTCGTTTAAATATATCTTTGCAAGAACAGGTACCAGTAAATAATTTAATTTATAGTTGTCGTCGCTGTTTTTAATCTGTGCTCCCTGCGTAGAATAAAGTAATTCGGGTTGAAGCGCAAGATTGTCTAACAGTATAAATTCTTTAAGTATACCTATATGAAAACTTGTAAGACTTTTAAAACTACCATCATCACTTCCGTTAAGGCTGCTAAAATTAATGCCGCCTTTAATTCCAAATGATTGGGCATTAGATGTATAGGCTAATAAGAACACAAGTGCCGCAAATGCTGCTTTTTTCATACTGAACTACTAAAATTACTTAAGCAAAAGTAGAGAAAAGTAGTACTAATAAAACTTTTTTAACCGTATTTTAGCTTTTTTAGTATGTTAAAATTTTATTAAATATATTAATGAGACTCTTGAATTTAACAAGTATATCGTGAGTCTTTTTGGTAAAAAGTATTTCGGTTTAACTTATTGATAATTAATGTATTTTATGTGGTTTTATGATTATGGAATTATAGTAATTCGAATATTAGACTATATGTGTGTTAAAAAAGTCACAAAAAATACCCAATATTAGGTATAGTACTTGTTAAAAAAAATAATAAGTTTGCCTCAACACAAAACCAATTAAATTTAAACACAAATGAAAAAAATCTTATTATCAGTTGCTGCAGTTATGGCATTTGGATTTGCTGCTCAGGCTCAGGACGGAAGTTTTACAGCAGGTATACATGTAGGAGCACCAATTGGAGATGCAGGAGATGTTTCTTCTTTTAACTTTGGTGTAGATGTAGCTTACCTTTGGAATGTTGCTGATGATTTTAAAGTTGGTGCAACTACAGGTTACACACATTTTTTAGGTAAAGACATTGACGAGACTATCATAACTCCGGCAGGACCAATGACTTTCTCTGCAACTGTAAAAGACTTTGGATTTATTCCCGTTGCAGCTACTGCTAAATATTCTCTAACTGAATCTTTCTTTGTGGGAGCAGACTTAGGTTATGCAATTTATGCAGGAAGCGGTGACGGAGACGGCGGTTTTTACTACCAGCCAAAGGTAGGTTACCAAATGGAAACGATAGATGTTTTCGCTTCTTACAAAGGTATCTCCCAGGATGGTGTTACAATATCAACTGTTGGTGTTGGTGCTGCTTATAAGTTCTAATAAACCAGCCAATTGTGATTATATTGAAAGCCTTTCGGTAACGAAAGGCTTTTTGTTAAACAAATCCTAAATAAAAGCTAAATTATTTTAAGAGGTTTTTTCCTGTAAAAAAATATCTACTTTTGAACGGTCAATTCAAAATAACCTTAATCAATTTAAAAATGAAAAAAATTCTACTATCAGCTGCGGCTGTAATTGCATTTGCTTTTAATGCACAGGCACAGGAAACAACAGGTGTAACAGGATTCTCTGAAGGAGATGTATTTATGACAGGTTCTGTTGGTTTTGGAACTACTAAAAACGGTGATAACAAATCAGATCAGTTTAACATCTCTCCTAAAGCAGGTTACTTTGTAACAAGTAACATTGCAATCGGAGCTCAGATAGGGTACACAAGCAGAACTACATCTGTAGAAAATCCTTTGGGTCCCGGATCAGTAGATCAGGATACAAACAGTTTTTCAGTAGGTGCTTTCGGAAGATATTACTTTACTCCTGCAAGAAACTTTTCTTTCTTCGGACAATTAGGTGTTGATTACGTTACAGACAAAACAGAAGTTGAAGGTTTACCGGGAGAATCTAAAAATAATGGATTTAATGTTGGTCTTGCTCCGGGTGTAAGCTATTTTGTGTCTGAACATATTGCTTTTGAAGCTACTTTCGGATTTTTAGGTTACAATACATCTAAACCGGATGTTGACGGTGCAGAATCTACAGATTCATTCAATATTGGTTTTGATTTAACAAATATCAATTTTGGTATTGTTTGCAAATTCTAATTAGAAGAGATTATAAAAATATAAAATCCCATTCGCAGCTGCGAATGGGATTTTTTGATTTTCAGAAGAAACTACTTCTTAAAATTTATATCCTATACCTAATTGGAAAACAGAGTTTTTAGCATCACTGTTTTCAAAGATATCAGTTAATCCAAGGTTATACCTTCCCGATGCAAATAATCCTACTTTAGTCTGGAACGTTAAACCTGCTGCAACACCAAATTCGAAATCTTTAGCTTCGTTAAGATCAAAGTCACCATCATCTGCATTTGCATCAATATCAATTTCCTCGTTTACTTTAAAGCTGAATTGCGGACCAACTTCAAGGCTTAAACCTTCAATAAGGTATACTTTAGCAAGTACCGGTACATTAATATAGTCAAGCTGATATTCTGCTTTACCTTCACCACCTAAAAAGCCTCCGTCAATATCACTTTTAAATCCTTGTCCTGAATATAATGCCTCTACCTGTAAAGAGAATATTTCTGCTAAAGGAAATTCAGCTAACAAACCTACGTGAAAGCTAGTTCTTGAATCGGGGCTGTCAAAATCATCTCCACTTATGGTTGCAAAGTTAACACCACCTTTTACACCAAAGCTTGGTGACATTGAACCACTAGGATCCTGTGCGTAAGATGTTGCTGCAACACCTAATCCGAATGCACAAACTGATAATAATTTAAATAGTTTCATCTTTTTATAAGTTTTAGTTTTGTATTTCAAAATTATAGCATTAAAATTGGCGTAATTCTCAAAGCATTCTTAATTCACATAATTTTAACCACGTATGAAAAGTTGGATTAAATTTATAAACGACTATAAATCATACCTGAAAATAGAGCGCGGGCTCTCCTTAAATTCTGTCCAGAATTACTGTTTTGATGTTCAGAGACTCGTGGAATACCTTGATAATAATGGGATTGACATTTCTCCTGTAAAAATTGACGAAGAAATTATCCAACAATTTATTTACCATATTGCATCAGAGCTAAATCCGCGAACGAGGGCTCGTATAATTTCCGGCCTTAAGAGTTTTTTTAACTATTTAATTTTTGAAGATTACCGAAAAGAGACCCCAATGGAGCTTATCGAGGTGCCAAAAATTGGCAGAAAACTACCCGATACGCTCTCTACGACCGAAATTGACAGTCTTATCAACGCTATTGAGCTAAATAAAACCGACAGGGAAGGCAAATCTCAGGGCGAACGCAATCGCGCCATGCTGGAAACATTGTATAGTTGCGGGTTGCGTGTGTCTGAACTTGTTACCCTTAAAGTATCGGACCTGTTTTTTGAAGAAGGGTTTATCAAGATAACCGGTAAAGGCAACAAACAGCGGTTTGTACCTATTGGCAGTTTTACGCAAAAATATATTACTATATATATGGACGCAGAACGGAATAAACTCACCATTCAAAAGGGGCAGGAGGATACACTTTTTTTAAACCGCCGGGGCAAAAGCCTTACCCGTGCTATGGTTTTTACTATAATTAAGGACTTGGCAGCTAAAATAAAACTAAACAAAACCATAAGCCCGCATACATTTCGCCATTCTTTTGCAACGCACCTGCTGGAAAATGGTGCCGATTTGCGGTCAATTCAGTTAATGCTAGGCCATGAATCTATCACGACTACAGAGATTTATATGCACATAGATCGTAAATTCCTTAATAATGTTTTGAATACTTATCATCCAAGGCGATAATTTTGTACTAAAACATAAAATATTTTAATAAAAAGTTCTTAATTTTAAAACGTATACTAACGTTGCCAAATACGCATGGAGATTTTTAATGAGCCGCATTTACCTGATGGCGAAAACCCAATTGAATTTTATAAAAAGCTCCTGGACCAGGTGCCGGACCTTATTTTTAAAATACGCTGGGTAAAGGCTACAAGTTCTTATGCTATTAATTACTTAAGTCGCAGTATGTGCGATCTTTATGAAGTATCCCTTGAAACTATTGCGTCAGGCCCGGAAAAGATTTTCTTTGAGAGAATTATCCCCGAAGATATTCCTCCTTTTATAAAAAGCCTTGAAAGTTCACGAAAGAAAAATGTAAAGTGGGATCATACGTATAGATTGAATCTGCCACTAAAAGGACTGCGGTGGATGCGCGTTACAGCAAAGCCTGAAAAAGAAAAAGACGGCTCTGTAAGCTTTTACGGCAGAGCTACCGATATTACTGACCATAAAGAACAGGAAGCAAGGCTGCATGTGTCTGAACAGCGTTATAATTATGCGCTTAAGGCTGCATCTGAAGGCATTTGGGATTATGATATGACTAATGAAACCGTTTATCTTTCTGCTCAACTTATGAAAATTTTAGGTAATAGAGAAGTGGAGAGCAATTGTCCTATTTCGTACTGGACAGATCATATACATCCTGATGATAAAGAGACATATATAAGGAATAAAGAAATTTACCTTAAAAAGAAGAATGCTACCTACGAAAGTATTTACAGGATACTTACAGCACAAGGTAAATATCGCTGGGTATTAAGCAGGGGGCGTATATCTGCTTATAATCCGGAAGGGAAACCTACAAGGGCAATTGGTACGTTAAAAGATATTACGCAGCTGAAAGAAAAAGAGGTAGAGTTAGGCAACACTATTAATATTATAGTAAGCCAGAACAACAGGTTAAATAACTTTGCACACATAGTATCGCATAACTTAAGATCGCACGCCAGTAACCTTAAAATGTTACTTGATCTGTTCAAGACTGCTGATGAAGAGGAAAAAGAGGAAATGCTTCAGCATCTTGAAGCCATTTCAGACGGGCTTAGCATTACCATAAGCCATCTAAAAGAACTTGTAGAGATACAAACAGAAATAAAGAACGTTAAGGAGAAGCTTAATTTAAGGCACTATCTTAAAAACATACTTAATATATTACATAACGAAATTAAAAAGCACAGTGTTAATATAGAAATTAATATACCTCTTGATGTAACAGTAAATTATAACTCTGCTTATCTTGAGAGTATATTGCTTAATTTTACCACAAATGCCATAAAGTATTCCAGCCCCGACAGGAAACCGATGATATCGTATGATTATGAGATTATCGATGGTAAAAAAGTCCTTTCTATTTCAGATAACGGAGTTGGGATCGATTTAAAAAAGCATAAGAATTCGCTTTTTGGTATGTATAAAACCTTTCATAAAAACCAAAATGCAAGGGGTATAGGTTTATTTATAACCAAAAACCAGGTAGAAGCAATGGGAGGGAAGATAGAAGTGAGCAGCGAGTTAAACAAAGGGACCACTTTTAAAATTTATTTTGATGAAGAAAATTAGCAGTCTGTACGTTATAGACGACGATAAAATATATCATTTTTTGCTTAAGAACCTTTTTAAGCAAAATGGAATCGATGTGACATCTACATTCTTTCTGAATGGGCATGATGCTATAGAGCATATCAAAAACAACGCTACCGAGGATAATCTGCCGGATCTTATATTGTTGGATGTTAATATGCCTATTATGAACGGCTGGCAGTTTCTGGACGAATTTGGTAAACTCGCAGATTTACCAAAGCGACCGACTATTTATATGATAAGTTCATCGAATAATGAGGTAGATATTAACAGATCTAAGGAGTTTAACGGCGCTGTGAGAGGTTATTTTTTAAAGCCTATTTGCAAGGAAGACCTTGATAAAATCTTTATTTCCTAGTGGTATAAGATATACTTATAGTGACTATAAATAAAAATAATAGAAAAAATCTAATAACATAAAACATTACGTATTACCTTTGCTTAACGCTGTTAAGTAATTTAAAAGCTATAAAATGGGAAGTAAAGAGAGAATTTTAAGACAGAAGGAAGAAACCCGTTCGAATATACTTAAGGCTGCCCGTGAGATTGTAAAAGAAGAAGGATGGCAGGGCCTGAGTATGCGTAAGATTGCAGACAAGATTGAATATACAGCTCCTATAATTTACGAATATTTTTCTAATAAAGAGGCTATTTTACAGGAACTAACCTGTAAAGGTTTCGTAATCCTGACCAAAGACCTGGAGGCTGCAAAGGCAGAATCTACAGATGCGGCAGAGCAGTTAGAAGCAATGTGGCTGGCATACTGGAACTTTGCCCTTAAGAACAAGGAAATGTATCAGTTAATGTATGGTGTAGAAATGACGTGCTGTGCGCAACGTAACACCGAAACTGATGCTCCTTACGTTCTAATATCAAATGTTATCGCAGAGATAATGGGCGTTAAAGAACCTAAGCCGGAAGTTATAAAGCAAAAGTATTTCCTGTTCTTTTCTGTAATACATGGGTTGATCTCCATAAATATTGTTGGAAACGGTTTATCTGATGAAATAAATAAGCAAATATTAACAGACGCGATAACGGGCATTGTCCGGTATATAAAAGAATAAAAAAATTTGAATATCCATTTAACACCATTAAATAATTTAATCACTATATATTGTAAACATGAACACTAAGCATTAGCTTTTTTTGGGAAATCACTTAACGCTGTTAAATGATTTATAAGAAGTAAATACCAAACATTAATCATTTCTTTTAAATTTTTTTGAACCATTACTTAACATCATTAAATAATCTAACGTCATTATGAAACGCATAATTTTAATCATAGCTATAGTACTTGTTGCCGGTATTGCATTTTATGGATTTTCCGGAAGTGGTGCAGAACAGGCAGCTGCACCTCAGGCTGTTTCGGTTCCTGTTTTTGAGATAGGAGCAGGCGATGCAGTTACGTACCAGGAGTATCCTGTTACTGTTGAGGGAAGAACAAACGTAGAGATACGTCCGCAGGTAGACGGTTACCTTGACAAAGTTTTTGTAGATGAAGGTGCCTTTGTAAAAGCAGGCCAGCCTATCTTCAAGATAAACGAAAGCCGTTACCGCGAATTGCTAAACAATGCACAGGGCGCTCTTAATAGTGCAGAAGGTGCTCTTATAAACGCCAAACTTGAGGTTGAAAAAATGACACCGCTTGTAGAAGGTAAAGTAATCTCTGAGTTTCAGCTTAAAAATGCCAAAGCATCGGTTAAAATTGCCGAGGCGAACAGAAATCAGGCTCAGGCTGCCGTGGCATCTGCCAGGATTAACTTAGGGTACACGCTTATTACAGCTCCGGTAGATGGCTACATTACAAGACTCCCTAAAAAACAGGGAAGCCTTGTTTCTGCTGCCGACCCGATACCACTTACGCTAATGTCTGATATTCAGGAGATACATGCTTATTTCTCAATTGGGGAGGCTGATTTCATTGCTTTCAAAAATAAATTTGAAGGTAACACACTGGATGATAAATTGAAAAAACTGCCTCCCGTTACATTGGTATTGGCTGATAACAGCGAATATGAACAAAAAGGAAAAATTGATATGGTAGACGGCCAGTTTGATAAAACTACAGGTGCTATCACGCTAAGGGCAAGTTTTCCTAATGCTAAGGGCTTATTACGTTCGGGCAATACAGGAAAGGTTCGCCTTGGTATAAGCCACAATAATGTATTGCTTATTCCACAGGCTGTTACGGCAGAAGTTCAGGATAAAATATTTGTTTATGTAGTAGACAAAGACAATAAAGTGACCAAAAGCCCAATTACCATAATGGGTAAAAGCGGAACCGATTATCTTGTAAAAGACGGTATTAAAGCAGGTGACAGGCTTGTGTATAAAGGCTTTGAAACACTACAGGACGGCACAGTTATCATACCTGAGAAAGTTCAGGAAGAAGTTGCTGCTAAATAATTACAAACTAACACTTTAAGCAAAACCGAACATGTTTAAGAAATTTATAGACCGGCCGGTTCTGGCAACGGTCATATCCATCCTATTGGTAATTGTAGGTATATTAGGCCTCGTAAAATTACCATTGCAGCAGTTCCCGGACATCGCCCCTCCGGCGGTACAGGTAACTGCGCTATACCCGGGTGCCAATGCCGAAACCGTACTTAGGTCGGTTGCGCCATCGCTGGAAGAGTCAATCAACGGTGTAGAGAACATGAGTTATATGAGCTCTACAGCGAGTAATGACGGATCATTAGTTATTACCGTTTACTTTAAGTTAGGTACGGATCCTGACCAGGCTGCGGTAAATGTACAGAACAGGGTGTCTCAGGCTACCAGCCAGCTTCCGTCAGAAGTTATACAGGCGGGTGTAACCACTGCAAAACAGCAGAACAGCCTTATCATGGTATTGTCTATGTATACCGAAAACAATAAGGCATACGACCAGACATTCCTTGCGAATTATGCGCAGATAAATATCATTCCCGATATTAAAAGGATACCGGGTGTAGGGCAGTCAATGATATTTGGAGGTAGTAAAGATTACTCTATGAGGGTATGGCTTAAGCCTTCTCAAATGGCAACCTATAATATTACACCAAGAGAAGTTACAGCTGCTATTCAGGATAAAAACTTAGAGGCTGCACCGGGTAAATTTGGTGAAAGCAGCAGCGAATCTTTCGAATACGTTATTAAATATAAAGGTAAGCTGAACAAGCCTACCGATTACGAAAATATAATTGTACGTACAAACACCGATGGTTCTATACTGCGCCTTAAAGATGTTGCAAGAGTAGAATTCGGAGCATATACCTATGGTAACTTTACAAGGGTAGATGGTAAACCGGGTGTAAATATCGCGGTAATGCAGCTTCCGGGCTCAAACGCAAATGATATTCAGGTATCTATTGCAGAGCTGATGGAAAAAGCGTCTAAAAACTTCCCTAAAGATGTAAAATACCTAACGCTTTACAACACAAAAAGAATGCTTGATGCTTCTATCGAGCAGGTAGAGCACACACTTATAGAGGCCTTTTTACTTGTATTCGTTGTTGTATATATATTCCTTCAGGATTTCAGGTCAACATTAATTCCGGCTATTGCGGTTCCGGTGGCAATCCTGGGAACGTTCTTTTTCATGTCACTTTTCGGATTCTCGATTAACATGCTAACCCTATTTGCGTTGGTTCTCGCTATCGGTATCGTGGTAGATGATGCCATTGTCGTCGTCGAGGCGGTACACTCTAAATTAGAGCGCGGCTATCAGCCTAAACAGGCAACAACGTCGGCCATGAGCGAAATTACAGGAGCAATTATCTCAATTACCCTGGTAATGTCGGCAGTATTCCTCCCGGTAGGTTTCATGGAAGGCTCAACAGGGGTATTCTACAGGCAGTTTGCATTAACACTGGCAATTGCAATTGTGATTTCGGCAGTAAATGCATTAACGCTAAGCCCGGCACTGGCAGCATTGTTCTTAAAAGGGCATGATACGCACAGCCACAATCATGATGATAAACATGCCGAATATAAAGCACCTAATTTTAAAGACAGGTTCTTTAAAGGCTTTAACGTAGGTTTCGACAAGATAACCAACCGTTATATGGGTAGCTTACGATTCCTTATAAAATACAGGTGGTTTAGTTTAGGCGGACTTGCAGTAGTTGTACTGGCAACAGCCTGGTTGATAAAAACAACACCGTCAGGATTTATTCCTTCAGAAGATCAGGGATTTATTGCAATATCGGCGTCCATGCCGGCAGGTACATCGCTTGAAAGAACAACACAGGCTTTAGCCGAAGTTGAAAACATTTTAAGACCGGCAGAATATACACGTACGCTAAACATACTGGCAGGTTTCAATATGCTTACGCAGTCGTCAAGCCCTTCATTTGGGGTAGCATTCGTACTGCTTAAAGAAGATAAAGAACGTGGTGATGTAAGGAACATCGACCAGATCATGAATGATGTGCGCCAAAAACTTTCGGCTGTAAAAGGGGCAAACTTCTTTGTGTTTACCTTCCCAACCGTACCGGGTTTCAGTAATATCGACGGACTTGATTTTGTACTTCAGGATCGTACCGGAGGCAAACTGGATAAATTTAGTGCTATTGGTAACAACTTTATTATGGAGTTGATGAAACGTCCTGAAATTGCTGTAGCATTTACGCCATTCAGGGCAGATTACCCGCAGTATGAAATGGAAGTTGATGATGTTAAAGCAGAGCAGCTTGGCGTTAGCATCCGCGAATTGATGTCTACCGTCCAGTCCTATTATGGTAGTGCACAGGTATCTGACTTTAACCGATTTGGTAAATACTACCGTGTTATGGTTCAGGCTGATAAGGACGACCGTTCTACTGCCGAATCATTAGGAGGTGTATTCGTTAGAAATAAAACAGGAGAGATGGTTCCGGTAAATACTTTGGTAAAACTGCAAAGGGTTTACGGACCGGAGAATGCTTCACGTTACAACCTGTTTAACTCTATGGGAGTAAACGCGATTCCGAAACCGGGATTCAGTTCCGGAGCAGCTATCAAGGCTGTGGAAGAAGTTGCAGCCAAACACCTGCCACCGGGATATTCATATGAATTCTCAGGTATGACAAGGGAAGAGATCATCTCAGGCGGACAGTCGGCAGTAGTGTTCTTAATGAGTTTATTGTTTGTGTACTTCCTGCTTGCAGCACAGTACGAAAGTTATATTCTTCCAATGGCGGTAATCCTTTCTATACCAACGGGTATTTTCGGGGTATTTGCAGCCATAGGGCTAACGGGAATATCGAATAACATTTACGTACAGGTGGCGCTTGTAATGCTTATTGGGTTGCTCGCCAAGAATGCCATTCTTATTGTAGAGTTTGCCGTACAGCGCCGAAGGGCGGGCAAGACTTTGTTATCGGCAGCGCTTGAAGCAGCTAAGCTAAGGCTTCGACCAATCATCATGACATCGCTTGCGTTTATCGTGGGTCTAATCCCGATGATGGGGGCAGTAGGGCCATCTGCACAGGGTAACCACTCAATTAGTATTGGTGCAGCAGGAGGAATGGTGTCAGGGGTAATACTTGGATTGTTCATCATTCCGGTATTGTTCATTGTATTCCAGTATTTACAGGAAAAAGTTACAGGTGTCCCTTTTAAAGCCACTGGGGCAGAAGCTGTAGAGCATCTGAAAGAAGAATTAGAACTAGTTAAATAAATAAACTTAAAGGTTATTGTTTGTTTTTTGTCGGCTCCTTCCTCTCATACCTATTACCGGAGGTGGGGCTGGCATACAACAACATTACTTTAAGCAACTTAAAATATACCACCATTTAAAAATGAAAACGTATAATATTTATCTTCTCTTTACAGCATTCCTGATACTTACAGGCTGTAAAGTGTCTAAGGATATAGAAACACCGCAGCCGGAACTTCCGCAGGCATACAGAAATGCCACTGCAAGTACCGATACTACAAGTGTTGCATCGATAGAATGGAAACAGTTCTTTCCCGATGCTAACCTTCAGGAGCTTATCGGCAAGGCCGTAACTAATAATTACGACATGCAGACGGCGATTAAAAACATTGAATCGGCACAGCTTCAGCTAAGGCAAACAAAATGGAATAACGTTCCGCAGCTTAGTCTGGGCGTTACGGCAAATACCAGTATTCCGTCACAAAATAGCTTAAACGGTATAAGCCTTGCCAACTTTCTAAATACAAGCCATATAGAGGATTACAACGCGGGAGGTTCACTTTCGTGGGAAGCCGATATCTGGGGAAAACTGAGAGGACGTAAAAAAGAGGCTTTAGCCCTTTATTTAAAAACAGAAGAAGCCAGGAAACTGGTTCAGACCAATATTGTAGCTTCTGTAGCGCAGGGATACTACAATCTTTTAATGCTTGATGCCCAATTGGCTATAGCTAAAAAGAACCTGGAGCTGAGTGAAAATACAGTTCGTATTGTAAAAATGCAGTTCGGTTCGGGACAGGTAACTACATTGGCGGTGCAACAAACCGAAGCACAACGCTTAAGGGCTGCGCAGATAGTACCGCAGCTTGAAAAAGAAGTTACCATTCAGGAGAATGCACTTAGTATACTTACCGGTGCACTTCCGGCAGAAATAGTGCGCAATACAACTTTAGACCTGACACCGCTACATACGCAGTTGTCGGCAGGAGTTCCATCATCAATCGTAAGTCAGAGACCCGATGTAAAGGGTACAGAATATGAACTGGCAGCAGCCAATGCAAGGGTAGGGGGTACCAAAGCCTCAATGTACCCGGCGCTAAATATTACAGCGCAAGGCGGTGTCAATTCGTTTAAATCGGATAACTGGTTTAATATGCCAGCTTCATTATTTGGTATGGTGGCCGGTAGCCTTACACAGCCATTGTTGCAAAGAAGGCAGCTTCGTACACAGTACGAGGTAGCCAAAGTTGAGCGCGAAAAAGCAGTTATTGCCTTCAGGCAGTCGGTACTAATAGCCGTAGGCGAAGTATCAGACGCGCTGGTGAGGGTAGAAAAACTTAAACAGGAGCAGGAGTTTGCGGCGGAAAGAGTGGCCAACCTGCAAAAAGCTACAACCAATGCCGACATGCTGTTTAAAAGCGGCATGGCCAATTATCTGGAAGTGATAACAGCACAAAGCAATGTGCTGCAAAGCGAACTGGATCTGGCAGCATTAAAAAGAGACCAGCTTAACGCGGTGGCCCAGTTATACAGGTCACTCGGCGGAGGCTGGAGGTAATGGTGTTATTGTTTTAAGTGGAAAAACCCTTCTCTGTTAGTTCAGGGGAGGGTTTTGTGATTTAGAGAGATTACGGAGAAAGGTTGTCAAATTGCATTCGTATCATTAAAACGATATTTAATTTCTTCGGTTACCAAAAGATACATTTCTTTTCCGTTTTTTATTATACTTAAAGTGTCGTTATTGCTCTTTTTTCGTAGACGAAATGGTGCTTTAAATGTTTTAAAGTCAATAACAGAGTCATTACCATGAAATTCAGAATAAGCGCTTATGCCACTTGCGTTGTATTCTATTTTATTCAAAAATAGCCCATTACGCTCAAAACTTATGTCTTTTACCTCGATATCTATACTGCTTTCAAAGTTCAGTTTAGGCGCATTCCTAAGGTTTTCCTTCTCTCTTTTTAGCATACTATATCCAAAGTATAATCCTATGGGGAACACAATCAGATACATAATTACTATGTTTTTTTTCATCTTGGGTTAATGTATTTGTTACTTCTACTGAAAGTATTGCATTAAATGTGTATTATTATTTCGCTTATTTTACTGAAAAATAATTAGCAGAAAAATTCTGAAATTGATACAGCAATAAATATTACAATACCTATTACAAAACCGCCTAATATAGCATCTAAAAATTCAGTTTGAGGCCCTTGCTCATTTTTATATGTCCAGTAGCTTTTCAAGGACTTTTTTTTTGAATCAGTATTGAAAATATGATCTATACAATATCTTGCCGTTCCACCAATATAACAAAGAATATCATGTTCAAAGAATAATCCCATCATTTCAGACTCAATATATAATTAAAGATTTAACCTCCTTTACAAGAGTCTCTCGATCGTGTTCAAATATAATAAATTATTATGTTTGTAAGCAATTAAGCACAAGCAGTTATATTGGTTATAGGTCAATATTTCTTCTTCGCTAACTGTTCCAGTAAAAGAGTAATTACTGATAATAGCGCCGCCATAAATAGTAGTATAGCAAACCAATAGGGAAGTACCCAAAATATATAATACTCAAAGCTCTTAAGTATGTAATAGTTTTTAATACCAAAAACTTCCGTGCCTTCTTTTATTGTAGTTATATAAAGTACCACTAGAAAGGCTATCAAGTAGTAAAGGAAATATTTGAAGAATTTTTCATACTAATTCTACTTTTCGTTGATGGCGCGAGCGTCCCGCTCGTGTCCAAATATAAATAATGTACATTATAATTAAGCCTGAGCTTGATGCTAACTTTAACCACCCTGGTTTTCAGCCACCCCTATGTAGCAGAAGAAATTCAAGCCAAATATAAGGTTACGACTTCTCCTCCTTTGGAGGGGTGCACATAAGGCTGGGGGTTAAAATAAATATGTTACTCATAAATCTACACAAAAAAACTCCGAAGTTTCCTCCGGAGTTTTATATTTCTAAAGCCTAAACTACTAAGAAACTTAGTGACTTAGCAACTTATTTCGCAATATTGACTGCCCTTGTTTCCCTGATTACGGTAATTTTTACCTGTCCGGGATAGGTCATTTCAGTCTGTATCTTGTGAGAGATTTCGAAAGAAAGGTTAGCGGCCATATCATCGCTTACTTTTTCGCTTTCTACGATAACACGAAGCTCACGTCCTGCCTGGATAGCATAGGCACTCTTAACGCCCTGGAATCCGTAAGCAATATCTTCAAGGTCTTTAAGACGCTGAATGTAAGAGTCAAGAACCTGCCTTCTTGCGCCCGGTCTTGCACCTGATATAGCATCACACACCTGAACGATAGGCGATAGTAAAGACTTCATTTCTATTTCGTCGTGGTGAGCACCAATAGCGTTGCAAACCTCTTCTTTTTCACCATATTTCTCAGCCCACTGCATACCCAATAATGCGTGAGGAAGGTCACTTTCAGCATCCGGCACTTTACCGATATCGTGAAGTAAACCTGCTCTTTTAGCAAGCTTAACGTTAAGCCCAAGTTCTGCAGCCATAATACCACAAAGCTTAGCAACTTCACGCGAGTGTTGAAGTAAGTTTTGTCCGTAAGAAGAACGGTATTTCATTCTTCCCACGATTTTTATAAGTTCAGGGTGAAGTCCGTGGATACCAAGATCGATCACGGTACGTTTACCAACTTCAATAATTTCGTCTTCAATTTGTTTTGCTGTCTTGCCAACAACCTCTTCAATACGTGCAGGGTGAATCCTACCGTCTGTAACAAGTTTGTGTAGTGCAAGGCGTGCAATTTCCCTTCTTACAGGGTCAAAACAAGAAAGGATAATAGCTTCTGGGGTATCATCTACAATGATCTCAACACCTGTTGCAGCTTCAAGCGCACGGATGTTACGACCTTCACGTCCAATGATACGTCCTTTAACGTCATCAGATTCAATGTTGAATACAGATACACAGTTTTCTACTGCTTCCTCTGTACCTACACGCTGAATCGTGCTGATGATGATCTTTTTAGCTTCCTGTGCAGCAGTAAGCTTAGCCTCTTCAATAGTATCCTGAATGTGAGACATAGCACTTGTTTTAGCCTCAGCTTTAAGGCTTTCTACAAGTTGGTTTTTCGCTTCATCTGCTGAAAGGCCTGAGATAACTTCAAGCTGGTCTACCTGGCTTTTGTGAAGCCTGTCAATTTCCTGTTGTTTTTTATCAAGGTATTCAACACGGGCATTATAATCGGCAATTTTTGCCTCTGCCTCGTCGTTTACCTTTTTAGTTTTAGCCAGTTCATTAGATACCTGCGATTCTTTATCACGTGTTCTTTTCTCTGCTTCGGCAATCTTTTTGTCTTTGCCTAAAATTACCTGTTCGTGCTCTGCTTTAAGCTCAAGGAATTTTTCTTTAGCCTGCAGTAATTTGTCTTTCTTTATAGATTCAGCCTCAGTTTGAGCCGTTTTAAGTATTGATCCCGCCTCTTTTTTGGCGTTTTTTATCAGGGTTGATACGTTTTTCTTTTCAAGGAACTTCGCAATTCCAAATCCGGCAGCGGCCCCAACGATCCCGATGATTATTATTAAAGTAATGTCCATAGATTATGTTTGGTTGTGTATATGTATGTAAATAAAAAAGCCTACATCAGAAGTAATTGTATAAACTCGTATTGACAAGTTTTGGGCTAACCCGCTGTTCAAGGATCTGCTCAAGGCAGCTTGCTATAGTAGCGACGATTCACCCATTTTAAAGTATTGGCGTTGAGTTTATCAAATATGGACTAATGTAGGCAGTATTTTGACGTATGTAAAGAACGTATTTTTAATTATTTTGAGAGAAGCTCATTTGCTCTTTCATCCATTTTACGAAGCCTTTCCAGGGCTTCTTCAAGGTTAGCAGACTTATCCAGCTGCTTTTGTTCTACCTGTGCTGCAAATTGTAATGCACACATGGCAAGTACATCCTGTTTGTCGCGAACCGCATAGTTTTCTTCGAACTGCCTAATCATGGTATCAATTTTTTTCGAAGCACTTCTTAGTCCTTCTTCCTGAGACGGATCTACTGTTAATGGGTAAACCCTGTCGGCAACTGATATCTTTATTTTAAGCTTTTCGTCCATCTTTTATATTAATCAGATAGTTGTGCTATACAGTAATCAATTTCGCGAATCAATGAATTTATCTTGAGTTTTGTTTCTCTTTTATTTTCGTCACTGCCCAGTAATGAGTTGGCCATCCTTAGAGATTCGTTTTGCTGTTTAAGCAACGCAACCTCCTCACTCTGCCTGCTTAAGGCCAAAGCCGACCGGGAAACCTCGTTTTCCAGCTCATGATTTTGCTTCTGTAGCGTGTCCAGTTTCTGGGCAAGCTTTTCGAGCTTAATCTCAAGAGCATCAACTATATCGGATAATCCGTTCATAACAGTCAACTTTCATTACATGATTTTACAAAGTTAATATTACTTTAATTAGAAACAATACTTTGTATAAAATTTATGCGAAATTTTTCGTAGAGGCGTAATAAATTGTAAGGTAAACAGTTATAAGAATAAGCCAAACACTGCGGTTTTTTTACTGGTTTTTTATATTTTAGCCCTCTATGAGATTACTTTTTTTCCCCTTACTGTTTCTTACTACGATGCTGTGGGCTCAGCAGCCTTATCCGCAGGACTATTTTAGGTCGCCAATGGAAATTCCGGTTTATCCTTCCGGTACATTTGGCGAATTGCGTAACAACCACTTTCATGCAGGCCTTGATTTCAGGACAGAGCAGCGTGAGGGCTTACCCGTGTATGCCGCTGCCGATGGCTACGTATCGCGCGTAAGGGTATCTTCCTATGGTTACGGAACTGCATTGTATATTGATCACCCGAATGGGTTTACAACCCTTTATGGGCATTTACAGTCGTATTCTGAAAGGATAGATGCCTATGTAAGGGCAAAACAATATGAAAAAAGATCCTTCGATATTGAGCTTTTTCCTTCTAAAGAGGAAATCAAGATAACAAAAGGCGAACTTATAGGTTATTCGGGAAACAGTGGTGGTTCCGGTGGGCCGCACCTTCACTTTGAATACCGCGATACCAAAACAGAATCGGTAATTAACCCGTTGTTGTTCGGGCTTGATAAAAAAATGGGAGATACCAAAGCGCCAAATGTTTTGGGGTTAATGGCATATCCGTTAAGTGATGATGCTGTCGTGAACGCTTCTGTTAGACCAACGCTTGTTGCATTAAAGCTACAAAAGGACGGTACTTATCTTGCCGATAAAATTTCAGCGAGGGGTAAGGTGGGCTTTGCGGTTAATGCCAGCGATAAATCTACAGGAAGTGTTGGTAACAACGGGTTGTATAACATTCAGACATATTATAACGGAAGTCCTTCTTTTCATATTACCTTTAACACCTTTGCGTTTGATGAATCGCGGTACGTAAATAATTACATCGACTATCAAAGGTATTACAGCACGGGGCAGCGTTACCAAAAGCTATTCATCAAGACGCCGTATTCACTGTCATTGGTAAAAAACAATACATCAAACGGGCAGTTTGATGTTGTATCGGGCGAAACAAAAAATTACAGGATAGAGGTTAGTGATTTCCACGGAAACAAAACCGTTATTAACGGAAGCATTGATTATTCTGATGCTCCTGCAACGGTTACCGAAACAAAAAGGGTTACGCCATATCTTGTAAAAGTGGGTAACGATCATAATTATACAAAGAATAACGTATCGGTCTTTATTCCGGCGAATGCCTTCTATGAAGATTTTTATATGGATTTTGATGTGCAGGATTCTGTACTTCACCTTCATAATGCGACAGTGCCGGTGCATAACCCGGTTACCGTTTCTTTTGATGTGAGCCACCTTTCTAAAGACGTGCTTAAGAAAACGTTTATTGCAGGCTTTACAGATAAAAGAGTGTCTTACAACTCAAGTTATATGCAGGATGGAAGGCTTACCGCCAAAGTAAAAACACTTGGCGATTTTAAGCTGGCGCAGGATTACAATCCTCCAAAAATATTCAGCCCTAGTTTTACAGAAGGAAAATGGCTGACAAAAAATAAGCAGTTCAGCTTTAAAATAAGCGATGATAAATCAGGTATTGCAACAATTGATGCGTGGCTTAACGGAAAATGGACACTTATGCATTACGATTATAAAACAAGAATTATATACCACAATTTCAGCGATGGCGTTGTTGCCGAAGGGCGTAACGATTTAAAAGTCACGATTACTGATAGTGTGGGAAATTCTGCTACCTTTGAAACGCATTTTTTCAGAACACAAAATCGAACCTCTGTTGAAAACAATAAATAAACTTTTTACGCTGTTGCTCTTAATAATCAGCGTTTCAGCATTTGCCCAGGACAAAGCTCTTATATACGGTGTACTTTTAGATGAAAACCGCCAGCCAGCCGAAGGCGTTACTGTTTTTTATGAAGATGGAGGCCTAAAAGAACAAACCTTATCTGAAAAAACTGGTTTTTATAAACTGGAAATTCCTGCAGGTAAAGAGGTTATTATTTATTTTTCACACTTAAGCTATAGCCCGGCGGCTATTCCTATCAGGCTTAATGCTAAAGAAAAAGCAGAGATAAACGCTGTGTTAACTTCGCATAGTAAAGTGCTTGAAGGACTTACTATTGATGGCGAAACAAGCCGACAGAAAGTGCAGGGTTTGACAAGGATTCCGCGTGAAGTTATCAGGAATATACCAAGTGCTAATGGTGGGGTAGAGGCAGTTATCAAACTTTTAGGAGGAAGGTCAAACAACGAAATGAGTACGCAGTATTCGGTACGTGGTGGTAACTACGACGAAAACCTTGTGTATGTAGAAGATATAGAAATTTACCGTCCGTTTCTTATACGTTCGGGACAGCAGGAAGGACTAAGCTTTACCAACACTGCTATGGTGCAGAATGTTGAGTTTTCTGCCGGTGGTTTCCAGGCGAAGTATGGTGATAAAATGTCATCTGTCCTTGATATCACGTATAGGAGGCCAGTGCGCTATGGAGTTCAGGCTGAAGCAAGTTTTCTTGGCGGAAGCCTTACTGCCGAAGGCGTTAGTAAAGACCAGAAATGGAGTGCTATAGTAGGTGGGCGTTACAGGGACAACAGTCTGTTAGTAAACAGCCAGGAAACGGAAAGCAACTTTAAGCCGAGGTTTACGGATGTGCAGACAATGATCAACTTTTTGCCATCTGATAAATGGGAACTAAGCTTTCTGGGTAACATCTCTCAAAATAAATACCAGTACCAGCCATTAACAAGGCAAACCAATTTTGGTACTATTGATGATCCTGTGGCGTTACAGATATTTTACAACGGACAGGAAAAAGACGAATACACTACGTATTTCGGAGCATTAAAATCTACGTATGTAGTATCAGAGAATTTCATGTTTAAAGTGATCGGTTCATTATACCACACTCAGGAGCAGGAACATTTTGATATTCTGGCACAATACAACCTTGGTGAAGTAGATACCAATATAGGTTCTGATACTTTTGGAGATATACAGTATGCCCGTGCTGTCGGTTCGCAATTAAACCACGCCCGTAATAACCTCGATGCGCTTATTGCAAACGTAGAAGTTAAGGGTTACCATAATATTGACAGAAGCAGGTTAGAATGGGGTGCAAAATATACCCGCGAAGATATCCGTGACCGTTTGTCAGAGTGGGAAGTTATCGACTCTGCAGGATTTTCTATCAGGCCGCCGGTTATCGATTTACCGCGTAACGACCAACCTTACAACCCTTTTACAGGAGCGCTTGTTCCTTATCAAAACATTCGATCAACCAATTTTGTAACGATCAACCGTTTTTCAGGATTTCTTCAGTGGAGCCAAAGGGCAAAACTTGGAGAAGCCGATCTTTTTATGAATGCGGGTGTACGGGCGCATAACTGGCAAGTTAACGGTGAAGTAGAAGGCAAAGCGCAAACTACTATTAGTCCACGTGCACAGTTAACGCTTAAGCCGGCATGGGAAATGGATATGCTTTTCCGCCTGTCAGGAGGTTTTTATCACCAGCCGCCGTTTTATCGCGAAATGCGTGACTCGTTAGGGCAGGTTAGGCCTAATGTAAAAGCACAGCAGTCTATCCATATTGTTTTTGGTAACGATTATAGCTTTAAGCTATGGCAGAGGCCGTTTAGACTGGTGTCTGAAGCTTATTATAAAAAGATGGATAACGTTAATACCTATACGCTTGAAAACGTACGTATGCGTTATCGCGCCAATAATGATGCTGTTGCGTATGCCTACGGTCTAGACCTTCGTATGAATGGTGAGTTCGTTCCGGGTACCGAATCATGGGTGGGTATCGGCTACATGAAAACCGAAGAAAATATAAATGACAGGGGATATATTGCAAGGCCAACAGACCAAAGGCTTCAGTTTAGCGTGCTGTTTCAGGATTATGTACCTAATATACCGAGCTTAAGAGCGTATCTTAACCTTGTTTACAATACAGGATTGCCGGGTGGTTCGCCATCATATGCCGATTCGTACCAATATCAGTCGAGGCTTAATGATTACCGCCGTGTAGATGCCGGTTTCTCTTATGTGTTTGCTGATGCTAAAACACAGCATCCTAAAGGGCACTGGTTGGGTGTATTTAAAGAACTGACACTTGGCCTTGAGATATTTAATATGTTTAATAACCAAAACTCAATCACCAACACATGGGTGCGCGATGTATATACCAAAAACCAGTATGGTATACCAAATTACTTAACCAGCCGTGTATTTAGTCTTAAGCTGAACGTAAGCATATAGTTATTTGAAACATTTTGCGTATTTTTGGTATTATATCTCTTAGAAAATGAAAAAAGCCCTAATAGCACTACTTACTTTGTCTTCTGTATTTTTAGTAAGTTGTAAAGAAGAAGAGGCAAAGCCAAAGGTTATTTATGATGGTAGTCAGCCTACTAAGGCGCAGCCAAAGAAAATAGATTCGACCGAGATTAAAGTGGCCGACCTTCCCGTACATATGGAAGGGACTAAATACCTTATACATCCGGTAGGAGATATCAGGATCTACGATGACAGTAACAGGAGCTACGGTACAAGTCGTACCAATAATTCTGTTAGCTATGCGATATCCAACTATAACCGTTTTGAAATTACAGGCTATTTTGAAAACCTTAAATTTCAACATGCCGATTCTACTGCATTACGACCGTTAACTGATAAGAAGATCCAGATACAGACTGCCACTTATCTAAATACTATTTCAGATAAATATAAAAAGCAATTATTACTGTATACCCTTGTTGATGCCGATACCAATCAGGATGGCAGGGTAGATTCTAACGATATCAGGTCGTTATACATCAGTGATATCAGCGGGCATGGTTTTAAAAAGCTATCTCAGGATGTTCAGGAGCTTATTGACTGGAACCTTATTGAGGCTCAGGCGAGGGTGTATTTCCGTACAATTGAGGATATCAATAAAAATGGTGCTTTTGATAAGAATGATAAAGTGCACTATTATTTCGTGAACTTAAATTCTCCTGACCTGGAAGTGGTTAGTTACGAACCGGTAAACTAATTAACATTACTTAGATGCTGGATTATAGATAGTAGACGAAAGACAGTCGACAGTCTATTTATAAAACAAGGATCCCGATATAATAGCTATATCGGGATTCTTGTTTGTAGTATTTCACACATGTCACTACACAAAAATATCGCTTTCCAAGTCCGATTTTTCTATTTCAAAATCGAAGCCCAATTGCTGCATAAGCTGTATTACCAGGTTCTTGTACCAATTCTCTGATTTTGGGTGAATGTAGATCTTATCAATAAGTTTGTGGATGTCAACATTGGTCTTTAGTCCTTCGTTAATATTGAGGTTATGTTCAGAAAGGTCGGATATTATCCTCACTTCAAGCTCATACTGAAAACTCTTTCTTTTAAAGAGGAAAGGGAAGAACTTATTATCCAATGGAACATATTCCTTTTTATAATCGATATACTTTACTGCGCCGATATGCTGGTCATAACGATTTTCAGGCCCCAGTGCCTCTTTCATCCTTCCGATTGTAGATTGTATAGCCAGCCCCTCGTTATTCTTTGTAAAGATCTGCCACATGGCAAACGACTCGTATTCGTTAATGTGCCAGCTGCTTATAACAACGTTTTTACGATGGTGCTTATGGTGGTCGAGGAATTCAGGGTTGTTTGCCGATAATTTCTTTAACTCCTCGTAAGTAGGTTCGCTGAATGTCCCTTCGTACTGATCTTCAAATTTGTCCGACCTTGACATAAACAATTGCCTGCACAGCAGCATATCCAGAAATTTGGAAAGATCCATATATTTCCAGACGACGGTGTCGTTAGGTAGCTGGTTTATCTGTTTATCAGGAACGTACATTGTTTATGAGTTTAGGTAAATATCTCTAAGTTGTGCAAAGTGTTCTATCTTAAAATCTGCGGCAGAGGCATCCTGCATATCATTCTTATCATACAGCACCGTTGGTATGCCGAGTGCCTTTGCAGCAGCAATTTCGGATTCAGGATCATCGCCTACTACAAGCACTTCATCCGGCTGGTAGTTGTAGCGTTTCAGTATATCGGCAAAAACGTCTTTTTTTGTAGTCTCCACAGGGTTCACCACATGTATTTCTTTAAAGTCATAGCTGATGCCTAATTGCCTGATCTTGCTGAGCTGCATGGTTTTGAAACCGGTAGTAACCAGGAAGCGTTCTCCCGGAATATTTTTAATTTCAGGATAGTCTTCAAATGTATTCATTTCATCCTTATAATCTATAGTTTCCTGAATATCGATCCCCTTTTGGGTAAGTTCATCACTAAAATTATGGCGTTGCGCTACAATGCGGAAAGGCGTTCGCATGATGGCATATTTAATAGCATCCATGCTATCGTTATGCTGACCGCTTTCGGCAATTGCATCAAACAAAGATCCGAACAGTTTCTCTCCAATAGAGCTAACGGGGAATATAGTATTATCAAGGTCGTAAATAATGGCTTTCTTAGGCATGTATCGGGTGTAGAATTAAAAGCTTAAAGTTACGGCATAAAAAAATAGCTGCAAAAAATGCAGCTATCCTTAACCAAATATTATTATTTCGACTTCCCCTCCAAAGGAGGGAAAGTTGAATATGTCTATTCAAACGACTGCATAGTAACCAGCTTTTTGTAGGTACCGTCGCGGGATATAAGTTCGCTGTGAGTACCCTGCTCTACAATACGCCCTTTTTGCATAACTACTATAAGGTCTGCTTTCTGAATGGTAGAAAGCCTGTGTGCAATAACAACCGATGTCCTGTTTTGCATCATGTTCTCTAACGCCTGCTGTACCAGTTTTTCGCTTTCGGTGTCAAGGGCAGAGGTTGCCTCGTCAAGAATCATTATCGGAGGGTTTTTAAGCACGGCACGGGCGATGCTAAGGCGTTGTTTCTGTCCGCCAGAAAGTTTGTTACCGCTATCGCCAATGTTGGTATCTATACCATTAGGAAGTCCTTCTACAAACTCATAAGCATTAGCAATTTTAAGTGCAGCGATGATTTCTGCATCGGTAGCGTCCTGTTTGCCAAGCGATATATTGTTGCGAACAGTATCGTTAAATAATATACTGTCCTGTGTTACAAGGCCCATCATGCCTCTTAGGGAATCCAGTTTATAATCGCGGATGTCAGTGCCATCCACTTTAATTGCGCCTTCCTGTACATCGTAAAAGCGTGTTAGCAGGTTAGCAATAGTACTCTTGCCACTTCCTGATTGTCCTACAAGGGCAACAGTCTGACCTTTCGGTACGGTAAGAGAGAAGTTTTTAAGAACATCTTCCTGATCGTAACGGAAGTTTATGTTCTCAATAGAAATATGGCTATCAAACGTGTTTTTATCTGTAGCCTTAGGGCTATCTGTAATAGGGTTGTGCTGCTCCAGGATATCCATAAGCCTGTCTGCTGCCGCATTTCCTTTCTTGATATCATATGATGCCTTAGAGATAGCTTTAGCAGGAGTAAGAATATTGTAAGCAAGACCCATATACCCGATAAATGCAGCGCCTTTAAGAGTGCCTTCAACAAGCACCATGTGGCCACCATACCATAACAGTATTGCGATAACAAGGATACCCATAAATTCACTTAATGGAGAAGCCAGGTTCTGACGGTTAAGTATTTTGTTGGACAATGTATAGTGTCTTTCGGTAGAGCCACGGAATTTTGATGAAAAGTAACCTTCGGCAGTAAAGCTTTTAATCACTTTAAGTCCACCAAGGGTTTCTTCTATTATAGATAGAAATGTTCCCTGCTCTAATTGTGCGCGTCCTGATTTCTTCTTTAATGATTTACCGATTTTAGAAATGATAAACCCTGAAACCGGAATGAATATAAACACAAAAATGGTAAGCTTGACATTGATCTTCAGCATCAGGAAAATGGAGAAAACAATAGTAAGTGGTTCTTTAACGATAAGTTCAAGAATTGATAAATAAGAAGATTGTACCTCATTTACGTCTGATGACATTCTGGCAATAACGTCTCCTTTACGTTTTTCCGAATAGAAAGATAAAGGCAACTCGATCACTTTTTTGTACATGGCATCACGAAGATCCCTAAGTACACCGTTGCGTAAAAATGTAGCAAAAAATAATGCTACATAGTTACACAGGTTTTTTATAAGGAAAATGGAGATGATAACTACCACCATTGCTCCTAATGTATATTCTACGCCTTTGTTTGCGGTAGTTGTGGTTACATAGTAGTTTAGATATTCTTCGAGATAGCTCTGAATATGTTCGTACCCCTTGTACACCGGCTCAACCGTTACTTTTTCAGTGTCACCAAAAATGACAGAGATCATTGGTATTAGCGCTATGAATGAAAGCGTGCTGAAAAAAGCATATAATACATTGAAAAATATATTTAAGAACGCATACTTTTTGTACGGCAGCGCATAGCGCATTATTTTTTTAAAGTTACTCATTAAATAAGGTTCATCTCTTCGATGATGTTTTTAATCTTATCGTCCAGAGACGCTTCAACGGCTTTAAAGTTCTTAACGTCGTCAAGCGTATCGTTTACGCTAAAGTAGAATTTAATTTTAGGTTCTGTGCCACTAGGGCGGGCACATATTTTAGTACCGTCTTCAAGGTAATAGATCAATACATCAGATTTTGGAAGCTTCAGTTCTTCTGTTTCATCTGTAAACAGGTTACGTGCTATAGATGCATTATAATCTTCAACCATAATTACGCGCTGCCCGTTAATTTCTTTAAGCGGATTGTCGCGAAGGTCTAGCATCATCTGTTTTATCTCGGCAGCGCCATCAATACCTTTTTTGGTTATTGATATAAGGTATTCTTTGTAGAAACCGTACTGCTCGTATAATTTAAGCAATTCCTGGTATAATGAACTTGCATTTGCTTTTGCCTGTGCTGCAATTTCGCAAAGTAACAGGGTAGAAGTAACAGCATCTTTATCGCGTACTTCGTCGCCTACCATATAACCAAAACTTTCCTCGCCACCGCCGATAAACGTCTGTTCCGGGAAGTCAACAATCATTTTGGCGATCCATTTAAAGCCGGTTAATCCTACTTTAAAGTCAACGTTATAAGCAGAAGCCAGTTCCATAAGCATTGGGGTAGAAACTATCGTAGAAGCAACAAACTCATTGCCTTTAAGAAGTCCTTTCTTTTTCCATTGCTCTAAAAGGAAATGTGTCATAAGCACCATTGTCTGGTTGCCGTTAAGCAGCGTCATAATACCATTTCCATTACGTACAGCTACACCAAGGCGGTCACTGTCGGGGTCGGTACCCACAACAATATCGGCATTGATCTCATCCGCTAAGGCAATAGCCATAGAAAGTGCCTCAGGCTCTTCCGGGTTTGGCGATTTCACTGTAGGGAAGTCACCATCTGGTTTTGCCTGGTCTGCAACAATATGTACGTTGTTATATCCTGCATTTTCAAGCAGGTCGGGGATAAGTGTAACCGATGTACCGTGCAGGGGAGTAAACACAACTTTAAGTTCGTCTTTTGCTTCCTGCGGGGTGTTGAATGTTGCTGCCTGTAAAGACGTTTGTATAAACGCTTTATCAATAGCATCGTCAATATATTCAATAAGGCCTTCATTGGCCTCAAATTTAATCTGGTCGTAGTTTAGGGCTTCAATTACGTCAATAAGTTCACCGTCCTGCGGTGGAACCAACTGACCGCCATCCTGCCAGTATACTTTATATCCGTTATATTCGGGCGGGTTATGCGATGCTGTAAGAACAATACCTGCATGGCAGTTAAGTTTTCTTACTGCGAAAGAAAGCTCAGGGGTAGGGCGCAGGTCAGAGAAAAGGAAAACTTTAATTCCGTTTGCCGAAAATACATCTGCAACCACTTTTGCAAGCGTGTCGCTATTGTGGCGGCAATCATAGGCAATAGCTACCTTAAGCTCTTCGCCGGGGAATGATGTTTTAAGGTAATCAGAAAGGCCCTGAGTGGCTTTTCCAAGGGTGTATCTGTTAATTCTGTTAGTCCCCGGACCCATAATGCCACGCATACCACCCGTACCAAACTCAAGATTTTTATAAAAACATTCTTCAAGTTCTTTAGGCGAAGAAGTCATCATATTTTTAATTGCGGTGTGTGTATCAGCATCAAAAACAGGCGTTAACCAAATATTTACTTTATCAAGTATAGATTTTTCAATTTCCATTTTAAGTTTAAATTTTAGAGGATTGATTTTGATTCAAGTTACAAAATACAACTTATAAAATTTCGCTAATTTTATAGCGCTCCTCGTTATTTTTTGTGCGAAGGATTATCTCGCCAAGAAATCCTGCCAAAAACAGCTGCGTACCAATAATCATAGTGGTAAGCGCAATGTAAAACCACGGGTTATCGGTAATAAGTATGGTGCTTTGGTGCTGTGCCAGTCTGTATAGTTTTACAGCACCTATATATATAGATGCACCAAAACCTATAAAGAACATAAGGGCACCCAATGCGCCAAAAAGGTGCATAGGCCTTTTGCCGAAACGCGACAGAAACCAAATGGTTATAAGGTCAAGGAAACCGTTTACAAAGCGCTCCATACCAAATTTGGTAGAACCGTACTTACGTGCCTGGTGTATCACGACTTTTTCGCCAATTTTAGCAAAGCCCGAGTTTTTAGCAAGAACAGGGATATAACGGTGCATTTCGCCCGATACTTCTATGTTCTTAACTACTACATTCTTGTAGGCTTTGAGGCCGCAGTTAAAATCGTTAAGCTTTACGCCCGATGTTTTTCTGGCAGCCCAGTTAAACAGTTTCGACGGAAGGTTTTTTGCCACGACAGAATCGTAACGTTTTTTCTTCCAGCCCGAAACAAGGTCGTAGTTTTCGCCGGTAATCATGGCATACAGACCCGGAATTTCATCGGGGCTGTCCTGAAGGTCGGCATCCATAGTAATGATAACATCGCCCTGAGCTTTTGCAAAACCGGCGTGTAATGCCTGCGATTTACCGTAGTTTCTCTGGAAACGAATACCTTTAATATTGGGGTTTTGTGCAGCAAGCTGCTCAATGGTGTTCCATGAATTGTCGGTACTTCCGTCATCAATAAAGATAACTTCATAGCTGAAATTGTTTTCGGCCATGACCTTTACGATCCACTGGTGTAATTCTTTTAATGATTCCTCCTCGTTTAGAAGGGGTATTACTATAGATATATTCATTTATTAAAATGCTCCCGGATTTTCTTTTTTAACGATGGCTCCAACAATTAGCGATATAACAAGTCCTACAAGAGCATATATTACGGCTGTAGCAGGTATTGCAACATAAGGTTCCATGAACCATTCAATTCCTTTCATAGTCGCTTTTAAAACTTCTGCAGTCATGCCAGGTGATTTTGCATATGCTATACGGCTCTGTTCTAGGATATCTGCTTTAGATTCGGGTATTATTATATAGAATAATGCATTAAATATGGCAAATGTAAGCCCTGCTATAACATTTACAGCTACACCGGTTTTTACTGACTGGCTAAACGTTATGTATCCACCATTAATTTTTTTGTAGTTATTGCAAGCAAGCAATATAAATAAGAACGGAAGTAAAAGCAGATTAAATAAGTTGGTAAGCACTCCGACCATCTTATTGTCCTGTGCATTTAATTCAAGAGCATAAGCTACGACAAATTCAAGAATCATTATTATTCCAAAAGCGATGCCGTAAGGTAACGTCACCTTACTCATTGAAGGTTTATTTATGATAGTATTGTCTTCCATTTTGTTTAATTTTTTGATCGGTTTGATTTTAATTGACAAATATACTAATTCCACTACAATGAGTATACAAAAATGTATTTGTGTTACAGTGAAAAAAAAGTAAGTTAGATATTTGATATTAAAAAAATAAATGTAATTTTGCAAACTCAAATAAAAAGTTTAAAAACAAAAAGCTGTATATCATTTACACCTTTCGTAATGAAAGCTTCAAAGTGAGGTATAGCCAAAACAATAAAAATTTATCAAGATGAAAAAAGGTATTCACCCGGAAAATTACAGATTAGTTGCATTTAAAGACATGTCTAACGACGAAGTTTTTATCACTAAATCTACTGCTGACACAAAAGAAACAATCACTCACGAAGGTGTTGAATACCCTGTAGTGAAAATGGAGATCTCTAGAACTTCTCACCCTTTTTACACTGGTAAATCTAAACTTATCGATACAGCAGGACGTATCGACAAGTTCAAAACTAAATATGCTAAATTTAGCAAACCAGAGACTACAACTGAAGAGTAGTTTATTCTCTACATTATATACAAGAGCCTTCCCGAAACGGAAGGCTTTTTTTATCGTTGTTTTTTGCCACTAACTACACGAATTTCGCAAATCAGCTGATCAAAAATTAAAACACTAAGTTATTATCACATTTATTAATTCGGGTAATTGTGTAATTCGTTGCAAAACCTAGCGAAATACATTTTGAAACTTTGTAACTTTGAGTCTTTATAACTTACAAACTATAAAATGAACTACATTCTTTTTGACGGGACAGTGCGCAACGCCCTGCTTCCTTTTACTTACACAAGGCCGGTTGCCGATATTCGTGTCGGAATCTTAACCATTCGTGAAAAATGGGAAAAATACCTTGGCTATACTACCACTACTTTAACAGAGGAATACCTTATGGAGAAATTCCCTATGGTAGAGATGGAAGAGAATGTAATGATAAATGCTTCTTTTCTTCCTAATGAGGTGCTTGCCGAGATGGTTATGGCACTGGAAGAAAACCAGGCTATTTTTCAGGGTGATGATGTTATTGCTTTCTACAGCCATGAAAACCAGGAAGAAGTAGATTTTGATACATATGATATTATAGATTATACTGAAGAATGCCTGAGAATAGAAAATCCGTGGGATATTTTCCAGAAGAATGATGCGGCAATCCGTGAAGATTTTGAATTACTTACTGAAGGACGCACATCGCAGCCGATACCATCGAGCGTAAATGTTATATCGGCCGAAAATATATTTATTGAAGAAGGTGCCAAACTTGAGTTTGTTACCCTTAACGCTTCAACAGGGCCTATATACATTGGTAAGGACTCCGAGATAATGGAGAACTCTGTTATTCGTGGGCCATTTGCTTTATGCGAAGGGGGGCAGGTTAAACTGGCAACCAAAGTATACGGTGCTACAACCGTTGGGCCTCACAGCAGGATAGGCGGAGAAGTCAGTAACTCGGTACTTTTTGGTTATTCTAACAAAGGGCATGACGGATTTTTAGGGAACTCGGTTCTTGGCGAATGGTGTAACCTTGGTGCAGATACTAATAACTCTAATCTTAAGAACAACTACGAAGAGGTTAAGCTTTGGAGCTACGAAAAAGAAGGTTTCGTGAAAACCGGACTTCAGTTTTGCGGACTTATGATGGGCGACCACAGTAAATCGGGTATTAACACTATGTTTAATACGGGAACAGTAGTAGGGGTAAGTGCTAATATATTTGGTAGTGGCTTTCCGCGTAATTTTGTGCCTAGTTTTTCATGGGGTGGGGCTTCCGGCTTTACAACCTATGTAACCAAAAAAGCTTTTGAAACCGCTAAGATTGTTATGTCGCGCAGAAATGTTGAGTTTACCGAAGAGGATGCTGCTATCATGGAGTATATTTTCGAAGACAGCAAAAAATGGAGGAAAGACGATTAATATAATATTGTAGCAATTTCAGGAATTGGCGAAGCGTAATAAACAACCGAAATACACAATAGGAAGCCTGCTATTTTTGCTGGCTTTCGTGTTTTATATAGCCTGTAATCCCGACAAAAAGGATGGGCAAAAAGAAAATCGGGATACTGAATCGGAGCAGTCTGGGCCTTATGCTGTTAGCGATACCCTTGTTGAATTTACAGGCAAAGTTACCGGAATTAAGGATGGCGATACTTTTGAAGTACTGCGTGATGGGAAACCCGAAAAGATACGATTGGTAGATATAGATTCGCCTGAAAGTGCACAGCCTTTTGGAAAGGCGGCTAAAAAATATGCATCAGATCTTTGCTTTGGCAAAACAGTACGCGTATTGCCTAAAAAAAGGAGGGATAGGTACGGCCGAATACTGGGAACTATTTTTGTAGACGATACTATAGATGTTAATGCTCAAATGATTGCCGGCGGCTATGCTTGGCGTTACAAATATTCTAAAAAGAAAGCTTACGGCGCTTTTGAGAGTCAGGCGCGTGAACAGCGTGTCGGGCTTTGGGCAGACGATAACCCTATAGACCCTTGGCAATGGCGGAAAGACAAGAAATTGAAAAATAAGCGTAAACCTGAATTTCAGCAATAAAAAAAGAGGCACCAAAGGGTGCCTCTTTTTTTACATATCGGATTTGCTTAATTGTCTATTCTGACAAATCCTCCGTTAAGGTCGAAAACCAGGTCAATTCCGTTCGATAATTCTACATCATAACCATAGCTCTCAATTTCGATAGTGTTTACAGTTGTACCGGCATAATTTGCTGTTACATAATTTGTAATAGGCACAGGTAGTATTGCAGTTGGTATTGCCTGATTATTACCATCTATATCAGTCCAGTTACCGTTAACGTCAAAATCGATCTCAAAGCCATTAGAAAGATGTACATCATAAATAGAACCATCGTCATCGGGTCTTGATTCTTTTTCAATACGGGTATACGTTACATCAGGAAAGTGTGTTGCGATAAAATCCCTTGCTGCCTGGGGAAGCTGTGCCGATTCAATTATTGTATCGTTAGTTTTATCGTTGTCGTCGTCACTGCATGATAGTGCAGTAAAGCTTAGTACGGCTGTAAAAGCCAATGCAATTACTCTTTTCATAGTCAGTTATTTTATGTTAGTCGTCAATTCTTAAAAACTTACCTGCGTTATCAAACTTCAGCTCAAGATCGTTTAGAAACTCTACTTTATAACCTGATTTTTCTTTTTCGAATTTCTCTACTTCCAGTCCTTTATAATTGGCAGCTATGTAGGTTGCGATAGGTTTAGGAAGTATGCTTGTTGGAATTGCTTTTTTGTTGCCATCGGCTTCGTCAAGGTTTCCTTTACCGTCAAATTCAATTTCTGTTCCGCCGGTAAGCATTACTTTGTAATCAGTACTAATGTAGCCTTTGTCTTCTATGATATAAGATGCAGCCTGATTAGGGAAGTGTTTTGCAAGAAACGTTTGTGCGTTTGCAGGAAGTTCTTTTAGTGTAATGTTCTTTTTTTGTGCAGATACCGTAAGGCTAAACAATAGGGTAAAAGCAAGTGCCGATAATAGGTTTAATTTCGTTTTCATGATAGGTATATTTAAATTTCTTATACAAACTTATACCCTGAATCTGGAAACAATTGGGAAAAACAGAAACTTTTCTATCTTTTTTCAGGGAATGTTATAGTAAAGGTATGTAATCCGTTAAAGCTGTAAGCAGCTGTAATCTTGTAGTTTGCAATGATGGAATTTACAATGGATAATCCAAGGCCTGTAGATTGCTCGTTGTTGGTGTCCCTGTAAAAGCGATTAAAAATAGCATTGGCGTTAAGCGGTTTGCTGTTGCCGGAGTTGCTTATAGTAATAGTATTTTCTGTAATTATAAAGTTTACCATGCCGCCGGTATGGTTGTGTACAATAGCGTTTTTAAGCAGGTTGCTAACCAATGTAAGTGCCAGCCCTTTGTTCATGCTAAAACTTAGCTGCGCCTGGAAATCTATATTAAGGGTAATGTTTTTGTATTCCGCAAGATCCTGGTAATCTTCAGTTAGCTGAGTGATGAGCTCGTTAAAGTTCACGATTTCTTCATCGGCATATTGCCTGTTCTCAATTTTAGAAAGCATTAGCAGCGATTTGTTTAATCGTACCAACCGGTTTAACGTATCGCTTATTTTACCGATTTCCATCATCTGGTCTTCGGGCAGGTTATTGTTGTCTGCAAAAAGTTCAAGTTTATTAAGGCTTATTGCGAGAGGAGTTTGTAACTCATGCGATGCATTTTCTATAAAGTGCTTCTGGCTGGCGTAAATCTCTTCGTTACGCTTTAAGAGGTCTTCCAGTTCCAGTCCTAATGTTTTAAATTCTGTAATTGGCGACTGTGGTGCTGTAAAGGTATTTCCTGTGCCTAATCTAAAGTTTTTAAGTCCGTAAAGCATTTCGTAGAATGACTTCCATGCTTTACGCAGAATAACCTGGTTGATTAATGCGATACTGATTACAAGCATTATATATAAGGCAACTAGCGCGGTAAGCAGGTCTTCCATCAGTTCGTCTTCCTCTACCATAGAAGCACGGATAGTAAGCTTATACGGATTGCCTTTTGAGTCGTTAAAAACGGTTTCTAAAAGGCGTACAGGCTCGTTATCATCATCATATTCCATGAATTCAAACGTGCTGATAAACTTATCCGAAAAGTCATATAACTTACCTTTAGGGAGCGGAGTTATCTTAAACTGGTTGATACCAAATTCGCGTGTTTCCAAAACCTTTTCATTAGCATACGATTCACGGATAATAAGAATTTTAGAATTCTTAAGTCCGTCGTCTATGTTGTCGTATACTTCATCGAGGATGACGGCATAAAAAAGCGCAGCCCACACGGCTATAACACCCAGAAGGGCAATAATTAAATAGCGTAGTGTGTAGTTGCGAAGTTTCATTAGCTCATTTTATAGCCCATGCCGTACACAGCCTGTATATCGGCTTCGGCATTGGCGTCTTTTAATTTTTTGCGGAGGTTTTTTATCTGCGAATATACAAAGTCCAGGTTATCTGCCTGATCCATGTAGTCGCCCCAAACTGATTCTGCCAATGCGGTTTTATTTATCAGCCGGTTAGGATTGATAATAAAATAGTAAAGCAGGTCGAATTCCTTGCGGTTAAGCACAAGAGGAGTGCCATCTACTAAAACGGTTCTTTCTTCGGGCGATAATTTGAGGTTGTTCCATGTAATGGCAGTATCGCCATCATGGCTTTTTCTGCGTATGGCAGATTTTATTCGTGCGTGCAGTTCGGCGAGGTGAAAAGGTTTGGCAAGGTAATCATCGGCGCCGAGATCCAGCCCGGCTACTTTATCATCTACGGCATCTTTGGCAGAAATAATAATAACGGCCTCTTTCTTTCGGAGCTTTTTAAGTTCACTAACAAGGTCGAGCCCACTGCCATGCGGAAGCATTATATCAATAAGCACGCAGTCGTAATCGTACGAGCCAATTTTATCAAGCCCCGATATAAAATCGTGAGCAGTTTCTACAATGTATTTTTCTTTTTCCAGCGATTCGCGAATTACCTCTCTAAGTCCCTGTTCGTCTTCAATTATTAGAATTTTCATACTGCAATACATTGCTTTGTATACCAAATATACAGATTATGGCTGCAAGGTATTGTTCAATTCTGGAAAGATTTGGGAAAAAGATCTAGTTATTGGCTATAAATTTGCCACTGCTGTCAAATTTAAGGGCTTTGCCATTGCTAAGCGCAAGCTTGCATTCCGAGTCGCACATTTCTACCCTTGTGATACTATCGTTGGCGTAATTTTCTTTCATGTATTCAACAATAGTCTTGTCCAGAAATTTATAAGGAATTGGTTTTCCTTTGCCATCTACTACTGTAAGGCTGCCGTTATCTGCAAATTTTATCTCTGTTTTATCGTTAAGCGTAATATTATATATCGTTGCTTCTTCGGTATCCTGCTTTACAGCGTGGTGAAACGGACTCCTGAATTTAGAAAGCAATGATCGTGCTCCCGATGGTATCTCCGACCTGTATACGGTTTCCTGTGCCTGTAACGATAATGATGCGATAAATAATCCGGCAGTTAAAAGTAGTAGTTTCATATTTCAGTAATTTTGATTTCTAAGGTAGCTAAAATATCTGCCGATATATTGGTTTTGTGATTTTTTAATTGAGGTTTAACATTAATAAAATAAATTTTGTAAATAATGTAGTAAATGTATGTAAGAATCATATTGAGTAATAGTGTTCAAATTTAATTATTGGTTATAGGATTTCCAGTAGAGACGTTGCACTGCAACGTCTTAGGTGATAATATGGCAGCTGTTATGATAATATGGTAGCGGTTATAAGACGTTGCAGTACAACGTCTCAGGTGATAATATTGCAGCCGTTATCAGTTTTGTGCAACTACGATTTGATAATAATATGGCAACACTATATTAGATATTGCAGTGCAACGTCTTAGATGATATGGCATCCATTATTAGTGTTGTACAACGACGATTTGATAATAATATGGCAACAGTATATTAGATATTTCAATGCAACGTCTTAGATGATATTGCAGCCGTTACTAGTTTTGTGCAACTACGATTTGATAATATGGCAACAGTATATTAGATATTGCAATGCAACGTCTTAGATGATATTGCATCCATTATTAGTGTAGTACAACGATGATTTGATAATAATATGGTAGCGGTTAATAGACGTTTCAGTGCAACGTCTCTACAGGCAGAATTAATAAAATTTGTCGTTGATCCAGTTTTTTGGATATCCATTGCCTCAGGATTTCTTTACTCTCTTTAACACAAGCAGGTTTAAAGGATTAATTCCTAACCCCGAAACATTACTGCGTGTAAAACGTGATGCCTTATCATAGAACAGCGGTATAACCGGGGCTTCGTCTATCATAAGTGCATCCATTTGTTTGTAAAGCTCATGGCGTTTTTTGTCGTCTGTTTCCAGGAAAGCCGCTTCGTATAATTTGTCGAACTTTTCGTTTTTAAAGTGCGTATAGTTAGGACCACCGGGAGAAAAGTTCTTGCTGTAAAAAAGTGACAGGTAGTTTTCTGCATCCGGGTAATCGGCAATCCAGCTGGCTTTAAAGAAAGATACTTTCCCGGTAGAAATAGATTGCGTTAGAGTAGAAGGTGGGTTAACATCAACCTGAACATCCAAACCTATTTTTTGCCATTCACGTTGCAGGTATTCGGCAATATCAAGGTACGACGCACTTGTGCTCATTTGTATTTTTGGCTTGCTGTCGCCTGTTTGTTTTTTATAATCGGCCACCAGGCTACGTGCTTTTTCAATGTCAAAAGTATAGCCTTTGGCACCAAAACCGCCCAGTCCGTTAGGTATCATACCACTTGTGGCTGCTGTACCCATACCATTACGAAGGAAGAGTATCATCTTAGAACGGTCAAAACCATAATTCAAGGCCTGTCTTATGCGTTTGTCTTTTACTGCTTTATCTGCACCGTCAAGCCTAAATCCCATGTATTCGGTATTTAGGTAAGGGCCTGTGATCATTTTTACGTCTTTGCTGTATTTAGGCTGTAAATCGCCTTTTGGCGTAAGTATCTCGTCTTTATAGGATGGGTCAAGTCCCGATACAAAATCAAGCTTGCCTTGTACGAACTGAAGGAAACCACTTTGCTTATCAGGAAGGAAGGTAACGGCAACCGATTCTAAATACGGAAGCTGCACACCCTTTTCATCCTTTTCAAAATACAGAGGGTTTTTACGAAGAACCAATTTGATATTCTCCTCCCATATTTTAAACTGAAACGGCCCGGTCCCTATAGGGTTCGACCTGAAATCCTGATTCTTGTCCTCAAAAGCTTCACGCGGTACTACAGAAGCATATTTCATAGTAAGCAACCCTAAGAAAGCAGGAAATGTTTTGGTGAGTTTTATCTCGAAAACCGAATCGTTTACTGCTTTAAAGGTGTCAACATTTTGTAGTATCCATCCGCCGGGAGCAGCAATGTTTTCATCACGAAGGCGGTTAAGGCTATAGGTAAAGTCGGCAGCAGTAACAGTACGGGTGCTATCTTTACCAAAGACAATGTTTTTATGAAAGTACACATCATTACGAAGTGTAAATGTATAGGTCTTTCCATCGGGGGATATTTCCCATTTTTTGGCAATATCCGGTTTTATAGTCAGGCTGTCGTCGAGTTGTACAAGTCCGTTAAACAGCTGGTTGCACACCCATATGGAAGGACGGATCTTAGCAAAAGCAGGATCCAGTGAGTTAACAGCCGCATTTTCGTTATAACGAAAAACCAGATTGTCGTGGTTTATAGTTTCTTTGTTTCCGCAGGAAAGAACTAAAAAAAGGGAGATTATATATAGGCTGTAATATAACGTGTGCTTCAAAGCTATTTCGTTTTTTTGGTTGGGTTTTGATACGTGTTGAAAACATTTTCAATTATAATTTCATCTTCATTAAGCCTGAAAATTACAACATACGGAAACCGTTTAATTTTTGCCTGCCTGTATGTTTTGTATATAAGCTTGTAAATTTCGGGATATGTATCTATTGAAACTATACATTCTTCTAACGAAGAAAGAAAATAGTCGCCAAGATCTTTCTGGGCAGATTCATAATATTCAAAGGCGGTTAAAATGCTTTTGTGCGATCTTGAAATGTAAATAAGCTTATGCTTTTTTCTCATTAATGAGTTTCTTTAATTGCGCACTGCTATTTTTTATCTCTTCCCATGAATAGGCACGTTCTTCTCCTGATATATATTTTTCTGTTCCTTCTTCAAGAATTAATTTCTGTTCATCAGATAAGCTAAAACCATAATTATCCTCCTCAATCATAATTTGTTTGATCTTTTGGATCATAGCAGGATCTTCTAATTGGGTTATCCACTCAATCAGGTCTAGTTTATCTTTTTGCAGTTGAACAGATTGCATAACGTTTGCCTTTGTATTGATTTACAAATATAATCAATTGCTTATTTTATTTACTGGTAAATTGTATGTAAATTTGCAGGCTTATTTGGAAGCTTCTACTAGCTTATGATTATGGAAAACAGGAAAAAAGTCGCTTTTTATACGTTAGGATGCAAACTGAACTTTTCAGAGACATCTACTATCGCCCGCAGTTTTCAGGATGACGGTTTTGACCGTGTTGATTTTGAAGACGAAGCAGCGGATATTTATGTAATAAACACCTGCTCGGTTACAGAAAACGCCGATAAGCAGTTTAAGCAGATTGTAAAAAAAGCACTTAAAAAGAACGATAAAGCATTTGTTGCCGCTGTTGGCTGTTATGCCCAGCTTAAGCCCGAAGAGCTTGCGGCTGTAGATGGCGTAGACCTTGTACTTGGCGCTACAGAGAAATTTAAGATTACCGACTATATAAACGACCTTTCTAAAAACGATATGGGCGAGGTGCATTCCTGCGAAATATCGGAAGCCGATTTTTATGTTGGCAGTTATTCTATAGGCGACCGTACACGTGCTTTCCTCAAAGTGCAGGATGGCTGCGATTATAAATGTACCTATTGTACTATTCCACTGGCACGTGGTATTTCACGTAGCGATACGCTGGAAAATGTGCTTAAAAATGCTAAAGAGATCTCTCAGCAAAATATAAAAGAAATTGTACTTACCGGTGTAAATATTGGTGATTATGGTAAAGGCGAGTTTGGTAACAAGAAACATGAGCATACTTTTTACGAGCTTGTTCAGGAGCTTGATAAAATAGAAGGAATAGAACGTTTGCGTATTTCGTCTATTGAGCCAAACCTTCTTAAAAATGAAACGATACAATTTGTATCGCAAAGCCGCACATTTGTGCCGCACTTTCATATTCCGTTGCAATCGGGTAGTAACGATATACTTAAACTTATGCGCCGCCGTTACCTGCGTGAAATATATACCGAGCGCGTTAACAAGATACACGAGGTTATGCCGCATGCCTGTATTGGGGTAGATGTTATTGTTGGTTTCCCCGGTGAGACGGATGAACATTTCCTTGAGACGTATAATTTTCTTAATGAAATGGAAATCTCTTACTTGCACGTATTTACGTATTCTGAAAGGGATAATACGCCTGCGGCTTCTATGCCAGGTGAGGTTCCTGCTAATGTTCGTGCTAAACGCAGCAAGATGCTAAGAGGGCTATCGGTTAAAAAGCGTCGTGCTTTCTATGAGAGCCAGCTCGGTACTACCCGTACCGTTTTATTTGAAAGTGAAAACAAAGAAGGTTATATTCACGGATTTACAGAGAATTACGTAAAAGTAAAAACGCCCTGGAATCCGGAACTGGTAAACACGCTTCACGAAATAAAGCTTACCACTATTGACGAAGATGGTATGGTACGAATGGAGTTTGTAAACCCGCAGGAAGAAGCTATTACTACAAGTGTCTTTAAAGATATTTCAGCATAAAAAAACACCGCTAATCAGCGGTGTTTTTGTTTATTTAAAACATGTTGGTTTACTGAACCATTAGCTTTTTGCTAATAACTTTTCCACTCTGTGTTGTTATATTTAGAATATACACACCCGACGGAAGTGAGCTAATATTAAGAGGATAATTACCATCATTAACAGGTACGTTTACATTTAGCACTGTTTTACCGTCAATTCCTATAACAGTGACAGATTGTAGCGTAGTGTTTTCCATAGTGATATTTACCAGTTCTTTAGCTGGGTTTGGATATACCTGAAGGCTTGCTTCGTCATCCTCATCAACAATTAAACTGAATTTACCCGGAGCGTTAATTTTTGGACCTGTTGACGATTTCGGCGCAAATGAATTACAAGCCTCAATCTCAGCTACAAATACACTGCCAGTTTTAATTTCCGTATTTGGTTGTAGTAGAATAAATTCTCCAGCTTTAAAATTAATGTTTTGTCCTGCCGAAGTCTGATAGTTATTGTTTGCAGTAATACTAACCAGATACTTATAAGTGAACGAAGTATTTGATTCGGGAGTACTCAGGGTTATATTGTTAGGGCAGTCTGGCTTTGGTAAAGCTGTTATCGTTTGTGGTAAGCCTAACTGACCCAAGCCCGCACTAAGTGTAAGATAATTTAAATTTATTGCACTGTTTGCATAGCTATCAATATTCGTTATACGTGATATAAATGCGGATCCATCATTTAGTGAATTGAAGTTACCATGAGGTACAAAAATTTCATTGAACTTTGTTCGCTGTAATGTACCCCATCTTAGATTTTGATTCACAATCCTTACCTGCAAATTTACAAGGTCAAATACATAAAGTGTACCAAACGGGCTGTTCGCATACGCTACATTGCTATTGCCGGAAAACTCCGACGTATATATAAGAGCGTTATCAACAGCAAATTCGTAAGAAGTATTTACCTGTCCTGTAGCATTATTAAAATTGTAGATTCTAAATCTTCTTGGAGTACCAATTTTAGAGATAGCTACTCTTGAATTATCAGGGGATACACGTATATGAGATGTTCCATCAATTGGAGCTGCCTGCAAGGTCATTGCGCTTGTAACCGGAGTATTTGAAAATCCAGCTGCGGTAACGGGATAACTATAAAGCGTATTGCCTATAGGGAATAGCACCCAGTACCCATTCTGATTGCTGTTAACCGCAGATGTGATGCCTTCAGAGGTGTTGTCAAACGTATTACCATTTTCATCCAGTAATGGTATATTTTTCTGGTTTGGCAATACATCTCCGAAACCTCCATTTAATGTTAAGTCGACAACTGAGTATGAAAGTACTCCGGGTGAAATTTCGTCGGAAGCAGGAAGTGTGAATACGTAATACAGGTTAGAATTGGCAGGGTGAGGCACTATCAAAGCAGATTGTGTTGTAGAATAATCTCCTGTAAGATCACCGGTGTTGGGCATCGGTAAATGATTGGCTCCCCATATTGTCATACCATCAGTATAAAACAGTAACTGTCCATTTGAATCGCTTACAGAAGCTACCCCTTCAAATTGAGTCATTTGGCTGTTGGTTAGGCTTGTGGGAGGATTAGTTGCAAAATTTAATGCAGCGTTATCGCCAAAATACCAATTGTTATTTTCTCCCTGTGCGAAGCCACCCGCGCTAACAAGTAGCAGGGAAAAGTAAATATATATTTGTTTCATAATACTATTATTTTTTGTCAGCTAATAATTTCACCATTGCCTTTAATTCTTCAATTTCTAATGCCTGTTTTTCGTTTACATTGTTTTGTTCAATAAGGTACAATGTGAGTTCTTCTACTTTTTCAAGTAGTTTTGCATCCATTTTGGCAACATCAAGTCCGTTTTCAGTCATTTCCTTTGCAGATGGCACGTTAGGCAAATGCCTGTTAGCTTTCGTAAATTGTTCTACTTCTTTGAGAGGCATTAGCTTGTAGTTATCGTTAAAAACATAATCAGCCCAGTTAGCGGTTGTTTTTACAGCTACTTTTACTTTTTCGGTAAGTATTCCATCTTCCACAAAAAGTTTATAACCGTCCGGTGTTCTAAGATCACTTGCACCGTTACCTATTCTAACTTTACCATTTTCGTTTATACGCATAAGTTCTACGTCGTTGCTTCCAAAAGAGAGCGCGGCAATGGCTGTATTTGCAGTCGCCGGTTTACTAAATTCAATAAAACCGGTTTTGATGCTGCTTCTTTCCATCATCTGGAGCCTGAAAGCCCTGTTGACAGTTTCAAATCTGCCACCGGTCGAATAACCTAAAGCCTGAAAATGTAAAGATGTGTCTATGAACTTACCTATTGCGGCGGCAGTTTCAGTATAATTGCCAATTAGTTCCAGGCCATTAGAACTTGCTACCTGTAATTTATAAGCGGGAGTTGATGTGCCTAAGCCTACATTTCCGGTTGCAGGAAATACGTTGGGTGTTGGACCTCCCAGTTGAGAATATCCTATCGTTGCAAACATTGCAAATGAAAGGGTTATTATTGTTTTTTTCATAAGTAGAATGTTTAGAGACCTAGTTTTTCTTTTTTAAATTTTCAACTTCAGCCTTAAGCAATTCTATCTGTTTGTTTTGCTCGATCAGGTAAAGAGTAAGTTCTTCTACTTTCTCCATAAGTTTCGAGTCCATCTGAGCCACATCGAGACCATTAATAGTCATTTCCTTTGCAGATGGCACGTTGGGTAAATGTTTGTTTTCCTTTGTGAATTTTTCTACTTCGTTAAGGGGCATAAGTTTGTAGTCTTCTGCGAAAACATAATCTGCCCAGTTGGATGTGGTTTTTATAGCAACTTTTACCTTTTCTGTAAGAATTCCGTCTTCAACAAAAAGTTTATAGCCGTCAGGGGTTCCTAAATCGCTATTTGAGCTAATTCTAACTTTTCCGTCCACATTGATTCTCATGAGTTCTGTATTTTTAATACCAAATAATACAGCAGAGGTTCCCGTATTTCGTGTTGCAATAGCATTAAAATCCATATAAGCGCGATCAGAATTAGCAACAACAGACTGTAGTCTTGTAGCAATACTGCCATGGCTATACACCTGGGTTAAGAGGCCGCTACTTACAGCAAGTCTTCCATTCTGAATTCTATTGCCATGAAACGAAACATTTACCGGAATGCTTGTAGGAGCAAGAGAGTGTGTGTCAACGACATCCAATATATAGTTTGGCGTCCAGGTGCCAATACCTACATAGCCGTTAGTTGGCCATGGGTCGCTATTTTGAGAATAACCTAACGATACGCAAAGTGCAAAAGCTAATGTGTAAATTTGTTTTTTCATAATAAAAATGATTTGGTTGATTTAATTGTTATAAAGCTAAATCATTTTTAAATCGATAATATTTTAGGATTTTTTAGTGTTATTTATATAGTAAATATCTGATTATTTGAAAAATAGATTAAAGCTAGATATGATTAATGATTGCAAGGGTCTATTTATTTAAAAAACAAGTATCACAAAAAGTATCGTTTTTGTGATACTTGAAAAAGTGCGGATTTCCCGTAATAATGTTCTGTCTAAGGAACAATATATACATAAAAAACACCGCTAATCAGCGGTGTTTTTTGTTATTTTTAGAAGTGTTATTTCTGAATCTCTTTGCCTATAAACTTTTCAAGTTCTGCATACATGTCATCAATAGATAGCACTTTAAGGTCGGGGTGGTTTCTAAGAAACGAAGCATTAAGTGCAACAAGCCCTTCCTCAATTTCAAAATAATAGTCGTCATCAATTAGCGCCTTAACGGGACTTTTTCCAAATTCCTGATCCATGAACCCATCAAATTCTTTACGGGTAAGTGCATCGATCTTTTCGGTTTGGGATAAAAAGAAATCCAGGTGTTTTTGCGAGCCAACTTTCTCAAATGCTTTTTCCAGTATAATGTTTAAATCCTCTGTCCATTTAGAATTGTAAACAAATTGTGCAAAACCATCGGTGTTAACCTGAGTTGTATAATAATCCAGGTAATAGCTAAGCAGTGCATCTTCATGAATGTCTTCATCGTTTATCCCTTCTTCACGCATTAGGTTTACAACAGAAATATTAGAGTTAATTACGTCTTGTATTTCGTTGCTGTTAAAAGCATTTTCAGATACTATTATTTTATCAAATTTCATTGTATAAGTGTTGTTTGAGTTCTTACAGTTTATAATTCCAGTGTTATAAGCCTTTTGTCTATAATTATATTTTTAAAACCAAAATTTTCTTTTATCCATTCAAAAGCTTTTGCGTGATATAGGAAAACATGGGTTGGGTCTGTTTTATAATACCACGATTCAAAATCACGGTTTTCATCAAACATTTCCGTCATAAGGTAGAGTTTGCCATCCGGCAGAAGCAGGTTTCTCAGAAGGCCAAACTCTTTATGAGGCTCTTTAAAATGTTCTGCTACTTCACTGCAGGCTATGTAGTTGTATTTTTGATCTAGTTTTTCTATGTCATTATGAAAGTAAAGATCATATTGACTGATATCATAACCATTATCCTCTAAGACTTTCATGATGGGCGATCCTGTCCCTGAACCAAAATCGAGTCCTTTATCTGTTGTGTTGAAATCCTTAAGTATATTGTTGGTAATAGGGCTTACGAATTTCTGATAACGAAGGTCATCCGGATTGTTTACATGGCATTCGTAATGTGCCTGTTCCTCGGCTGGGGAAAGGTATTGGTCGGGATGTGTAAAAACAGAAAGGCAGAAAGCGCATTGTAAAAATACCCTCTGCCTGAATGTATGGTAATGTGTTGAATTTCCGCTGCATAGCGGACAAGAAACGCCTGTCATTTATAGTCGTATTCCCGGAGGGAGCATTTCTTTGTACTTAGGGTTTTTCCTGAAAAATGCGGCTACTTTAGGGTGTGTAGGCACTACTCTCTGGCGTTTTTCTTCAGCTGCATCCAAAATGGTTTTGATAAACTCATGTAAAAGCGCTTCGTTATCAAAACCTTCAGGAAGATTTACTTTGGTAAGGAATAATTTACGCTCCTGTACAGAATATTCTATAGACAGCAATTTGCCGTCTGCGGTAGTTTCAAACTGTCTTGAAAATTCGTTGTCTTTTATTTCCATAGCTAATCATTAAACTTCATTGGTACTTCTATTATCAGTATTTTCGAAGGTAATTTTGTTTCAATTGTAACAGTGTCAAACTCAACAATGCCGTAAGCATCACGTTCGTTTACAGTTTCTCCGTTAATTTCAAGCTGACCTTCTATAAGGAAAAGATAGATTCCGTTTCCGGTAATCTTTACGTTGTAATTTATGGTTTGCCCTGCGTCAAATACACCCATGTGCAGAAATGCCTGCTGGTGAATCCATAGTGCATTGCCATCATTCTTATCTCCTGGTGATACTACAGTTATAAGGCTGTTACGGCTTTCTTCAAGGTTAAAGCCCTTTTGGTCGTAACGGGGTGTAACATTATTTTCTTCAGGAAATATCCATAGTTGAAGCGTCTTGGCTTGCTCGGTCTGGCTGGCATTCATTTCGCTGTGCTGCACTCCGGTTCCGGCACTCATAACCTGTACTTCACCAAAACGAACCGTTGCTTCGTTACCCAGGCTGTCACGATGTGTAAGTCCGCCCTCTAACGGAATGGTAATAATTTCCATGTTATCGTGCGGATGGGTACCAAAACCCATACCTGCACCAATAGTATCGTCATTCAGTACGCGAAGCATACCAAACTGTATCATTTCCGGATTATAATATTGGCCAAAAGAGAATGAAAAATTGGCTTGTAGCCATCCGTGGTTTGCGGTACCTCTTTGGTCTTTAGGGAAAAGTCGTGTCCTCATAAGTTATTTATAAATTAAAAAATATAACCCGTAACTGTTGGGATAAAAATTTTAATTTTATACAAATTTCGGAATAAAAATTGATTGTTACAGCCCTTAGAGCGTTAAAACACAGCAAATGGACAGGATACCGGTTTATTTTATGCCAGGACTGGCAGCAAGTCCGCTGATATTTGAGAATATCCACCTGCCCCAGGAGCAGTTTGAAATGTTTTATTTAGAATGGTGCCTGCCAATTGATAATGAACCTATTGCAGATTATGCAGCGCGTATCGCCCAGGAGATAAAACATGAAAACCCGGTGCTGATAGGTGTCTCCTTTGGAGGTGTACTGGTGCAGGAAATTGCACGTATTATCAATTCGCGCAAGGTAATCATCATATCGAGCGTTAAATGCAACGCCGAATTCCCGAGAAGGATGCGTTTTGCAAAGATGACAAGGGCCTATTGGTTTTTCCCTACAGGAATGATAACTAAAATAGACTGGCTGGCTAAAGTAGCGGTGGGTAATAATATGATTACCAGGAGGCTGAATTTATATGAAAAATTTCTATCAGTCCGGGATAAGAAATACCTCGACTGGGCGTTAAAAACTATTATATTGTGGGACAGGGCGGTGCCGGAAGAAAATGTGGTGCATATTCATGGCGATGCCGATGAGGTTTTTCCGCCAAAGTACATTAAAGGATATATTCCTGTAAAAGGCGGTACACATATTATGATAATTACAAAGGCTAAATGGCTTACCGAAAATTTACCTGGCATCATTTTAGCATAATTAGAAATAAGAACAAAAAATAGAGAAATAATGGAACTGATTAAAAAAGCCGGAATTATAACATCGGCAATGCTTATGGGTGGTATGGTTGTACATACGGCGCAAATGAAAGAGGATAAGACAACGGTTAGTAAAGAATACACGTTTCCTTCAGAGATTGATTTTGCAGGCGAAAAGGCTCCATTGAATGTATCTGATGTTCGTGAGCGTTTTGACCGCGAACTGCTGGTTAATGCTAACCTTGATGCTACAACTAAAATTATAATTAAACGTGCTAACCGTGCGTTCCCGGTTATTGAACCGATACTAAAACGCAACGGAATTCCGGACGATTTTAAATACCTTGCTGTTATTGAAAGCGGACTGGTAAATGCTGTGTCTCCGGCAGGTGCAAGGGGAGTGTGGCAGTTTATGCCCGAAACAGGCAAAGAACGCGGACTTGAAGTGAACGATGGCGTAGACGAGCGCTACCACCTGGAGAAATCTACAGAGGCGGCTTGCCGTTACCTGAATGATGCTTACAAAAAATTCGGATCATGGACATTGGCTGCAGCATCTTATAATGGTGGTGTTGGTGGTGTAAACAAGCAGATCACCTTTCAGGGGGTGACTAATTATTACGATTTGTTGCTTACCGATGAAACTGCCCGTTATGTTTTCAGGATCTTAGCGCTGAAAGAAATTATGCAGCATCCGTTAGATTACAATTTTGGAATGGCACCAACTGAATTGTATCCAATACTGCCTGTGAAAAAGGTTGAGGTAACGTCTTCAATATCCGATCTTGCTGTGTTCTCTAAAGAACAGGGAATTAATTATAAGATACTTAAAATTCACAATCCGTGGCTAAGAGACAGGAAACTGGATGTAGCTGCCGGTAAAAAATATACACTTGATATTCCGTTACAGGGGTATTAGAAAATAGTGATAGATGATAGACTATCTAATAAGTAAAATCCCGTTACAATATTGTAGCGGGATTTTTATGTAAATCTATAATCGATTAGCTCACATCTACTTAGTATCATCCAAAAGCTGAGGGATATCTTTACTGGTAAGTATAGTAGAAATTCCGTCGAGGTATGAGTTGTAGTTAAGGTCGAAGGATTTTTGATAGTTTTGTTTTTCGAGGTCTTTAAATATGCCACAGCGGCGAATATTTACGATTTTTCGGTTGGCATCCAAAAAGTAGGAAGTAGGGAAGCCCAGCGTGTGCTTAAGGGCAGCAACAATTTTAGAGTCGGCTCTGTAATATTCATGTGCATAACAAACGGTAATCCTGCTGCTGAATTTACGGGCAATTTTTTTTATTTTGTCTTTCCTGTCCCAAAACAGGACTACTATTTTTACGTCTTTACCATACTTGCGCGCCAGCTTGTTTAATGCGGGTATCTCCCCCTGATTGGGCACACACCATGAAGCGTACGTGAGCAGGAACATTGGTTTTTCTATAGAACTTAATTTAAGCCTTGAGCCCGATTTCTTTTTGAGGGTCAGATTGTCAAAGGTTGTGCCTACCAGCCGGTGTTCTACCAAAGAGTCAAACAAAAACTGACCCCGTTCTATATCTCCCATAACAAATGCCAGCGTACTTTCCTTTTTATAGTGCGCAAAGTTTATTTTTATAGCGTTAGAAAAATACGTGGTGTCTGCCTGTGAAAAAGCAGATGTTGAAAAAAGAATAATTATAATAAAATGTAATAAACTTCTCATCGTATTGGCAAATAAGATAAGTAAATTTAGTTAAAATTTTATTAATTAATGCAATATTTAAATTAATAATACGTTTCGCGAAATTAAATTTATGCGTTTAATCTACGATGCCGGAAACGTTTTGATAGATAAAATTATTAGAAGTAGTATCCAATGTAAATTCGAGGTTTTCCAGATAACTGTTCAGGTAGCCGTTTCCTTTATGTTCAATTACTTTTGCGATATTCTCGTCGGGTTTAATAACCGCGACAATTGTTTTTGCGCACAATTTCTCTCCTGAAATATCAATATATAGTTGCGGAACACCATCTTTCTCCTGATAATCGGTTAGTATACACTCAATATTTTTTACAGCACTAACCTCTTTAAGCAGTGCTGACTTATATGCTTCAGAAGTAGGTTCGCTAGCGTTTAAAATAGGATTAGAATTTACGCATTCCTGTTCTTTACAAGAAGCAAATGCTACGAAAGTGGTTGCAGCAAGAAATAGTTTTACGTTTTTCATAAGGTGATTTTATGTAAAACGATTCTTATAAAATTTTATTGCGTAAAAAAACCGCCCATTGGGCGGTTCATTACTTATTAACTGAAAGATAAATGTCGATCTCAGCATTCATCCAGTCTTTGCTTTTAGAGTCGTATACTTCAAAGTCATAACCATAAGCGCGGTTGGCATTATCAGATTTCCATATTTCCTGCCATGCATCAGCAACGCAATTTGGCATTTGTCCTTTTGCAACAACTACTTCATACGTTTGTTCGGGTATAGTTATAGTTTCCATCCCGGCGGGAACTTCGGTATCGTCGGCAACCGGGCAGCCTACAAAGTAAGCGTAAGGGTTGGTATGGTCACCTTCGTAATCATAGTATACGGCGTAAATATCTTTGTTCAGCTTGCCTTTAATTCGCGGAGCCATAAAGCTGCCGCTAAAGTGCTGCCATAATCCGCCGCAGTCTTCGGCGGCTTTTCCATTTTCGTTTGTTGTTTTAAATCCCAGGGATACTCCAATAAGCTTTACAGCCGGTTTTGTTATTGTCATTGTATGTTGATTGAATGGTTTTTAATGAATAGAGAATTGTCAGGATTGTTTAAGGGTGTTTTGTGAATTCAGTCTGAGCCTTTAAGTAGAAATTTACCCTTAGGTTTTTATCCTGGCTGTAAGCATAATTGCTAAAACAGAATAGTAGAGCAATAATTAATAATTTAAAAGAGTCTTTATGTATAAGTCCAAATATACCTAATTATATAAAACAAAAAAACCGCCCTGTTGGGCGGTTAATATTAATATCTTCTCATTTGTGTTTGAGGGCCTTTTTTTAACTGGGCCTTCATCATAACGATCTGGTCTTTCAGCATTCCCTGTTTGTCCAGTTTTTTCGCTTCACTAAGTAATTTCTCTGCTTCAATCTTACGGTTCTTGCTCATTGCTATACCGGCAAGGTTTAGTTTTGCCATTGCAAGATCCTGATCCATGCTAAGTCCAAGCTCAACTGCTTTCTTAAGGTATTTCTCTGCAGCATTAAGGTTGGTTTGCGAAAGCATCAGTCCGTTAAGGTAATTATAGTATCCCTGTTGTTTGCGTACAAGTGCGCCTTCGGGGTCTTTAATTTTATCAAGCAGTTTTTTAGCACCGTCAAAATCCTGTTTCCTTAATTTAAGGAAGGCAAGCAGGATGTACTCATTTTTAAAATAAAGTAGTATTACTATAAGAGTAATAAGGAGTATAAAGATACCGTTTCCGATGTTTCCTTCTGTAAATTGCCATACGGCTGTAACAACCAGTAAAGCTGCAATTGCAAGCTTGATATTTTTATTGAACATATTTTTGTTTTATTTTTGCGTTTGCAAAGGTAAGAAAACGTAATAAAACGAATTGCAAAATATTTTTCAAAAACTACTTGCAGACAAAAAAAACCTTTGTATATTTGCACGCGGTTTTGGAAAGACGGTCTTCCTGATGCCCAACGAAAAGATATTCACTAAGATTTAAAGATACAAAGCAATGAGCAAGAGAACATTTCAACCATCGAAAAGAAAAAGAAGAAACAAACACGGGTTTATGGACAGAATGTCTTCTCCAAACGGAAGAAAAGTACTTGCTCGTAGAAGAGCTAAAGGAAGGCACAAGCTAACTGTATCTAGCGAACCTAGACATAAAAAATAATGTTTGAATAAACATACATAAAGGTGTTACTATTATAGGTAACGCCTTTTTTTATACCTAATCAGGAAATAGCCCCGTACAGAAAGGGGCCTTTTTTTGAAAATAAAACACTAAATTTGCAAACGCTCCGCAGGGGGTAAACTTTAATACAACTTTTCAAAAGACAAGATGCCTAAAGACACTTCAATTAAATCAGTTCTAATTATCGGTTCAGGTCCAATCGTTATCGGACAGGCCTGCGAATTTGACTACGCCGGATCTCAGTCCGCACGTTCAATCAGGGAAGAAGGAATAGAGGTTATACTTATAAACTCTAACCCGGCTACCATTATGACCGACCCTTCAATGGCCGATCACGTGTATCTGAAACCGCTTACCACAAAATCTATTGTGGAGATTTTGAAGACACACCCGAATATTGATGCGGTACTGCCTACTATGGGAGGACAAACGGCACTTAACCTTTGCCTTGAAGCAGAGGAAAAGGGCATTTGGGCCGACTTTAATGTAAGGCTTATAGGTGTTGACGTTAATGCAATTAATATTACAGAAGACAGGGAGCAATTTAAACAGCTTCTTGAAAGAATAGGAATTCCTGCTGCACCTGCTAAAACAGCTAACTCTTTCCTTAAAGGAAAAGAGATCGCTCAGGAATTTGGTTTCCCGCTTGTGATTCGCCCTTCGTTTACGCTGGGTGGTACAGGGGCAGCTTTTGTACACCATAAAGAAGATTTTGATGAACTTCTTACACGCGGCCTTGAAGCTTCGCCAATCCACGAAGTACTTATTGATAAAGCACTTTTAGGCTGGAAAGAATACGAGCTTGAGTTGCTTCGTGACCAGAATGATAACGTGGTTATCATCTGTTCTATCGAAAACATGGACCCAATGGGTATCCATACAGGAGATAGTATTACGGTAGCGCCTGCAATGACGCTTTCTGATACTACCTTCCAGAAAATGAGGGATATGGCCATCAAAATGATGCGCAGCATCGGTAACTTTGCCGGTGGATGTAACGTTCAGTTTGCGGTGAGCCCCGATGAAAAAGAAGATATAGTGGCTATCGAGATCAACCCAAGGGTATCGCGCTCTTCGGCTCTTGCTTCTAAAGCTACCGGTTACCCAATTGCTAAAATTGCTTCTAAGCTTGCACTGGGGTATAACCTTGACGAACTGCAAAACCAGATAACAAAATCTACTTCGGCCTTATTTGAGCCAACACTGGACTATGTTATCGTGAAAATACCTCGTTGGAACTTCGATAAATTTGAAGGCGCCGACAGAACACTTGGACTACAGATGAAATCGGTAGGTGAGGTTATGGGTATCGGGCGTTCGTTCCAGGAAGCGCTTCACAAAGCAACACAATCACTTGAAATTAAACGTAACGGTCTTGGTGCCGACGGTAAAGGATATACAAACTATGAGCAGATCATAGACAAGCTTACAAATGCAAGCTGGGATCGTGTGTTTGTAATTTACGATGCTATCGCAATGGGTATTCCGTTGAGCCGCATCCATGAAATTACAAAAATCGACATGTGGTTCCTTAAGCAGTATGAGGAGCTTTACCTTCTTGAAAGAGAGATCTCCACTTTTAAAATAGACGATCTTCCTAAAGAATTACTTCTTGAGGCAAAACAAAAAGGTTTCGCAGACAGACAGATTGCCCACATGATGGGTTGCCTTGAAAGCCAGGTGTACAACAAACGTGAGGAAATGGGCGTTAAGCGTGTTTACAAACTGGTTGATACCTGTGCAGCTGAGTTCCAGGCAAAAACACCTTATTACTACTCAACTTTTGAAGCGGAAATCGAGAGAGCTGACGGTACCAAGTATGTGAGCAACGAGAGTGTAGTATCTGACAGGAAAAAAGTAGTGGTACTGGGATCGGGTCCTAACAGGATCGGCCAGGGTATCGAGTTTGACTACTCTTGTGTACACGGTGTCCTTGCTGCTGCAGAATGCGGTTACGAAACCATAATGATTAACTGTAACCCGGAAACAGTTTCAACTGACTTTGATACGGCAGACAAGCTGTACTTTGAGCCGGTATTCTGGGAACATATTTACGACATTATCCGCCATGAGAAACCGGAAGGTGTAATCGTGCAGCTTGGTGGGCAGACTGCTCTTAAGCTTGCCGAAAAACTGGACAGGTATGGCATTAAAATATTAGGTACAAGCTTTGATGCGCTTGACCTTGCTGAAGACAGGGGTCGTTTCTCTGACCTGCTTACCGAACTTGGAATTCCTTTCCCTCAATTTGGTATCGCAGAAAGTGCAGACGAAGCTTCTAAATTAGCAGATACGCTAGACTTCCCGCTACTTGTAAGGCCATCTTACGTACTTGGAGGACAGGGTATGAAAATTGTAATCAACAAGCAGGAGCTTGAAGAGCACGTTATCGACCTTCTTAAGAGTATCCCGGGCAACAAACTGCTTCTTGACCACTATCTTGACGGAGCAATTGAAGCGGAAGCTGATGCGATATGTGACGGTGAAAATGTTTACATCATCGGTATCATGGAGCATATAGAGCCTTGTGGTGTACACTCCGGCGATAGTAACGCTACATTGCCTCCATTTAACCTTGGAGAGTTTGTAATGCAACAGATTAAAGACCATACTAAGAAAATCGCTATAGCGCTTAAAACAGTTGGTCTTATAAACATACAGTTTGCAATTAAAGATGATACGGTTTATATTATCGAGGCTAACCCAAGGGCATCACGTACGGTTCCATTTATTGCTAAAGCATACGGAGAGCCTTATGTAAACTACGCGACTAAAGTAATGCTGGGCCACAATAAAGTAACCGACTTTACCTTTAACCCGCAACTTAAAGGGTTTGCTATCAAACAACCGGTATTCTCTTTCAGTAAATTCCACGGTGTTAACAAACAACTGGGGCCTGAAATGAAGTCAACAGGTGAAAGCATCCTGTTTATAGATGATCTTAAAGACGACCAGTTCTACGAACTGTACTCAAGAAGGAAAATGTACCTTAGCAGATAATTAACTGCTTACAGCATACTAAAAAGCCTCCGCATTGCGGAGGCTTTTTTTATGATCTGACGCGACTTGTTATTCTATCGAATCTGTTTATTACTTTATCTAACCTTCGTTTGTTGTATTGTTGCAGCAATGGTGGGTAAAGATGAAAAATAATATTACAGACAAAAAGGGGGATGATTATATCGTCATGAAATTTTAAGACATAGCAAACAGGTAATAGTGCCAGTATCAGTATAAAACAAATGAGATGGCTTATTTCAGCATACGTCATTTCTTTTCTCAATTGTACAAGTGTTTCCCTGTTCTTTTCTCTAATGGTTAAAAGCGGGTTGAATTTTCCCCAAAATGAATGTAGTATAATGTACTTAAGTACAAGAACTCCTAAGAGTTTATTGGCTTTTTCACTTTCCACAAAATTAAAATTTGTTAGTGATGTATAAAACGGTTTATGTTTTATGGCGTTATTAATAAGCATGCCAATAACAGAAAATCCAAATGTAATTGATATTGACGGTAGTATGTACTTTATAATCATGTTTTAAAAATAAATTTCAAATGTAATAATTATCTCTCAAAAGTATACAAAATTGAGTTTTGTTGCTATATGTTAATTTAATTATAATTTATTGTAAACAAATTACTTATATATTTGTTAAAATTACGAAAACATATGAAACAAAATTCGCTTTCCGTGCATAAGGGGGTATTCTGCCTTTTCCTGCTTATAAGTGCTTTATCTTTCGGACAGGTAAACTTTACCGATAGTAACCTTCCGATATTTATTATTGATACGGAAGTTGATCCGGTTACGGGGCTTCCTACGGAAATTCCGGACGACCCAAAGGTCTGGGCAAGTTTAAAGATTATTTTCCATCCGGATGGCTCAAGAAATTATCTGACAGATCAGAATACTACCGAATTTTTAAATTATAACGGGCGTATTAAGATCGAGCTTCGTGGATCTACTTCGCAATCGCTGCCTAAAAAACAATACGGCTGGACAACCTACGACACCGCCGGGGCGAAACAAAACGTAAGCCTGTTAGGTATGCCAAAAGAAAATGACTGGATACTTAACGGCCTGGCTTTTGACCCTTCTATGATGAGGGATTATATGAGTTATAACCTTTCACGAAGCATCGGGCAATATGCCACACGTACGCAATACTGTGAGGTAGTTATTAATGGTGATTACAGGGGATTGTATATTCTTCAGGAAAAAATCAAGGACGATTCTAATCGTGTTAATATCGAAGAGATAACCGAAGACGATACCGAAGGTGTAAATCTTACCGGCGGCTATATTACGAAAGCGGATAAGACCACGGGTGGTGACCCGGTGGCGTGGACTATGGATTCGTACGCAGGTACAACCGACTTTATTCATGAACTTCCAAAACCGGAAGATATTACAGAAGAGCAGAATACGTATATACACGATGTCTTTACAAGTCTTGAAACCACGGCAGGAGCGCATAACCATGATATAGCAACAGGCTATCCGTCGGTTATAGATGTGCCTACATTCATTGATTTTATGATTTTAAATGAATTGTCGTCTAACGTGGATGTATACCAAATAAGTACTTTTTTTCATAAAGACAGGGGCGGTAAGCTGAGGGCAGGCCCGGTGTGGGATTTTAACCTGAGCTTTGGTAACGACGTGTTTGCAGACAGGAGTAAAACCGATATATGGCAGTTTAGCAATGGCGATAATGAGGGTGCAAAATTCTGGACCGACCTTTTCGCAGATGAGAGCTACAAATGCTACTTTTCAAAAAGATGGCATGAACTTACACAGCCTAACCAGCCTTTAAATGCGCAAAGCATTTCTGATTTTATTGATGCTACTGCAGAATACATAAGTGAGGCCGCTGAAAGGGAAAGCCTGCGTTGGGGGACTGTAAACCTTGAAGGTGAGGTTGATTATATTAAAAGTTTCGTTGACCAAAGGATTGAGTGGATAGATGCTAATATCGGTGAATTTACAGGCTGCGCTGAAGTTGTGCTGCCATCGCTTGTTATTAGCGGTATTAATTACAATCCGGGAGAAGATGAGGCTTTTCCTGAATCTGATGACCAGGAATTTATAGAGATTACTAATACAGGCACTACAACAGTTGACCTGACAGGTTTTTATCTTTCTGAGCTTGGTGTTTCTTATCAGTTCCCTGCTGAAAGCACCATTGATGCCGGAGAAAAAATATACCTTGCAAGTAATCTTTCTGTGTTTGAAGAAAAATACACCATTACGCCTTTCGACCAGTTTGTGCGCAATATGTCTAACAGTAATCAGAATCTTGTACTTTCCGATGCTTTTGGTAACAGGGTAGATGAGGTGCATTATTATGATGGCAATCCGTGGCCGAATGCAGATGGTAATGGCAATTTCCTTAAGCTTACTGATACTACGTTGGATAACTCTTTAGCATCAAGCTGGACAGCAGCCGATCAGAACACGCTTTCGGGCAAAAAATTTACGGCAACATCTACTTTAAAAGTATATCCCAATCCGGTTAATGATATGCTGACTATCCAGTCGGGATCGGTTATATCAAACATACAGGTCGTTGATATTTACGGCAAAGTACTGCAAAGTATCGATATGGCTTCAGAAAAGGCCGCTGTTGAATTTTCAGGCTATGCAACTGGTATCTATTTTGTAAAGGTCTCTGATAGTTCAGGTTCTAAAACACAAAAGGTAATTAGACGATAATCAATTGATTTTATAATAACTAAGTCCTGCTTAACGGCAGGATTTTTTAGTTTTATCGAATACTAAACAGCATGCAGCAAATACTAATTCATAATGCCATCCTGCTCAATTGCTATATAATGATGTTTTTAAATAGCAGAACTTAGTAGTACTAAATTAATCGATCATGAAAAGAAAACTACTATTTGCAATGCTTTTAGCTTCTTTAGGATTAAGCGCGCAAACTACACATCATATCAACTGGTCAATGGCTACTACGAGCACTCAGGCTTCGCCGACAATAGATCAGGGAGATATCGTAACATGGACATGGGCCGACAGTGCGCCCCATACTGTAACCAGCAATGCCGGCGGTGCAGAAAATTTTACGAGTGCACAATTAACGGGTAGCGGACAGACTTTCTCGCATACATTTGCCAACATTGGTGATACATCATACAAATGTAATGTACACCCTATGATGGCAGGAACAATTACTGTATCGGCTGTGGCGGGAGTTAAAGACAACAAAAAAGTTGGTTTTGACTATTTTCCTAATCCGGTAACGGATATCCTTACAATAACCGCTGAAAATCCGGTTGATAAAATTCAGGTTTACGATATAAACGGTAAACTGATTATGGATTCTAAATCGGGTAATTCAATCAATAAAGTATATATGTCGGGCTTCAGGGCAGGTACATATGTCGTAAAAGTTATTACGGGCAACGCTTTTGAAAGTGTGACGGTAATAAAAAAGTAAATGTGTTTTTAATTAAGAAAGCCTGTCCGTTTGTGGGCAGGCTTTTCTGTTGTATATATTTGAAGAATTACGGACATGGTGTTTCCATACCGTCTATCCATTCCTGAATCAGTGTTATACCATCACCGTCGGTAATAGTCCTGCCAATAGGAGGCATCATTTCAGCTTTTATTCGAGTGTTCATCTTAAAGTATAGTAGTGACATCCATGAATCCTGTCCTGCAATAATATACTTTTGATTACCCGATACAAAATCATGAGGCTCCACGCATATGCCAAGGTTAACAGGGTTTGTTGTAGCACTAAATGCAAGGTTTAATGGCATGTCATCGCAGTCGCCGCCGGGAGTGTGGCAATGGGCGCAGTTGATATCGAGATATGAGCGCGCTCTAACAGCAAGCGGCTGTTGTGTGTCATGCCAGTCTACAGTTGACGCTACGTTAGATGGGACAGTATTTAAGTAGCCTTCTTCTTTCCATTTTTGCAGTTGGTTTTTTATTTCGGAACTGCTGTACGTATAATTTTTAAATAAATTTTGAGGCTTTGGTCCAATAGGTGTAAAGCTGTTGCTATTTGAGTGGCAGGTGGTACAATTATTTTCTGATGGTATTGAATAATTGGCACTCATTTCTTCACCGTCCTGCATCCACTTAATGTTTAGCGTCTTTCCGGTCATGTCAAGAAAAGCCTCCGTCTGCTCATCATTCCATATATAGTTGGCAAATATCCATCCCTCTGACTTTTTAATCATGATCCTGGTTTCAATAATTTTAGTCCGATTATCAGGTAATACATTGTCATAGTAGAAATTTTTTATGAGTACGCTACCTGTTGGGAAGTTAAGAGGCTTATCATCAGAGCTAATCGTTGCGGTAGAACCTTCGGGCATCCATACAAATCGCTTTTTAAGGGCATAGTCGGTAAACAAAGAGCTGTTTAGGTCGTATGGAAGCACTTTATATGCAGGATTAAGATTTTTAAGGTCTCCCACAAAAAACTTATAGTCAGAAAGTTTAGGGTATGGCACTGTTGTAAGGTCTACCACCACAGGTGAAACCATTTTATATTCCGATGAATCATCAGATGATCCACAGGATGATAAAATATAAAATAGCGATAAAATTAATAAAGTCTTTAAAGTATAGTTTTTTTTCATACGATATCTTTGCGAAAACAATGGATGTAGCGCAAATATATAGTAATTGTCTAAATTTCAAAGAGGACTAGGAAAAATAAACGCGGGATCGTATTAAAGATCCAGCCTTATATTATATTTTGATAGCGACTCCAGTGCTTCGGGCGACATATAGTCGAACGTCTGGCTGTGCTTGCTGTGTTCTTTTTTCTGGTTGATTCGTATAACCGCTTTACAAAAACGGCGAACCTCATTATCGTTGGCTAAAATAAGATGAGGAACAGTTACGCTCTTGCCATTATCTTTAGCGACCATGGTAAAATAAGAAGAGTTGCAGTGTTTTACCTTGCCGGTTTGAATGTTCTCTGAATCTACACGGATACCTATCACCATAGAACTTGTGCCCACATAATTAACCGATGCCTTCATAGTAACCAGTTCACCAACCTCAATAGGGTTAAGAAAATCTACTGTATCTACCGATGCTGTAACGCAGTAGGCTCCTGAGTATTTAGAGGCAGATGCAAAAGCAATCTGGTCCATAAGCATTAGGATGTATCCGCCGTGTATCTTTCCACTGAAATTAGCATGCGACGGCAGCATCAATTCTGATATCGTGACTTTAGAGGCACTTACTTTTTTATATACTGTATCCATTGCTTACGGGTTTAAAAGGTTAGGTGTGTTATCTTCCGCATCTTCTTCCTGCTGAAGCGCACGTGAAAGGATATTTTCCGGCAGCGATTTTTTGGCTTTGGCGCCCATCTTCTTCAGTTTTTCTATGCTGGTAATGATGTTACCACGGCCGTCTACCAGTTTGCCCATAGCATTTTGGTATTCATTTTGCGCATCTTTCATTTTGTTGCCCACCTTGGTAAGGTCGCCCACAAAACCTTCAAACTTATCGTAAAGCGCACCCGCCTGGCGTGCAATTTCATAAGCGTTTTCCTGTTGCTTCTGGTTGCTCCACATACTGTCGATAGTACGTAGCGTAGCCAATAACGTACTTGGTGTAACAATTACAATATTGCGCTCAAAAGCTTTTCCATAAAGGGTAGCGTCTTCGTTAAGCGCTATGGCAAACGCAGGTTCCATCGGAATGAAAAGCAAAACGAAGTCTGGGCTTTCAATTTTATAAAGGTCATGATAATTCTTATCGCTAAGCTGGTCTACGTGACGTTTAATAGAGTTAACATGCTCTTTAAGGTGAACCAATTTTAACGGATCATCTTCTTCATTAATGTAACGCTCATACGCTACAAGCGAAACTTTAGAATCGACGATCATTTTCTTGCCATCCGGCAGATTGATAACTACGTCGGGCTGTACACGGCTGCCCTCATCGTTAACATGGCTCTGCTGAACGTAGTATTCACGGTCTTTTTCAAGCCCTGATTTTTCAAGAACACGCTCAAGGATAAGCTCGCCCCAGTTACCCTGCATTTTAGTATCGCCTTTAAGGGCACGCGTCAGGTTAATGGTTTCCTTGCTCATTTGCTCGTTCATGTCGCGCAGACCAAGTATCTGCTGGCGAAGTGCCGCATGGTAATCGATACTTTCTTTGTGGGTGTCTTCTACTTTCTTTTCAAAAAGATGTATTTTTTCCTGAAGTGGCGAAAGTATATTTTTAAGGTTCTCGCGGTTTTGCTCGGTAAACTTAACTGATTTTTCTTCCAGTATCTTATTGGCTAAGTTCTCAAATTCTTTGGTGAATTTTTCACGGAGCTCATCGGTTTCCTGGCGTTGCTCGCGCATACGTTCAAGAAGGTTATCAAAGTCGGTTTCTTTTTTAGTAAGCTGTATAGCAAGCGAATCTTTAGCCTGGCGAAGGCTGTCGCGGTCGGCATGTGCCTGTACAAGCTGTTTTTCTATACCTAAAAGTTCGTTTTGCGATTGTTGTTTTAGTTGTTCAATCTGCATAAGCAGGCTGTTGTTGCGTTCTTCGGACACTTTTTTATCGGCGGCAGCCTTAGAAGAAAATACAACTTTGCCGATGTAAGTGCCTAGTGCAAGGGCAATAATAAAGGCGAGTAATAAAGAGATAGTATCGGGCATTGAAGTAGTTTTTGTAAGAGGTAAAAATACATAAAATACTTCTAAATGTGCCAACTTAACGGCTTCTCTTACATAAATTATCAACCATAGCTACGAGTAATTTAATTGTCAAAATCTTGTGTTTTAATTAACTGTAAATTAATATGTTATGTTTTAAATTAGATGTAGAGATAGTTGGAGTAGGGTGCTTGGCATTGCCGGCCACCTTGTTTGACTTTCAGCATTCTCATTCACTCATTTAGACCATGTAGTGTAATAGGTCCCTCATTTTTTATGGGGGATTTTTTGTTTTACTGCCCCAGGGTTACAGCATTGCCTTAAAGTTTGTAATAATAAAATTACTTCTATCTTTGAGTGCAAAATATGTAAAATGAAACCACTCTTACTTATATTTTTATTATCAATTGCCCTATGCAGTCCGGCTTATAGCCAACAGCTTAAGGTGAATAAAAATCTTGATGTAAGGGAAACAAAAGTGTCAGTAGATAATTTTTCGGGTATTGGGACCTTTTCGTGCCTTGATTCTGCGAGCAACAATGTTATTTATGTTAGGGTTTCTACTCCGGGAGAGAAAGGCTATACTATAGAACTACAGTTGATAAAAGATAAAATTGTACCTAAAGTTTTTCAGGGAGTAATTGAGTATGTAAGTGGGGAATTGGATCGGGACTCTAATATTCCTATTACAGAAAAATATGTAGATGCAGAAATGGCAATCAAAGAATACAGTCTTGAAATGAATAATACAGCCTTTAAGAAAGGCGATATAGTAAAGGCAAAATTCAACATAGTTGCAGTTAACTTAAATTCAGGTGAAAAAGAGTTTAAGGGAGAAATTTTCCATGTATTGAATGGTGAATTAACCCATTGGATAGGCGGTAAGTTTTATACCAATGCAATAATGGATAAATTGTTAGAGAAAAAACAACAATAGATATACAAAACAAACACATAACCAATGTCGCATAGTTACGTTACTTTCAAAAAATATCCCGATGCTAAACAAGCAAGGGCACAGCAGGAATTATTATTAGAAAACGGAATAGAATGCATTTTTGTGAATTCATCTTCGCAGTTAGGAAGCCTGTCAGGCGATCTGATGCAGGAATTTGAATTACAAATGCATCCGGAAAATTTTGAGAAAGCAGAAGAGCTACTTGAAAAGGATGCAGAATCGATGATTAATGACCTTCCGGCAGATTACTACCTGCTTTCTTTTACTGATGAAGAGCTGCATGATGTAATCTTAAAACATGATGAGTGGAGCGAGTTCGATTATATGCTTGCACGTAAACTATTGGATGAAAGGGGACACGCTATAGACGAAGCTCATATAAGAGCCATGAGGGCAGAGCGTATCAATGAACTTGCCAAGCCGGAAAAAGACCAGAAAACCTGGGTGCTGTTTGGCTATATATTTGCCTTACTAGGTGGTTTCTTTGGCGTTATTACAGGTTATGTGTTATGGACGTCTCAGAAAACATTGCCTAATGGGCAAACGGTTTATACATATAGCGATAAAGACCGCGGCCATGGTAAAATAATACTTATACTGAGTGTTATAGTATTATTAGGATGTATTGCAGCAAACTTTTTGGTAAAGAAGTAAGCAAAGCGTTAAAGAAAATATTTAACACGTTCTGCGATATTGTAATGTACTATTTGGCAGGACGTTTGCGTTAAGGGTATAAGGTTGTGTTGATACAGCTTTATACCCTTAATTATTTTATGAAAAGTATCCGTATCTGTATTGTTGTAGCCATATTTGGCTATGTGCTGCCGGCATCGGCACAAAAAACATTTGCTTCAGAGAAATATACCGCCATGTGCAATTACTATGGCGAAACTACCGCCAGCGTTATCAACATGAACGCTGCAAGCCCTACTGCCGAAAAGGTAGTACAGGATATTATGTCAGTCATTGGGCTTCGCGCCAATTTTGAGCTTCGCGCTGCCAATGTACCCACTGCTGCTGCGGTGGTTAAAAAGGGTAAGCGGTATATACTGTACAACCCAAAGTTTATGAATAATATCATATCGGCAACAGGCAATAACTGGGCGGCGGTTAGTATATTGGCACATGAAATTGGGCATCACCTAAGTGGGCACACTCTTGATAACGAAAGCAGTAAACCCGCAACCGAACTGGAAGCCGATGAGTTTTCAGGTTTTGTGCTTCAAAAAATGGGCGCTTCACTAACCGATGCGCAGGCGGCAATGTCGGCAATTGCTTCGGTAAAAGGTTCGCATACACATCCGCCGAAAGGCAATCGCCTAAGTGCAATTGCAGCAGGGTGGGGGAAAGCAGGAGGTAAACAACAGCCTGCCGTGGCAGAATATAAATCAGCTGTTGTACCGGTAACGGTTAAGGCACCTGTTGTGGCTATACCGCAACAGCCTGTAGCTTCTATAAAACAAATGAACCGTTCACAACAAATAGCGCAAAGTGCAATGCACGATAAAAATGTGGTGTCAGAAGCGTACTTTGTTTCTAAACCAAACGGTAAATTTTACGTTACGGCAAAAGGAAACCTTGTTGAGGTTGATAATGATAGGGTATATCTGGTGGGGAGCCTTTCGCAGTCAAACAAACCGGGATATAAAATGATGCTGACAGATACAGACTATAATAATATTTATATAGCATCTGGTGGTACGCTGGTTAATAATTATGGCAAGAAAATAGGGTTTCTAAAAATGAGACAATAATAAGTTTGTCATGCTTTTCTTATCGTTATAAAAAATGCCCGTTATAGTAATATGCGGGTATTTTTTATGTTGTAAAATATAACCCCTCTTTAACAAAACGTAGTGAATACCGATTGGTTTTTTAACTAAATTGCAGTAAAATTCCTGTTATGCAAAAGAGTATTTTATGGGATGGCCTGCTGAACGATACCGATGAGCATTGTGCAGTGAATTATCTGGCGGATGCCATTATGGTGCGATCGGAAATTGAAGGCTGGGCACAGGGTATGCCTGTTTATGCCGACTATACCCTAAAGCTCGGACTGTCATGGAATGTTCAGGAATTTGAGATTAATTTTCACCTGCGTGATACCCAGCACAGCTATCATCTTTTTTGCGATGAAGAGGGTGAATGGAGCGACCTCTCAGGTAAAGCACTTCCCGAATTTTCGGGTTGTACGTTCATAGATATTTCGCTGTCGCCTTTTACCAATTCGCTACCCGTTAACTGGCTTAAACTGTCTGATACGGATGCAGCAGGATTCGACCTCGTATATATAGATATTATAGCCAACGAAATCCGTAAAGAAAACCAGCGTTACGAACGCCTTGACAACCACACCTATCGCTTTGAAAATAATGATGGCAGCTTTACTACCGATATACAGGTAGATGATGATGGTTTTGTAACCCACTACCCCGGATTGTTTAACATGATTCAACCTAAATAACCCCTATGGATACCCAGCAAATTCAAACAGCAGAAGCAAGGCTTCTTGAAGCTATGAAAACAAGCAATGTGCAGGAACTTGATGCACTTATTGCAGACGACCTTATATTTACCTCGCACACCGGGCAGCTGCTTACCAAGCAGGATGACGTAGAGGCACATAGTTCGGGTAACATCGAAATATTTACTATTGAATCTTCAGAACAAAAGATCAAAGTAGATGGCGATGTTGCTATTGTGTCGGTTTTACTGGATATAAGCGGCTCATTCTATGGCAGTACCGAAGTTGGTTTTTACCGTTTTACAAGGGTATGGAAAAACAACGGCGGCAACTGGCAGGTAATTGCAGCACATTCTACACAGGTATCCAGAGAACAGGTGCAGTTAGACTAAGCAGTATGCCTTTTCATTATGAAAGCGTATGTAATTGAGATTCCCTCTACAGCAGATTTTATTGAAATAACTGATATCTGGGAAACTTCGGTAAGGGCAACCCATGACTTTTTGAAAGAAGAAGACATTCAGTTTTTTCGTCCGCTTATTTTAAATGAATATTTAAAGGCGGTAGATCTGTACTGTATAAGGATTGAAACCCGCATCGCCGGATTTATCGGACTTGGGGAAGGATCTGTCGAAATGCTTTTTATACATCCTGATTTCCGCGGATGCGGAATAGGCAGCCACCTATTGCAGTTTGCTATCGAAGAAAGACATGCTGTTACCGTAGATGTAAACGAGCAAAATTTGCATGCCCTATCGTTTTATCAAAAAATGGGCTTTGTAGTAATAGGAAGGTCAGAAACAGATGGTATGGGTAAGCCTTTTCCACTATTGCATATGAAACTGGCTTAAGCTATTCGGCATAATTAACGCTGCAAAATCAATCTGTTTCTTTTAACTTTGAAGAAAATTGCCATTACATGAATATTAAAGTTATTGCTTTTGATGCCGATGATACCCTTTGGGTAAACGAGCCGTTTTTTCAGGAAACCGAAAAGAAATTCTACGAGCTCATGGGAGATTACCTCCCGGCACACAGCCTTGCTAAAGAACTTTTTAAGATTGAGATTGATAATCTTGATGTTTATGGCTACGGTATTAAGGCTTATATTTTAAGCATGATCGAGGCGGCCCTGCATATCTCTGAAAACACTATTAGTGTTGCCGCTATAGGGAAGATCATAGAATACGGTAAAGATATGCTGGAAAAACCTGTAGAACTGCTTGAAGGCGTAGAAGAAGCCCTGAAGGTCCTGCACGGCAAATACAAACTCGTAGTTGCTACCAAAGGCGATTTAAAAGACCAGCACAGAAAACTGCATGATTCAGGCTTAGGACATTACTTTCACCATATTGAGGTAATGTCAGACAAGCAAAAGATAGACTATGAAAAGATGCTGAAAAGACTCGAAATTGAACCGTCAGAGTTTTTGATGATAGGCAACTCGCTAAAGTCAGATGTATTGCCTGTACTGGAAATAGGAGGGCATGCATGCCATATTCCGTTTCACACTACATGGCTGCACGAACAGATAGACCACACTATCGTACACGAAAATTTTAAGGAAGCAGAAAACATAGCGCAATTGTTGCCGTTGCTGCTTTCGTAATTTATTTGCTGTATGGAACCTCATTTTTTTGAAACCCAAGACGATTTCCGGCAATGGCTGGATAAGCATCACACAACGGAAACCGAATTGCTTGTTGGTTTCTACAAAGTGGGCAGCGGTAAGCCTACCATGACGTGGCCGGAGTCGGTAGATCAGGCGTTGTGTTACGGCTGGATAGACGGTATACGCAAATCGTTAGCTACAGATAGCTACACTATACGTTTCACGCCAAGAAAGGCTTCGAGTATATGGAGTGCCATAAACATCGATAAGATGGAAAACCTTATCGCAAAGAAGCTTGTAAAACCTGCGGGTCTTGCAGCTTACGAAAAACGTACAGAAAATAAATCGAGGGTATATTCGCACGAGCGTACAGAAGACGCCGTACTGCCTACTGAAATGGAAAATGAATTTAAAGCCAACGCAGCGGCCTGGGCGTTTTTTAATAAACAGGCGCCTTATTATAAGAAAACGGTAATCCATTTGATTGTATCTGCCAAACAGGAAAAGACAAGGCAGTCCCGTTTTGAAAAGCTATTAAAAGCCAGTGCAGAAGGCAAGAGGTTGTAATCAGATTTTATAGTATTTATGGTACAATTAGGTTACCTTAGCAACTATATTGACAGGAACTATCTCACCGATAAATCAAAACAAATGGAAATGGCCACCATAATCGCCGATTTCTTAAAGAACAAAATAAATAAACCTCATGGCAGAACAAAGCTATAAAAACCACATACGTTTTTACACACCGCACCACTTCGTGTTTTATCCTGTAATGCTCGTATTAATTATAGCTTCGGCTTATTTTGCCTGGACGGATGATGATTATGTAATCTGGTCGTTTGTTGCAGCAGCTTTTGTTGCTATAACCATGCTTAGCTTTATGCTGCGCCAGCATTATGCGCTAACGCTGCAAAACAGGATCGTACTGCTGGAGCTTCGCTACCGCTTTTTTGCCACGACAGGCGAACGCCTTGAAATGTATGAAGGCATGTTAAGCGAAGGCCAGTTATTCGCCCTGCGATTCGCACAGGATGATCAGTTACTGTTCCTGATAAAGAAAGCCATTAACGAGGAACTTTCGGCAGATGCCATAAAGAAATCTATAGAAAACTGGAAGCCCGATCACAGAAGAGTTTAAAAAATACAAAGGGCAGTCTAATAATTTAGACTGCCCTTTTCGAATTAGGTTCGGAACCATTTACGCGATTCGTACCTCTAATTCATAACTCAAAACTATTCTATTTAAAAGTCGTCGCCGTTGTTACTACGGCTACTGTCGTCTCCACGTCTTCTTTCTTCTTCCCTGTCGCTGTAATAGCTGCCTGAAGACGCATCTCTTTGGTCTTCGCTACCCGATTTGCCCGGGCTGCGCTGCATCTGGTCGTTTTCATTCCAGTCGTTATTTTGGGTGCCGCGGTTAGATGATGTTGCGTTACCCATTCTTTTTTCTTCTTCCCAGTTTTCTTCATCCTCATTAAAGGTTCTCGAATCCATATTGCGGGAATCTTCATTGTTTCTTTCGTCTCTCGACCTATTGTCGCGATCCATTCCCGAATCGTTAAAATCGTCGTTGTCACTTCTCATATTTTGTGACTCATTGCTGCGTCCCGGTGAAGAAGTTCCCCGGTTCATGTCATTATCCCAGTCTTCGTTACCGCGGCTGCTCATGTCGCGTGATTCGTTGCCCAGATTACCAGTGTTTTCGTTTCTGTCGTTACGGCCGTTATCGTTCCAATCCCGGTTGTCGTTATTGTTTGTTTGCATGACGTTATAGTTTGGTTGTTAATATTCACGTTTTTTTTCTGCTGTTTTACCTTCCTGAATCTTTTGAGGCGTTTTTGTAGCAGTAGTTTTTTTAGCCGCACCTTTTTCGGCTTCAGCCATAGTTTTCTTTAAGTTAGAATCTTTTGGCTCAACGTTATCGCCTATTGTAGCCTTACTTGATACTTTTGGTGCCGGTGTTTGGTTTGATGATGCCATGATAATTTGTTTTTAAAAGGTTATATTACAAAGTTCGGCAGTATAGGAAGGGGAGCGTACGCTAATTAACGTTACTTTTTAGCTAAAACGTTATAAAAACCTTTAACAGTCAGCGCAATAGGCAGTGGTTGTGCGGGTTTTTAAATAAGGTGTAAGTATCACGCAGTTAAAGTTTAACAAAGAATTCACGGAGCTTTTTATGTTCAGCGTAGTAACTGTAATTAAATTAGTATCCGTTTAACAGGGGATTACGCGTAAAAGTTTTTTCAAAAACACTTTTAATGCGTAACTTTAAGCATTCACTAATTTAATTGCACATTATGGCTACAAACAAATGGGTACTGGATCTAGCACACTCAGAAGTACATTTTAAAATAAGGCACCTTGTAATTTCTAACATTACAGGATCGTTTAATATATTTTCAGGAACATTAGAAACAAAAGAGCATGACAGTTTTAACGATGCTTCTTTCGATATTAATATCGATGTTTACAGTATAGATACCAATAATATTGAGAGGGACGAGCATTTAAAATCGGATGATTTTTTTAGTGCCGACCTTTATCCGCAGATACATTTTAAATCGACTTCATTTGTTCAGGTAGAGGGAGACAAGCATATCCTTACCGGAGATATCACTATTAAAGGGAAAACCAAAAGTATTGCACTTGATGTATTATTTGGCGGAGAAGCTAAAGACGGATTTGGTATAGAGCGCGCCGGCTTTGAAATTACCGGAACCATAAACCGTAATGATTTTGATATTCATGCCTCTGACGTTACCGAAGCAGGCGGACTTGTATTGGGTGAAGATATTAAACTGCATGCCAATGTGCAGTTTACGAATAAGATAGAGTAAAATAAAAGCCACGAATTATACCAATTTTTCACCACTTTAGGTAGTGAGATTCGTTTAATTTCGTGGCTTTAAATATTGTTTATCCAAGTTTCAGATTGCTTTGTTTCCTGCAACGACGAAGCTAAGAATATGTAATTTATTTTCCGGGATCAATGTTGCCCCTATGTTTCTTATTATCAGGATGTGACCCCTGATAGCGTTCTTCATCCGTATCCGAATTGAAATCGCGGTTTTCAACCGTTTCTTTGTCTTCGGCTTCACTTGCAGTGCCTCGGCTTTTATTTACTACTTTGCCATCATCACGTACTGTGTTATCGCTATCGCTTACAGAGGATGCTTTTTTCTCATCTACATCGCGTGCACGTTGTACGGTTTCGGTATCGCCATCGGTATCTGTATCCTGTTCAGGTTTAAGTTTGCCTTTGCTTGGGTCGTAATTTTTAGGGAGGTTATCGCCGCTAAAACCTTCGTTTTTATTGCTTGGCTTTTCCTGATTATTCATTTTTTTATCTCCAAGATCTTTTGGATCATCTGTTCCTGATGCCATAGCTATATTTTTTTTAGTTGATGTTTTATTTGAAATTCGCTATAAAATTATAGTGAGATGCCACAATGCCATTTACCGTTCTTTCTAACGACGGCTTAAGGTCGGAATAGCCCTCTTTAAGTTCTCCCGATGAATTAAAATAGTCAGGCAGTTTGTATTTAACCAGCGTATCATCGTCAGTGTAAATATTATTCACTATAAACTGAAGCGTATACGATTGGTTGCTGAAAGTAATCTTCATACTGTAATTAATAGTATACTCGAACATTTCGCCCCTGTTCCTGAAAAAGAAGGCGTTTTTTTTAAAAGCACTGATAGTTAGGCTACTATCTGTAACGTTGGTAACATCTGCACCTTTTAGCCTTCGGTTGTACTCTGTAGTCCAGGATTTAGAAAGTTCTATAAATTTTTCGGTCGGTATGCTTGGTATGGTAACTTCAACAGGATCAAAGCCGCGTGGCGTAAGTTCCAGTTTTGGCTGTGCATACACAGAAAGCCCGAATAAGATGAATAGTAAAGATAAAAGCTTTCGCATGGTTAGGCTTTTTTAAGCGCTTTTTCAAACTCGCTTTGTATCGTACCTGTAGAAAGTAAAAAAGGCTTATCGCTAATATTTACGGTAATAGTATCACCTTCTATGCTGTACGATCCTTCTATGCTTCCAAGAGGGGTGCTACCTTTAAAGTTACCCAGCTGGCTGTCTCCGCTAAGCGAACCTTTGTCGCCTACAGCGTTTTTAAGTTTCGATAAAAGCTGTTCTTTGTCCCCTGAATAATTAAGTGTAAACTTACTTGCCATGGTTATATTATTTTGTGTTGATACGTAAATTTAATCAATACAAAATGTATTTCTGTTTAGCTTTTGTTAAAGCTGGCTGTTATTTACGGTAAATCCGCCCTTTTCAGCATCAAACCGAATGCTTTTATCATTAAAAAGGCGATCGAAAGTTTTGTTGGCAATAAGGTTTTTTGGGGTGTCCTGTACTATATTTCCGGGCGTCATTACAACGATCTGGTCGCTTAGCTGCAGGGCAAGGTCAAGGTCGTGGGTAGAGTAGAGTATGCATTTTCCTGTTTCTGCAGCAAGCTGCTGCAGGAGCCTGATAAGGTTTACTTTGTGAAGCAGGTCTAAATGTGTAGTAGGTTCATCTAACACAATTAACGGAGTATCCTGTGCCAGTGCACGGGCAATAAGTACTTTTTGCAATTGGCCGTCGCTTATCTCGAAATGCTTTTTATGGCGAAGTTGTTCTATCTGTGTAATTGCAATTGCCTCGTTAACTTTGTTGAGATCTTCGGGGCTTAAAGATCCAAGCCAGTTGGTGTAGGGCTGCCTGCCAAGGGCTACAAGCTCAAATACGGTAAGATTGCTTGGCGGAAGGCTTTCGGTAAGTACTACGGCAAGGTTTTGTGCCAGTTCTTTCTGGCTGTAGGCTGTTATATTTTTATTGTTGAGCAATACCTCTCCTGTTAACGGCTTTTGTATTCCTGTAAGTGTTCGTAACAATGTAGATTTTCCTATACCATTTGCACCAATAAGTGCAATAAGGCCGCCTTTGGCGAATGCCAAATGTATAGTATCGGCAATGGCAGTATTTTCTTTTTTCTGCTGATAGCCAATACTTATGTTTTGTGCCGATAGTAAGATATTACCTTTTTCCATACCCTAATACATTATTTTCTGTTTACGCATTAGCAGCCATATAACTATTGGTGCGCCGATAATAGATGTTATAGCATTGATAGGCAGTACAAATTCCCTGCCCGGCATTTGTGTACAGGTATCGCAAATCAAAACTATAATAGCACCTAGTAGTATTGTAGCTGCATATAAAACGAGGTGGCTGCTGGTTTTAAAGATAAGTTTGGCTATGTGTGGCACTACCAGGCCTATAAAAGTTATAGGGCCTGTAAAAGCTGTAATTGTTCCTGTAAGCAGGCTGGTAGCCAATATAATTATTAGCCTTGTCCTGTTAAAGTTAATACCCATGCTTTTGGCGTAACGTTCGCCCAATAGCAGGGCATCAAGTGGTTTTATGCAGAAGGCCGCCATACAAAGCCCGATTACGCACGTAACAGCCAGTATAATGATATGCTGCCACGGCAGGTTACCCAGGCTTCCTAAAGCCCAAAACGTAAATTTTTGTAATTGTTCGGCACTGCTAAAATAAGTCAGCACGTTCACTATAGCTCCTGTAAAGCCGGTAAACATTAGCCCGATTATAAGTATAGCCATTGTATCCCGTAATCGTTGCGAAACAACAAGTATAGCAAGCAGTACAATACAACTTCCTATAGTTGATGCCATTACTATGCCATACGGCGAAAGGAAAAAGCCTGCGAGTATGCCCGGCAAAAGGCCTGCGCCGAGTAGTACAAAGGCAACACCAAGGCTTGCGCCTGAGCTTAGTCCTAAAACATCGGGGCCCGCCAGCGGGTTACGGAAGAGTGTTTGCATAAGCAGACCACTCACCGAAAGTGCCATGCCAACCAATACAGCGGTAATGGCTTTTGGAAGCCGGTAATTTACTATGATGTATTGCCAGGTGGTTTTACCTGCTTCGCCACCGGTAAGGCTTTGTACTACATCCTGAAACGGAATACGGATTGAGCCTAAACTAACATTTACCAGAAACAGCAATAGCAGGGCAATGCCCAATAGGGTAAACAATGCTATATTCCGTTTTTTGTTGTGCAAAGCGGTGTTATTTTAGTTTTTCGAAAAAGTGCAGCTGGTAGCCCGGCATTAAGTCGGGGTGTAAAATAGCGATGAGGTCTTTAAGTACCAGATCGGGACGGGTAGGGGCAAGCTCAAAATACAAAAGCCCGCCTGTTGCGCCCTTTTTACTGCTGTACGAATATACATTTTTAGTTTTGAATGCCTTAAACTGTGCATAATGCGGATTAGCATCTGTCATTTCTTTGTAAGTGGTAAACTGACCAGGGCCTACCCATACGTCGGCATCCTGAGCCTTGTCTAATACTGTTTCAAAAGACAATGTAAGGCTTCCTGTACCTTCGGTATCAGCCCACAGGTAATTGGATTTTGCATCTTTTAAAAAGAGTGCAGCCCAGCTTCCGCCCTGTGGCAAATACCACTGATCCTGAAACATAGCCCCACCCAAAACAGTAGGTTTTGTAGTTGCTTTTTGTGCAAGCGTAAGGGCATCGTTATACTGTTTTTCTATATCGGCAAACAGTTTGTCGGCTTTATCTTCCTGGTCGTACAATGCACCAAAGAATTTAATCCATTCGGCTTTGCCAAGAGGTGTTTGCTCTGTCCAGTCGCCGTTGTATAACACTTTAAGTCCGCTTTGTTCCAGTGTAGCCAGCGCTTTATTGGTACCGCTTATGCTAAAACCTACTACAGCATCGGGAGCAAGGTCAATAAGTACTTCGGTGTTAAGGGTTTCATTGGCACCTGCTTCCTTTACTTTTCCGCTGTCAATGCGAGCCCTGGTTTTTTTGGAAGATATAAAATCAGTTCCAGGAAAACCTGTAAGTGTAGTTTCGGCGTTAAATAGTTCCAGTGACGGAATATGGGTTGTTGAGGTTACTACTACTGTTTTAAGCGGTACCTGAACGGTGATATATTGCCTAAGGCTATCAGGTACGGTAGCTCCTTTTTTCTGCATAACATAGGTGAAACCCTGCTGTGCTTCCGGCCACGGATTAGTAACTTTTACCACAGTGTAACCGTCGTAACGGTAAATCTGCAGGCCATTGGCGTGTGTTATAGTATTGGTAACCGCTACGTTTTTATCGGTAGTGCGTTTTGTGTCGTTTTTGCAGCCTGAAACTGATAATGCTACAAAAAATAGAAGGTAATATAGGTTTCTCATAAAAAATGTTCAACGGAATGCAAATGTATAAATTAAATATATCAACATTAGTACTATATTTGCAGCACTTAAGGTTGTGATGTTTTTTTACGCCATCACATTAAAAGGGAATCAGGTTTAACGCCTGGGCTGTTCCCGCAACTGTAAGCTTATCCTCTTAAAGGGGAGGCTGTTGTAAACTACAACCACTGTTCGTAAAGGGCGGGAAGGTAAACAACAGTACGCAAGCCAGGAGACCTGCCTTAGGAATAACTTATATCGGGCCTTCGGGAAAAAAGGCTTACGGATTATGACACTTAGAAAATTCATTTTACCGTTATTGCTTTTATTGTGCCAGCTTGCTGTGGCGCAAACACATACTATTACCCTAAAAGAAGTTATAGTATCTGACACCCAGCTTCGCGATTACTCTGCATCACAATCGGTGTTAAAGCTTAATGATTCTGTTATCAATAAAAATGCATCGTCGCTTACCTCATTGCTAAATTATAATTCTGTTATCTATTTTAAAGAAAATGGTTTGGGTATGGTGTCATCGCCTTCATTCAGGGGAACGACAGCGCAGCAAACGGCAGTGTTGTGGAACGGTATAAATATCAATTCACAGCTGCTGGGGCAAACCGACTTTAATACATTAACGACACGCGATTTTAGTTCCATAAGCGTAAAAGCCGGCGGTGGAAGTGTTATTTACGGAACCAGCGCTATTGGAGGAAGTATTCACCTTAATAATGATATTTCTTTCGGTGAAAAGTTCAATAATACCCTAAAGCTCAACTATGGCAGCTTTAATACTAAAGGGTTGCATTATAAGGCAGATGTTGCATCTGATGTGTTTACAGCATCGGTAAGCTTAACCCGTAATAGTTCTGATAATGACTATGAGTATAGTAACGGAAAAGGGGAAAATTTAAACGGGCAGTTTTATAATAACAGTATGAATGTGGCTGTTGGTTACAAGCTCAACGACAATAATACCCTTAAGTTTTACAGTTACTTTTTTGATGGAGAGAGGCATTTTTCGCTGATATTTCCATCAGAGGTAAAAACCAAATATCAGGACACCAATACCCGAAATATGTTGGAATGGGACGGTACTTACGGCAAATTCACATCGAAGCTTAAAGCGGCCTACTTAAAAGAACAATATAAATATTACGCCAATATAGATAACGAAAACCATACGTATGGAAGGGTAGAATCTATAATTGGTAAATACGATCTTGCCTTTAATGCAGGTAACGGATTTGTAGTAAACGCTGTCCTGGATTTTATGAATAATAAGGGTTTTGGCAGCGATATTGAAGGCAAAGACAGGCAAATTGGCGCGGCAAGCCTTCTGCTTAAACATCAGGTGACAAATAAGCTTTCATATGAAGCAGGAGTTCGAAAAGAAATAACCTCTAATTATGAAAGTCCGGTTTTATTTTCGGCAGGTGCCAGATACAAACCTTTTTCATTTTACACTCTAAAGCTTAATGCCTCTAAAAATTTCAGGATACCTACGTTTAATGACCTTTACTGGGTAGGCAGTGGTAACACAGACCTAAAGCCTGAATCGTCATGGCAGGGAGAGATAGGTAACGAATTTGCGTATAAAGGCGCAACGCTTTCGATTACCGGCTATTACATAAAACTGAAAGACATGCTTCGATGGCTGCCATCAACGGGTGGTGTATGGAGGCCGGTAAATACAGACAGGGTTAAAACCTATGGGCTGGAAGCTTTACTAAATTATAAAAGAAGGTTTGGCGATCATGAGCTGGGAATTAATGGTACGTATGGCTATACGGTATCTGAAAATGAAGATTCGGGCATGCAGCTTATTTATGTACCGTACCATAAGGCTACAGCAGCATTATCTTACGGATATAAAAAAATTACGGCTTACTACCAGTTCTTATATAACGGAGAGGTATTTACCCGGTCTGACAACGATTCCCGATATAACATTGACAGCTACACTGTTGGTAATGCAGGCCTTGAATACAGTTTTGGTAAAAATGATGTTGCAAGCCTTGGCGTACAGGTGCTTAATGTCCTGAATAAAGAGTATGAAAGTGTGGACAGCAGGCCGCTGCCGGGAAGAAATTATAATGTGTATTTAACCCTAAATTTTTAATAAATGAAACTAACTAGACTATTTTTAGCTTTGGTTGCAGGATCGGTATTTTTCGTTTCTTGTAGCGACGACGACAATGATGGCAACAAATCTCAAGGTACTTATGACAATGGTACTTTTGTACTTAACGAAGGTAACGGTAACCCATCAAGTGCATCTGTAACATTCATCGGAGATAATGGTACTATTGTAGAAGATGTATTTACGCTCGAAAATCCTTCAGCTATAGGAACCGGTTCTTATCTTCAGAGTATGTTTATGGATGATAGCAGGATTTTTATCATTTCAGGACAGGCTAACAAGGTTACTATTGTAGACCGTTACTCTTTTAAAAGCATTGCGAATGTTGATACTAATTTTGACAATCCAAGATTTGGAGCTGTTGTTGGTAACAAAGCATACATTACTAACTATGCTGACTATAGCACAGGAGCAGACGATTTCTTTACCGTAATTAACCTTACAGACTATACTACTACAAAAGTAGCACTTAACAACTGGTCTGAAAAAGTTATTGAGGAGAACGGAAAACTATATATTGCTAACGGGTACTATGGTGACGGTACTTCTGTTACTGTATTTAACCCTGCTAATAACACAGTGGAAAAAGTTATTGAGCTTGGTGATTCTCCAAATTCTTTCGAGGAAGAAGACGGTATACTTTACGTTCTTGGTTTTGAGAACATCTTTAAAATTAACCTTTCTAACAATACATTAGCAGGTACTATTGCATTACCAACCAACCTTGCCGGTTCTTCTCACCTTACGGTAGAAGATGACAAGATCTATTTTACAAACGATACAGCTGTTTACGTAATGGACAAAAATGCTACCACAGTTCCTACTGCGCCATTATTCTCTTATGAGTCAACTTCTCAGTGGGGTGCTATGTACGGATTTAACGTAAATGATGGTAAAATCTATATTGCTGATGGTGGCGATTTTGCTTCAAGCAGTAAAGCATACACTTATTCACTTGACGGAAAACTAATCTCTACGTATACAGTAGGTGTTGGACCGAACAGTTTCTACTTTAACGACTAATTTATACTATGTTCTGATTTGTGTTAGTTAAAATATCTTCAGGGAGTGTATTACCTGGAGGTTTAATAAACCAGACCATAAATATTGTTATTAAATAAGGGTTTAGACTAAATTTATTTTTTAACAGAAAAGGCTCCCATTGGGAGCCTTTTGAATTTATAACTATTGCAGTTGCTTCATTAAGTTGAGCGAACCTTCGGGCATTTCTTCAAGGTACATATCGGTACCAAAGCGCCTCATGCTTTTAGTATTCTGGAATTTTATAAGCTGGTTATCGCGAAGGTTACTCTTGGCAACCCTGCCCGATGATACTCCCGTTATAGCTGAAATAGCTTTTGCAAACAATGGCTCCTGCGGATTTCCTAATTCGCCCATATTGTCCACTTTTTCTTCCTGTACCATACCTGGAGACGGATTGATACCTGCGCTGTATTCGCCAAAGCCGTCTTTATTAACTGTTCTTATCACGATAGGCTGCATGGCATAACGGTGGCTTCCGCTAATTTTATTTCTGCTGAAATCGGGAGAGTCATATAGTGTTACCGAACCTACGTTCTTACCAACAGTTTTCTCGCCGATAACAGTTACACCAATATAAGGTGTAAGGCAGTTGATAACAAGTTCGCTGGCAGAAGCAGTATCGCCTGTTGCAATAATATATACCCTGCTTAGGTTAAGGTGGTTTATAGCAGCACCGTTACTAAGGTTATCTGAAAACAGGTTTTGTAACGCCGCAGGGTTATTTGCCTGATAATAGGCTTCAAGTTTACTGTTCCATTGTTGTTTTGCAAACAGCTGTCCTGTAAATTGCCCTGTAATCATACTTGCAAGGTAAGTAGCTGTCCTTACAGATCCGCCGCCGTTATAACGAAGGTCAAGCACAAGCTCGTTCACACCTGCAGCTTTAAGTTCCGCGAAAGCGTTATTAAGGTCGGCATCATAATTTCCGTAGAAACCATTATACATAAGGTATCCTATTTTAGAACCTCCCTGTTCTACAACCCTTACGGTATGTACAGGGTTTTCGGCATATTCTGTTTTAGTAAGTTCTACAGTAACGCCTGTGGGAGTAGGTACTCCATCTACATAACTGGCAAGGCTTAGGGTATAGGTTGCTTGCGCCAGTAGCTGTTGATAGTTAGAAACAGTAAGCTGGGTGCCGTTTACAGCATAAAAAAGATCACCTCTTATTACATTTTTAGCAGCAGCATCGGTATTAGGCAGTACATATCTAACATAACCCAATACATTTACACGGGCATCATCTGCATAAACAAGTCCGTAATCTATACCATTACTGGTAGCTACGCCCTGCAATACATTTTCCAGCACCCTGAAATCGGGGAACATTACACTAAAGCGGTCGGCATTCGTGCCATCGGGAAATTTACGGTACAACAGGCTTTCAAAAAGGCTTTCGGGGCTGCCGTACGATTCTAAAAAGTTATTTAGCTGTTCCTGGTTAGCAAAACGGTCGTCTGCAAGATTAGGTACATTTTCCTGCCACAGGTAGTAAAGATTGAGCCCTTTCCATATAAAATCGTTTACAGGAACAGCGTGATCATCCATGTCCTCACATCCCTGAAAAGCAAAAGCGGCCAGTACAAGGCTCGCTAACAGTAATTTAATCTTTTTCATCCGGCAGTTTTGTTTAGTATAAGAACGTAAATTTAATTATTTTTAATATTGCTTGTAACAAAAATAGTTACTATTCGTCTTCCTTTTATAACCAATAACAAACCAAAGACCGATTATGAATCAGTCAGACTTCATAAAAGTCATCTCTCCTTTTAAAGACCGGGTATTCCGGTTGGCAAAACGGCTGCTTGTAAGTACCGAAGAAGCGGAGGATGCAACACAGGAAGTTCTGGTAAAGCTGTGGAACAACAAGGGTAAGCTAGAGGCTTATTCCAGCGTAGAAGCACTGGCTATGACCATGACAAAAAATTACTGCCTGGACCAGTTAAAGTCTAAGCGTGCCAGCGAAATGCGCATTGTGCACAGCAACTATACCGACAGGCAGGCAGGACTACAGCAGCAGGCAGAAGACCGCGACAGCTGGAGCTGGGTTGAAAAAATTATGGAGACACTGCCCGAACAGCAAAAACTGATCATGCAGATGAGGGATGTTGAAGAATACGAATTTGAAGAGATTGCCAAGATAATGGACATGAACGAGACCGCCGTAAGAGTGGCGCTCTCAAGAGCAAGGAAAACATTGAGGGAACAACTCACAAAAACACACAGCTATGGAATTACAAACAATTGAAAAATTACTGAATAAATATTTTGACGGAGAAACAACTATTGCCGAAGAAAAGGATTTAAAGCTTTACTTCTCTTCACCCAATGTGGCGCCGCAGCTGGAGCAATATAAACCTCTGTTCGGGTATTTTTCTAACGAAGGAAAACAACAATTTGATAAACCTTTGCCATTAAAAGCCAAAAAGCGCAACGGAGCGTGGCTATCGGTAGCGGCAAGTGTTGTGCTCCTTGGCGGAATGCTTACTTTTTATAACACACAGCAGCAACCTTCGCAGGAAGAGCTGGGCACTTTTAACGATCCCGAAACGGCCTTTAAAGAAACCCAGAAAGCACTTAATATGCTGTCTAAAAATGTAAATGTGGGCATGAGCAGTGTTAATTATGTTACAGGAGAGTACGAAAAATCTAAAACGACAATTTTTAAAGAAACTAAAAAATAAAGAAATCATGAAAAAATTTATAATCACATCGGTACTGGCAGTATTGCCTTTTGTTAGCTTTGCACAAACAACGGCTTTCAATAAATTTGAAGATGTAGAAGGCATTCAGGCTGTATCTATCAACAAAGAAATGTTTGATATGTTCAGGAGTATGGATTCATCGGCTAAAGATGAAAAAACAAAAACCTATATGGATCTTGCAGGACAGGTAGATAACGTTAAGATATTTACCACTTCTGAAAAGAAATTTAAAAAACAGATTAAAGAAGCTGTAGCAGGATATCTTAAGCAAAACACATTACAGGAGCTTATGAGTGTAAGCACAGAAGGCAACAAGGTTAAAATATACGTTAGGCAGGGCAGCAGCGAGTCGATCATAAAAGAAGGACTTGTGTTTGTTGAAAATGACGACAGGAAAGAAGATGCCGTGCTAATATCTTTTACCGGTAATGTAAACCTTAACGACCTTAAAGACATAAAAGATTTTAAAGGACTTAAGGGAAGCAAAGGCGATAAGGGCTCAAAATAATTATATAACAATCCCCCACAAAAACAAAAGTAATACACTACAACAATGAGAAAGTTTATAATCACATTACTATTAGCCGTTTTACCAACTTTAATTTTTGCACAAACCAACTCGGCTTTCGATAAGTTTGAAAAAGAAGGTGTAGATGCGGTAGTAGTGAATAAGAAGATGTTTGAGCTTATGGGTAATGTAAAAATGGACCCAAAAGACAAATCGGCACAGCAATACCTAAATCTTATCAAGAAACTGGATAACCTAAAAGTGTTTAGCACCTCGAGCGGTAAAGTGGTTTCTGATATGAAGAATACGGTAGATGGTTACCTTAAAAAGTATCCGCTGGAAGAACTGATGCGTATTAATGAAGGAGGAAGGGCGATAAAGATATATGTAAAATCGGGTGCAACATCGTCTCAGGTTAAAGAGTTACTAATGTTTGTAGAAGGCAATGGTGCAAAAGACAGTACAGTGTTAATGTCGCTTACGGGTAATTTTGACCTTAGCGAGATATCTTTCCTTACCGATTACATGAAACTGCCCGGTGGTGCAGCCCTTAAAAAAGCTTCTAAAAAATAAAGACTATGAAACGCAATTTGTATACACTGGCGATATTGATGCTAACTCTGGTATCTTGTGAGCAGAAACCATCACTGCAGAAGTATTTTGTGGAAAAAGGTGAAGCTAAAAACTTTGTAACGCTCGATCTAGGCACTAACTTTATTAAGGCGGATAAAATGAAATTGTCGGCTGAAGAAACCAAAGCGCTTGAGTCTATGAAAAAGCTAAATGTGCTTGTTTTTCAGAGTAATGGTGCAAACGGAGCTGAATTTGATAAAGAAAAAGCTAACGTAAAAGAACTGCTAAAAACAGATAATTACGAAGAGCTTATGAAAGTGAATACCAGCGAAGGCGGAATGTCTGTCAGTACAAAAGGCGAAGGCGAGCATATAGAAGAGTTTGTAGTTTTCTTAAACCGTAAAGAAACCGGTTTTGGAGTGATAAGGGTTTTGGGAGAAGACATGACTCCGCAAAATGTACTTACAATGGTAGGGCTTCTTCAAAAATCAAACCTGGATACAGGACAGCTTAAACCGCTGATGAGCCTGATGCAGAAATAAATAACAGATTTAGTTAAAATAAAATATCCCCATCAGGTAACTGACGGGGATTTGCGTTTTATATGCTTTTTTACTCCTGTACAGGCGTAAGTATTTTTCTTCCGTCTTCTAAACGGGACGTTTCAAAGTAGTACTTTTTGCTTTTCCCATCTGTATTGGTTACAAATTCATTGCATATGCCATCAGTCCTGTAAAAGTTAGAGGTTACAATACCTGTACCTACTACCTTTTCCAATATAAAATATTCTTCCTCTTCCTGTATTACCGGCCATCCGTTAGCGCATGACAAACCATTGCCTTTGGTGGTGATAGATTGTAAAAGCCCAGTCTGGATAGCTTTGTATTTGGCCGCATTCTTTGTGTCTCCGGTTTCAACATACGCATTAAATAAAGCAGTTTGTGCATGAAGACTAGTGTAATTAATGCTTAGCATTTGCCTTGCTGTTTTAATGATCTCGGCATTATTACGTTTTTCGATCTGCTCATTAAGCAGTTTCTTAAGACGGTTATATTCCTGCGATTTCTCGTTGGCTACTTTAAATTGCTCGCTATACACATAGCTGAACCTGAATTCCTGATAATCGATACCTGTATTTCCTTCTTCAAGAGCGTTTACATATTTGCTGTACAAATCGTTAAACGCAGGAACAGCAATTTTTACAGCCGCTGTTTGCTGAGGTTGAGGTTTGGCTTTTTTAGCTTTAGTTTGCGCAAAAGAAGCTGTTGAAGCAAGTAATAGTGCAAAAAGAGTAGTTTTTACGTGTTTCATTTATTGTGTTTATTTTAATAACCGTTGAGAATAGCGGCTCATTGGTTACAGTAGGGTTGAAACACAAATATATACAATTATGTAGTCGTATATTTAATTAAGACTTTTTAATACTCTTCATTTTCCTCGATATAAACGTCATCTTATTGATTTTCTTCTTCCGTATCATTATCAATGTAATTATCGGTTATGCAGTCACCGCTAGAACCGATTATTCTAACAGTATATTCGGCACCCTTATCACTTGTAAATATGGCTTCGCCATTAGAAATATTAATTGGTGTGAAATGTGAACTGTCTAGCCAGCCACCGTTGGGCCAATGAATTATAGTGAGGTCATTGTTTTCAATTTCAACTTCTAAAGTATATGTAGAATTAGTCCCTGTTTCAGAATAATAGTAAGAAACTTCGGCGCAATAGGTTCCATCGTTATACATTCCTTCTTCGCCAATTTCATCATTATAATTTGATGACGATTCTTGCGATGAGTTGCCATTTTTACAACTTATGATGGTTGAAAATAACAGGGATATGTAAATATATTTCATCGTAAATGATTTATTACGAAGATAATATAAAATTATAGGTTATTAGCTTTTCTTCCAATACTTCCACGGAAACAAAAGCATTCCAAAACATTCGCCATGTTCTTTGTTGATATGCTTGTGGTGCATTTTGTGGGCGCGGCGCACTGCTTTTCCGTAACGGCTGTTGGCATTGCGGAAAATTTTAAAACGCTGATGGATAAAGATATCGTGTACAAGAAAATAGGTAATGCCGTATGCAAATATGCCAAGGCCAATGGCAAGGCCAATTTCAAGGATGTCGTTTTGCCATAAAAGGAAAAAGCCAATACTTACAAGGGCGTAGAATATAAAAAACGTGTCGTTACGCTCAAACCAGGAGTCGTGGTCTTTACGGTGATGATCTGCATGCAGGCTCCACAAAAAGCCGTGCATTACGTACTTATGGGTAAACCAGGCCATGAATTCCATTATAAAAAAGGTAAGTACAAAAACCAGTATATGCAGCCACATAGCTATAAATTTTTAAATGATGTTTAAACGGTAATCAAGGTAGCATTTCGCCAGGAGTCCAAACTTTTCATAATCAGGTACGCGGATACGGGTAGCCCTGATCTGCATCGGTGGCGTGTTCTTGAGCTTCTTAAGCAGTTTCTTATAATACACATAAGCGGTATATACACCAAATTTCGCTTCTGCCGGAAGGCGTACAATGCCTTTATATCCTTCTGCAAGGTCAGCTTCTATCTCAGCGATAATGTGGGCTTTGGTAGTATCATCCATAGCGGTAAGGTTCAGCAGCGGAAAGTAATTGCGCTCAAGGTCTTCTGTATCGGCCTTTAAGTCGCGCAAAAAGTTAACCTTCTGAAAGGCAGAGCCTAATCGCATAGCGAAGGGCCTAAGTTCTTCGTAACGGGCGTCGTCTTTATTTACAAATACCTTTAGGCACATAAGGCCAACTACATCGGCACTACCGTAAATGTATTCGTTATATTCTTCAAAAGTGCTGTAATCTTTCTTAATAAGATCCTGTTTCATGCTTTTCATAAAAGCATTGATCAGGTCGTTGCCAATAGCGTAACGATTGGCAGTATGCTGAAAAGAATTCAGTACGGGGTTGAGGCTAATACCATCGCGTAGGGCATTGGTAAGGTCGCCTTCGAACAGGTTAAAAAGCTGTTCTTTATCGTAGTCGTGAAAAGAATCCACAATCTCATCGGCAAACCTAACAAAGCCGTAAATATTGTAAATATCCTGCCTTATGGATGGGGCAAGCATCCTTACGGCAGAGGAGAACGACGTGCTGTAAGCCCGGGTTACATTCCGGCTGCACTCAAATGATATTTTATCGAAAATAGCTTTCATAAGGTTTACTTTACGGTTAAGGGCATTGCTTTGGGGTTGTGTTTATCTATCAGTCCGGCAACGAGTTTTCCTGATATAAGGGCAGGGGGAACACCTGGGCCGGGCACTGTAAGCTGGCCCGTAAAATAAAGGTTCTTTACCTTAGGGCTTTTTAGCTTGGGTCTTAAAAAGGCAGTCTGAAACAGGGTATTAGCCAGTCCGTAGGCGTTGCCTTTGTATGAATTATAATCCTTTACAAAATCATTAAGGCAAAAGGATTCCTTAAATATAATATTTTTTCTAACATCCTGCTGCGTCAGCTTTTCCAAACGTGTTATTATCTTATCGAAGTAGGTATCACGTAGTTGCGGCGTGTCCTCTATGCCCGGTGCCAGCGGAATCAGGAATATTCCGGCTTCTTTGCCATCAGGGGCTGCATCTGCATCGGTTTTTGATGGGAAACTCGCATAAAATAAAGGTTCTTCAGGCCATTTAGGATTGTCGTAAATGTCTTTCGCATGGACATCAAAATCGGTATCAAAAAATAGTGTATGATGCTCTGTATTAGCGATTTTCTTATCAAAACCTACATAGAATAATAATGATGACGGTGCAAACGTACGTTTGTCCCAGTACTTCTCGCTATACTTGCGGTACTCAGGATTAAGTAATGTTTCGGTGTGATGGTAGTCAGCGCCGCTTACAATGATATCAGCCTCAATAGATTGGCCGTTTACTACCATTGATTTTGCTGTGCCGTTTTCTACATTTATTTTAGATACATTGGCATCGGTAACTATTTTAACACCAAGTTCTTTAGCCAGTTTCTCCATAGCGAGAACTACACTATACATACCGTTTTTAGGATGCCATGTGCCGAGACCAAAGTCGGCGAAGTTCATAAAACTATAGAAAGATGGTGTGTCTGAGGGTTTTGCGCCTAAAAACAGTACAGGGAATTCCAGTATAGATACCATTCTTTTGTTCTTAAAACGCCTGCGGATATCTTTAGAAATGTTGCCAAAAAACTGTCCCACTTTCGCCATTGTCTGAGTAGTAACCAGTTCAAAAACAGACTCTCCCGGTCGATATACCAGGTCTTTTATAGCGATATCGTAGTTGCTTTTTGCTTCGTCGATAAACTCTCTTAACTGATTACCACTGCCTTTCTCGATAGATTCAAAGGTTTCTGCTATAACATCCAGATTGTCAGCTATGGTAACAAAGTCAAGCGTATCAAAATAGACGCTATAAGCAGGCGAAAGCCGCGTAAGTTCGTAGTAATCAGATGGTTTTTTATTAAAATCGGCAAAGAATCGTTCAAAGACATCGGGCATCCAATACCAGGTCGGACCAATGTCAAAAGTAAAACCATCTTTTTTTAACTGGCGGGCACGCCCTCCGACGGTAGAATTTTTTTCGTATATTGTTACGTCGTATCCTTGTTGAGATAAGTAACAACTTGCTGATAATGAGGAAATTCCGCTGCCTAATATATTAATTCTCTGTTTCATGTTTAACAAATATAGAAAATTGTTAAACAAAAACAATTAAACTTATGTTAATTACAGTGTTTTAGAGAACGAAGGGAGACTCTCAAATACCGTAATCTTATCGTTTAATAGTATTGGTTTAATGTATTGTGCGGTCCTTCCAAATATATAAAGCCTGGTGCTGTCGTCGTCGAGTAAATCTGTCGTAATATTACTTACATATTTGTTGATGTCTTCTATTGTGGGCTGCTGTGTTATGTAGGTGACGAATGTAATATCGTCGAAATAAGACTTAACGTCTTTTACATAGTTAAGCGGCATGCTTTCGCCGATATAAATGGTCTTATATCCATTAAGTAGTAATTCGTAGTTTACAAAAAGCAGTCCGATCTCGTGGATTTCATCTTCAGGGAGATAGAGTACAAAAACGCGATCTGTTTTGGTAGGAGGGAGGAGCTGCAGCTTTTCTACATTAGCCGAAATTTTCTGTTTAATGAGTGCGCTTATAAAATGCTCATGCGCAGGTGATATGGTTCCGGTTTGCCATAGATAGCCTATCTCTTCCAAAAGCGGCATAAAGAAGTCATAGAAGATGCTCCTGAATGATTTTTCCGCCAGAAGACTGGTGTAAGTTGTAGCAAACAAAGCCAGGTCAAAATTCATCATGGCCAGCTTAAAGTTGCTTATAACGTGGTTGGTAAGGCTTTTACTCGAGATGATCTCCTTTACCAATATCGGTATTTTCTCAGGAGCGAGTTTTGCAATGGTAGATATCTTGTAGCCAAAAGTGTTTAACGTGGCTACGTTAAGTAGCTTCTGTAAACTTTGAATGTCATAATAACGTATGTTGCTGTCGGTACGCATAGGTGCCAGTATAGCATAGCGCTTTTCCCAAATGCGTATGGTATGTGCCTTGATGCCGGAAAGGTTTTCAAGGTCTTTAATAGTAAATACGCTCTTTATTTTGTTTGACATTTTTTAAATAATCGTTAAACAAATGTAGTCATAATTTTAATTCAATGTTACGCTTTGTGTCTTGTAAAAGTGCATTTTGGCTAAAAATTAGCGTTTTCTATACTGTTGAATTTTAAGGTGTTGTAATTGATGTTGCACTTTGTGCTTTTTCGATTTTTTACAGTTTAATTTTTGAATAAAAGTGATCTCCAAAAATTAAATTTTGTTAAAAATGCGTATTAAATTTTTGTAACCGGTTTTAAGAAATTGGTCACCCTAAAAGCGCATTATACAGCGTGTATAAAGGGGTTGGGCTTTAATTTTGCAAATAATGGGCGTAACAAGCTGAAAATCTGAAACGAATAAAAGCTAACTTGCTCATAACTAATGTTTTTTTTGTCAAAATAATGTGTACCTTTGCACCTTCAAAAAAAATATATTAATGGAGTCCATTAGAAACATTGCAATCATTGCCCACGTTGACCACGGTAAAACAACACTGGTTGACAAAATCATGTATCACTGCCAATTGTTCCGTGAAAACGAGAATACCGGCGACCTTATCCTGGACAACAACGACCTGGAGCGTGAAAGAGGTATTACAATTACATCTAAGAACGTTTCGGTACAGTACAAAGGAACCAAAATCAACATTATAGATACCCCAGGTCACGCCGATTTCGGTGGTGAGGTTGAGCGTGTGCTTAACATGGCTGATGGTGTACTTTTGTTAGTTGATGCCTTTGAAGGGCCAATGCCGCAAACACGTTTCGTGCTTCAAAAAGCTATCGACCTTGGCCTTAAGCCTTGTGTTGTTGTTAATAAGGTAGATAAAGAAAACTGTACTCCGGAAGAAGTACATGAAAAAGTATTCGACCTGATGTTTGAACTTGGTGCACAGGAGTGGCAGCTAGACTTCCCAACTGTATACGGTTCGGCTAAAAACAACTGGATGTCTACAGACTTTAGAAACCAGACTGAAAACATCGAGCCACTTCTTGACATGGTACTTGAACACGTACCTGCTCCAAAAGTATCTGAAGGTACGCCTCAGATGCTTATCACTTCACTTGACTTTTCGGCGTTTACAGGACGTATCGCTATCGGTCGTTTAGAGAGAGGTGTTTTAAAAGAAAACATGCCGATATCTCTTGTAAAAAGAGATGGTACAGTAATGAAATCAAGAATTAAGGAACTACATACTTTTGAAGGTCTTGGCCGTAAAAAAGTACTTGAAGTAGTTGCCGGAGATATTTGTGCGATTATTGGTGTAGAAGGTTTTGAAATTGGTGATACTATCGCTGATTTTGAAAATCCTGAAGCATTACAAACTATCGCTATCGATGAGCCAACTATGAGTATGTTGTTCACGATTAATGATTCACCTTTCTTTGGTAAAGAAGGTAAATTTGTAACGTCACGTCACATCAGGGAACGTTTAACAAAAGAGTTAGAGAAAAACTTAGCTATGAAGTTAGGTGAAACTGATTCTGCTGATAAATTCATGGTTTTCGGTCGTGGTGTACTTCACTTATCAGTTCTTATCGAGACAATGAGAAGAGAAGGTTACGAATTACAAATTGGTCAGCCACAGGTTATCATCAAAGAAATTGATGGTAAAAAATGTGAACCAATCGAGGAGTTAACTATCGACTTACCTGAAACACTTTCTGGCCGTGCTGTTGAATTTGTAACTATCCGTAAAGGTGAATTACTTTCAATGGAAGCAAAAGGAGAGCGTATGATCGTTAAATTTAACATCCCTTCACGTGGAATTATCGGTTTAAGAAACCAGTTGCTTACAGCTACTGCAGGAGAAGCGATCATGTCACACCGTTACATTGGTTACGAACCTTTCAAAGGTGAGATTCCAGGACGTAACAATGGTTCGTTAATCTCTATGGAGAACGGAAAAGCTATTCCTTACTCTATCGATAAATTACAGGATCGTGGTAAATTCTTCGTTAATGCTAACGACGAGATTTATGAAGGCCAGGTTATTGGTGAAAATAGCCGTAGCGATGATATGGTTGTTAACGTAACGAAGATGAAAAAACAATCTAACGTACGTTCATCAGGAAATGACGAAAAAGCGAGAATTATCCCTCCGATCATCTTCTCTCTTGAAGAAGCATTAGAGTACATTCAGAAAGATGAGTACGTAGAAGTAACGCCTAAAAGCCTACGTGTACGTAAAATCTACCTGACTGAAACTGACAGGAAACGTTTTAAAATAGCATAATTACTATTAATAGTTGACAGTTGTCGGTTGATGGTTGTCAGAAAGTAATAAACTTTATATACACTAAGCCCACGCATTGCGTGGGCTTTTTTATTTTAGTGTAGTTTTGTAAAGTTCTCTGATTCTGTTTGGTTACAGTAAATGCGTTAAATTTTATCCGTAATAAAACGGGGTCAGGAAATGTTAACTTCAATTATTTAAAAATTTAACAAATAACTTTTTCCAGTGTTTACCTGGTTTCATGCTTAAAAATTATAATTATAGGTAATTACTTATGTTTTTCCGTGAACAACTTTGTGAAAAAGTTACTACTATTGTATAATTGATAATATGAAGCAACTGTATTTGATATTGATTTTCTTCTGGTGGGGATGCAGATCGCAATCACCTGTAAAGTCTTTATATGACGATGAATATGCAATTAAAGGCGCATATTATAAAGATAAGTACAACGATCTAGATAGATTTATCGGTGAATGGAAATACAGTAATGGTTCAACTTCATTAACAATTACACTGCAAAAAAAGATTGAACAACATTTTATAGATGAAGTATATGATTTTTATGAGGATGTTCTTGTGGGCGAATATATGTATATTGAAAATGGCAACATAAAAGTTAATACTTTGCCTCAACTGAATTTAAATCTGGAAGCGAATCAATATAATATTGTCGGTAATATTATTGCAGGGCCGAATTCGCCGTATTGCTTAAATTGTGGACCTAATGACAGGAAAGTCTTGGTGGGTTTTACTCAACCAAATCGTGAAATTCCAGGATATGATCCACAAATGATTTTTGAAAGAATAGATAATGGTGCAACAAAGCGACTAAAATTAAAATTCAGGACGATATCCGGCTACATAACGTATGATGATGCTGAACCAGAATTTACTGAATATAGCATACCATTTGGTGAATACATTTTAACCAAAGTGAATTAATAACAACGTACTTCTTATATTTAGGGGGTCTTTATTTAAAATGAAACAACTGTATTTAATATTGATTTTTATTTGTTGGGAATGCATAGCACAGTCGCCTGTATTGCCATTACAGGGTAGTGGTGTCAGATCTCAACAAGGAGCCTATTATAAAGATATAGACAATATTTTTGATAAGTTTTCAGGTACATGGAAGTTTCAGAATGGGCAGGAAATTTTTACGATAACTTTACAAAAAAAGGTTATGAAATATGATGCTGATGATAATAACTATCTTGATATATTAATAGCAGAATATGCTTATACAAATAGTAATGGTTTAACTATTGTGAACACCTTAAATAATTTAAATCAGGATATGGCACCGTTTGAAAATAATATTGGTGGCGCTGTTATAACTAACAGAGAAGAACTAATTAATTTAAGGGGAGTGGAAATGTATTTTAGAGATCCTGAAAGATTGTATTTAAATCAGTATATTTTACTTAAGTTTATCGAAGGAAGTAATAGTATCGCTAATAGGATAGAGATGAAATTTAGGGGTGATACATCTTTACTTCCAAATGAGAATTCGCCAAAAAGCACTAGAGTGCCCGTTCATGATTATATTTAACCAAAGTAAATTAATACTACAGGCTCCAATAAGGAGCCTTAACTTTTACCGTATCAAACTAAAATGCCCTTTTGCTATTCGCCCATTATCCAGTTCGACAACAAACCAATAATCGTCTGCAGGCAGCTTTTCGCCTTCGAATATACCATTCCATCCCAGCCCTTTCGGGTCTACATCGGCCAGCAATTTTCCGTAGCGGTTAAAAATGTATATCTTGCTTTTTGGATAGAATTTTGCATTTATACCGGCAATATTCCAGGTTTCGTTCGTGTCGTCACCATTAGGAGTAAAAAATTTAGGAAAAGATAATACCGTAATTTCTTCAGAAGTAATTCCGCAGCCGTTAGTATCATGCACATACACCGTATGTAATCCGGTTGAAACATATTCAAACACATTGCTTTCGGTAAACGGGCCGTTGAGTTTATCTATACTGTAGGTGTATTTTGTGTCTACGCCCTGTGGTGCAGACGCTACGATAGTTACGACGTTATTTTCGCGAAGATCGTTTATTATAATATCCTCAATAATAGCTTTTCCAGAGGTGGTAACAACAAATTGTTTTTGTGTTTCGCATCCCAAAGCATTTGTTATTGTAACGGTATAAAGCCCCGCATCGAAAACCTGTATATTCACAGTCTCCTCATTGCCCGGCGACCATTTATAGGTGAAATCAGCCGCATTATTTTCCATTGCATTTAGCCAGAGTCCGTCTTCGCTGTCTATGCACACTATTTTATTTTCAAAAGCTTCTTTTACAACCGGACTCGTTAGTGCCTGTATGTTGAAACTGGTAAGGTTATAGCATTCCGAATTCGCGCTGTTTTGCACACGCGCATAAATTGTCTGAGGATTGGAACTGTTTTCATACCCGGCTAAAGCCAACACGTTGGTATTGGCTAGCGCATCGCTCTCCGATGCAAAATAGGTAACCCTGTTAGTAACATTGCTTTGAGAACCAAGTATCACAGGAGTGTTTTCAGAAAGATTAAACTCGGTTATACCGTCATTGTTTTCATCACACCCGGTAAGCCTGTTCGGTATGTTGGCAACAGGTACTTCTGCAATTATAATATCTGCGGCAGCAAAATAAGTGTCGCCCTGGGCAGTTATAGTGGCTCTAACGGTGTATTTGCCGGGTAATGGGTATTGATGTGTAATTTCTGTATTTGTGGAAGGTGGAGTGGTAGGAGAGCCATCGCCGAAATTCCATGTTATGCTGGTAAAAGTATCATCCGAATCCAGCTGAAATTCGGTTATATCTCCGAAGCATTTGTTGCGTGAAATGATTTCTGCAAAAAAATAGGAGGATATAAAATTCGGAAGCCCGAAAGATGATTTTCCGGGAGTAAGTGTAATGCCGCCGCTTGCAAAACCGCATGCAAAACCACTTTCTTCTGGGAAATTAATAATATCCAGTTTTGAAGAACTTGTAGCAGCCCTGTATATTTTTCCGTTAGGTGCCAACTGAAGCGTACCGGATCGTGATGTCGGCGCGATAAATAGGTCTGACGCCGGGATATTGCCGCTTAAAAGGTCATATTGATGTACACCGCCAAACTGATTAATGCCATTGCCGTAAGACACGTAAAGTTTTCTGCTTTTACGTGAAAATTCTACACCATAGGGTGATGTGTCCTGGCTAATGGGTAGCGGGTTAGAAACTACCCCGGTAGTACTGTTAAAATCATATAACCATACCGATCCGTGATTATTCTCCTCGCCTGTTACATTTCCCATTTGCTGATGGGCTATAACTATTTTTTTGCCGTTAGGCGATACTTTTAAGCAGCCTATTGCATTATTACGGTAACCCTGCAAGGTAACAAATGGCGGGGCAGTTGAAATTACCGGGGTCTCATTTACACCTTCGGGAGTTATTTCAAAGGCGTAGAATTTATCTATAAATTGGGTGATAACCCAGTAGCCGCTTCCATCGTTGTTCTTTACAGCGGTAAGTTTTTCAGAACATTTGTAACTCGCTTCTGTGGCATTATTTGGGTTATAGGTTATAAGATGCAAATTTTTGGTAATGACGTCGCCAATACTGCCATTATCTCCTGTCACTGAAATATCTACGATAGAGTAGTTTAGCCCGTCATTGTAGCCATTGTCTTCACCCGGTACGGTGCCACCCTCGGGATACGTGCCCGTAAACTGGTTAGGATAGACAGCTGCGTTATTATGATGCGGTTCGTCTATTGTGAAAATATAGTATTGATTGGGATTATTTCTATTTGGAACTATGATGGCAGACTGTGCACTCGACGGATCGCCCAACAGTCCTTTTCCGTTTTCATAATCAGCATTCGGCATTATGATGTGGTTTCTGTCCCATACATTCTGACCGTCGGTATAAAAAAGCAGGTTGCCGTAAGTGTCAGATATAGAGCTTGATCCTTCGTTGGTGGCGAGTTTGCTTCCCTGTAATAAAGTTACGCTTCCGTCGTCCTCAAAGTGCATGCCTGCGTACACCCCAAAAATCCAATTATTGGCTTCTTTCTGGGCGAATGCATATAGGGAAAAGAGTAACAATATTAAGCATAAGCCCTTTTTCATAATAGTGGGGAATCAGCCTTTCAAAAATAAGTTTTTTTTATCGCTTAAGCGAGAAGTGTGCTTTAAATTCACGTGTAGCTTCTGTATTGCCATCAAACTCCCGATATTCAACAGTAAACCAGTAATCGGATGACGGGAGATTCTCGCCGTTAAAAGTGCCGTCCCATCCTTCACCTACCGCGCTTATCTGTTTCAGGAATTTGCCATACCTGTCGAAAATATAAATTTTTGCATCGGGCTGCTCCAGTCCTATGATATTCCATGTGTCATGGATGCCGTCTCCGTTAGGTGTAAAGTAGTTAGGGTAGTCGACTATGCTTACTCCTCCCAGCACAAGTTTATCACATGCGTTTTCATTAGTGTCCCTAACCGTTACAGTGTGGTAGCCCGGCAACACATTGGTAAACACAGGGGATTCCTGCCAGGGGCCATCATCAAGTTTATATTCGTAAATGCCGTAACCTGATATGTTTATAGTTATGGTCTGGTTGTCGCTAAAATAATTTGTCACATAGTAACCTTTTGGGTTCGATGGGCTGGCTACAGCTGTCCCGCTCTTAAGCACGGTTACAGGGGCTATTGGTTTGGACACGCAGCCATTCGGGCTGATTGCCGTTACCGTGTATTCCCCTTCTTCAACAACTTCCAGGGTTGAGCCATTCTGGCCGTTGATAACTACACCGTCTTTCTCCCAGATAAAGCTATAGCTGCTATCAAGCCCGCTATTAAGGGTGTAGCTGCGCTGGACAGCTTCAGTTAGTATATCCACACAGATGGTACCACCTGTAAGGGTGGGTTCAGGAAGCCTTTCTACCCTTAGGGTTACCGTAGTGGTGGCACTGCATGGGGTGTCCTGTAAGGTATCGCTGTTGGTTACTACGATCCAGATCACCTGGCTATCAGGGGTCTGGTTGGTATAGTTTTCAGGGTCTGCAATAGGCTGCGGCGCAGGGACTGTTTGTGGGTCAATATCGTAATAGCTTACAAGGAACACAGCCGGGTCCTGAGCGCCAAGTACTTCCGGTGCAAGTAGGGTCAGGTCCCATCCCGGGGCCCTGCCGTCGTTATCTGCATCGGTATCACATACCGACGCAGGGTCTGCCACAGGGTTGGCTACGGCCTGCTGCTCTACGATAAGCTCAAGCTCTTTTACGATCCTGCAACCTGTATCGTTGTTTACTACTTCTATGTATACCGTTGCACTGCCTGTTACGACATACCCTGTTATTGGTGTGGCACGCGTGGTAAGGGCTGCATCGCTAAAGTAGCCTATAGTGTAAATATTACCTGTATTGCCGCCAAGGCCGGCCTCTACATACTCCTTCAGGTTAAAGGCTGTCGGGGATGCAGGGGTGTCGTTACAGATACCATAGTCGGCAAGGTCGGCTATCGGTGGCAGTGGGTTCACTATTAGTTCAAGCTCCACTATCTGGAAGCACCTCAAATCAGATGGGTTATTAGTATTGGCCTCAACCCTTACCCATACACTGCCACTGGCACTGCTGTGGCTGGTTGGGTCAGGTATCGCATTGGTGCCTGCCTGGGCATCTTCTTCTGTGGTATAATAGCTGAACACATAGTTAGTACCGTTGTTGCGGATATCATCCTGTGCAAGGGTAAGGTCAAAGGGCTCACTGCCTACTACTGTAGCATCCTGGTCGCATACCTCAAGTGGGGTTGGGTTAAAGTTGGGTACAGGTAGCGGAAGCACCCTTATGGTTAGGGTGGTATAGCTAACACACCCCTGGGTGGTGGTTACCCTTACCCAGATCGTCCTTGGGTTTTGGGCTGCTCCATTGCTATCTGTATTTACATACGCCTTAGGGTCAGCGATTGCCACGGCGGTGCTGTCTGTTTTTGGGTCGGTGGTAAAGTAGTCTACAACGTAGTCCAGGCCTACTCCATCAGGGCCCAGTATCTCATCCTCTTTTTGTGTAAGGTCAAACTCCGCAATACCGTCATTTGGCAATGCCTCGTTACATACGGCAAGGGGTGTTGGGGTTACCAACTGGTGTGGCTTGTTGATATGGATGGTAAAGCTACTCAGGCTATAGCAGCCTGCGGTATTCTCAACCCTTACCCAGATCACCTGCCCATCCCTGGCAATGTGCCTTGCAGGGCTGGCAATACCGTTACTACCCGCATCGGCATCAGCCTTGGAAAGGTAATAGGTAATGGTTACTTCCACAGGGGCTACTGCTTCTTTTATCTGTGTTTCATATACTGTAAGGTCTGTCCTTACCGCTGCGTCCTGCCCGTTGTTGTCGGTATCATCACAAAGGATGATATCTTCAAGGTCAGGGGCTTGCGGTGCAGGGGATACCGTTAAGGTAAATGCATAAGCATTAAAACAACCGGTATCCAGATTTTCAACACGTACCCATATAGGCTGAATGAAAGGTTGATCATTAGTATAGTTTTCCGGGTTGGGTATAGCATCCTGTCTGCTTCTCGCGTTAGCGGCGGTCAGGTGAAATGTAATTACCAAATCGGGATTGCCATTCTGCATTTGCGGAATAAGCGCTGCCAAATTAAATTCGCTAATACCTTGTCCATTGCTATCACATACAGTAAGGTCTTCTACAGTAGGCTCAAGGAGCACGGGTAGTGGTTCAACCCTTATATCCAGATAGCCCAATCTATAACACCCTGTGTTGGTAATAGTAAAACGTACAAACAGGCTTTCAACAGCAGGCACCTGACTATTTTGATAATACTCAGGATCATCAATGGCATTGGTGCCTGCCTGTGCATCATTCAGATCACGGTGAAAAGTTACAAGGACTCCGTTAAGGTTATCGGGCGTAATAAACTCAGGTATTGTAGAGGTAAGATCAAAAAACTCGATGCGGTCATCCGTAGGCTCTGTGGTATCGCAAACGGAATAAATATACTCATCATTAAAAAGTACAGGTAAAGGATTGACAACAAGGCTAACAAGTACAGTGTATGTACAGCCTGTAGCATTATTGGTTACCCGTGCAATTATTTGTACGGTAGGCGAGAGGTAACTCCCGGGGGTGTTTATTACTGTTCCATTAGTTGTTTCGTACGTTACCGTAAATAATGCAGGATCCATAGTGCCAAGTATTTCGGCATCAAGAGCAGTAAGGTCGAATAGTGCCTGCCCATCAGTGTCACTTTCGCCATTATCGCATAATGCATAAGGCTGTGCAGGTGTAACAGGCTCCGGCCTCGGAACAACACTAAGCTGTAGTGGAACGACAACAAAGCACCCGAAATTTGAAACCACACGAATATATAGCGTTTGTGTTACCGGATCGATATTGTCGTACAGATTAGTATCCGGTATAACGTTTACACCAAGATACGCATCGCTGTATGTTTCGTAAATGGTAGCGACAGCATTATCGCTGCTAAATGCGTTTTCTATATCCTGTAAAACGGCATCAAGGTTAAATTGTCCATAGGTATCGTTGTTGTCATCACAGGCTATTAACGGAGGCAGCTCCCCGATATGGGGTGTTGGCACTATGTTTAGCTGAAAGCTTCCTGTTTGGTAGCAGCCTGTTACTACATCGAAAAGCCTTATGTAAATAGTTTGGGGATTGGAAATATTAGGATATTCCCAAGGAGTTTGAATTGTATTAGTACCTCCCCCTGCATCTGTCAGGTTTTCATAATAGGTAACCGAAACATTATGCTGGTTTCCAATCATAATCGCCTCATAAAGCGTAAGGTCAAATGCTGTAGAAATATCATCAATGCCATCCTGGTCGCATTTTGACTGATCAAAAGAAATATTATCAGGGTTGTTGATCTGCGGCAGCGGTGCTATATGTATTGTAAATGATGTAACGCCGTACCCCACAGGATTACCGGAATTTTTTTCAAGCCTTGCCCATATAATTTCATCCTGATAAGCTACTGCATTTTGGTATAGCGGACCTATCGTATTTGTATCAGCTAAGGCATCAGCCTCCGAAAGATAATAAGTAACCTCGTCGGTTGGTGCATATTTTATATGATCATCGTTGACTGTAAGGTCAAATTCCCTAAAGCCATTTTCATCTATATCACAGAGTTCAATAGGAGGAGGGGGAGGCACAGGTACACGCAATAGCCTGATCTGGAAATTCAGTGTATCAAAACACTCTGTTTCGGTACTGTACATGCGCATGTAAATAGTTTGCGGATCGGCTATACCAGGATACGCGGTAGGAACTGCAATTGCATTATTTCCGGTGTTAGCTTCATCCTGGGTACTATGATAGGTAACGGATGTGTTTAGTATTCCGTCGATAAGCATAGCTTCGTTTACAGTCAGGTCAAATAGTGAACTGCCATCGTTTACTCCGTCGGTGTCGTACTGAGCGATGTCAAGTGAAATATCGTCCGGATTATTAAAAACAGGAAGAGCAAGCGTGCTTATTGTATAAGGATTAAAATCGTAGCTAAAGCAACCATCTTCATCTTCCAGCCTTGAATAGATAGTCTGGCTGTAAGGTGTAGTATTTGTATAAAGAGGGCCAATTGGGTTATCGCCGGATAAGGCATCTTCGGCAGATGTATAATAGGTTACAATGGTTGTAGCAGGATTTGTACTTCTTACATTAGCATCATTCAATGCCAGGTTAAATTGTGTAATTCCGTTTTTATTTACATCGCACTCAAAAAGGTCATCCGGTAATCCTGCAGTTATATCGGGAGTCACCTCTATGTTGAATGTATGGGTAGAATAACATCCGGTAACGGTATTGGTCATCCGTAAATAAATCGTCTGCTGTGGCGATGTATTGGCATACGCTTCAGGCGCAAGTATCGGATCCTGCCCTGTTATAGCACCATTTAAATCGTCGTGATATGTTACAGCCATAGGATTTTGTGTGCCTATAAACATATCCTCATATATAGTAAGGTCAAATGGGGTAGATTGGTCGTCAATACCATCTTTGTCACATTGTGCAATATCCAGCGGAATATTATCCGGATTTAAAAATATAGGAACGGTATGAAAAGTAGCCGAACCCGTCCATTCCATAGAGAAGTTTCCAAAACCATGCGGCCTGTCTACTACAAGATAATAAAACTCGTTATCCTCTACGGTGATCCATTGCACAAAAGCATTACCATCGGGGCCGGGGCCTTCAGAGGTATCTGTTTCTGTTTCATTCATTCCGGTAGTAATATAATCGAGTCCCGCCTGTAAAGGATTGGTGGTGCTACAGCGTATTGCCGTGCCTATAACACCGCATTCTTCAATGGGGCCGAAGAGCCAGAAATCAAAGTCAATCTCCATAGCATCTTCTTCGGGCGTAAGTATAAAGCCTAAAGTACCACCCTGGTTGATCTGTATTTTTAGCCAGATAGAATTGTTCTCGCCACTACTGCATGCGTTTTCGGGCGTAATCTCGGGGAATTCGCCTTCTCCTTCCGCTTCAAGGTCAAAATAATTGGCATCCCCACATACAATTATTGCATCGGGACAATCATTTTGAGCATTACCGGCAAAGGAAAATAATAACAGTAATATGAGAACATATGTAACTCTCACAGCATAGCAATATTAATTTTTCAATAAATTTAGAAAAAAATTACCGTATCATCGCAAAATGCCCCTTAATTGTTCTGCCGCTATCTAATTGTAATACAAACCAATAGTCTGTTGAAGGAAGTTTCTCACTATCAAGCGTACCATCCCATCCACCATTACCTTTAAAACCTTTTATAAGTTTTCCGTATCTATCAAAAATGGTTACAGTGGCCTGAGGCTGAAGTGTTAAGTACGGAATTCTCCATATCTCATTCTCATTATCGCCATTCGGTGTAAAAAATCTTGGGTAATTTAAAATTAGCACATCTTCGCTTACGGCTTTACATCCGGTTTTTGCACTAATGGTAATTGTATACGGTCCCGGTTCAAGATTTCCAAAGAAGTGGGTATCACTAAAAATGCTGCCGTTTATTGAAAATTCATAATCTTCAGGATCGGGCATGTTAATACTTATGGAATTGCGGTTGTTGGTAAAGTCTACAACATCGAGTGTATAGTTAATTTCAGGAAGCGGTGTTACCGCAACTTTGAAAGAAACAATATCAAATCCGTGGCAGCCAATGGTATTTTCCAGCCTTGCCCATATTGTTCCTGTTGCAGATTCATATGTTGAAGGTAGCGGATTATTCTCAGCCTGCGCATCAGCCTCTACAGTATAATAAGTAACTGCTGCTGTAGTGTTGCTGCCTTTTATAAGGGCATCATTTGCCGTAAGGTTAAATCTTCTTTTCCCGTTTTCATTAATATCACAAAGCTCCAGGTCATTAGGCTGCCCTGCTACTACAGGATTTGTCACCTCTATATTAAATTCCTGTGTTTCAAAGCACTCTGTAGCACTGCGAAGCATCCTCATAAACACAGTTTGCGGATTGCTGGTATTGGTATATGCACCTGGATTTGGAATTTCGTTAATGCCCAAAATGGCATCGTTTATATTTTCGTGGTAGGTTAGCTGTACGTCCGGCTGACTGTTAATAAGCATCGGACTGTTTATGGTAAGGTCAAATTCTGTTTTCTGGTCGTCAACAGCATCGCTATCGCATTGTGATATATCGAGCGCCACAGCCTGAGGATTATTGAATTGGGGAGCTTCAAAAAAGGTTGCTGTTCCCGTCCATTGCAAGTCAAAATCGCTTGCGCCAATAGGGCGGTCTATTACTAAAAAATAAACTTCTCCAGGTTGTACCGTTAGCCACTGCACAAAATTATTTCCAAATTCTCCCGGGCCTTCAGATGCGTCTATTTCGTCTTCAGACATACCCGTATGGTTATTAAGCGCATTGGTTTCAAAAGGGTTTGAGGTTGAGCAGCGTATCGCCTTACCTAAATTATTGCAGGTTGCATTCGGTCCAAAAATAAAGAAATCAAAATCTACCTGGATATCAGGATTGGTAGGTGTAAGTATAAAGCCCAGTGTGCCACCGGTATTTATGGGTAGCCTTAGCCAGATACTATTGTTTTCGGTTCCCATGCAATCATTATTAATAAATGTAAGTTCGTTCTCATCTCCTGCTCCGGCCGCTGTAAGACCGGAATAGCCGGTGTTTCCGCATACGGTAATGGCGTTGCTGCAATCACTTTGCGCAAAAGAAGGTAATATGCTGAAAATAAACAGCAGAATAAGTAATAACGATTGTTTCATAGCAGTGTAACAATTAGTCTTTTTTCGTAAATGTATTAATTTACATTAACACAATATTAACTTTAACAAGAAAAGGGAAGACTTTTTGTTAAAAATCTTCCCTTTTACGTTGTAGTTGAACTAAAAATGCTACAAGTCTCTTTTCTTTAAAGTACGGTAAGATAGGTATACAAAAATGGCAATCCAGCAAACTACAATTACCAATTCGTACCAATGAACCCCATAGAATTCTATACTCTCTTTTCCGGATAGCTTAGTTTCTATCGCTTTATATGCCTGTAATCTTGGTATAGGCCATTTGATAAGTCTACCCATAGCTTCCAGTGGGAAAAAGCCCATAATGGTATCTGTAAGTTGTTCATTGTGTAATATCTTCCAGCGTAAAAGTCCTTTTATAATACCTTCTACAATCCACCAAACAAAGATAAAACCTATGGCAAAAGCCGATCTTTTGATAAGTATACCAATGTATAAACAGAAGGCAAAGAATGCTGTCAGCTTAACGAAATAGGCCAGAATATAAATAAGGTCTGTGGTAACAATAGAAATTTCTGTATACGATGAGAAACAGTATCCCAATATAAGCGAAAGGATAAATATAAACACTGTTGATACCGCAGCGAACAGGGTCACAGTTATGAATTTTGATGCTATAAATTCCTTTTTGCTTAAACCGTCAATAAGGTTTTGTTTTAATGTGCCATAGGTATATTCGTTTGCCATCATAGACACAATTACCACAGCCAGGAAAAATTTGAGCAGTGCAGCTATATAAGTATTAAGATGCCAAATGTATGGGAAGTTAAAAATACCCATATCGGCAAGGCGAAAGTCTATTCCCAGGAAACTAAAGTTAACCGACGAAAGCAATGCTATAAAAGAAAGCAGGATAAAATAGGTAAGTATAAGTACTTTACTTGCCCTGTTTTTCCATAATTTTTGGAGTTCTATATTTAAAAGACGTTTCATGGCGTGTTAGTTTGACGGCTGATTAGAAGTTAACTGGATAAATTGCTCTTCAAGGCTGTGTTTTCTTTTTACAAGATGGTTAAGGTACAAGCCATTGGTAGACAGGTAGCGGTTAAGCTCGGCCGGTTCCAGCGGCTCTTTAAGGTAAACCAATAGTTTGCCTTCAGTTTCTTCTATTTTATCTGTTGCAGGATGGCTGGCCATAAGGTTTTTCAATGTATTGGCATCATCGGCCTGAAGTTCAAAGAATCCTTCGTTAGATATCATTCCGTTTACACTTCCGGTATATAAGATCTGTCCTTTTCTAAGTACAAGCACATGGCTGCATACTTTTTCTACTTCATCCAAAAGGTGAGAGGCAAGTAAAATAGTAGTGCCAAAAGAAGCAATTTTCCTGATGATATCCCTAATCTGGCGGATACCCTGAGGGTCGAGTCCGTTTGTAGGCTCATCAAGAATAAGTATTTCAGGATCGTTAAGCAAGGCAGAGGCAATAGCAAGGCGTTGTTTCATACCCAAAGAAAAAGTGCGGAATTTGCTGTCTTTTCTATCCAGTAACCCTACAAGTTCCAGTTTTTCGTCAATTTTAGACAGGGCAGCGCCTTTAATATTACATACAAGCTTTAGGTTGTCATATGCCGTCATGTAAGGGTAAAAGTTAGGTCGCTCTATAATAGCGCCTACTTTTTTTAATGCTTCGTGCGTTTCGAGTTTGCCGCTAAACCAGCTGTAACTGCCTGACGTTTTGTTTACAACATTTAATATGATGCCCAGCGTGGTCGATTTTCCACTGCCGTTAGGTCCAAGGATTCCGTATACATTACCTTTTTGTATCTCGAAAGACACATTGTTTACGGCATGTACTTTACCAAACCTTTTGTGCAGGTTAGTAATGGTTAGTATAGTTTCCAAAATAATTGAATTGTTTTATGGTTCTATAAGTAAGACGAGGATTGCCTTATTTTGTTACCACAAATTACAGAAAATACAACAAGTATTATTTGTAAGGCACAACTTCGGGCTTGCCTACCTGGAAATCAGGCAGTACAATATCGGTATTCTGGAAAGAATTTGTTTTAAATATGCCATCGCCACGGTCGGGTATGCTTGGATAATAGGCAAATGATAGCTGAAAGCTGTTAAATATCAGGTAGTCATTGTAAATAAGAAGCCCCAGCCCAAAGCGCGTATACACTTTGCTTTCGTAAAGTTTGTTTGCTTCATCGCCAATTACACCCATCGTAAAGCTGGCAAAAGGGTTAAGGCGGAAGCCAAACACATTCCACGGCGAATACGACTGCGTTTGCAATGTGAGCAGTAATTTTTTAGTTCCGAAAAGCGTACGCGAGTCAAACCCCTGAATACCATTATCGTTATTAAGGTTAAGAAGGTCTTTAATAATAGGCATCCTGTTGTCGCCAAAAACCAGTACAGGTTGTATAAAGTGACGAAAACGCCACCTTCCCCAGTCTTTAATATTGGTAAAGTACAGCCCGTCAATCCGCAGGGTTGTCTGGTCTGTGCGGTCTTTGTAGTAAAAAGTACCCACCTCGGTATTTACGCCAAGATAGCCCCAGTTGTAATAGTTTCCAAAGGCATACCGTCCGCCGAGGTAAACCCGGTGCTCATCGTTTTTATGCTGCATACCAAAAGTTAGGGAATACACTTTTCCTATAGGGATATCCTCCACGATATCGTAATTAAAAAGGAATTTATCCTGAACGAACTTTCGCGAGGTTAAACCTATGCTTGCCAGATAAAGTTTTTCGTTGGCATAATACCCAACCGAATCGTATGCTATAGATGGCCTCTCCTTAAAGTGTTGCGAGAAAAAACGCCCTGTGGTTACCAGGTTTGTGGTACGGTCTTCTTCGGTATCTCCTTTATAGATCTTAAATGAATAACCCGCCCAGTAATCCTGCGCATCCGACCTGAAGTTGAGCATCTCCCAATCGCCTGTCCTGTCCGGCAGCGAGTCGCGCATTACACGCGATTCTACATAAACACCACCAGCCCATTTGGTATAGGCAGAGAAGAAATCCCTGTCCAGTCCAAAACTTTTAAGGGAGTTATCGCTACGCCAAATCTCGTAGTTTACAGTGGCGTTGATATAGGTATTCATGATGTTGGGTACCCTGTAGCGCGCTAAATACGAAGTTTCGCCCGTATTTAAGCGTTTGTCAAAATCATTCCTGAATTCGTGCCCAAGCCCTAAAAAGTTTCTTTCGGTAATTTCAAAGGCAGTTCGCGAGGTAGAAAACGAACCATTGGGTATAAGACTCCAGGAGTCCAGTACCCTAATGTCTATATCTACGGAGTCTTTACTGCTGGATACAGGTACAGGCTTTATAGCCACACGGCGCACATAGCGCTGGCTCCTGATTAAACGTTCCGATTCTTTAACCAGTAGTGAATCCAAGGGTTTTCCCCGTTTAAAAAGCAGTAGGTTGCGTATGGTGAACTGTTTTGTTTTAAGGTGAATACGGTTACCAAAATCCTGTACCCATACCTGTGCCTTTTTGGTAGTATCATTAACCGAATACCCAAACGGATCGAGGGTTTCTATATTTATTTTCCTAACGATTTTGCCTTCAAAAGTGGCAAAGTTGTTGGTCATCTCAGGAGCTTTCTCCTTGATCTTTTCCCTTACTTTAGCAGGTTTTTTGGGTTGTACCGGCCTGAATATTAGTTTGTGTATAAACTTGGTAAACTTTTTACGCTTGGAGTAGTCTTCCAGCTTTTTATACATCTGGTCCCTTCTCTCCTGAACGGTGTCTTTTTTTTGGGTAACCTGTGCGCATAGCGGAGCAATGGCAAATAATGCCAGCAGTAAAAACAGCCTTAATTTTAGAGCCATAGCGCGTAAAAGGTAATTATAGAATGAAATTAGCAAATATTAGGTTACCAAAAATATAAAAGGGTGGCAGAACATAAGTTTTACCATTGTTTTAACAACAAAAAAGAGGCCGTAAGGCCTCTTAATATCTGTTTGCAGTCTAGCTTTTCTCTTCCTTGTTAAAATATACAAGGTAGTAGTACATCTGTTTTTCCTCGTCCCATCCTTTTTCTACAAATTTCTCGGCACTTTCCGGGTTAATGAAGTCCATTTTAATTTGTATGTTGGTATCAAGGTTAATTACGTTCTTTATCTTTTTCCTTGCATCGGTAACCGCTGCATTAGCGATAGGGAAAGACGTAACATCTTCAATACTGTATTTTGGTGCTTTTTCTACTTTATAGTTTTTGAATTCGGGAATAAGGTCAGGATTATCAATAACTTCATTTAAGAATTTAGTTTCTTCAAACTCGTCATTCTTAGCAAAGTGGTTAATAGCCCTGTTCATGAACATCACCTCTTGTTTCTTATCTTCAGCGGGCAATACCACGTCTTTAGCGAAATCCTGAACAAACTTCATGTATTTTTTAGTCATGAAGTTTTCATCCTGAAAAGCATCTACAGAAAGAAAATGCTCCAGCCAGTAACGCGCATCATAACGGTTGCTGTCTATAGTAAGTATCTTATAGCCGTCTTCTTTTTTGTAATTAAAGATAATACAGCCTTTATCAAGCTTGTTCAGGTTAATACCCTGTTGAAGCATTACTTCAATATTCGCTTCTTTTTCTTCAAACTGAAGGAAGTCGGTTTTAATCTCACTCTTAAAGATACCAATAGCATCTACAGGGTTGTTGTCGATACTAAGGTGGGTAAGATAAGCTACATACACCTCACCATTTTTAATGTGTGGGTGGTTAGACTGCTCGAAAAGGTGCTTTGTAATTTTTTTAGAAACCTCATGTACTGTCTCCGGATTTGTAAAGATCTCGGTAGCAAAGTTATACATGTCGTGGTAATCTAAATGCACATCGTGGGCAAACTGAAAATAGTTTTCTTCTTTATCCCTGAAAGGTTTAAAGAAATATTCCTTTAATAGGGGTACAATCTCATCTGATGGGCTATAAGGCTTTTCAGATAAAAAAATAGCCTCGCTTCGGCTCTTGTTGCCTACCCTGTGAATAGAAAGGCTCTCTATGTGCGTATTAAATAAGTTGATCATCGTTTTTAAGGTACATAGTCACAAAGTTGCACAGTTGCACAGTTTAGAACTATGAATGTAAAAGTTATTTTTTAATCAGGATAAGGCGCAGCTCTAAAACTTTGCCACTTAAAATTCAGGTACTTTGTAACTTTGTTTTAATTCCAATTATGGTCGTCCATTTCGCCAAAGCTCTGGTCGTCGTCAAACATGTCCAGGTCTTCCTCATCGTAGTCGTCATCAAACTCACCGTAAAGGTCGTCTTCAACGCCGTCTGCACCAAAAGCATGCTCAGGAGCATTAGCCGGCATTTCGCCATGAGAGAAAAGCAGGTCCGGGTACGTTGCACCACTTTCCGGCTCTTCGATAGCGGCAAGCTCTACAAAGAAGGTCCACATGTTTAAAAAGTCGTAAACATATATAATTTTGTTGTCTACCCTGTCAAGGTTATCGGCAAGAATAAATTCTGCCATTGTTCTTTGCTCTCCCGCTACGTCTCCAGTATCAAACAAAGGTATTTCCTCTCCCTGCGACCATTCATCATCACTACGGTAAAAAGATGCGATTTCCGTGCCGTCAAAACCAAAAGCATTAACTATGGCATTGTGGAGGTCTTCCAGTGTATCGGAATCCATTATAGCGATGTCCCTGAAAATATCCTCTTCAGTATCAAGTATAACTCTGAATTTGTAAACCATGATTCAAATATTTTATAAAGTTCAAAGGTAATCTATAAATTCCTATTTTGGATTTTGGAATTTTAGAAATTTTGTTTAGTAGCGTCCTAGCCAGTATAAGTGTTTCTTTTAAATAGCAGTATGATAGTGCTTTAAAGTTATGCCGCAAAGATTCGCAACGCTAAATTTTACAACAAGCACACGGAGCTTTCCGGAACTAAAAATCAAAGATTCCAGTACTCTAAAAACGCTCGCCTATCTTTCATAAAACTCCAGGGGAAGCCCGTCAGGATCGGCAAAAAAAGTGAAACGTTTACCCGTAAATTCGTCGGTGCGAACAGGCTCGCAGGCTACGGCGTTACTTTCGAGCCATTGTATGGAAGTTTCAATATCGATTACTTCAAAAGCCAGGTGCCTAAGCCCGGCTGCTTCAGGCCGCGATACCCGTTGCGGAGGGTTTGGAAACGAAAACAATTCAATAGCATAGCTATCATTTACTGCCAGATCCAGTTTGTACGATTGTCGTTCTTCCCTGTAATTTTCGGCAAGAACTTTAAATCCCATAATGTGGGTATAAAAATGTTTAGCAGCGGCATAATCAGAACAGATTATAGCCACATGATGTATCTTATTTATGTGTAGCATTCTTATAAATATTCGGCCTCGGTTATCCACCAGTGGTTACCAAAAGGATCTTCAAACCCTGCGGAATAACCGTAGTCCTGTTTGGCAGGTTTTTGTAATGATGTGCCGCCCTGTTCAATTCCTGCATTGTAAACACGGTCTACATTTTCAACAAATATAAACATCCCGGATGGTTTTTGTTTCCAGTCTGCCGTGCTTTGAGCAAACATAATAACGGCGTTGTGTATTTTTATTTCGCCATGTTTTATAGAACCTTGCTCATTGCCGGGAACAATCATCTGTTCCTGTGCACCAAACACTTTTTTAGAATATTCTAAAAACTCAGGTGCCTTATCCAGTATCAGGTAAGGCATAACGGGAAGGTAGTTAGGAGGTATATGCATAACAACAGGTTTTGGTTTGTATCATAAAGATACAGCCTATCATTATAAGAAAGTAGTATTTTATCCTTTTATTGACTTTTTAAAATGATGCTTAAAACGCCTGAATTTATGCACGGCAGGCGCCGAAGGATACTGCCTGTTTTTGGTTATGTTGTTAAATATCAGTGCTGCAATCAGCAATATAGTTGCGCCACTGAGGACAGGATTCAATACATATTCGTAACCTAAAGCTTTAATTTGCGGACTCCCGGTAACGGCAATAAGTGCGGTTGCGCCTCCGGGCGGATGCAGCGTTTTGGTTACCTGCATCATGACTATAGATAACGAAACAGCCAGCGGTGCCGAAAGCCATATCATATCGGGCAGAAGTTTTTGCATGGTTACTCCAATAATGGCCGATATTACATGTCCGCCAATAAGATTCCTTGGTTGCGCCAGCGGACTTTGTATTACACCATACACCAATACACATGAGGCTCCAAACGAACCAATAAGAAACACAAAGTCCTGTTCGGGAAATGCTCTGTATTGCAGCCATGCTATAGTACCCATCCCAACGAACGATCCTATAAATGCCCAAAAGTGTTCTTTGTAATCTACAAGTGTTTCTTTGTACATTACATAGCGGGCTTTGCGGTAGCTGCGGTGTATCTTTTTTATCGGCATTATTTTTTTGCAGGTGCTAATGAGTAAACAGTATAAGGATATATAGCTTTCGCTGAATATTTTGCTACTAATGTTCCCAATAGTATAGGCAGGAACAATGTATAGTCATTTACCAGAGCACATACCAGAAACAATGCCGTAAATGGTGCATGTATACTGGCACTAAGCATGGCAGCCATTCCTATTACCATAAAGTTTATCGGGATAATTCCGGCATCAAAATAAGTGTTTAGAAAAGCGGCAAGAAACAGGCCTACAAAAGCACCTATAAACAGGCTTGGAGCAAATACACCACCATCGCCCCCGGCAGATAAAGTTATAGAGGTAATAACAGGCTTAAATAATAACAGCCCTGTAAATATCAATACATGCGGAAGTGTTAGTTTAAGTGTGTTAGCCGTAAGCAGGCTTTCTTTCATGGCATGGTAACCGTCGCCGTACAATTGAGGAAATATAAACAGCATAGTGCTTATTATAGCTGCGGCAATTAGTATTTTATAATAATGCCCGGAAATTTTGGTAAACTGCGCTTTAAAGAACATTACACATTTGGTAAGGTAAATGGAATTTAACCCGCATATAACCCCCAGAAGTATAAAGTAGGGCAGGGCAAAAAGATTCCATTGGGTAATGTTTAGTGAAAATAATGGCTCTTCTTTAATAACGAAGATAAAACCAAAAGCCATGGCAGCTGCCAGTATATTGGTTACCAAAAATACTTTATTGGCTTTTTTGGCAACAACCTCATAAGCAAATAATAATCCGGCAAGCGGGCTGCAAAACAAGGCTGTGATACCCGCTGTGATACCCGCACAGATAAGCTCTGTTTTATATTTTCTGAATATCTTTTCTTTTTCCTGTGCCAGCGAACCTATAGCGGCTGTAGATACTACCGTAGAAACTTCGATACCCGTGCTTCCGCCAAAACTGACAGTAAGCAATCCGTTTATAAAGTGTGACGGAATTTTATACGATGGCAGGTTTTTGCCAGTAGCAGTGCTTTCAAAAACTTCTTTTATGCCTTTGTTTTCCTTCTTCTTGAAAAGGTACTGCCTGAGTATATAAATTAGTGATAATCCGAAAAACGGAAATATGATCAGGTAAAGCTGATGCTGCTGGGTCTGATGAAACAGCATGCTTTCGTATTTTTCGGTAATGTGTTTTAATGAAACGGCAAGCAGTGCCGCCAAAAAGCCTATAACCAGCGAAACAACAATTAATTTTGAATATTTGGCAAAGGCATATTTATCTTTTAAGGCAGGATGAAACATTGCAGTAAATGTATTGTTTACTGCAAAAGTACACATCAAATTGCGAATACTGTAACGAAATCGCGATAAATGTGTTTACAGGAGCTTGTAGCCAAGTATTATTCCGGTAGAACTATAATTTCCTGACCAGAAGGTGTAATCAATTATCCCGTGTTTAAAAGTGTGCCTTAATTCAATGCTATACTGTTTGTAGCTAAACCCTGCGCCCAAAGCTATTGTCGAATTTTTTTCAACAGTAAGAATACTTCCTGAATATTGTAAAAACGCATCTCCTAAAGGAATTCCCATTACATAAGCACCGTCAATAAAAAATTTGGCATTTTCGTTTAAGAACATATAGTGCCTTACTCCAAAAGGTAGTTCCAGATGATTGTATTCTGCTTTCATCTCTTGTGTACCTTTATTCCCACTATTGCTGTACGATTGGTAATTAGGGTCAACAAACAAAGACCATTTGTTGTTATTAAAAGGCATAATGTATTCCAGTTCTGCACCAATCCTAAACCCTGCTTTGCTGTCAAAGTCAAAATCTGCATTTGATATGCCATTATTAAGATTTAATGAAGTAAAAGTTGCACCCGGTGTAATTTTCAGGTTCAGGCTTCCTGTATTTTGTTTTTTGGTAAGATCTGTAACCTGTTCGCCTTTGCTTCCGTTGTAATCAAGGAACAGTTTTACTAAAGAATCTTTCCTGTATCTTAATTTCTCAAATTTAGACATACTACTTCCATTACCTTTCATGATGTTGTATAGTTGCTGGCGGTACATATTGTTTTCTGCAATCTGGCCATCCTTTATATACTCTTTGTAAATTAGCTGCTCTGCAGATGTATGGTCGCCTGTACTGTAAAAATACTTAATGAAGTTGTTGTCTTCATATTGGTATAATGTTATTTCCCCTTCTACTAATATTTTTAAAAGTACAGTTTCTTTCTTCCACTCCGGTTCTTTAACATTGCTTAGCTTGTCAAGTACAATAGGAGAACGGTCTACATTAGTTGTAAAACGGTGGTATTTGTATGCGCTGTTTACGTTAAACTCACTAATCTCATTGATTGTTTTTGTTTTAATCTCATCCCCTTCAGTAAGTTTATATTCAATACTTTCCGGATTGTTTTTCCAAGCCAGGTTTTTAATAAGGCATTCTGTTTTATTTCCTTTTTCAATAAAATAGCCGGGTTGAAAAGTTGTCTGGGCAAATGTAATTACAGGACATAGCAAAAGCAGAAGTGCGATAGCTTTTTTCATAAGAGATTGGTTTGTTTTGGTTGGTGCGAAAATAGATGATTTTCAGTATTTACGCACAATAATTTCAAAAATTAGTTTACACGATTCATCCTTAAAATTCTACAGTTCAGAATCCTTTTTTATGAAACAATAAATAACTGCTGCAATTTTGACCCAACCAAAACAGCCAGTTATGAAATCTATATTTACGCTATTAGTCCTTTTTGCTTCGCTTGCGGTGCAGGGACAATCAAAAATTGAAGGAACACTTACAGATGCCAAAGGTAAGCCTCTCGTATCGGTAAATGTATATCTTGATGGCACGTACGATGGTACTTCTACCGATGAAAACGGAAAATTCAGTTTTGAAACGTCTGAGACAGGCGCTCAGGTTTTAGTGATCTCCCTTATGTTTTTTGAAGAGGTAAGGCAGTCTATTATTGTAGAAAGTTACACAACACAATCGTTTACCATGAGAGAAAGCGTTAATACGCTTGATGCTGTGGTTATATCTGCCGGCACATTTCAGGCAGGCGATAATAGTAAGGTAACAGCACTAAAGCCGCTGGATATTGTTACTACTGCCGGATCTGCAGGTGATATTATAGCTGCTCTTAACACGCTTCCCGGTACGCAAACAGTAGGGGAGAGCGGCAGGCTGTTTGTTCGTGGCGGTGAGTCTGACGAAACACAGACGTTTGTAGATGGCCTGCGTGTGGCGCAGCCCTATGGGGCTACGGCTAACAACCTGCCAACCCGTGGCCGTTTTTCACCATTCCTGTTTAGCGGTATGACGTTTTCTACCGGTGGCTATTCTGCCGAATATGGTGAGGCGTTATCCAGTGTTTTATTGCTGAATACTATTGAAGAGCCCGTACAGGAACAAACAGATATTTCTTTAATGACAGTAGGGCTTGGCCTTGGCCATACCCAAAAGTGGGATAAGAGTTCGCTTAGTTTTAACCTGTCTTATATTAACCTTGAACCCTATCAATGGGTGGTGCCACAAGCTGTAAGCTGGAACAAACCCTATCAGTCCCTTGCAGGGGAAACTGTGTATCGCTACAAATTTAATAGCGGGATGCTAAAAGTGTATGCCGCTTTTGACCACGCAACTTTTAACCTGGATCAGAAAGACATAAACGAGCCGCAGCCTGTTAGGGTCGACATGCAAAATGATAATTTTTACTTTAATTCGTCCTACAAAGGTATGTTTGGCACGCAATGGACAATTCATACAGGCTTGGCCTATGGTTACAGCCATAACGATATCGGGTTGAATCAGAATAACGTTACTAACGGCGAGCATAGTTCTCATTTAAAACTTAAACTTCAGAAGAAGTTTAGCGACAGGGTTAAGCTTACCTTTGGCGGTGATTACTTTATAACCGATTTCACTGAAGACTACTTAGAACCAACCGGATTTGCTTACAATAGCGGCTATAATAATACCATAGCTGCGGCATACGCCGAGACAGATGTTTTCCTTTCAAGGCAATTAGCTTTTAAGGCAGGAGTGAGGGCTTCTCATGCAAGTGTATTGGGTAAAGCAACCGTTGAGCCCCGTGCTGCCCTGGCGTATAAAGTGAGTGCTAAAAGTCAATTTTCGGTTGCGTATGGCGACTTTAATCAAACCCCAAAACAGGACTACTTTAAATATTATAAAAACTTCGAGCCGGAGAAAACATCGCACTATATTTTCAATTACTTATATAATACAGATGGCAGGATGCTTAGGGTAGAAGCCTATTATAAAGATTATGACAATCTTGTAAAGTATGATGGTGTAACAGCCGCTTACGATTCTAATTATTCTAATTCAGGGAATGGATTTGCAAAGGGCATCGACTTGTTTTGGAGAGATAATAAATCCATTAAAAATATGGAGTACTGGGTGTCGTATTCGTACATAGACAGCAAAAGGGATTATAAAAATTACGAGTACAGTGTAACGCCAAGCTATATTGCCAAGCATAACTTTTCTATTGTAACTAAATACTGGATCAACGACCTGCGCTCTCAGGTAGGAGTTACACACACTTTTAATAGCGGCAGGCCTTACGACAACCCGAACGAAACGTTATTTATGAATGGTAAAACCAAAGCCTATAATAGCCTTAGTGTAAGTTGGGCATGGTTGATGAGCCCGCAGAAAATATTGTATTTCTCGGCTAGTAACATTACAGGCAGCAATAATGTATTTGGTTACACATATGCCAACAACGCCGGTGCCGATGGCCAGTTTGCAAGGCAGGCAATAACACAACCGGCCAGCCGATTTTTCTTTGTGGGCTTCTTTTGGACCATAAGCGACGATAAGAAAACCAATCAGCTTGATAATCTTTAAGTGTTGTAAAACTTAAAAGGAGATTTAGTTTTTGCTTACGTTGCCAAAATCGGGGTTCTTGCCATTGTACTGCTTAAAGTTAAGACGTTTTGAATATTCATTCAACTGGGCAGCATAGCGGTAAAGTTCTTCGGGAGCCTTGGTTCCGTAAACGTATACAGCATTTTCTGTACCATCTTTATGCTTGTAAAGTTTAAATGCACTGGCGTCCATTATGGCGTTATCCTCATAAACGTTTTGGTATTTTGAAAAATCAAGTTTTTCTACAAGTGCAATCAGGCTGTCTTTTTGAGCACCATCAATTATGGCATAGCTGTTAGAAGCCGGTTCAGGCCGGCGTTTTGTAAAATATACGGTGTCGCTATTGTTGAATTTTATAGAATAATCCAGTGCCTGTGCCGAAAAGGTATACACAAAGCTATCAAAAGGCTGATCCTTTTTTTCGGTCTCATTACAGCTGATAAGGAAAATAGAAACAAGGGCTAAAAACAAATACTTCATGGCTTACATTTTTAAAACCTAAATATCGTGATTTTTTTTAACAAAACATGGCACGCAATATGCATATACAGTAGTGTGAAAAATAAAAACATATCATATTCAATATCAGTACTACTGCTTCTAATTTTTGCAGTAGGCTGCTCAGGCATAACAAAAGTGACCGATGTTATAACCAATCCTTCGGCGCGCCAGGTGTACGCCAGGGAGTTTAAAGATAACCAGGCTGTATACAATGATTGGAATGCTGCGTACGAGTCGGCAATTGGTGATAGCCTTTCTGTACCGCTTCCTTACGGTGAAAGAGGTGCCTTTAATGCTGTGGAAGACCATGTATATAGCTATAATGTACAGTTGCAGGAAGGTGAAGTGCTAATTGCGGGGATTGATAAGGACTCTGTGCATCAGCGTGTATTTATCGACATATTCCAAAAGCGTGATAAAGAATATCAAAAGGTAGAAAGCGCATCACTAAACGCTTCAGGTTTGGTTTATAGCGCAAAGACAACAGGTATTTATAAAGTTATTATCCAGCCGGAAATGGCAGCCGATACCAATTTTTTTATCAGCCTTAATAAAAAGCCTTTGTATGATGTTTTTCCTGTAGCCGGAAAAGGAAATACTGCTATTGGCAGCTTTTGGGGAATGGAACGCGATGGTGGTAAACGTAGCCATGAAGGTATAGACATCTTCGCTAAAAAAGGTACGCCTGTAGTAGCTGTAACCAGCGGAATTGTTAATTATACAGGAGAAAAAGGTATAGGTGGTAAACAGGTTTGGCTACGCGACTCAGATTTTGGGAGCTCGCTATACTATGCTCACTTAGACAGTATTAAAGCAACATTAGGTGCGAAGGTTTCGGTAGGCGATACACTTGGCTTTGTTGGCAATACCGGTAATGCCAGATTCACGCCGGCACACCTGCATTTTGGAATATACCGAAATTCCGGAGCTGTAAATCCTTTGCCATTTGTTTTTAAAAATGATATAGTAACTATAAAAGAATTTACAAAGAGCCAAAAAGGCGATGTATTAAAAATAAAGTCGGCAACTGCCAATCTCCGGCTTATGCCCGATGCTAAAGCGGCTAAACTGGGCGAACTTAAAGCTAACGATGTTGTACAGCTATTGGGCGAAAGTAAAGAGTGGCTGCATGTTAAAACAGCTTTAGGACTCAGTGCCTTTGTACATAAAAGCCTTGTAGGATCTGCTAAATAAAAACGGAGCCAATTGGCTCCGTTTTTATTTAAACTGTAGTGTAGTTATACTTTTCTGTATATTACGGTAATTGTCAGCAATTGCCATTTTGCAGTTGAAAAGTCGTAATAATCTTTTTGCAATATTGCCTGCAGCGTATTTTTACCTGTAACTTTTATGCTATTCATTATTCCCGTAGCGGTAGATCCCATACCGCCCTTATTGATGTTTATATCCTGGGTATTCTCGTCTATATTATAGATATATCCCAGGCCGTTTCTGGTAAACTTTACTCCTCCGAGCTTTCCGGGCGTGTTTACAGTGACTGTAGGATGAGGTAGGTAAAAGTTCATCATCTCTTCAAGCTGATTATTATAAATAACCGGATTTATCACTAATTCAGGACTATTCGGATCAAAAAATGAAGGGTCGATTTCATTAAGTAGATCAGTAGAAATTAAGCCGTCATTGTTGAGGTCTACGCCTTTATCAGAAATCATAGATATAATATGATACGATCCGCCTATTGCAGAGTTTGAAGAGCCTATCCCTTTATTTCCACCAGTACTATCGTCGCTGCCACTGCTGCCACATCCTGTAAGTGAAATAAAAAAGACTGTACCTAACAGTGCTTTAAATAAAGTTTTTGCTTTCATCGTCTTTACATTTTATTCGCAAATAGCGAAATATTTTATAAACGTTTTAACAAATATAATAACTTAATCGATATGTTTTTAGTTTCAAGCAACTTAAGGTGTAAAAAAAATATGTATTATTCACCATTTTAAGTTTTTATATCGTTTAAGTTCAGGATTGTCTAGGTTCTGTCACGAATTAGAAAACTTTTGTCTTATAAAATCTGCCACAGCTGTTATAACTATTTAGGTCATTTTATTCACACTCGTTACGGTTTTAACTATGTAGTGCCAGCATAAAGTGATAGAAACTACAATTCATCCTTTAAAATCTACAACTCGGTAAAACACTTTTTTTAAATAGGTGTTTTATCGGCAACTTTGCTTCATCAAAATACAACAACCAAAAATTATAATTATGATACGACTTATTACATTATTCGTTTTGTTGGTGGCTAACGCTGTAAGTGCACAGTCTAAGTATGAAGCAGGCATGCAAAAGGCATTTACACTTTGGAGTGAGAACAAACCTGTTGAGGCAGCCGCATTATTTGAGAGGATTGCTACTGTAGAAAAAGAAAATTGGCTTCCTAATTATTATGTGGCATTTATAAATACAATGGAAGCTTTTCAGACAAAGGACAAAGAGAAGCTAAATGGCCTGCTAACCAAAGCACAGTTGGCACAGGATGCAGCAATGAGCATCTCTCCCGATAATCCTGAACTTATGGTTACACAGTGTTTAATATACACAGCCTGGATAGTTTACGACCCAATGACCAACGGTATGAAATATTCTGGCAAAGCCAATGAGCTATATGCAAAGGCTTTAGCTTTAGCGCCAAACAACCCGAGGGTTGTATATGCTAAAGCGGAATTTGAAATTGGGAGTGCAGCTTATTTTGGTCAGGATACTGCGCCAATGTGTAAAGAAGTGGAGCGTTCTGTAAGACTTTTTGCTAACTTTAAACCCGAAACAGCTTTTCATCCTAACTGGGGTGCCGACAGGGCAGCAGAAAAGCTAAAAGAATGCAAAAAGTAAAGCAAAAGGTAGATAGTATTAAAGCAGACAGTAACGATGAAAATAATTTATAGAGAAATATTCAGGTCTATTGCCCTTGGCACTATAATATTTATTGTGCTGTTATTTATAGCTATGGCAGGCGGGCAGTCATTTACCTGGAATAAAGATCTGTTAATGAGTTTCTCTTTCGTAATGCTGTATTCTGTTTCATTGTACACTGCCAACACGTTGCTTTTTCATGCATTTGATAAAAAATACGGAAAGGGTATAATGACCGTAAAACGTCTGGCTGTTGGTATTGCAAGTACACTGATAGTATCTTTGTTAATAATATTCCTGCTAAGGATATTTGAAGAAATTGCCGTAAATGAAAAATCGTTGAGCGAATTTTTGGCCACCGAAAAGATGTCCAATTATTATCTTGCCATGATACTCACGGTTATTATTACGCTCATTGTTCATGCTATCTTTTTCTATAAGAGGTACCAGGAAAACAGGGTTAAAGAGCAAAAGATAATTGCAGGAACAGCTTCGGCGCAGTTTGAAACATTAAAGAATCAGATAGACCCACACTTTTTGTTTAACAGTCTTAACGTGCTGAGTTCGCTTATAGAGGAGAATCCAGATAATGCACAGCGGTTTACGACATCGCTATCAAAAATTTACCGCTACGTTTTGGAACAGAAAGACAAAGAACTGGTAAGTGTGGAAGAAGAACTTTCGTTTGCAAAAACATATATGAACCTGCTTAAGATGAGGTTTGAGAACAGTGTGTTTTACGAATTGCCTCAATCAGTACCAACTGATGAATGCAGGGTAGTGCCACTTTCACTTCAGCTATTGCTGGAAAATACGATTAAGCACAATGTGGTAAGCCCACAGCGTCCGCTCAACATAAAAATATTCGTAGAAAATGGTTATCTGGTGGTTGAGAACAACCTTCAGAAAAAAGAAGTGTTACAGGACAGGCGTGGTGTAGGCCTTCAGAATATAGTAAGCCGCTATGCCATATTAACTGCCAGAAATGTACTGGTAGAAGAAACAGAAAAATATTTTAAGGTTAAATTACCTATATTAACAAAACAGGTTACCGTTATGGAAACATCATTTAAAGAAGAAAACAGCAGCTATTTTAAAGCGCAGAAAAAAGTGGAAGAAATAAAAGGATTCTACGCAAACTTAAGCTCGTATATTGTTGTAATTACAGGGCTGGCTATACTTAATATTATTAGTTCTCCGAATCATTTATGGTTTTTGTATCCTGCACTGGGATGGGGATTAGGTGTTGTTGCACACGGTATGAAAGCATTTGACTACATGCCTATTCTTGATAAAGAGTGGGAAGAACGCAAGGTGAAAGAAATAATGGAGAAAGAAAAGTCTAACCGCTGGAAATAACGATTATGGAAAATTTTGATAAGATTGCTTACGACAAAGCGAAACGGAAAGTAAAGGAGATAAAAAGCTTTTATGCTAACCTTACCTGCTATCTGATGGTAATGCCGATACTTATTTTTGTGAACTTAAGATATATGCCCGAATTTCAATGGTTTTGGTTTTCTATGGTGGGATGGGGTGTAGGTGTTATTGGCCATGCTATGAATGCATTTAGTTACTATCCTTTTTTAGGAAGGGACTGGGAAGACAGAAAGCTGAAAGAGCTTATGGATAAGATGGATAGAAAAGATGAACAAAGAACAAAATACGAATAGTCATGGAAACATTTAAAGATACTGTAAAGCTTGACCGTGCAATAAAAAAGGTAAAAGCAATGAAGGAATTTTACAGACACCTTATTGTTTATATTATAGTCAATGTAATACTCTGGGTTATGCATATTGCCGACATAAAAGCCGGGGAGAGTTTTTTTTGTTGGAGTAACCTTTCACTGGCCTTTTTCTGGGGGTTTGGTTTGTTCTGCCATTGGCTAGGTGCTTTTAAACCAGGTTCATTGTTAAGTAAAAACTGGGAGGAACGTAAAATCCAGGAATATATGGACCGCGAAAAAACTAAAAAACAACAGTGGGAGTAGAGGTGGACAGTTAGCAGTAATCAGTTTACAGTGATCAGTTATTAACCATCAACCATCAACCATCAACCATCAACCGACAACCAAAACAAAAATGAACGTTTTAATTATAGAAGACGAAAAACCGGCAGCTCGACTTTTGCAGCGTAAATTATCAAAACTAGGGATAGAAGCAGATACTATGCTGCATTCGGTAGAGGAATCTATCGAATGGTTTAAGAGTAACCAACATCCCGACCTGATATTCTTAGACATACAATTGTCTGATGGCCTTTCGTTCGAAATATTTGAAAGCACAACAATAAATAGTGCGGTAATATTTACCACAGCTTACGATGAGTACGCTCTTCGCGCTTTTAAGTTGAACAGTATCGACTACCTGCTAAAGCCAATAGACGAAGATGATCTTGAAGCTGCTGTTGCCAAATTCAGTGCACGCCAGCCAAAAGCGCCGAACCTGTCACTTGATTTTGACCAGATAAAACGAATGCTGGCTAATCCGGCAGAGAAAAGCTATAAACAGCGTTTTACCATTAAAATGGGGCAGCACCTTAAAATGATAAATATTGAAGATGCGGAATGCTTTTATAGTGAGAACAAAGGAACCTACATTCGTACTACAGAAGGAAGGGATTACTTGCTGGAAAATACACTGGAGCAGTTAGAAAACGAACTGGATCCGACTAAGTTTTACCGCGTTAGCCGAAAGTTCATAGTTTCTATTAATGCAATTCAAGATATTGTAGTGTATACCAATTCCCGCCTTAAAATAATCTTGCCTACTTACAAAGAGGATGAGGTTATTGTGAGCCGCGAGCGTGTAGGTGATTTCAGGGAATGGCTAGGCTAAACTACCGTATTTCATAAAGTTGATTTAAAGTCGGTTACTTATTAAAAAGTAGTGGGTAACTTTAAATAAAATCGATTATTATGGAAAAGACAGCAGCGAAAAAACAATATACCAAAACCCAAAACCTTACAAGAATAGCACTAGGTGCCATGTTGGTTACAGCAGGTATCAGCCATTTAACGTTTGCAAGAAAAGAATTCCAGGCTCAGGTGCCCGACTGGGTTCCTGTAGATAAAGATACTACAGTATTGTTATCTGGTGTTGCCGAGATAGCATTGGGAGCTTCAATTATTGCGCTTAAAAAAGAAAGAGAAACCGTAGGCGTTGTGGCAGCCTCTTTTTTTGCAGCCGTGTTTCCGGGAAATATCTCCCAATATAAAAACCATCGTGATGCCTTTGGATTAGATACCGATAACAAACGTTTTGCGCGATTGTTCTTTCAGCCTGTACTTATAGGATGGGCGTTGTGGGGCTCGGGAGCACTTAATAAGAAAAAGCAAAAAGCATTACGCTAATAGAATTGACAAATTTTAATTCAGTATTTTGATAATCTGATAAAAATCTGTAAACCAGTATTTTGTAAGTGATTTGTTTCTAACTTTGGTTAAACCAATCACTTACATTATGAAAACATCTTACACTAAAACCCAAAACATCTTTAGGATTCTTTTGGGCTGCCTTCTGATTTTTACCGGTACAGGGCATCTTACTTTTGTGCGTACCGATTTCCTTGCCCAGGTTCCTGACTGGGTTCCGCTGGAAGATGATCTTGTTGTTGTTCTTTCGGGAATAGTAGAAATTACACTTGGTTTTTTACTGATATTCTTAACACGTTATCGCATAGCGGTTGGCTGGCTGGCGGCACTATTCTTCGTAGCCATATTTCCGGGTAATTATGCACAATATGTAAACAGGGTAGACGCTTTCGGACTTAATACAGATGCATTGAGGCTTACGCGCCTTTTTCTGCATCCATTACTGGTTGTATGGCCTTTGTGGAGTTGTGGGGTATTTAATAGAAAACATAATAATGATTGAGGTAATGACATAAAAAAAAACTGTTCGACAAGCAGAATACTACTTATAGAACAGTTTCGGAATATGTGGTTGTTACCCTGAAGGAATCAGACTATTGAAATAAAGATAAAATCTCTTTTTTCGCTTTGCCTAGTTTCTGTTCAAGTTTTCCCCACATTTCATCTTCTTTGCCTTCCTCATAGGTAACATCGTCATCTGTAAGTTCAGCATATTTTTGTTTTAGTTTTCCTTTAAATTCGTTCCAGTTTCCTTTAAGTTCAGTTGAATTTGGCATGGTTTCTTTATTTTTCGTTACAATGTAAAGTTACCTTCAAAACTCTTAAACTTGTGGTAAGGGAAATGTAAAACTATGCTAAATGTTGTGGTTTTCTTCCGCTTTCAAGTATCATATAGTACTGTAGTCCGAAAAGGGCCGAGGCTATAACAAGGTGTGTTGTCTGCATACCAAACGGAAAGTCAAAATAGTACATTGCAATACCCGACGCTATTTCTACCAACAGCAGGTATAGTACCCAATTGGTTTTTGCAAAACCAAGATTCAGTTTCCTGTTGCGAAGGTATAACCAAAGATTTACTCCAAACACCACAAAAGAGAACGTACGGTGAAAATAGAAGGTAACAAGTGGGCTGTCCATAATAAGGTGCATATTCTCATAACCCAGCATCTTAACGCGTTCGTCTACAAACTGGCGTACTTCTGTACCGAGAACGACCTGAATTAAAGTTATCGCTAGTGATACTATCAATAGTGTTTTAAATAACTTATCCTGCTTAAAAGTAATAGCTGTGGCTGTAAGGTTTTTAGATTTATCCAGGATGTAAAGTATCATTCCAACAATTAGTAATGCCACAACCATGTGTACGGTAATCTTAACCGGGTTTAGTACAGAGTAAACCACCGTTGCGCCAAGCCACGCCTGAAAACCCATCATAAATACCGTTAACCAGGACATTAGTATAATGCTCGATTTTTTACGCCAAAAGCGGAAGGATGCTATAGCCATTGCAAACACAGCAACACCGGCAAGTGCGCCTGTAAGACGGTTTATGTATTCAACCCAGGTGTGTAGCGGGTTAAACTCGGCGTAATCGTGTTTAGTGTATACTTCCCAGTTTTCTGGGTTATAGGTGTCAGTGGTTGTAAAAGTTTGTTTTGCTACCCAAAGTTTTTCATCTTTAATGATAACCTGCCCCTTATTGAATTCGTGGTTTGGCGACCACATAAGCTCTTTAATATCTGATGGAGGGATATAGTAGCCAAAACATCTCGGCCAGTCGGGGCAACCCATTCCGGAGCCTGTCATACGTACCAATCCACCGGCAACGATTACAAGATAAACGAGGATGAGGGCAGTTTTTGTTATTTTTTGAAAGGTTAGTTTCATTTTTTTATTTTTTGCGAATTACGGGTAAAGCCGTAACCTATTTTATGATATATGTCAGGTTTGATGCTATCTGTTTCCTGTAGCTACCGGTTCTGTTGCGAGTGTAGTGAAACGTAGCGTTGCAATCTCTATTTAGGTATTTCGTTTCTCGAAAGGTGTTGTTATCATCCCAACGATGGATGAGTCTCTCTACTGAGATTCTTCGACTCCATTTCATTTCGCTCAGAATGGCAGAAAGTAAAACTGTAGCATGTCGACCGCTTTTTAGATTATTTTGTTACTCTTAGAGACAACTTACACGTAACATAGGCAACCCGCAACTCTAAACCCACAACTACTTCACTACGCTCAACCCCAACTTCTTCGCTCTTTCCATCATAAAGGCATACGCCGAATCATAGTCGTTATGAATCTCACCTTCAAGAATGGCCTCTTTAATTGCTTCTTTTAGTACACCAATTTCCCTGCCCGGTTTAAGATTGAATATCTCCATAATCTCTTCTCCGGTAATAGGAGGCTGAAATTTACGAACATGGTCACGCTCTTCAACTTCAACTATTTTCTGGCGTACTATCTTAAAATTATTATGATACTTTTTAAATTTTGATGGATTCTTGGTCGTAATATCGGCCTCACACAAAATCATTAAGTCTTCTACATCTTCTCCGGCATCAAAAATAAGCCTTCGTACTGCTGAGTCGGTCACAATATCCTGCGCCAGTACAATAGGGCGGGAGCTAAGCATAACCATTTTAGAAACGAATTTCATTTTCTGGTTCAAAGGCATGTGTAGCCTTTCAAACAGTTTCTTAACCATTTTACCGCCTAAGAACTCATGCCCGTGGAATGTCCATCCCACTTTTTTGTGGAATTTCTTGGTCGGTGCTTTACCGATGTCGTGCAAAAGTGCCGACCAGCGCAGCCATACATCATCGGTATTAGGCGCTATATTATCTACCACCTCAAGGGTATGGTAAAAATTATCTTTATGGGTCTGTCCTTCTACTTCCTCAACACCCTGAAGTGCGGTAAGTTCGGGCAGTATAATATGCAGTAAGCCTGTCTGGTGTAATAATTTGAAACCAACAGAAGGTACTTCCGACATTAATATCTTGTTCAGTTCATCTACAATGCGCTCTCCCGATATTATCTTAATACGCTCCTTGTTCCTTTCGATTGCCTTTAGCGATTCTTTCTCAATTGTAAAGTTGAGCTGCGACGCAAAGCGTATAGCGCGCATCATACGTAACGGGTCGTCGCTATAGGTAATATCCGGGTTAAGGGGAGTGCGTATAATTTTATTGTGAAGGTCTTCCACACCATTAAATGGATCTACCAACTCGCCAAAATTATCCTCAGATAAAGACAGGGCTAAAGCGTTAATGGTAAAATCGCGGCGGTTCTGGTCATCTTCCAGTGTGCCGGTCTCTACAATAGGGTTACGGCTATCGCGTGTGTAAGATTCTTTACGTGCACCAACAAACTCAATATCAATATCGTCAAAACGCAGCATGGCAGTGCCATAGCTTTTAAAGACCTGTACTTTAGGTTTGTTTGCTAATAATGAAGATACTTTTTCGGCAAGGGCAATACCGCTGCCAACGGCAACAATATCGATATCCTTTTTAAAATCTCTCTGTAAAAGAAAATCCCTTACAAAACCGCCTATGACATAACTGTTTACGTTAAGTTCTTTGGCTGCCTGAGAGGTAATGTTAAATATCCTGTTATTTAATGCTTCTTTGTATGAAGTTTTGTTTTCCATTAAGGTCGTATCACTTTTACCTGTAAATCATTCCCCAGTTTTATAATGGTAGATGGTTTAGCGGCAATTTTTTCGTGGTGCAAATTTACGATATAGTCTACGCCGTCCAAAATAAGGTGGTTAATTTCTTTAAAAGAATTTGGTGTAGGCATGCCGCTTATGTTTGCCGATGTAGAAACCAATGGTTTTTTCATGCGTTCCATCAGCTTAAAGCAAAAAGGCTCTTTTACCAGGCGTACACCCAGTGTTTTATCTTCAGCTATCAGGTTGGCAGCTACATTACGCGGGTTATCCAGTATAAGTGTGGTAGGCTTTTCAGAAAGATCCAGTATTTGCCATGCCACTTCGGGTATCTGGCTAAATACGTTATGCATCATACGGTCGGTATTCATAAGCACGATCATGCTTTTCGATTCTTCGCGTTGCTTTAAAGCATATATTTTTTTAACCGCCTCAGGGTTAGAAGCATCACAGCCAATACCCCAAACCGTATCAGTAGGGTAAAGAATGATTCCGCCATTTTTTATGACTTCAAAAGCGTTGTGTACTTCGGTATTTATATCAGATGTGCTCATGCGTTATTTGTAACTGTTTATGGTGTTAACCACTGTTTTAATTTCTTCATCTGTAAGTACGGGGCTTATAGGTAAGCTTAGTACTTCGCGGTGTATTTGTTCTGTAATGGGCAAAGATAATGCATTTAGCTGAGGATATGCTTGCTGTTTGTGCGGTGGTATAGGGTAGTGTATTAGCGTTTGTATACCGTTATCTGACAGGTATTGCTTCAGCCTGTCCCTTTCGGCGGTGCGTATAACAAAGAGATGCCAGACATGGCTGTCTTTATTCGATGGGCATTCGGGTAAAATAACAAGTGGATTATTGATGTTCTCAATATAAAATTGTGCTATTTCGCGTCGGCGTTCATTTTCAGCATCCAGGTATTTCAGTTTGGTGTCCAGTACAGCAGCCTGCATTTCGTCAAGCCTCGAATTGAGTCCCTGGTATTTATTAACGTATTTTTCTTCCGACCCGTAATTGGCCAATGCCCTTATCGTTTTTGCTAATTTAGCATCATTGGTGGTAACTGCGCCTGCATCGCCAAGCGCCCCCAGGTTTTTACCGGGATAGAAACTAAACCCTGCTGCATCGCCAAGGTTACCTGTTTTTATGCCGTTCCATTGCGCGCCGATAGCCTGCGCATTGTCTTCAATAATTTTAAGGTTATGCCTTTCGGCGAATGCCCGAAGACCTCTATTAAAAACGGCCTGACCATAAAGATGGACTATCATTATAGCTTTAGTATTAGCAGTAATCTTTTCTTCTATGAGGTTACTATCAATATTATAATTGGAAAGTTGAGGTTCAACCAAAACCGGCACAAGACTATTGTCTGTAATTGCCAGTAACGATGCTATATAGGTGTTGGCGGGGACTATAACTTCGTCGCCTGCGTGCATTATTCCCATCGCTATATAAGCCTTAAAAATAAGGCGAAGCGCATCAAGGCCGTTTGCAGTACCTATGGCATGTTGCGCGCCAATGTAACCTGAAAGGTTGTTCTCGAATTGCTTTACCTCTTCACCTAAAAGATACCAGCCGCTCCTGAAGGTTTTAAGAAGACGGTTTTCAATCTCCACCTGATGCAGGAGGTTCACTTTTTGAAGGTCGAGAAACTTTATCATTTCGATTGATTATGGTGTTGCAAATTTCGGAATATTAATTGCTTTTTAATCTATAAAAATAAGGTTTTCTGTAGTTCGGTTTTGATGCTTGCTATTTTAGATTCAGGTTTAGGTAAAAATAATATCTTTGTTCGCTTAATCAGTCAGTTTATATCTCAACACAATGTACAATACCGTAAAGATTTTCTTTAAACATCATTTGCTAAAGCAAAAGCTAAAAAAGCAAAATGTAGTTATAGACTTTTCCCTTAAAGAAAAGGACAAAAAGCATGTACTTATTGTAGATGATAAAGTACCGGAATTTGATAAAGATTCAGGTTCAAGAAGGCTGACGGAGATCATTAAGATCCTGATTAAAAATGGCTATAAAGTTTCTTTACTAGCTAATGTAAAAGAGTACAAGTTTAATACAACTAACGTTAGTTTTTTTAGAAAATTGGGCGTAAACGTTTACCAGCCGGCAGTTTCACCAAATGGAAAACTGGTAACAAGAGAAAGGTTTCTTAAAACTATTGTTGGCGACTTGTCTTATGTTTGGCTACACAGGCCGGGTATTTTTACAAAATACTATCCGCTTGTTAAAGCTATTAATCCCAATGTGCCTGTTGTTTTTGACATGGTAGATTTTCATTATCTGAGAATGAAACGCGAAGCTGAACTAACCAACGATCCGGCGAAGCACAAAATTGCACAGGAACACCTTAAGGAAGAAATGGAAAACTGTAAACGTGCCGATAAAATCATTGTAATATCTGACATGGATAAAGACGCTCTGCTTGAATTTTACAATGAAGAGGCTAAGATGGAAGTTATAGGTAATATTCACGACCATATTAACAGGCCGGCAGATTTTAAAACTTTTAGCGAAAGAGATGGCCTTCTTTTTATAGGTGGCTTTGCACATGCACCTAATGAAGATGCTGTACTTTATCTACACGATAAGGTGATGCCCTTGGTATGGGAAAAACACCCCGGTATGAAAGTGAATATCGTGGGCAGCAACCCAACCAAAGCGGTGTTGGATCTTAACTCTGCGCAGTTTGCTATTGTAGGTTATGTAGAAGATGCCTCTGTTTATTTTACTAAAGCGAAAGTGTTTGTAGCGTTACTTCGCTATGGTGCAGGTATAAAAGGTAAAATAGGGCAGAGCCTTGAATATAGTCTTCCGCTAGTTACAACGGCTGTTGGTGCAGAGGGGTTTGATTTTTCAGACTACAGGGGAAATATGGTTGCCGAAACTCCCGAAGAGTTAGCAAACCTGATCCTTAAATTGTATAACGATGAAACTCTTTGGAATGAAATCAGCCATGCTTCTGCCGATTTTATAGCACCTTATTCGTTAAAGAATGTAGAGCAGGCAGTTATCCGCCTGCTGCACGGTCTTTAAAGATTGAATACGGTATGTACCCAGTTTTCTATGGTATATTTATTGTAAACAGCCTCATCTAAAGGCTTATACGGTGTTCCAAAGAAATCAGCGTTTATGCTAACGTTATTTTCGTCTATAACCAAAATGTTATCAGGGTTATAAAAATCGTAGTTTTTTATAGAAGCGTTAGTTGTAATAAGCTTTTTTTGGTGGGCTAACGATTCAAAAACCCGAAAGCTTAATCCGTTATGCCCGTAGCGTATAAGATCCAGGTAAACTTCAGATTCATCCAGGTTCTGCATAAGCTCATCGCATTCAATATTTCTTTTAGAATGCTCAATACTGCTACAAAGTCCTTTGGGTTTTCTGGAAGCCCTCACTATAAATTTATAGCTGATGTTAATTCTGGCCAGTTCATTAGCAATTTTGTTTAGGCTTTTAAGCCTTTCATCGCCAGATACCACGATAAAAACCTTCTGTTTATATTCTTTATCTGTAACGATTTCCTTTTTAGGCAGGTAGATGTAATTGGTGATGTGTGTAAAACCATACTTCTTTACATCGTCTTCGTCAAACGAAAAAACTTTATCAAACAACCCGTCCAATAAATGATCAACAGGAAAACGTTTTGTACTGTCGTATAAATACGCAATGTATTGATTGGTTTTTAGTCGTATCTTTTCGTGGGTGTCGCTGTCTAATAAGTCCGGGCGTATAACAAGTATACTGTCCATAGTACCCAGCTTATTCAGTTCATCCAATACATATTCCTGACGCTTAAGCCTTTTAATGTTCTTTTTGAATAGAATTTTACTTAGCGCATTGCCTAAACGCACAGGTAGTGAAGGATATACATACCTAAAATTGTTGAGGTTTATATGAGAAACCTCATGCTCTTTGCGCTGTAATTCCTTTAAGATGTAACTGTCAAAACCCCAATAATCAAAGCTTATCAGGCAAATTTTCATAGTTTTAAGATGTTCTTAGATTAATTAAATTGTTTGTTTGTTTGTTTGTTTGTTTGTTTCAGAGTGACGTATAAAAAGCAATATAATTTTGCTTTATCACATCCATGTCATGACCATCTTTTACCAGCTGGTATGCATTTTCCCTAAGCATATCAGCGTAAGCGGAATCATTTAATATTTTTAAAACACCCTTTGTTAGCGTGTCCGTATCTTTTATAGCTGCTAAGATACCTGTTTTTCCTGTAACAAGCACTTCCCTAATGCCGCCGGCATCAGTGCTCACTACGGGTATCCTGCTTGCAAAAGCCTCGTAAATGGTTAGAGGCAGCCCTTCAGAGATAGACGTCATTAAGAATACATCAAACTCAGGTAAAAGTTCCTCTGCATTAGTACGGAAGCCTGCAAACACTACATCATTTTCAACTCCGAGTTCTTTAGTATAGGCTTCAAGCCCTTCCTTTTCTTCCCCGGCACCAATAACTATAAATTTAAGTTTAAGTGATTCCGGTTTTTCGGTAAGTATTTGTTTGGCGGTATCTACGAATGTATAAATATCTTTCTGTTTGGTAAGCCCTGCAATATTGCCTATTATCTTCGTATCTGCATCAAGGTCAAACTCATTGTGCAACAGGTGCTTGTTGGTTTTAGATGCATATTTATCCACATCTATAGCATCATAAATGGTAACCAGTCTTTCCCTATCTTGTACAACATTGTAAAATATAGCCTCTACAGCTTTAGATACCGAAACAATTTTTACGATTCTTTGATGCGTATATTTTTTACGGTTTAAATATTTGTCTTTAATAGGGTTGTCTCTTTTTCGGCTAAAAACAAGCTTAACTGATTTGGGTATAAACGGTAAAGCCAGTATAGCTGCATTTAAAGCAGACGAGTCATGAAGATGAATAACATCGATATGCTCTTTTTTGCAAATGTTTATAATGCTGCGTGTAGCATTAATAAGCTTTAGCTTGTTCTTGGTATATGTATAATAAGCAGAATTATCTTCTTTACACATTTTTGCCAGCACCGATTTTTCGGGGCAAAGTATAAACTGTTTTATATTGGGTGTATTTTCAAGTAGCTTGAAAATAGTGTACATCTGCTTATCGCCTCCACGCCATTCTGTAATTGTGGTTACATTTAATATATTCATTCAGGTAAAGCTTATCGTAAAATAGAGTTATAAATGTCAAGGTATTGTTTGGCGGTCTTATCCCAATTGTAAAAATTAGCCCTCTCGGCATATTTTTGCCTGTATAAATCTGGGTTATTGTGATAGGTATCCATGCCTTTGTAAAATTCTGCCGCCATGCTTTCGGCGTCAAATTCGTCCCAGTAAAAAGCATATTCTCCGCCAATTTCGGGTAGCGAAGTGCAGTTTGCTAAAAATATGGGACATCCAAATTTCATTGCCTCTATTGGTGGAAGCCCAAAGCCTTCTCCTCTTGATGGAAATAAAAATGCGGCACAGTGCTGTAAATAGTACTGTTTGCCTGTTTCACAAATTCTTCCGGTAAGAAACACACGATCTGAAAGATTATTATCCAAAATGCATTTTTTCACTTCTTCACCATATGGTTTATTGTAATCTCCGGAGATGATAAGGTTAAAATCCTTTACATGCAACATCATCTGAATAATTGAGGTGAAGTTTTTTTTCTGCAAAAAGTCGCCTACAGAATATAAAAAGGGCTTATCTACAGGCGTATTAGGCTTGTAGTCGGAGGTGTTCGCAATAGTTATTATTGGGTTGCCGTTAAAAACAATATATTCGGGTACATTGGGAACATTAAAATAACGATGTGTCTGCTCTTTTGCAAATTCAGAGATATAGGTAATAGCAGAACTTCTGTTGAGTTTCTCAATAAAAAGCTTCTTACGCTTACTGGTAGTGTCTTCGCGGCTTGAGCCTTCTGCAAAATTTACATCGTGCACGGTTAGCAGGTAATTTGAAACTTTTTTAGGTTCAAATTTTAAATTCTGATTCACAGAATGCCACAGATCATGCTTTTTTCTGACGCTGAAATTTTTATAACGATTAAAACTGTAAATTTTTTTATATCTGAAAGCATTTCCAAACTTATCTTTAAGAACAGATGGTTTGTAGGCTAGCAGTACAATATCTAAGTTGCTGTGATCATGATGGCTTAAGCCACTAATAAGTCCATGATTAAAAACACCGAAACCTGTATATTGGTTCTTTATATTATGAGTTTCCAGAATGACCGTTTTTCTCATTTATTCAATTTGTTGTAAAAGTATAAAAATCATTGATTAATTTTGCCTAATATATCATAATCCTATTTAATTAATGAAATTCATTGTCCATCCGGATTATCAGTCTCAGAAAGAAGCTATTTACTTAAAAATACAAAAATTTAATGTTGAAGGACAGTTGTTTGGCAACGGAAAAAGAAACGTAATTAAGTTGTATCCTTTGGGAGATATAATTATCAATATAAAGTCGTTTAAAATTCCCCATATTTTTAATAAGGTTGCCTACAGGTATTTTAGAAAGTCTAAAGCAGAGCGTTCGTACAATTTTGCGCTTAAGCTTATCGAAAAGGGAATTGGTACGCCGCATCCCATAGCGTATGCCGAAGAAACCGCTTTATTTGGTTTACTTAATAAAAGCTACTACGTAAGTGAACATTTAATTACAGAGCTTACTTTCAGGGAGCTTGTAGATATACCTAACTACCCTGATGCTGAAAATATACTACGCCAGTTTACCCGTTTTTGTTTTGCGCTTCATGAAAAAGGTATAGAGTTCTTAGATCATTCACCCGGAAATACCCTAATAAAGAAATTGGAAAATGGTCAGTATGCCTTTTTTCTTGTAGACCTTAACAGGATGAAGTTTCATGACGGGCCAATGACTTTTGAAGACCGTATTAATAATATGAGAAGGCTTACGCATGTTGAAGGTATGCTTTTGACTATGAGCGATGAATATTCAAAATTATATAATAGGAGCTATGACGAAATAAAGAACGCACTAATTGAAAGTGTTAATAGTTTTCATACCGGATTACAGCGTAAAAGAAGGATAAAGAAATACTTTAAATTCGGTAAATAGATTACGGTTAAAAAATATCTTTGCACTTATTAAAAGAATAGAATGAAAGCATCAGTTATAATGAGTACCTATAATGCCGAAGCATGGCTTGAAAAAGTAATATGGGGTTTTAGCGTACAAACGGAGAGGGATTTTGAGATTATTATTGCTGATGACGGCTCCGGCCCAAAAACCAAAGAATTACTGGACAGGCTTCGTGACGAAATAAGCATGCCGCTTGTGCATGTTTGGCAGGAAGATAAAGGTTTCCAGAAGTCGCAGATACTTAACAAGGCCATTACGGCTGCTAACAGCGACTACCTTATTTTTACAGATGGTGACTGCATACCGCGTAACGATTTTGTAGAAACGCATATTAACTTCAGGGAACCGGGATATTTTCTTTCGGGAGGCTATTTTAAGCTGCCTATGAATATATCGCAGGCTATTTCTAAAGACGATATCTTTAACCAAAGATGCTTTGACGTAAAATGGCTTAAAGGCATGGGACTTCCTTCTAAAAATACATCCAAACTTTCTGCAAGCGGATTTAAGTCATGGTTTCTTAACCTCGTTACGCCTACTAAAGCTACCTGGAACGGGCATAATGCATCGGGCTGGAAAACCGACCTTGTTTTTATAAACGGGTTTAACCAGGAAATGCAATATGGCGGGCAGGACAGGGAACTAGGGGAAAGGCTGTTTAACAAAGGGCTTAAATCAAAACAGATACGCTATAGTGCGGTATGTGTGCACTTAGACCATGCGCGTGGCTATGTAAACGAAGAAACGTGGAAGAAAAACTACGCCATCCGTAAAAACACCCGCGATAATAAAGTGGTTAAGACCCCAATAGGGATCGACTCTAATTAATTTCTATATACTTTTCCAATAGAGGCATAATAAGGTCGGGAGTAAATTCCTTATATAATTCCTGAGCTTTTGGTTTCATTTCTTTTGGAGATGTTTTGCCATACAGTTCAGGCTTAAAGTCTTTTAAGTGAACTGATACCGTTGTTGTTCCGTCTTCAAACGAGTTCCATGCTTCTTTTTTAATCCAGGTAGAGAATATTGTAAAAGTAGGTATAAACAGCGCTTTTGCCATATTTACGGCACCACCTTCGTTACCAATAAGAGCATTGCAGTGGTATAGAACCGAAAGGAAATCGCGTATGGTTCCCGGCGTTATATCCATTCGTATATTCTGCTTGGTAGATTCACTGCACAAATTGTAAATAGCTTCCGCTTCGCTTTGCTGAGATGGAATATAATTGAATATAAGTACAGCATCACTGTTTTGTGCAATTCCGTCAAGAAGCTGTGCCATGTATTCGGCAGGGTAGGTCTTAATGTTAAGGCTTCCCAGTACACTTATCATGTATATTTTGTCTTTAGAGCTAATGCCTTTATCATCAAGAATCTTTTTACCTTTGGCAATTTCATCATCGGTCATGTAGATTACCGGCCTGTTAACCAAAGGGACTTCAGGATCAAGAATCTTAATAAGCTGTAAACGGTTATCAAGTGCAAGACCTGCATTAGTTAAAGGGGTTTTTAGTTCTTTAACGGTATGGGTGTATACAAAACTTGTGTAAGGTTTAAAGAAACCTATTTTTGTTTTAGCGCCAGACATACCAACCATAATATTACTGCCTACAATGCCGTAAGCATCTATAACAATGTCGTATTTCTTTTTGCGCAGCGCAAATACAAACTTCATGAATTTGGCTTTGCTATGCCTGTATTCGTTATCAAACAGGATAACATTGTCTATAAACGGATTGTTCTCTATAACCGGCTGTGTAAACGGATAGATGAGATAATCTATCTGCCCTTCAGGATACATGTTCTTAAGATTGGTACAGATAATGCTGCTGGCAAGAACGTCGCCAATCATTTTCTGTTGAATCACCAATACTTTCGGGGCGAGCTTACGATTAGTGAAATCTTTTAGGTATACATACCTCATGTATACATGGTAGCCTAATATGCGTGCTATCTCTACACCGCGTTTACCGTTAAGAAAACCAAGCCCTATTATATAGTATTTAAAAAAACGAAAAGCAGGCCTTACCGAAAGGTGGTATAAATTAGTTTTTACGCCCTTTTGGTAAAGCTCTTTTGCTTTAAGTTTAGAATATTGAAGCCTTTTTTCTAAAAATTCTTCTTTACTTTTAAAAGAATAATGGTGAATGGACTCCTTTAGGCTTCCTGTTCTGCCATTAATGGTAAGGGTTTCATGAACCAGTTTTTCGGAGTACCTGCATTTAGACTTTCTAAAAAGCCGTATTGCCCTGTCTTTATTAAAGCTATTGTTAACCATTGGGCGTCCTTTGTAATAAAAGATACGCTTAAACCAAAAAGCTGCCTCTTCGGGGTTGCTATTAACTGTAGCTACAATTTCATCAATACCTTTTTGCGACACCCTTTCATCGGCATCAAAAAACACTACCCAGTCGTTCGTGGCAAAATCCAGAGTATAGTTTCGCTGCGATGAAAAATCGTCAAATGCCCGCTGGTACAGTCGCACCTGCGGGTATTCTTCTTTTATGATTTTTGTAGTATCGTCGGTACTGAAAGAATCTACAACAATAATTTCGTCGGCAAAAGACATGTTGTCCAGGTATTGCCTTATGTTGTGTTCTTCATTAAAAACAATTGCAAGTGCAGATATTTTAATTTTCTGGTCGATCATAAATGATAATTAAACCGCTACATCATATTCACGCAATGCGTTGTTAAGTGAAGTCTTTAAGTCGGTAGATGGCTTACGTTTACCAATAATAAGTGCACATGGAACCTGGAATTCTCCGGCTGCGAACTTTTTAGTATAGCTTCCCGGTATAACAACGCTTCGTGCAGGTACAATACCTTTCATTTCTACAGGTTCGTCTCCGGTAACATCGATAATTTTTGTAGAAGCGGTAAGGCATACGTTAGCACCAAGAACAGCTTCTGTCTCTACGCGAACACCTTCTACTACGATACATCTCGATCCGATAAAAGCACCGTCTTCAATAATAACAGGAGCAGCCTGAAGCGGTTCTAATACACCACCAATACCAACACCGCCGCTAAGGTGAACATTTTTACCAATTTGTGCACAGCTTCCCACTGTCGCCCATGTATCTACCATCGTACCTTCATCTACATAAGCACCAATGTTTACGTAGCTGGGCATCAGGATAACGCCCGAAGATATATATGCACCGTAACGCGCTACTGCATTTGGTACAACGCGGATTCCTTTTTCGGCGTAGTTGCGTTTAAGTAGCATTTTATCGTGATATTCAAATATACCGGCTTCAAGAGTTTCCATTTTCTGGATAGGGAAGTACATAACAACTGCTTTCTTAACCCACTCGTTAACCTGCCATCCACCTTCAACAGGTTCTGCAACACGTAATTTTCCGGAGTCTAAAAGTTCGATTACTTCGCGAATAGCGGTAGTTGTTGTTTCTTCCTGTAGCAGCGCCCTGTTCTCCCAGGCCTGTTCTATAATACTTTGTAAATTTTGCATGTTAAATAAGTCGTTTGGGCAAATATAAGATGGATTTTTAAGATAGCATAAAGTAATATTAGCTTAATGGGGTATGTGTTTTCAAACATAATGATTTATATTTACGATACACGATATTTTAATCATGAAAGACAACTTTTCTACACAGGCAAAAGGCTATTCGCAGTACCGGCCGTATTATCCGCAGGAAATGATAGACCACATCGTTTCTTTTGTCGGTAACAAAGATGCAGCACTGGATGTAGCAACAGGAAATGGACAGGTGGCGGGAGCATTGGCAAACTATTTTAAAACCGTCTATGGAACGGATATCAGCCAAAAGCAACTTGATAATGCGGTAAAAGCAGACAATATTATATATAAAGAGGAGAGGGCAGAGGTCACCACTTTCGGCGACAGCCAGTTCGATCTTATAACAGTGGCACAGGCTATACATTGGTTCGACTTTGATACGTTTTATAAAGAGATTTATCGCATACTAAAGCCAGACGGTATTTTTGCGGTATTGGGTTACGGACTTTTTTCTGCCAATGGCGATGCAGGAAAACTGCTGAACCATTTTTATTATGATATCACCGGGCCGTATTGGGATGCAGAGCGCCGCTACCTCGACGAAAACTACACTACAATACCTTTTCCGTTTGAAGAATTAGAAACTAAATGTTTTACTAATCAGTTTACATGGACATTCGAACAGCTTACAGGTTATCTCGAAACGTGGTCGGCAGTGCAACATTATATTAAAAAGAATGGCACCAATCCGGTAGACCTGGTTCGGGAAGAATTGAAAGGATATTGGGAAAAAAGCGACAGGGAAGTTACTTTTCCTTTACTTTTGAGGATTGGACGATTAAAAGTTTGATGTTTTAAGTTTAAAGTTGGTTGGCGTATGTTACATTTGCCAGGATTTAGAGTTGTATGGGAAACCTTAAACTTTGAACTTTAAACTGAATAATATGTCAAGAATCCTCGCGATAGATTACGGAATGAAACGTACCGGCATAGCGGTAACAGACAGTATGCAGATTATTGCCTCGGGTCTAACTACAATAGCCTCTGAAACGGCATTAAATTTTCTTGCCGATTACTTTGCTAAAGAAAAGGTTGAAAGGGTGCTTATAGGCGACCCAAAGCAGATGAACGGGCTTCCGTCGGAAAGCGCGCCAATTATAGAAGCCTTTGTTGAAAAATTCATTGCTCAGTTTCCTGATATGCAGTTGGAAAGGGTAGATGAACGCTTTACAAGTAAGATGGCTTTTCAGACAATGATAGATAGCGGGCTAAAAAAGAAGCAACGTCAAGATAAAGCGTTAATTGATGAGATATCTGCAACAATAATGCTTCAGGATTATTTATCACGAAAAAAATAAACATAATTTATTCAATTTTAATAAAAATTGAAAATTATCCCTAATCCTGCCTTTTTAAGATTAAATTTTAAGTTATTCAAAGTAAATTTGCAGTACTCAAATTTACACAATGTCCACAACTATAAATCAGGAACCGGATGTGGTTCTTATAGGCGCAGGTATCATGAGCGCCACCCTTGGCATGTTCTTAAAAGAACTGATGCCGGAAGTGAAAATTGACATCTATGAAAGGCTTGATGTGGCTGCCGCTGAAAGTTCTGATGCATGGAACAATGCGGGTACAGGACACTCTGCTTTTTGTGAACTGAACTACACCCCAGAATTGCCAAACGGATCGGTTGAGACAGTAAAAGCTGTTAAGATCGCTGAGTGGTTTGAAGTATCTAAACAATTTTGGGCTTACCTTGTTGAACAGAAGCGTATAAGCAATCCGCAGGATTTTGTAAGGAGTATTCCGCACATGAGTTTTGTATGGGGCGAAGCTAATGTTGAGTATCTTAAAAAACGTTTTGAAGCGCTAACAAAAAATCCACTGTTCCAGGGAATGGAATATTCTGAGGATAAAGCTACACTTGAATCATGGATGCCGCTTGTTATGGAAGGCCGTGATAAAAATGAAGCTGTTGCTGCTACGAACATGCGCATTGGTACCGATGTTAACTTTGGGGAACTTACAAGAGATATGTTTGCATGGCTGGGCAATCAGCCGGGTGTAAATATGTATTTTAACCACGATGTTAGCAACATTAGGCGTTCACGCAAAACCCCGAAATGGAAACTTAAGATTAAAAACCATACTACAGGCGACAAAAAACGTGTGTATGGCAAATTTGTGTTTATTGGTGCGGGCGGAGGCTCATTGCACCTGCTTGAAAAAGCCGGCATTCCTGAAGGAAATGGTTTTGGCGGATTCCCGGTGAGTGGGCAGTGGCTAAAATGCATTAATGAAGAAGTAATAGAAAAACATAACGCAAAAGTATACGGAAAAGCATCTGTTGGTGCGCCGCCAATGTCGGTACCCCATATAGATACCCGTATGATAAACGGAAAGAAAGAATTGTTGTTTGGCCCTTATGCAGGGTTTAGTACCAAATTCTTAAAACAGGGATCATACCTTGATTTGCCAACATCTATCCGTGCAAACAATATAGGGCCTATGCTTGCCGCAGGTTACCATAATATGTCGTTAACCAAATACCTTATACAGCAGGTAACACAATCTCAGGACGACAGGCTTGAAGCGTTAAGGGAGTATCTTCCTGATGCTAAAAAAGAAGACTGGGTACTGGAAACGGCAGGTCAGCGTGTGCAGGTTATTAAAAAAGACGAGAAAGAGGGCGGTAAGCTTGAGTTTGGTACCGAAGTAATAAATAGTGCCGACGGTACACTTGGAGTGCTTTTAGGAGCTTCTCCCGGTGCGAGTACAGCAGTTTCAATTATGCTCGACCTTATAGAACGCTGCTTCCCTGAACAGATTAAAACCGAAGCATGGCAGCAAAAACTTAAGGAAATGATACCTTCATACGGTATACCACTTAACACCAACCCTGAACTGCTTGCAGAATTACGTAAACACTCAGATAAAATGCTTGGTTTAACTGCTGTTTTAGATAGCTAGTAATATACATAGTTTCAAATTCATAATATGCCATCCTGCGAAGGGTGGCATTTTTTGTGTTTTTATCCGTTTTACGGTTTTTCCGTAACCTACTTTGTGAAATTTTTTATACTATTGTAATGTCCTTAAAGGCATTGCATGAAAAAAGCTTTACTTATTTTTATATATATGTTTGCTTTCTCCGGTTACTCACAGGCGGAAAAAGACTCCCTATTGGCAAAAGATTACAGCGAAGTTTACAAGAAACTTAAGTTTATGCATTACCTCGAGGGTGCTGTGCTAAAACTATATACTATGGATGAGTACGAGGGGATTGCTGTTGAAAAAACATTTCAATATTATTTGAAAAAGAATATTATTGCTAATAACCCTGTACCATCTATAGACGTACTTAAATATCTTGAAGTATACGTGCAGAAAGATATTCCTTCCGATTCGAAATCATTTATCAGAAAAGCTAATAACGCTAATGCAAAATCGCTTATTGAAATTACTGAGAAATATGGATATCCTTCAAAAGAGAGGATTACTAAATATGTGGGCTTTTATGATCTTCCAAGCCTGAGTATTAATTTGCGATACGCAAAAACAGGTATTTTAATGATTTGAATAAACTTCTTAAAAAAGAAGTAAAGAAAGGCAATATGAAAAAATCTGAGTATGAAATTTTTGTACAAATGGATAATAGAGAAGCATTGCCTACAGCAGAAATGTTGAAAATCTCGAAAGGGAAATTTACTATTGCCCTCGATTAAAATAAACACCAATTTCAATTTCCTTACTCCCAATCCCGTCAACATGGCGGGATATTTTTTGGAATTAGTTTTTAAGATCCAGTGTGCGGGCTGCTTTTACAATTTTTTCAGATATTCCTCCAAGCCATACCAATTGTTCTATAATCAGGTGGGCTTCTTCCATTTTAAGTCGAAATTCTTCCTCGTCTGTTATATGTGCTTCTTTGAGCTCACGGGCACGTATGTTTTTAAGTTCGGTAAAACGTATGGCTAGCTCTTCGTTATTGGCCTGTTGGGCTTCTTCCGCCTGAACCTGCATATTCAGTAACGCAATGGCATGGTCAAGATTTTTTATAACCGTAGCCACCACTACATTAAAAGCTTCTGATGCCTTATAGGTTTTATGCGACTGCGTATAGGTGCCCAATGATGCTAAAGATGAGAGCAGTGTGTGGTTTAATACCGCAAGCTTATACATTTGGTTCTGTTGCTTTTGTTTGGATTTAGGCTCTTGTGCCATACGCTGGTAAGACGACATTAAATTACCAAGCTCTACGAATGCGTTTTTACGCGCCAGTTTATACGATGTGGTGACATTGCCCTTTTGGTTATAATATAGCGATATTTCGGTAAGGTAATTGCGGTTTGCTTCAATAGATTTCTTGATAAATGCCGGCATGTTTAAAAATTCCCATGAGGGCCATAAGAAGTAATTGGCTATAAATGCGATACCTGAACCAACTGTGGTGTCGAGTATGCGGTACTGAATCACATCGGCGATATCAGGAGTAAGTAGCGCATACAAAAACACCACATATATAGTTACGAACGTGGCACCTATACGATAATTGATGGCGGTAAATGTGAAGCCAAGTAGCATACACACAATGGCAAGCGTACCGATAATGACCGGCTGGTGCACAAAACTTAGGAATGCAAAAGCGATAATACCTCCTGTAATTGTACCTATGATCCTTTGATAAGAACGCTGTTTGGTAAGTCCGTAGCCGGGACGCATGATAACTATTATGGTAAGTAATATCCAGTAGACATTTTGCAGTGGGAAAATCAGGCCTATGGCAAACCCTACGGCTATACTCATACTAAGCCTCAGCGAATGCCTGAAAATGGTAGAAGAAAAGCTTAAGTTTTCTTTTAATGTATGGAAAGGGTAATATTCCGGAGTAAGGAATTTTTCAAGGTCTTTATCCCTTCCCTTCAAGTCTTTAAAATTGATCTTATTGGTAAAGGCGCGCTCAATGATTTTAATCTTCTCAATTTGCTTTTCGGCATAGTGCAGCATATTGGAAAGCATCCACACACCTTCGGAAGCAGCCTCTGTACCTAATTCTTCTTCGTAGGTATTAATGGCTTTTTCTAAAGCTTCAAGATCCTGTAATAACTGATGTTTAGGCGTATACTTAGTTCGGTTCTCTATGCTTTTGGATATCTTTTTAAGGGATGAAGCCAGGTTATAAGCCAGATTTTGGTAAGTGCTCAGCACCTTTGGATGCTCGCTGAACTTTTGGTGCAGCTTGCTATGGTCAAACGAAGTAGACAATGCGATTTCCAGGATTTCCATCAACGAGATGAAAACCAGTAGCATTTTACGGCTCCTGTTAGAATTTTCTGTGTTCGACCTGCTACGCATAAGCATTTCGCGCAGGTTGTCGTGCGTAAGGTTTATTTCTACCTGAAGATGCAATTGCTTTTCGACAATAGAGGCCCTGTCGGCATCTGCATTCCACAAATCACCCCTAAGTTTCATGTATTTAGCAGTAAGCTTCATACATTCTGCAATTTGCAGTTCGGTATAACGGTGCGGACTCAGGTAATTAAACGAAACGGATATAAAGGTGTAGAGCATTCCACCTGCAAACACATAGCCTGTGTAATGCAGTATTTCCCATCCGGTATGTATATGGCCTGTTGCAAGGGCGGTAGCTAAAAGGGCAGAGAACGAAACCATCGTTGCCCGTTGCCCATATACCGATATCATAGACAAGAAGAATACCAATAGAAGTATTGCAGGATAAAATATATAAGGTAACGGATGCAGCAGGTTTACAAGCAGTACGCAGCCTGCAACAATGGCGGCGGCGGTTAAGAGCCCTTTAGTTCTGTGTAAAAGGTTACTTGGAATGTCTGCCGGATAGGTTAAAAAAGCACCCAGCGCAATGGCAAAACCTATCTCAAAAAAGCCAAGCTGAGAAAGTATAAGTACCGGAGATGCGGCGGCAACGGTTACGATCACGGCCTTTGTAAAATTAGTACTGTCGGTAAAATTGCGTATCCTCTGGAGCATATTTGGTAACTATGATGTAAAGGTAATGAATGTTAAAATCATTCGCCGTACAGCAGAAGCAATTCTCACAAAATTTTAGCATTTATACTGACAGTGGCAAATCATTTTAATTTATTACTTTTGCAGTCTCAAAACAGTAGTGTTTACTGTACGTTGCAAATTTTAAAAGTTACGCGATTATGATATTACCAATTGTAGGATACGGCGATCCGGTGTTACGCAAAAAAGGCGAGGAGGTAAATGAGAACCACCCTGGTCTTAAAGAAATCATTGCCAATATGTATGACACCATGTACAATGCTTATGGTGTGGGCCTTGCAGCGCCACAGGTAGGTCTTGCTATCCGTCTGTTTGTTATAGATACTAGTCCGTTTAGCGATGACGAAGATCTTTCTAAAGAAGAGCAGGAGTTGCTTAAAGATTTTAAAAAGACCTTTATTAATGCTGTAATCGTAAAAGAAGAAGGTGAAGAATGGGGTTTTAACGAAGGCTGCCTTAGTATTCCTGAGGTTCGCGAAGACGTATACCGTAAAGAAAAAATTACGATAGAATATGTTGACGAAGACTTTAAAAAGCATACAGATGTATACGACGGGCTTATCGCAAGGGTAATACAGCATGAGTATGACCATATTGAAGGAATTTTGTTTACAGATAAAATATCTTCACTTAAAAAGACGTTGATTAAGAAGAAACTTCAAAATATAATGGAGGGGAAAACAAGGCCTGATTATAAAATGAAATTTATCGCCAAAAAAGGCAGATAATTTTTGTTTTTTAAGTCAAAGATTAGATATTTGCCTTCCTTAAAAAAATAACACAATGAGCATAGAGAAAATATTATCCATATCCGGCAAACCGGGACTATACGAACTTAAACTACAAACCCGTACAGGATTTGTTGCAGAATCACTTATCGACGGTAAAAAAGTGACTGTAGGTTTAAGAAGCAATGTGAGCCTTTTATCTGAAATATCAGTATATACGTATGATGGTGAGATCCGTCTTTCTGAAGTTTTCCGCGCTATTGCAGAAAAAGAAGATAATGGTCCGGCACTTTCTCATAAAGAAGACAATGCTAAGTTAGAGTCTTACTTCAGGGAAGTACTTCCTGAGTTTGATGAAGACAGAGTATATGCATCTGATATTAAAAAAATTCTTAACTGGTACGGTATGCTACAGGCTAAAGGTCTTGTAAGTAAAGAAAAACCGGCTGCTGTAGAAGCTCCTGCACAGGAAGAAGAAGTTAAGACCGAAGAGTAGTACATTTTCTTAGTTATATAATTTATCCTGCCTTTTGTATATCAAGTGGCAGGATTTTTTATTTTTACACAAAAAAATAATGAACACAAGACAGCAGCAGCTTGATGCCTTTAACAGGCTTCTAGATATAATGGACGAGCTTCGTGAAAAATGTCCGTGGGATAAAAAGCAAACGCTGCAAAGCCTTCGCCATCTTACCATTGAAGAAACGTATGAACTTGGCGATGCCATTCTTGATAACGACCTCAATGAGGTTAAAAAGGAACTTGGCGATATATTGCTGCATATTGTTTTTTATGCTAAAATAGGAAGCGAAACTGCTGATTTTGATATTGCTGATGTTGCCAACGAAATTTGCGAAAAGCTGATACATCGCCACCCGCATATCTATGGCGATGTGGTCGTTCAGGATGAAGAAGAGGTAAAGCAAAACTGGGAAAAGCTAAAGCTAAAAGAAGGTAAAAAGTCTGTTTTGGAAGGTGTTCCTAAAAGCCTGCCTGCACTTGTTAAAGCAAGCCGTATTCAGGATAAGGCCAAAGGCGTTGGTTTTGACTGGGAAGAGCCACATCAGGTTTGGGATAAGGTTCAGGAAGAAATTGAGGAATTTCAGGAAGAGGTTAAAAACGGAGACCAGGATAAGATTGAGGCAGAGTTTGGCGATGTCTTGTTTTCGATGATCAATTATGCAAGATTCCTGAATGTAAACCCTGAAGATGCTCTTGAGCGTACCAATAAAAAATTCATTAAACGCTTTATGTATCTTGAAAGCAAAGCGTCTGAATTGGGCAAGCCCCTGGCAGATATGACGCTTGCCGAGATGGATGTGTTCTGGAACGAAGCAAAAAAACTATAGCATTATTTCTTCCCTTACTATGAATAAATCTCTAATCCTGTTTTTACTTTTTGCAGGTGTTTGTTACGGACAAAAAATTAATGTAGCCGAAGTACAACTTCGCATCAATCCGGCGGCTGCCGAAGAGCTTTTCTATTGTTTTGCAGAAGGCGATAAAGTCTTGCTAAGCGTTGAGGAAGCTAATGGAAATACGATAGACGAAGTAACGGTTTTGGAATATCCTGATGTTTACAAATATAAAGGTCATGAGGTTAAAAAGGAAAAGAATCGTGAGTTTATAATAAACCGTAAGGCAGTGTATAAATTCAGGTTTAATAATACTGCAAAAGACATCCGTTTATGTAATGTAAAGATTGTTCGCGTGCCGGCTTCTAAGCAGACAGAGAATTTTGTGACTTCTGTAAAATGGGTCACGACGCAAGACACGGTGTATACTTCAATCACAAAAGATGTAGTGGTGGGGTACGATACTTTATATGTACAAAAAGTACGAAGGGTAACGGCATTAGAGAAAAAATATGAAGAAGTGGTACTCGATAAAAGCCAGAGAGTAGATTCTAAGGCTACGTTTGGGGAGTCGACAACGTCTATTTCGTTCTCACTTCCTGTAAATAGCATTACTAAATATGAAACTAAAAAGGTTTTAGCCTGGGCATATTGGGTAGGAGTAGGAGAGGAAAGTAATGAATTTTGGAAACAAAACCGTAAAATGATTGTGGGTGCAGTGCAAGGTGCTGCTACATATTTTTCTACGCCGCTGGGTGGTATTGCAGCAGGTGCGCTTACGAATCTGGTGATGCCTGTAAATGGTGAAGATGTGGAATATGTAGTTTTAAACGATGTAAATAGCATGCTTTTTACACAGCAAAAAACTTATAAATCGCTTGATAGTGGTAAAGGAGTAGCGTCGTATAAAAGATTTATAGATGCCAATGTTCTTCAGGGTAAATATAGTATTATGCTTAATAATGACAATTACGTGCAGCCCATTGATGTAAATGTGAAAGTTTCTGCTATTATCGAGCATATAAAATATAAAGACGAGAAGTATACAGATAAGGCGATAACGCCAAAGTATGAAAAGAAAATAATAAGCGAGCCTAAGATCGTTGCAAGCAGGATTCCGGTGTCATCTGACGTGAAAAGATAATCATCTGATTAGTATTGTATTGAATATATTGATGTTTTAAATTTAACAATACGTTCTTAAAATTGTATTTTTTTTGTTGAAATTAGGTTTTTTGTTATAAAATCTCAAAACTTATAATTTTTTAGATAATTTGGTATTTAATTCTTAATTTTCTAAAAATTATGTTAACCTAAATTTACTTTCATGTCAAAAAAACTACCTTATTACTTATCGTGCTTAATTGCCGCCTTGTCCTTTGTGTCGGCGAGTGGGCAGGAGTACCAACCACTCCCCATAACATCGGGGTATAACGCCGACGTTATAGCCAATGGTGTGGGGTCTTCCGCAACTACAAGTACACATGGCGTTGATGCTATCTATGCTTATGTTGCTACAGATTTTAAGCCTACAGCATCAAGTCCGGCAATAAATTTTGGTGTACCTGTAAGCGGAGTTATAACTACGCTAGTTACAGGTACACAGGGTCTTACATATCAATTGGGGCCATTAAGTGGTAATAACTCTTTACGTTTAGCTAATGCAACAACCTTAACGGGAACGCTTGTACTTACAACGCCTAAACCCGTAGTTACATTATATGTACTAGGTGTAACCGGTGGCGGTAGTGGTGCTGTAAACGTTGTTGTTACTTTCACGGATGATACTACACAGGATTTTAATAATGTGAGTGTTGGTGACTGGTACTGGGGCGGAAGTGCTGCTATACAAGGCTTAGGCCGTGTTAACAGAGGTACTGACGGACTTGATGTTGATTCATCTAACCCAAGGATGTATCAAATACCTTTATCAATTACTCCGGGTAACCAGAGTAAATCTATTAAAAGTGTTAAGTTTACTAAGACGGCAGCAACTGGTGATGCAGCTACAAATATCTTCGCTTTATCAGCAGATGTAGTGCCTAGCTGTCCCGCTCCTACAAATTTAACGGCTACTGCCGGCCTTGCCAGTGCAATTATTAGCTGGACACCGGCTGTTACTACGCCGGCAGGAGGTTATGATATATATTATTCAACTGCTAATACAGCACCTACAACTACGACAACTCCTTTAGGAAATGTTGCCTCAACATCTTCAACATATTATGCTTCCGGCTTAACAGTTGGATCTCCTTATTATTTCTGGGTGAGATCGAATTGTAGTGGTACAGATAAAGGTGTATGGAGAATGGTACAAACTGCTACAGGTGTTTCTACAGAACAAACCACCTATACAGGGGGTGAAATCAGTACAAACTATAACAGTGGACCTAACGTAAATTCAGTAACAGACTGTCCTGCCAGTATGGCTATTGTAGTTCCTGCTGGATATAAAGTTGCGGGAATGAACACTACGTATACTATGACAGCCTGGAATAATGGTTACCAGTCAGAACAACGCAGTATGCTTTATAATTTAACCAATAGTGTTGGAGAAGCTTCTCTAGCTCAGGGTTCTGGTCAATCTGGTACCTATAGCTATAACCGTTCAGGAATTAATATCGCTAATGACCTGACAGGAACTTTTAATGTTCAGATGAGAGCATGGAGAACATGGCAGGGTGGTGAGCCAAACTGTAGTGTTACATATAACAAAGTAGACGCAGGTACGTGGAAAATAAGACTTACACTCGCACCTGCTGCAACGTGTGTGGCTCCTCCTGCTCCGGTAGCCGGAACTCAGTCTATTTGTCCCGGATCTGTTGTGGGGCAATTAAGTGTTACGGGTGTACCTAACACATATTTCAGATGGTATACTGCTGCTACAGGCGGTACAGAAATACCTTATTCTACACTTGTAGTGTCAGGAAACTATTATGTATCTCAGGTTACAGGTACTTGTGAAGGTCCAAGAACAGGACCGGTTGCTGTAACAGTTGAGCCTACACCGGTTCCTACATCTGGTCCAATCGCTATTTGTGGACTTTCTAAAGTTCAGGATCTTACTGTTAACGGATCTTTTGGTTCTACCTTAAATTGGTATGATGCAGAAAACGATAGTACTCCATTGGCAGGTACAACGCCATTGGTTACTAAAACATATTACGTGTCTCAAACAGTAGCAGGTTGCGAAAGTGTAAGACTTGCAGTTGCTGTAACTGTAGATACTATTCCACTTCCTATAGCTGCAGATCAGTTTTTCTGTTCTTCAGCAACAGTTGGTAACTTACTTGTTTCTGGTGAAACCGGTGGTGTTTTCAAATGGTATGCTGCTGCAGAAGGTGGTGCTGCTTTAGCATCTACAGATGCGATAGGTACTGCTACATATTATGTAACACAAACGCTAAGAGGTTGTGAAAGTGCCAGAAAGCCGGTTATCGCAACTATCGGTACAATTGTTAATCCTACGGTTTACGCGCAGGAGCTTTGTGCAGGTTCTACAGTAGCAGATCTTGAAGCTTTTGGTGGTGCTACAGCAACTTTCAAATGGTTTGCTACTGCCGATGCTACAACACAACTTGATGCTGCAACAGTGGTTGAGTCTGGTACATATTACGTATCTCAACAAATGGGAGATTGTGAAAGCGGTAGATCTGCACACACTGTAACTATAAATAATGTTGGTCTTCCGGTAATTGAAAACCAGACTTTATGTGCTGCATCAACAGTAGCAGCATTAGAAGCTGATGTTTCTGAAGAAGATACAGTAAACTGGTATGCTACAGAGGAGAGTACTACAAAGTTATCTCCAAATGCATTACTTGCAACAGGTACTTATTATGCTGCATTACAGCACAATGATTGCGAAGGTGCAAAAGTTGCTGTAGAGGTAACAATAAATGAGCCTACTCCGGCTCCGGCTGTTACAAGTGTTTCTGTATGTGTAAATTCAACTGTAGCAGATCTTGACCCTCAGTATGCTGAAGGTGTTACTGCTAAATGGTATGCTACAGCTACCTCAATTAATCCATTAGCAAGCACAGTTGCTGTGTCTGCAGGTACATTATATCTTTCTCAGACTATTGCTGGCTGTGAAGGTCCAAGAGCGGCAGTTGCTGTAATAATATCAGTAATACCGGCTCCTGTAAGTGGTGAGCAAACAGCATGTAACGGTTCTACATTTGGTGATGTAACTGTTGAAGGTGCTGAAGGTGCTACATTTAAATGGTACGGTTCTGAAATTGGAACAGATCTATTTGAAAATACTTCAGAAGTAATTGCTGGTACGTACTATGTGTCTCAGGTAGTAAACGGTTGTGAAGGCGCAAGAAGCCAGATCGTATTAACTACTTCGGCAATTACAGTACCATCTCCGGAATCTTTACAGGATTTCTGTGGAAGCGCAGTAGTTGGAGATCTTGATGCAGGACTTTCTGAAAACGCTACAGCTAACTGGTATGATGCTAATAGCCAGCCATTAACTTTAGATACTCCGCTTGTTAACGGAACTTATATACTAACTCAAAGCATTGGTATTTGCGAAAGCGAACTTACAGCGGTATTGGTTACTATTAACCCAATTCCTGCTGCTCCAACAGGTAGTGCTCAACAAGACTTTATTTTTGGAGATAACTTAAGCCATTTTGATATCGATGCTACAGAAGGTGCTACTATTAAATGGTACATCCTTGTAGATGGTGAATGGCAAAGTATTCCTAACGGAAGTATCCTTGTTGATGGTAATACTTATGGTGTTAGCCAGACAATTAACGGTTGCGAAGGTCCTAAATTTTCTATCGAAGCAAATCTTGTATTAGGTACTGATACTTTTGATATTAAAAATCTTGTAGTATATCCTAACCCTTCTTCAGATATTGTTAATGTAGAAGCTAACGAAACTATAGCTCAGGTATCTGTATTTAACCTTCTTGGACAGGAAGTTATCCGCCAGAATGTTAACGGTACTAAGGGTAATGTGAACATTGCTTCACTACCTCAGGCTACTTATGTTATGCAGATTAAAACTGAAGGTGGTGCTACTGCAACACTTAAAGTTGTAAAACGATAAGCAATTAGGTTGATACTAAAAGCCCCCGCAATAGCGGGGGCTTTTTTATTTAGAAGCAGATTGTGTTTCTGCTGGTGGAGAATATTTATTATTCCATAGCGTCTCAGGTTTAGTATAGGCGAAAGTTCCAGCCCTTTTTTTGTCAGGTGGTACTCAAACCGCAGTGAAATTTCTTTACATGTTATAGACATATTTACGGTATTGCAGAAAGATCTACACACAATCAGGGGTTGAAAATTACCTTATCCTTATCACAGCCGATCATATTCCGTTTCCGGGATTGGGGAGATTAAAGAAATCTGACGATGGCTATAATTGGATTCCTGTAAATTTTAGCGGTACAGAAAATACCAAGTAGTCCATATAAACAAAAAACCGTTCGCTATAGCGAATGGTTTTTATATTTTTTGAGTGAAGACTATTATTCTCCCTGTTGCTGCTGCTGTTGCTTAAGTGTTCTAATTTGTTTAAGCTTGTCCTTCCAGGTTTTAAGTTCTTCCTTATGACGCTCAATGCTTTTCTGAACCTCTTTTACAAAAGGGTTGTCACCTTTAGCATTAGAGATAAATTGTATGTTGTTTTCAAGCTGGAATATCTCACCCTGAACTTCATCAATTTTACGCATAATGAACAATTGCTCATTTTCAAGTCTTCTGCTATCATCACCTTCTGCAAGTTGCTCTAAGCGGTTGTTAAACCTAACCATATCGGTTTCTTTCTTGGAAAGACTTAGTTTGTCAAAAAGGGCATCCAGTATTTTGTTGAATTTACCCTCAATATGCCTTCTTGCCTGCGGAACACGGCCTAGGACTTTCCAGTTCTCTATGTGTTTTTTAATAGCATCAAGGTCGGTTTTATGATCGCCTGTAAGTTCAAATTCCTTAAGGTTTTCAAGGTATTCTTTTTTCTTTTCAAAAGCTTCTAGCTCATCTTTGTTTGCTTCATTACGCTGCGCATGCAGCCTGTCAAAAAAATGATTACACGCAGCTTTAAAATCTTTCCAAACACTGTCAGAATATTTCCTTGGCACATGGCCAATGGTTTTCCATTCCTCCTGAATTTGCTTCATGACCTGGGTAGTGCCTGCAAAATCTTCGCTATCCTGTAGCGACCTTGCTTTTTCTACCAAAGCCTGTTTCCTGTTAAGGTTATCCTGCTGGTCTTTTTTGATGTCTTTGTAGAAAGAGTTCTTAACAGTATTAAAGTTTCTTACCGAAGCTTTAAAAGCAGCCCAGGTTTCTTCGTTAACTTCTGCCGGAACTTTCCCCGCTTTAAAAAATTGCTCCCTTAAAGCTTCAATACGGTCTATTTGTCCCTGCCATGCGTTATGAGCAGTAATTTTCTCTTCTGAAATTGCATCTATTTGAGCAATAATCTCTTTTTTCCTTGCAAGGTTATCTTCTTCAAGTTCTTTACTTTTTGCAACAAGTGCCTCGCGTTTATCATGAAGTTGTTTGGTAAGTTCGCTAAAGCGGTTCCATATTTCTTCACGGTGATCGCGTGATACAGGTCCTATTTCTTCTTTCCAGATTTTATGAAGCGCCTGTAATTCACGGAAAGCTTTGTTTACATCCGGTTCCTGAACAAGTTCTTCAACACGCGCAACGATTTTTTGTTTTTGCTCAAGGTTATGTTTAAAGTCCATATCCCTTGCTTCCCTGTCTAGGTGCAGGTGATCGTAAAAACGCTCTATGTGGAAATGGAAGTTATTCCATACGTGATTGTATTTATCACGCGGAATAGGACCCGCATTTTTCCAGCGCTCACGAAGCTCGCTAACATGCTTAAGGGCATCTTTAATATTTTCTTCGCCATCGACAAGGCTTTTCAGCTCCTCTATAATTGCAACCCTGTTTTCAAGGTTACCTTTAAGATCTGTCTGTACTTTTTTAAAGTGCGTATTTTTCTTGTCCCTGTACTGGTTGTAAAGAGCATCAAATTTAGCTTTAAGCGGGAAGTGGTATTCAAAATCAGTAGTGTCGCCATTGTTTTCATGGCTAAACTCGTCTTTTTTCTCCTCTATAAAGTGATTGTATTTAGAATAGAATTCTTTTCTTATTTCTTCAACATGGTCTTTAACCGACATTACTTTTTCTACAGCTGCAAATTTTTCAAGTTCTGTAGTAAGCTCTTCCATGGAAAGCTCTTCGTAGTTTTGCATCGGTATATCGTGCCTATCTGATAATGAATCGTCTTCACCTTCTTCGGCATTACTGTCTTCAATAGATTCAACAGCCGATCTTTTCTTCTCCTCAGCAGGAACTTCAGCGGTTTCAGAAGCAACTTCGTCAGCCTTTGCTTCATCGGCAACTACAACAGGTGCAATGGCGTCATCTATAGGCTCGTCAGCTACTTTGGCCGATTCCAGTATTTCTTTAGGTGCAAAAGGCAACTGGCCTTCTGTTTCGTGCACAAGTGGTGCATCGCCATTTTCAATTGTGTCGTTTTCAGGTGAATAATCGGTATGTAAGGTACCGTTCACTTCGTTTACTTGCTCTCCATCTGCTTGGTGCAGGTTATCATTCTTTTCTTCTAACATCGTAAAAATGCTTAAGGGATTAATAGCTTTATTGCCGAAAGGTACTAAAGTCAGTTTAAAATTCAAAGAAAAACATTAATTTCTAAATGATTGGATAGTAATTTCAGATATAAATAATGATTTATTAAAAGTAAGGTATTACTGCCTGTTCCATATTTCCCATGCCTTCTCTGCCTGGTGTAACAGCATGTCGTAGCCGTTCTTAATAACAGCCCCATTTTGGGCGGCACGCTTTAAAAATTCGGTTTCCGCAGGGTTGTATACCAGGTCAAATGCAATGTGCTTGTTCGTAAATAAACTATAGTCGATGGGTGGACATTCATCAATATTAGGAAATGTGCCCAATGGTGTAGTGTTTATGATTATCTGATATTCGTTAAAAATGTCTTCAGTAAGGTCTTCGTAGGTGTAAATAACATCGGTGGCAGTTCTTGAAACAAAATCGTATTCAATTTTCAGCCTGCGCAAAGCAAACGCAATTCCTTTCGATGCGCCTCCGGTGCCCAGAATCAATGCTTTTTTATGATGCGGTAAAAGTAGGGGGGTCAGTGCCTTTCTAAAACCGTAATGATCGGTATTGTAGCCTTTGGTTCCTTTTTTGGATACAACAATCGTGTTTACAGCTCCGATAACAGAAGCAGTTTTAGAAACCTTATCCAATAAAGGAATAACCGCTTCCTTATACGGGATAGTCACGTTAAGCCCTTTTAACCGTTTTGTTTTCTCTATTATTTCGGATAACTGTGATATGTCTTCAATATCAAAATTGGTATAGGTATAATTTTTAAGTGCAAGTTTTTCGAACTTGTCTTTAAAATAACCCGCCGAAAACGAGTAGCTTATATTGCGGCCTATTAGGCCAAAACGTTTTGATTTCAAATTAGGTAATTATTACAGGTCTAATATAAGATGATCTTGTAGTTACACTATATTTACTCGGGGTTTCCATTTTGGAGACGATTGTGATGTTCGCATTATTCCCCAATAAGATACATTCATTTTATAAAAATAAAAAAACCTGACCACATTTCTATGATCAGGTTAAAATATTATAAGGTAAAATTATTTAGTGTCGTTTCGCTTCTCCTGCTTTTTAATCGCATCCTGAACGATATCAGAATACCATATCGCGGGGAAGTACTCTTCAATAAGCGTGTGGTGCTTAAAGCCAAGCCTTAGTCCGTTGCTTAGGTGAAAAACAGCTTTATCTTCTTCCTGCTGCATGAAATATAATCCTGCAAGGCGATATTCTATCTCATACTCTTCAGGGAAATATTCCGATGCCTGAAGCAGTGTCGTGATAGCTGTTTCATACTCTCCAAGGGTTACAAGCGTATCAGTCCAGAACAACCAGGTATCAAGCTGGTAATCACCAAACTCTACTGCTTTACGGTATCCCTCTTCAGCCTCTTCGTGAAAGCTCAATGCTTTGTTGATGATGGCATAGCGCTTCCAATACAGTTTATTCTCGTTATCAATACCAATAGCTTTGTTTACATAGTAAAGAGCTTTCTGGTAGTTTTTACGGCGAATGTAAAAATCTGTAATCGCTATCCATGCTTTGTCCAGCAATGGGTCTTCATGAACGGTTTTAAGGTAAAACTTAAGTGCCTGCTCAAAATTACCTAAACGCTCGTGGCATTTACCAACGCGCAATAGGGCAAAAGAGGTAGGGTCGTCAAGTTCCATTGTCGCGTTATAGCCTTCAATAGCTTCCTCGTAACGTTTCAGTTTTTCAAGTGTCTTTGCTTTTTCAAGAAAAGCCCCAAGAAAACTGTCGTCAATAAGGGTAGCATAATCAAATGCGCGTAACGCCCCTTCATAATCTTTAATGGCGTAGTACTGTCTTCCAAGCTGATGCCATGCGACTTCGCTATACGGGTTTTTATCAATAAATCCGTTAAGGAAATCTATGGCTTCAAGATTTTGGTCTAGAAAGTCAAAACAGTAAACTACATTATATAGTGCAGAGTGGTCTTCGGTGTCTTCGTCAAGGCATTTGATGAAGTTGTCCCTTGCCAGCTCTAAATTGTCCATAAAAAGGTACTCCATACCAATTAAGGAATATACATCGGCGAAATCGTCTGTATATTTAAGGGCAATTTCCAAAAGTTCTACGGCTTTATCATGCTGGTCCCTTTTAGAGTAAATATTTGCTTTTTGTATGTATATTTCTTCGTTAGTAGGCTCAATGGCGTATAAGTCATTCAATAATCTTTCGGCTTGATCAAGCTTATCGTCAAAAACAAGAAGCTCAACCTGTACTAATTTTAAACCTGTTGACCTGGGATGTTGTTCCAGGCCTAGTTTTAAGGCCTTTTTAGCTAAATTGATTTTTCCGGTGTCGAGGTAGTGAAGAATAATGTCCTCGAACTCTTCAGAGTCAAAGAATAGGACTTTGTTGGTTTTCAACATCGACTCAAACTTTGATAAGGATAAACTGTAATCTTCTTCTTCGTGGCTCAAATTCATACTCAATTGTTTAAAATTATCCTTCTTAAAGTTACGAAATGTAACGGTGAAAAGGAAATAATTTAGATTTCTTTTGAACAATTTAATTAACAAATATTATTGTTAATTATTGTGTTGCTCGGCAAGAATCTCATTCATAACTTCAATAATAATGCCACATCCTTCTGCAATCTCTTCTTCGCTAATAGTAAGGGGAGGAGTTATCCTTATAGCTTTACCTTCAAACAGCAGCCAGAATAATATAAGGCCTTTTTCCTGTGCGCGAAGTATTACTTTATTGGTAATTTCGGCTTCAGGGGTCATAGCAGCAAGCATTAGCCCTTCGCCGCGTACATCTTCTATTAATGGATGTACAAGCAGTTTCCTGAATAATTTTTCTTTTTCCAACGCCTGCGCCATTATGTCAGTCTCTAACAGTTCCTGCAACGTTGCAAGGCAGGCAGCAGCAATAACAGGATGTCCGCCAAAAGTTGTTATGTGTCCCAGTTTCGGGTCGTGGCTCAACAGATCCATCATTTTTTCAGATGCTGTAAACGCACCAACCGGCATTCCGCCGCCCATTCCTTTACCCATAACAACAACATCGGGCACTACATCGTAATTCTGGAACCCGAATAGCTTACCCGTACGTCCAAAGCCCGGTTGTATCTCGTCAAGGATCATTATGGCTCCGACTTCGTCGCAACGCTGCCTTACTTTTTTAAGGAAGTCGTTATGCGGCTGTATAAAGCCTGCACCGCCCTGAATGGTTTCAAGGATGATACCTGCTGTTTTGGTAGTTATCTTTCGTAGATCTTCTTCATTGTTGAAAGTAATAAAATCAACATCAGGGATCAACGGGCGGAATATTTGTTTACGTTCCTCAAAGCCCATTACACTCATAGATCCCATGGTGTTACCATGATACGCATTGAAACACGAAATAAGCTGACTTCTTCTGGTAACCCTTCGTGCCAGTTTTAAAGCGCCTTCTGTAGCTTCCGTACCCGAATTCACAAGATACGTCTTATTAAGTTGGAGAGGCATATTTTCTGCAAGTAACCTGCAAAGTTCGGTAGCAGGATGTTGCGCATATTCGCCATACACCATTACGTGGCTGTATTTGTTCAGCTGGTCTATAATAGCCTGGTTGACCCTTGGTGACTGATGTCCCAGCGTTGTAGCCGAAACGCCGGCTACAAAGTCAAGGTATTTTTTATCTTTTGTGTCGTATATATAAGAGCCTTTTGCATGAGACACTTCCATGCCCAATGGATAAGGGGAAGTTTGCGCCTGGTACTTTAAAAAATCGTTGATCATTGTGTATGCTATAGTAGAGATCGTCTTTTCCGTGACTAGATGACCTAAAATTGTCATTCTTAAGGAGAACCTCTTTTTATTGTAAACTAAAACTATTTCTCTTCGGCAACCGGTTTAGGCTTAGGCTGCGGATTGTTCTTGTCGTAATCCAGTGTTTGCTTGAGCGGTTCCATAGGGGTATCTGCCTTTTTGCTTTTGTTTCTGGTTCTCTGCAGTATTTTTTCATGCAGGTCTTTTTCTTCCTGCGGAAAAATGTCATCCTGATTCTTAATCATTTCATCGCCCCGCCAGACAAACCCCCTAAACTTCCGGATGCTTTCCGGGAAATCTTTATCAGGGTATATTTCACTTTCAGTTTTCCTGAAAAGTGTCGCTGTGGTAATTTTATTGTCTTCTATTTCAAGGCGTATACTGCTTCCTTTTCCTTTGTCTATTCCAAAGAGCTCGCCTTTATCATACATATAGAATATCTTTTCGGCATTACCGATTAGATCTACCTGATATAGTTTGTTATCCCGGAATTTACCGTAGAGGTTCTTACCTTTCACCTGGTTGTAACCGGTACCGATAGTATCTTTCTGAATAATAAAAGCATTTGTAAGTACTTTAAGAGAATCTATCTGTTCTGTTTTGCTGTTCGATATAATATGGATAATATCACCTGTAAGCTGACTATCGCCGTTCCAGACTACGGGACGCTTGATAAGCTTAGTGAGGCCTTTCGCTTCGTCAGAATGTATAGAGTCACACTTACCACTCATATCTACTTTGTAGAAACGGGCATCGTTAAAACCTCTCACGATCCTTTGTCCCGGTTTTCCCGTTATCACCATACGCTTTGCATGGGTATATAAGGTATCTGTTTCCACCAATGTCATCGCTACAGCATGCTTTGTCATGATAAGTGAATCCGACTCTGCAAAACGATAGATCTCTGCATAATGGCTCTTGGCAACATATTTATTAATCGAATCGGTAATCTTTACATTGTTTGTTGCCGAAGAATAATTCTTTGGCTTGTTGTAATAGAGGCTGTCACCCTTAATAACGCGCGTGCCGTATTTTATATACGAGTTGGTAAGTAAATGGGCAAGGTCTTTTTTAGTATCGTAAAAGCCTTTTTCAGTATAGATAAGGTCTTCCTTGCTTGTAATGGTTGTAGGACCAAATACATAAGCGTGACCCGAATTGGTGTAATAATCCAAATGATTGGATTTCAATACATATTGCGGATTAGTCAAAGTTACCGCAGTCCTGAACTCGTATTTCTTTTCGGCAACGATATATCTACCCGATTTACTTTTCAGTGTGTTTTGCCCGTTTACAATAGTACCGTAAGTTCTGTAATAGGCCTGTTGTATATTTCTGTCGAAATTTATAGTGTCTGTGGTAAGCCTCATTTCAGGAGAGCGCATAACCACATCACCTGTGGCATAAGCAAATTTCCTATCACCGTTATATTCAGCGTAGCGTCCATCCATAAAAAGACTGTCGCCCTGGTTCATTTTTACGCTTCCGAAAAGTTTTATATAGTTTTCTTTTGTAAAGTAGTAGGCTTTATTACAGTTCATTTTTATACCGTCGTGCAGTACCCTTACATTACCTGTAAGCACAACAGCATCAGGTACCTCAGTCTGATCCCTGTCTGTAAAATCGGCGTGTTCTATAATAATCTGCTTTTTCCCCTGTTGCGCCAATGTAATAGGGCTGTAAAGGAAGCTGAAAGATATAAGTAAGAAAAGAAGCTTTTTCAATTTTTAAAAATTTGAAACAAATTTACGTAAAAACTCTAACAATAGGTGTGCCGCGTTTTATTGTATATAACAAAGTTATGAGCAGTTTTTATTGTTGAGCGATAGCGAACTTGTTTATGAATTCATCATATTCTTCTGCGAAAGTTTTGAATTTGTGATGCTCCTCCTGACGTGCTATGTAATTTCTGACCTTGTCAATTATAGAATCCGATATAGATACAGCAAAATAATCATTCTGCCATTCAAATTTAGACTCTGTAAGCTTATTTTGGTTTATCCAGAAAGCACTTTCACCTTTTATAAGTTGCATAACTTTGCTGATAGATTGTTCAGATCCCAGCGATAGCAATATATGACAATGGTCGCTGTATCCGTTTATGAAATCTATGTATATTTCTTTTGAGCGTGCATTCTCGTAAATATGTTTCCATACTTTTCTCGTAGTTCCGGAGTTTTCAAAAAGGGATATCTGTTTTTTGTTGAGAATACAATGTGAAGGTAAATCTGTATGAAAGGCATAGAATAATGTTTGCCTTAAAAATATAAAAAAAATGAGAAATATTATATTCGGCTAAAGCCAAAAAGATGTACTCATTATGTCCCCCTGGCTAAAGCCAGAGGCAATTTATCCAATCCAAATGTGAAAACTGCTAATATAGGCTCTAACGTAATGTTGGTGTGCTTTATGTTGCCCCAGGCTTTGTTTTGCCCCTGGCTTTAGCCAGGGGTGCGAATGATTTGCAATTTAATAGCTTTAGCCAGGGGGAATAAAAAAAGCCGCTTGAAAGAGCGGCTTTAGTATTATTTCAATATTGTCTGAGTCCTGTCCGGGCCTACAGAGATAACTTTGATAGGCACTTCCACTTCTTTTTCAATAAATTCAATGTATTCTTTAAGTTCTATAGGAAGCTCTTCATAGGTTGTCATACCTGTAAGGTCTGCCGCCCATCCTTTTTTCTCAACAAAAACAGGAGTTACATTCTCCGGCTCAATGTTGTAAGGCAGGTGGTTTATTTCTTCACCTTTGTATTTGTAAGATGTACATATTTTAAGGGTATCAAATCCTGAAAGTACGTCACCTTTCATCATATAAAGCTGTGTTACACCATTAACCTGAACTGCATATTTAAGCGCAACAAGGTCTAACCATCCGCAACGTCTTGCACGGCCTGTAACCGAACCAAATTCGTTACCAACGCGTGCCATAGTTTCACCATCCTGATCGAATAGTTCGGTAGGGAAAGGCCCGCTACCAACACGTGTAGTATATGCTTTAAAGATACCAAATACATCTTTAACCCTGTTTGGTGCAATACCTAAACCTGTACAGGCTCCGGCAGCAGTAGTGTTAGAAGAGGTAACAAACGGATAAGTACCAAAGTCGATATCAAGAAGCGATCCCTGCGCGCCTTCGGCAAGTATCGTTTTACCCTCTTTCATAGCTTTGTTAAGGTACTCTTCGCTATCAATAAATTTAAGTTTCTTAAGTTCTTTAACCGCAGCAAAGAATTCTGCTTCAAGTTCAGCAAGGTCATATTCAAGCTCTACGTTGTAGAAGTCTATCATAGCCTGGTGCTTATCAGCAAGATGACGGTAAAGCTCTTCAAAGTTTTCAAGTTCTATATCACCTACACGAAGACCGTTCCTTCCGGTTTTGTCCATATATGTTGGGCCAATACCTTTAAGGGTAGAACCAATTTTAGCCTTTCCTTTAGACGCTTCAGATGCAGCATCCAAAAGTCTGTGGGTAGGCAGGATTAGGTGTGCTTTTCTCGAAATAAAAAGACGAGACTGAATATCAATGTTGAATTTTTCAAGTCCTTCAATCTCTTTCTGGAAAACAACCGGATCCATAACAACACCGTTACCGATGATATTTACTGAGTTTTTGTGGAATATACCGGAAGGTATAGTTCTTAAAACGTGTTTAATTCCGTCAAATTCCAGTGTGTGGCCAGCGTTTGGTCCGCCCTGGAAACGGGCAATGATATCATATTTAGAGGTGAGTACGTCAACGATCTTTCCTTTGCCTTCGTCGCCCCACTGTAATCCAAGCAGCAAATCTACGGTCATTCCTTTTATTTGTTTGTTATATTGAACTAATTGTTTTTCGGATAATCTATAAAAATAAAAACCAATCCTTTTCAGGGTTGGTTTGTCGTTTCTTTAAACGAGCCCTTTATTAATTTTCTGCAACAGGCTGCTCCGCTACCGGTTCTGTTTCTGCTACAGGTTGTTTTTTATGGCCGTAAAGGTATAAAGAATGGTTGTGAATTTCAATGCCAAAAATCTCTTCTATCGTTTTTTTAATAGATTGTATCCTTGGGTCGCAAAACTCAATAACCTCTCCTGTGTCTGTCATGATAATATGGTCGTGCTGCTTGTCAAAGTACGATTTTTCGTAGTGGCTCTGGTTCTGGCCAAACTGATGCCTTCTTACCAGGCCGCATTCTAAAAGCAGCTCTATCGTGTTGTACAGTGTAGCACGGCTTACACGATAGTTTTTATTTTTCATCTTTATGTACAGCGATTCAATGTCAAAATGTTCTGTGCTGTCATATATTTCCTGAAGTATAGCATAGCGCTCAGGAGTTTTCCTGTGGCCTTTATCTTCAAGAAACTTTGTAAAAACATTTTTTACAATGTCCTGGTTTTTATTATTTTCCATGGTTTTTGTATCGATGGTGCAAAGATAATCTAATTTTCGTTAAGTGAAAGCATTAACCTTAATTGTTATGAATCCTCGTCACTTTATCTATGCCTTCAATTTTTTTAATATTGTCTATAAGTTTTTTAAGAATGGTGTTGTTCTGTACCACCACAGTTACCTGTCCGTTAAAAATACCGGCATTACCGCTAAGCGATATACTCTGTATATTAACGTGCATATTGCTGGATATTACCTTGGTAAGCTCGTTTGTAAGCCCAAGTATATCCATTCCTGTTATTTTTAGTGTAGCCTTAAATTCTTCTTGCGATGAATCTATCCATTTAGCGGGCATAATGCGGTACGCATAGTTGCTTTGCAGCCTTATGGCATTAGGGCAATCTCTTTTGTGAACCTTGATTCCTTCATTTATGGTGATAAAACCAAAAACATCATCTCCCGGAATAGGGTTACAGCAGTTTGATAATTTGTAGTCAAGCTTGTCTTCGTTCTTGCCAAATACAAGCAGGTCATAATTACGGCTTATCTCTTCTTTCTGAATCTGCTCCTGCGGAACATTTGGCGTACGTTTAATCTTGTTCTTAAAGAAGTTCATAAACGTATTGCTCTTAAGGGCTGCGTAGTCCTTAAGCTGCTGATTGTCTATGGTGCCTACGCCAACACGGTAAAAAAGGTCAAGGCTGGTTTTTAGCTTAAAGTAATTTACCAGTTCGTTAACTATAGTTTCACTCAACGTAATTTTCAGGTGGCGAAGCTTACGTGTAAGCAGCTCCTTACCATCGTCGGCAATTTTTTTGGTGCTCTCGTTAAGAACATTCTTTATCTTATTCTTGGCACGTGCGGTTGTGACATAATCCAGCCAGTGCGGGTTTGGTTTTTGGTTTGCCGATGTTATAACCTCTACCTGGTCGCCACTATTAAGCACATGGTTCAAGGGCACTAATTTTCCGTTAACCCTTGTTCCTCTTGTTTTGACACCGATCTCTGAGTGAATGCTAAAAGCAAAATCCAGTGATGTAGCCCCTTTCGGTAGCGACTTTATTTCTCCTTTCGGTGTAAACACGTAAATCTCTTTCGCGTAAAGGTTCAGCTTAAAATCTTCAACAAAATCTACGGCATTACCCGAGGTGTTTTCCAGGGCTTCCTTAAGCAGGTTAAGCCATGTTTCTAGTCCGTGCTCTTCGCCGGCACCGCCCTGTTTGTATTTGTAATGGGCAGCGTAACCCTTTTCGGCAACCTCGTCCATGCGCTCGCTCCGAACCTGAATTTCTACCCAGCGCCCTTTCGGCCCCATAACAGTAATGTGCAGCGCCTCATATCCTGTAGATTTAGGCGATGATATCCAGTCCCTTAATCGGCTTGGGCTTGGTCGGTAATGGTCGGTTACAATAGAATATATCTTCCAGGCAACGAATTTCTCGTCATGCTGGTCTGAATTATAAATAATACGAAGGGCAAACTTATCGTACACCTCGTCAAACGTAACATTCTGTGCAAGCATTTTCCTGCGAATAGAATAGATCGACTTTGGCCTCCCTTTAATAGTATATTCAATACCTTCGGCATCGAGGGACGACTGCAAAACATCAGATATTGCCTTGATATAAGCATCCTGTTCTTCCTTGGTTTCCTTCATCTTGCTCACAATGTCATTGTACACTGCGGGCTCGGTATATTTAAGGCCAAGGTCTTCAAGTTCGTTCTTTATGTTGTAAAGCCCCAGGCGGTGTGCCAGTGGTGCATAGATATATAGTGTTTCAGATGCTATCTTAGCCTGTTTGTATTCGGCCATAGATCCCATAGTCTGCATGTTGTGCAGCCTGTCGGCAATCTTGATCAGGATAACCCTAACGTCGTCGTTAAGGGTAAGCAGCATTTTACGGAAATTCTCTGCCTGCATCGATATCTCCTGATCGGTCTTAACCTGTGCTATTTTGGTAAGGCCTTCAACAATCTGCGCTATTTTAGGGTTAAACATACGTTCTATATCCTCAACGGTAATATCGGTATCTTCAACAACATCATGCAGCAGGGCAGAGGCAATAGAAGTGGCACCCAACCCAATTTCCGAAGCTACAATTTTAGCTACGGCAATAGGGTGGAAGATGTAGGCTTCGCCCGATTTTCTTCGCTGGTCTTTATGCGCATCCACAGCAACGTCAAAAGCTTTTCGTATAAGCTTTTTATCGTCTTCACTAAGTGTCTGGTAACTGATGCGGAGTAATTCCTTGTATTCTTTGGCAATCGCCTTGTTTTCCTGTTCTGTATCTATCTCAATCATATATTGCCTGTAACTATAGGCTTAAAATTAGTGATTATTTTTATCAATAACAAAACGCAGCATAGAATAATTCTATTGTTTCATAACCGATAGTGAGACAGCTATTTGCAATACTTGTCAAGCAGTTTTTTTTCTGAGCCTGTTTTCCTGGAGAACCAGTAAGCCAGTTTTGCAAACGGACTAAAAATACGGAAGTAGGTATTCTTTAAATGCGTATCACCCCAATGTAGCAGTGCTGCGCCGTAAATCGGATTTAAAGGTATCATGCTTTTTGTAGTCTTGCCATCGTTAACCAAACCGAACAGGCCTTTAATAAAGTTCTCAAAACCGGGCTGTCCACTACGTAAAATGATCCTGAATAGTATGGGGGCTTTTCCGTCGTTAAAAAAGCGGTGTTCAGTACCAATAGGTACCAGTTTATTTTGCCCCGGTTCAAGGTAAACCGTTTCCTTATCGTAAAGTAATCCAAGGCGGCCTTTAACAGCAATAAATTCTTCGGTAAAACGCGTATGGTAATGCGGCGGGTTTCCACCTCCCGGCATTAGCGATACTTCAAGCAATGAATATTCGCCATTGGTATCTGCCGAAGATTCAAGTATCTTCGTATATTCTCCATTAAGCGGATTGTAATATGTTTGGGGTTCTGCCATTAGCAGGGAAAAAAGCATTCTATAGCTGCAAGTACACCGTTTCTAAAGGTAAACCTCCAGCTGCTATCATCCATAATGTCTGACGATGCCAGCACGATACAAATTTCTTTTTGATCCTTTTCGCCAGTTTTTGCAGACTCAGGAAACAGCTTTGCAAAATCATCCATTTTTGTGGAGCCATCCAATCGCTGACCTTTGTAGGTAAAAAACATTGGGTTCTTTTTACCGAATGTTATCTGCCTGAAATTCATAATGCCATTATCAAGCTCGTACTGCAAACCTTTGTAATGGTAGTATTGAAACCTGCTGTCTTCATCGCTGCCACATATGTCTTCATAGTTTGGTGTAACAATGCTATCTGCCTTTTTGTAGATAGCTTCAAAGTCACGTTTAGATATCGTCAGTTCCAGCTTTCCGTTAATGCGTGCTTCATTCCAGTCAATAGCTTCATTTTGCTGGGCATTCGCCGAAAAAGTAATAAGGGCAATTAAAAAATAAAAGGATTTCATCTCGTCAGTTTTGCATTTATAACAAATGCAGATTTTAATTTAAAATTTGCTTTTCATCAGTAGTTACTACTTTACTCTCTGTTAGCGATGCCTGAAAGTCAAGGAACTCTTTTTTGTACATAAATAATATGTCGTTAAGTGCGTTATTGTACAGGCTCATACTGTCAAATAAAAGTCCGAGTGCTTCCTCGTTATAGGTTTCGTTGCTAAAGTACACCAGCTCTGAAGTTACATACTTTGTAAAGATCTCTTTCGTTTCTTCGTCAAGAGTTTTGGTTTGTGCTTCATTTTCAAGGAGCCTTCTTAAAGACGCTTTGAAGGATTCTTCGCACTGATGTACTTTCTGCATATTCGCTCTTATAATTTCAAAAGAGCAGGTATGGCGCGTAAACGAAGTCGAATTGTAAAGCGCAGTCAAAATCTCTATCTCCTTTTCGATTGCTTTCTCAAAATCTGCATATTTACTGTATTTCTCCAAATAAGTAACGCTTTGGTTCGCCTTTTTGGCAACTTGGTAATAGTAGGCAAATACCTGTTTATTGTGCTGTTCTATCTGTAGTGTAACCTCTTCTAATTTTGCTTCGGCGTTTCGTATAAGTTCCGAAGCATCAGAAGCTTTATAACGCTGCTCATCATAGTCAAAAGAGTTTACTTTAAATTCTTTGTTTACAATCTGGTTTAAGGTCGCAATATCATTTTTTAGGCCTATTGAATAATATATACTGTCCACCGCCTGCTGACTGAATAGTTCTTTTTCGGTTGCGCTTATTTCAGGCAGGTCGTCAAAGTTTACAGCGGATAGCGATTGATCGTCAAAGTAATTGTTATACTTTTTATCAAATGCGTTCTTTTGTATCTTATTTAAGAAATCGGGCTTAAATTCTGTAATGGCATGGGCGGTAGTTGCCGCTGTATAAGGTACTTCTGCAAAAAGCCTGCTTGTTACACGTTGCTCTGTTTTTTCAGCATCTGCAAACAATACGGTTGCGATTGAAGTGTTAGCAGCTTTAACCGGAATATTTAATTCATCCAGCTTTTTTATGCGATCCTTATCGCTTGGATGCGATGACCACTGATCATCAAAACTAAGTTTCGACTTATTAAAGCGTGTTTTAGATGTTAGCGTAGGCTGCGGAAGTCCGTTAGCAACAGGCAGCTTAAATTCATTACCCCAGTATGATAGTATAAAGCCCATCTGTGGGAATATATTATCCGGTTTTTTGTTTTCTTTTATAAGTGTGCTGTAAAAATTAAGCGTGTTGTTGTAGGCATGTGCTGCAAGATCCATTCTCACTAAAGAGGTTGCCAGTGCCTGAGATCCCGCTACATTTGCGGCAACTTCATCGGCGTGGAATTCCATCTCGCGTGATAATGCCAGGTAATTAAGGTTTACAACTTCATATACCTGCTTAAGTACCCATTGTATACCGCTGATAATCTTAACACCAACTACTGCGGCTAACGAAAAATAACCACTAAGGTTAGCCCACTTGCCAATAATGGCATCATAAGATGCATTATCATACAGCATGTTATGAAGTATATAATTGACATTATACACATAGCTGCCCACTTTCATACTTCGCTGAGAGAAATGTCCAAACTCGTGTGCTACAATACCCTTAAACTCATCTACAGTTACGGTGTTCATAAGTCCTACACCCAAATGCAGGTTCTTCTTTACCGGTAAAAACATACTCCAGAAACTGGAATCGTAAAATACAGACGCATTAACTTCAGACGATATGTATATTTTCTTAGGGAAATCGGTGCCCGTTTCGTTTACAATATCCTCAACAAAAGCAAACAGTTTTGGCTCTTCCTCTCTTTTTATTTCTAACAGATTAGAGCGGTCGGTCGTGTTTTTAGCGAATATAAACTTCACCATGAAAAACAATATCAGCAAACCAATACTAATTGCACCCAACCCAAGCATAAGTGTTAGTAAAGAAGGCTTAAGTGCAATAAGCATAATTCCTCCGTATCCGCAGGCAATGGTAAATCCTATTGCCAACACCACTAAAACAATATAGGTAACGACAAAAAAGATAATTGAGAGTATTGCTTTTTGGGCACTTCGCTTAAAGTTCTGAGATATGCTTATATTCTTCATAGGTAAAATTTAAGGGGATTAAAATCCCCGTTGTCTTTTAGCTTCAAAAATTAAGATTGCAGCGGCAACAGATACATTCATAGAATCTATCTCGCCCTGCATAGGTATAATTATATTTTTTGTAGATGCATCACGCCATTCCTGCGTAAGGCCTGTAGCCTCTGTGCCCACAACAAGTGCCGACGGCGTTGTATAATCCTGCGTATGATATTGCGTAGAATCCTGAAGCGTAGCACAATAAATACTAATGTTTTTAGATTTCAGGTATTCAATAACTTCGTCTGTAGTTCCGGTAGCTATCTGGTTGGTAAAAAGGCAGCCAACGCTGGATCTTACCACGTTGGGATTGAACATATCGCTTTTTGGATTGGCAACAATAACGGCGTCCAGCTTTGCAGCATCGGCAGTACGTAAAAGTGCGCCAAGGTTACCCGGTTTTTCCGGAGCTTCCGCGATCAGGATTAATGGGTTTTCACCCAGTTCAAGATCAGCTAATTCTAGGCTTTTGGTTTTGGCAATTGCAATGATTCCCTCGGTGGTATCGCGATAGGCCAGTTTTTGATATACTTCACGGCTAACCTCTATAATATCGGTACTTCTGCCGGCTAGCGCTGCAACCTGAACTTCAGTTAGCATATCAGGTAGAAATAATACTGTCTCTATAATGTATCCGCCTTTACGCGCCAATTGAATTTCACGCTGGCCTTCAATTAAAAAAGTACCGCTCTGGCGTCTCGCCTTTGCTTTTTCCTGAAGCTGTACTAACGATTTTATAAAAGGATTCTGTGCGCTTGTTATCTGTTTCAAATCGAGATTTTTAAGTGATACGGCAAATTTACGATGTTAGCAAGCCTTGTAAACTATTTGCCGATATATTTTTGATGTTCTGTCCTTATAATCTTTATTAGCTTATCGACGCTTCCTGTATGTTCTAAGGCGATTCTAGCCAATTTTGCGGCAAAGCTGTTTGGGTTTTTGGCAATATAACGGTGGTATTCTGTCACGTTTTCTTCATAGTATTTTCCCGAATCGTCATGGGCAGGCGTATTATCTTGTCCAAAGAAATAATCGTCAAGATAAATCCTGTAATCTTCCTTGGCCTCGCTAATAAATTTGCTTTTAGGGTATTTAGCTATAAAGTTCTCCCAATTTAATACCCTGTCTGATACTTCTTTAAATGTTACATGAAGTCCTGCATCTGCCGAGTAAAACACTTTGTCTTCGTCTGCTTTTATGCGAAGATATTCTTTGTAATCATCTGTGACATATTTTTTGAACATATTGTAGTAAAAATCATGTCCAAGGCATATATCCACGTAGCCTTCGCCCTGTTCGCAAAATTCAAGCCCTGCATTTTTAAGCTGCACAACCTTTCGTTGAATAGAATCGGGCGGGCTAACCGGGCCTTTTTCTCCATAAAAATAGCTGTAAAAGTTATCCAGTATATTCTGCTCTTTAGCCATCATTTTAGATAACAGTTTTTTGTTTGACTCGAAAAAACTATCGTACAGTTTGTTGGCTTCCTCGGGAGAGGCTGATTTAAGTTGTAGCTCTACAAGCTTTTTTTCTGCCGTAAACGGATCTACAAGCTGCTTTAGCTCATACGTTCTTATAATAATTTCAGGTTCAGGTGCCGTGGTATCTCTTGCTTCTTCTACCGCAACGGTATGTGAAGCTCCATCGGAGGCGGAATCTTTTTTGCAGGAAGCCAGCAGTGTAAGGGCTGCCAGCAATAGAATATGGTTTGTTTTCATAGTAATATTTTCAGCTGGAAAACCGCTACTTGCCTAAAAACAAACCATAGCTATTACAAAATACCCCTTGCTTTAATTTCAAGGTATTTATTAATGCTTTCTATGGTAAGGTTTTCGGGTTTTGTTAGTACCGAATAAATTCCGTATTTCTTAAGCTCATTAACGATCAGCCTTTTTTCAAAAGCAAATTTTTCTGCGATCACCTGGTCGTATATCTCCTGAACATTATCGGGTGTAGCTTGAGTAAGCTCTTCCAGTTCGCTGTTCTCAAAAAACACTACTACCAGCAGGTGGCTGTGTGCAATACCTTTTAGATAAGGTAACTGACGTTTCAATCCGTCAAGTGTTTCAAAATTGGTATACAGCAATATTAGGCTTCGCTGGGTGATATTCTTTTTAATATCGGCATACAACCGTCCAAAATCGCTCTCAAAAAAGTTGGTGTTTACATTGTAGAGTGTTTCCAGTATACGCTGCATCTGAGCCGAACGGCGATCGGCAGCCACACGGTTCTCTACTTTTTTAGAGAAGGTAAACATACCAGCCTTATCCTGTTTTTTAAGGATAATGTTTGATAGTACAAGTGTAGAGTTTATGGCGTAATCCAGAAGGCTCAGTCCGTTAAAAGGCATTTTCATAATACGGCCTTTATCTATGGCCATATATACGTTCTGCGATCGTTCGTCCTGAAACTGGTTCACCATCAACTGGTTTTTCTTGGCGGTAGCCTTCCAGTTAATCGTTCGTATGTCATCTCCGGCAACATAATCTTTAATCTGCTCAAACTCCATAGTATGGCCAATACGGCGTATCTTTTTTAACCCGTATTGAAACAGCCTGTTCGAGAACGCCATAAGGTCGTACTTTCTAAGCTGAATAAAAGAAGGGTAGGTAGGTACCATGTGTCCTGTGTCATATATAAATCTTCTGCACACAAGGTGCAGGGGAGACGATACATATACATTAAGACTGCCAAAAAAATATTCTCCGCGGGTTAATGGCCGTAAAAAGTATTCAAAACTGTCGCTTCCGCCGGATGGCACTTTTCGTTTTACCTCAAAGTTGCGTACCTGGAACTGTACCGGTATTTCATCTATTACTTTTATACTAACGGGGAAGGAGTAACCGCTATCCAGTTTTAAAAGGATAGGATTTTCATCTCCGTTACTTAATTTTTCGGGTACATTACGTTCTGCCTTAAACCGTTGGTTGGTTAAGAAAAGCAGTATAAAATCTATAGCCGTAAAACCAAGGAAGATATAAAGGAGCATCCATGTAGCGCGATACAACGAAGGGAAAAAGTAAGATACTATAAAGCATACTATGATGCCCATGAGCACATAGAAAAAAAAGTTGTTGAGGTATATGCGTTTAAACCACTTCATTAACGCGGAATTTCTACAGTATCTATTATCTGCTTAATTATTTGTTCGCTTGTTAAGCCTTCCATTTCGCGTTCCGGTGCAACCATAACACGGTGCTGTAGTACAGGAATGGCAGATTCTTTAATATCATCCGGAGTTACAAAATCCCTGCCCCTAAGTGCTGCATATCCTTTAGATGCATTAAGTATAGCAATAGATGCACGCGGCGATGCACCCAGGTAAAGGAACGCGTTATCGCGGGTATTGGTAACTATTTTAGCAATGTATTCCAGTAACTGAGGCTCGATAACAATTTGTTTTACGATGCCCTGATATTTAATGATATCTGACTGCGAAAGTACTTTTTGGATATTATCAAGTTTCTCCCTGTCCTGAAGCGCGTTTTCTCTTTGCAGTATCGCTATCTCTTCATCAAGATTAGGATAATCGATGTTGATTTTAAAAAGGAAACGGTCTAACTGAGCCTCCGGAAGTCGGTAAGTACCTTCCTGCTCAATAGGGTTTTGTGTCGCTATAACTAAGAACGGAGCTTCCATAGGGTAAGTAGTACCCTCAACAGTTATCTGGCGTTCTTCCATAACTTCAAATAATGCAGCCTGAGTTTTTGCAGGAGCCCTGTTTATCTCGTCGATAAGTACGAAATTAGAAAATATAGGTCCTTTCTTAAAGGTAAAAGCCGATTTAGACATATCAAATACCGATGTACCTAAAATATCCGATGGCATTAAATCCGGCGTAAACTGTATCCTGCTAAAATCTAACGATAGTGTTTTAGAAAGTAGTTTTGCCGAGATGGTTTTGGCCACACCCGGAACACCTTCAAGTAGCACATGCCCATTAGAGAGTATAGCTACCAAAAGCTGGTCAATCATTTTGCTTTGCCCAACAATTACAGAGCTTATTTCCCTCTTAACATCGGCAATGCTTTGTTGCAGTTCAGATAGATTAAGCCTCGACTGAAAGTTTATGTTTTCAGTATCCGGTGCTTCTGTTTTTTCTATATTGATGCCGCCTGCAATCTCATTTTCATTGGTAGCCTGTGGTGTTACACCTTCAGGATTTGTATTCTCCATATTTTCGTTTTCAAAAGATTCTGTCATAACCTTAAATTTTCTATTGCTTTGTTAATAGCTATCACATCAGCCTCTGTACTAACAAACTGATGCCTGTGTTGTTTAATCAAACGTACTGCTTTTTCAATATCTTCTACAGGCTTGCCTGTCTTTAAATGTAGTTTTTCTACAAAGGCATCGTCAAGCGAATAAGTGTCTATATTATAATCGTTCCTTACTTTTTCAAGGAAGTAAATTATCTTCTTCTCTATAATAGTATGATGATTGCCTTCCTGGTAATACAGGTTTCCAACCGTTCTCGCAAAATCTACCGTAGTATTTCTAAGGGGTACAATTTCCTCAATAATACGTTGTTTTCTTTTAGCGTTAAACAGTACAAACACTATAAATGTAAGCAACCCAATCCACATTGCCCATTTAAGCGCCGGTTGGCTTAATATGTATCGCAAACTATTATCTGATATATCTTTACGTTTCATGAAATAATCGGAATACCAGAACACATCGCCCTGCGGAATATAAGATAATAGCCCTTCTGCATAAGTTGAATGATCATCTTTCAATAAATGATAATTACTAAAGGCTGCAGGCTGTGTGTGCAACAGGAAATTACCATTACCAAAAGGCACTTTTATAAAATTAGGGCGTTGTTTAGATGCTACCTGCTGATAGCCCAACACCTTTATTTTTTTAGTATCGATAGAGTCAAAATACGTTTCTCCTGCGCCATGGCTGAACTTATAGGCTTTATTTCCGGTCTTGCCCGGCAATGTTAGCCTTAGAGTATCTTTTAAAGAGAAAGCTCCCGACACTTGTACTTTTAGCGTATCTAATAATGCAGATGGAAAATCTTTCATGCTTAAAAACACTGTATTGCCGTGATCGGCAAAATAGATAAGTTCCATTACAGATTCCCTGTCCATGCTATTTTCTTCGGCGATAGTAAGATACGTCCCGCTTGCTTTATAGCGTTTGGTCTTATAATCGTAAAGGCTGTCAAAATATTCGTAAGCCGTAACATTAAGCTTGTTTATGGCGTTGCCTTTAAAAAGCGTTGGTGCTTCTTTATCAAACACATAAAGCCCTAATGGAATTTTATCTTTTACGGCATAGGTCGGCATCCAGTTTATAGGTTTTGGCCTTGAAGAATCTATCATAACCAATAGCCCAACCACCAATGCTATAAATACTATATATATAATTAGTTTCCTGTTCATCTTATAAAGTATTTAAGGTTTTCAGGAATGCTTTTTCGGCCTTCGCAAAAGCGGTGCTGTCCAGCGGAAATTCGCCATACCAGCTATAATCGTATACATAAGAAAGGTATTCAAAATCGTTTCTCAGTGTATCGTTCTTAATTTCATACAGGTAATCCCTGTTGGTTTTATCCCAATGCCAGTCTATAATCTCTTTGTTGGATAATTTTTTTAGCAGCCACAGGTAGTAGTAACGTACAGCTAGTCTGTAATCGCCGTCTTTTTTGGTCTGTTCAGTAAGCAGCCTGAAGTCCATTTGGTGTATATCTTCCTGTAAAGCATCCTGAACCTTAATTCTTTTGTTCGATCGCCCAAAGATCCACATACCTTCTTTGTTCAGTATCACCTTTACGATCATATAAATTACAAACCCTATAATTACAAATGCCAGTATACGTAATATAATCGAATAACTAATGCTGTTGGTAGATCGCTGTCCTGTACCGAATAGCCTGTCAAAAAAGCGGCCAATAGATTCCCAGAAACGATCCCAGGTAGATTTGGCTGCAGTCTTAGTTTCGTACTTAAATTCCGGCGTGTTATATTTTTCTTTAAAATTGGGAGCAAAACTACGCTCTTTAAACACTTTTTCCACAACCGGCGGTGGCGGAATGAGTGTGTCGCCAAGCTCTGCTTCAACAAGACTTTCGGCTACAGGAATTGTATCCGCCGTAGTTTGGGCAGAGAGCGTAAGTGCACTGCTTAGCAGCAGGTATAGTAGTAATTTATTCAACGTCAGATCCTATTAGGTCAATATCTTTATAAAGCGATTTGTTTTCCTGCTGTTCGCGGCAGCTGTAATATATAATACCCTGGTTTACCAGTATGAGGTTACCAACAATAAAGGCCACAAAAACATAGATAAGGAAGCCTATTAGTACCAAAATACCAAAGAAAGATAATGCTTCGGCAGAATCCATTTTACCTAGTGGATTTGTACTTGAATCCACCAGTCCGGTAAGGCTTTCAATTATAAAACCAAGGAACATAAGCAGCATCTGAAAAATGTATAATATCACGTAAAATATAGCAGTGCTACCCATGTGTGCCCAGAAATTCTTAAACAGCATTTTCCATCCGTTACCCATAGAGGTAAAGTAACCGTTGTCTGTACTTAAATAATCATAAAAGGTTAAATATATCCAGCAGGTATAAGCAGCAAATAAGGCTATAGCAACCGGAATTGTAATTACCAGTACTATCATCAGGGCAGAAGCTGCAAATAGCGGTATAGCAAGCGGTACAAACGTGATTAGTGATAATAACGAAAACAGTACTGCCTTGCCTAAAATTTTCTTTATTGCTGTGATAAGCTGTTTGGTATCGGGTTTTTCATTATTTTCAAGAAGCTTAAGGTAAATTAACGGATAGCTGTAGTTTATAATAGTAACTAAAAGTATAAGTATCCCTGTGAGTACTCCAAGTCCTACCATAAGACCAAAGTTCTCGCTAAAATATTCTCCCGCCATATCGGTAGAGTCCTGTCCGGCAGCTCCGAAAAAAAGATTCTCAAAAAAAACTTTACCAATAATAAAGGCCAGCACGGCAAGCACAAGCAATAGTCCGCCATTAATTATAATGTAGTTCTTTATGTAGTTTTTTCCCTCCGTCTTAAAAAAGCCAAAGGTGTCGTTTATTATTGCGTTAAAGTTGCGCGACTTATAGAGTTGGAACATTAATCTTCGATTTTTTGTTTACAATGTATGGGTATACCAAGTAGTAATATGAAATTACCGCCAATGTAAACAGTATTATAAATACATTAAGAACTCTTGGCATTACAGGAGAATAGCGGGTAACAAAACCCTCCAGTATGCCTGCCGCAATGGTAAACGGTATAGTGCTGAACCATATTTTGAGTCCGTTTTTAAAACCTCTTTTAAGCGATGCCATTCTTGAAAATGTTTTTGGGAAAAGCAATGCTGCACCAAAAATAAGCCCGGCAGCGGCTTCAATAACAATGGCGAAAATTTCCATGCAGCCATGTATCCATACACCTCTTACACTTGCCCAAAATACGCCACGCTCATAAAAAAAGTATTGGAATGAGCCCAGCATGACAGAGTTTTTAAATAAAATATATACAGTACCTACACCGCCAAAAATACCGGCAGCAAAAGAAAGTGCACCAACCCTAAGGTTATTTAAGGTAATGCCGATAGCGCTTCCCCAGTTGCTTCCGCTTTTATAAACGGCCACCGGGTTGCCTTTTTCTATATTTTCCAGAGTCATATTAACGTAGCCATCTCCTAAGATAAGGCGGGTAAAAGAATCATCTTTAGCAGCAGAAATCACACCTATTAACGTAAAAATGAAAAACAAAAGAAAAGCATATAGCACATAACGCCTGTTTTCATACACAATAAGGGGTACCTCTGTCTTGAAGAAGTGTACAATCCTGTTTGTTTTCTCCCTTTTAGTCTTGTAAATTTTCTGATAGGTAATAGATGCAAGGTGATTAAGGTAGATAACCGTCTTGCTTTTAGGGTAATATGTTTGTGCGTACGACAAGTCGTTAATTAAATGAATGTAAAGGCTAGCCAATTCATCAGGATTTTTTTTAGCTTTACCAAAAATAGCCTGTTCAAATTCAAGCCATTTTTCTTTATTTTGTTTTATGAATGCAACTTCTCTCATACCTAGCTAAAATATAAAATATGTCAGAACTTTCCATAACAACTACGCAAAATGTTAATATAAATTTTAATACAGCTTCTGTAGGAGAACGCGTACTTGCGTATCTGCTTGACGCTTTGATTATTATTGCCTATTACATTGTAATTTATTACCTGCTATTGGGACTCTTGCATATGGGAGATCTGGTATATGGCCTTGATATGTGGTCGCAAAATGCAATTCACGGCATCATTTCGCTGCCGGTTCTATTCTATGCACTGTGGCAGGAGGCACTTATGGAAGGACAGTCTGTCGGAAAACGCATTATGAAAATAAAAGTTATTAAGATAGACGGCTACCAGGCAGGTTTTGGTGATTACCTCGTCCGATGGATATTGCGCATTGTCGAAGTTACACCCCCTCTTAGTTTTATCGGGCTCATCAGCATGATGATAAATGGCAAAACACAGCGTCTTGGCGATATGGCAGCCGGTACTGCTGTAATAAGCCTTAAGAATAATATTAATATAAACCATACTATCCTTAAAGAAATTAACAATAGCTATGTACCTGTATATCCGCTTGTTATTAAACTTACGGATAACGATATGCGTATTATAAAAGAAACCTATGAAATAAGCCTAAAAACTACTGATTTTGAGATGATAGCCAAACTTCAGACAAAGATAGAGTCGGTTACAGGCATAAAGTCAGTTTCGGCAAATCCTGCAGCTTTTGTAGATACTGTACTACACGATTATAACTTCTATACCCAAAAAATGTAATGTTTTACCTTCTTGATATTTTTGGTACTATGGCATTTGCCATGTCGGGTGCCCTTACCGCTATGAGTAAAAAAATGGACCCTTTTGGGGTACTGGTTATAGCGTTTGTAACATCGGTAGGAGGGGGTACGCTCCGAGATGTGCTTATAGGGCGCACTCCGGTAGGGTGGATGCGTGATCTTAACTATGTTTATCTTATTATGACTGGGTTTGTCATAGCACTTATTTTTAGGAAAAAGCTCGATAAACTCAGGGTTTCCCTGTTTTTGTTCGATACTATTGGGCTAGGGGTATTTACACTTATTGGTCTTGAAAAAGGTATTGCTACAGGATTACATCCGGTAATCTGTATCGCTCTTGGTACTATAACAGCCTGCTTTGGAGGAGTACTGAGGGATATTTTATGCAACGATATTCCTGTTATTTTCAGGAAGGAAATTTACGCTACCATATGTATTATTGGCGGTTGTTTTTTCTTTCTCTTAAAGCAATGGAACGTACAACAGGATGTTTTGTACCTGGCAACTTCGGGTATTATTATAACCATCAGATTGTTAGCTGTAAATTATAAGTGGTCTATGCCTGTTATAGAGCGAAAATAACACTTTTAATGTTGCACATTATAATTCCAAAATGAAGTTTTTATGCGTAAAGTTAAAACAATACAATTGTTTGATATTCAGTCGTTTTAAAAACAATGTTGCGTTTTTTGTTTTGGACTTAAAACCCTGCTTTTTATTTCTAAATAGTAAAACCCCAAATGGATTTCAATTTAATCTGATATTTAATTTAAGAAATATTTAAATGTATTTTACAAAATTATATTGTGCACAATATATATATCTTTGCATTGTAAATAGAATATGATGAAAGCTGACTTAAAACTTGAAAATCAATTGTGCTTTCCTATATATGCCTTATCGCGTGAGATAACCACGATGTACAGGCCACTACTGGATGAATTGGGACTTACGTATCCGCAATATCTGGTACTGCTTGTATTATGGGAAGAAGAGCATCAGACGGTAAATCAATTGGGAGAGAAGCTACGCCTTGATAGTGGAACACTTACGCCACTATTAAAACGGCTGGAGCAAAAAGGTATTGTTATAAGAAATAGGAGTACTGTTGATGAGCGCGTTGTAAATGTATCGCTTACTAGAGAAGGTAAAGCGCTTAAAAATAAAGCGGTGTGTATTCCTGAGCAACTGGCGGACTCACTTACTATAACTATCGATGAATTAGTACAGCTAAGAAGCATCATCAATAAAATTTTAAAATCAGAATAATTCCATTATACATAATTTAATATACAAGCAATGAAAGCACTATATACAGCAGATGCTACTGCCACAGGCGGAAGAAACGGACACGTAAAAAGCGATAACGGGGTATTAGACCTTGAAGTGAGGATGCCTAAGGCTTTGGGGGGTGCAAACGATGATTACACTAACCCTGAACAGCTATTCGCAGCGGGTTACGCCGCTTGTTTTGACAGCGCACTTAACCTGATAATCAAAACACAGAAAATCAAAACCGGAGAGACTACAGTTAAGGCAAACGTTAGTATCCTTCAATTAGAGAATGGCGGTTTTGGCCTTGCAGCAGAACTTAATGTAAACATTCCTGAAGTGACTATTGAACAGGCGCAGGAACTTACCGATAAGGCACATCAAATATGCCCATATTCAAATGCTACACGCGGTAATATAGAAGTTAAGTTAGCTGTTACAAACAACTAAATTTTAAAAGGCCTGCAAATATAATTTTGCAGGCCTTTTAATTTATCTTATATTTTACTTTGTTACATATACCCAGTCTACAATAGGATCAGGGAAATCGGGGTCGTTAAGCTCCAGTACAAAATAGTATGTTCCTTCGGGTACGAGGAGGTTCTCGCTACCCACTTTTGCCACATCTGCAATGCCATTCCAGTCGGCCCTGCTGTGGTCGCCTGTCCATATAAGCGTACCCCAGCGGTTGTAAATAGACATCTTAAAGTTTATGAAAATATTACGCAGCCCCTCCACAAAAAAATCGTCGTTGTAACCATCGCCATTGGGCGTGAGGTAATTGTGTGTAACAGGTTTACATTTTTTAGTACGTAACAGGAACGACGCTGTAGTATGGCAGGTTCCGTTATCTAACCGAACGTATATGCGTGTAGGGTTCTCGTCTGAGCTATAATTTACAATGTTGTAAATTCGGTCAAGATCCTGGTCGGCATTAGGTTGCGTCCTGTAAAAAGTTACTGTTTCGTTAGGGTAATTCTTTAGCTTTTCTGCATAATGCGAAAAATCAAAAGTTGCTAAGCCAAAGCCTTTATCGCATTCTTCAATATCGTCCGGCTGAATTAATTCGGGAGATAGTGGCAGGTTCTCATCCTGAATAAAGCCATTATTAGTTTCATCCAATTCTATAACTATACCTGTTCCGTTGCCAATATCATCGGCAGTAATGCCAAGCTCAAAATCGAGCGGAATGCCAATGGGTACAGTAACTTCTATAAAGCCCGGCTCGCTTTCGCCGATAGCAAGTTCGCCAATTGTTTTGGTTACTGCAATTAACTGACCGTTAGCGTATATAGCTACCGGGGTTAATGCAGGAAGTATATCGGTTCCGTTGAGGTTACTTACAGTATAGTGAATGTGAAGTATGCGCGAGTTACATTGTTTGTAAACATCATCTATTATTACAGTAGCATCAGGGAAATAACAATCTATAATTTCCAATAGAAACGATGCCGTATCATAACAACCGTTACTATCGGTAAGTCGTACAAATATCTCAGTTCCCGATGTTGCGTTATAACCTGTAGGAGCTATAGCGTCAGTATTATCTTCCGCATCCTGCTGTGAAATGTGAAAAGTAACTACATCCAAGGGATTAATTTTCAATGATTCGGCATATGCTGAAAAATCAAATTCCCCAATACCCGATCCGTTAAAGGTTTCGCAGCCTTCAATGTCTTCAGGTTGAGGTAAAACAGGCGAAACCCATAGAATGAATGGTGTTGTAAAGCTGTTGTTAGTTTCGTTTGTTTCAACCACAATACCAGTACCGGTGCCGGTATCATCTATAACAAAAGTCAGATTGAAGTTTTGGGGTACACTATCAGGTATCGTAATTGTAATAGTTGCTGTAAGGCTACCGCCAATAGTAATATCTGCCGATGTTGTTGTAGTTGTTAGTAAAATACCATTTGCATAAATGGCAACAGGAGTATTAGCAGGCAGGATATCAAAACTATTGAAATTGTTTACGGTATAAGTAACCTGTAAGATTTTAGAATCGCAGGTGGTAACAATAGTATCGATAATGATAGTACCATCCGGGAAGGTACAGTCAATAGCAATAAGGTTAAAAGAAGCAATGGTAGAACAGCCATTTGGGTCGTCCAGCCTAACATATATGGTTTCGGGGTTTTGGGTACTAAGATAGCTAGAAGTAGTAGTAATCTGGTCGGCTGCGTTTTCTGCCTGTGCACCAGCTTCGGTATGATAAAAAGTAACAGTTTGGGCGGGGTCTGTTTTCAAGGACTGTTCATAATCAGAAAAGTCAAAAATCCCCATATTGGTGTTGCTTGCCGTTTCGCATTCTGTTATGTTAGCAGGATTAATGGGTTCTAAAGCCCAAAGGGTTGTATTGTGTACATAAGAGTTATTACTCTCGTCTATTTCTATAACAGCACCTGTACCTGTTCCATCGTCGTCAACTACGAAAAGCAATTGTACGCTGCCCGTTAGGTTAGCAGGCAACGGTATTGTAAGCGTGCCGCTTTCGCTACCGTTTATAGCAATTTCTGTTTGTGTGGTAAAAGTGGTAATGAGGTCGCCGTCTAGATATACAGCAACAATGGTTCCTGCCGGTAGAACATCTGTCGCATTATCATTGTGAACGGTGTAATCCAGTTTTAATATGTGCGATACACAATCTTTAAATTCATCGTCAATAGTAATTGTGGCATCTGGAGATATACTGTTTAGTCTCGTTACAATAACATTTATCATAACAAAATCGGCATCAGAAGTAAGTTGTATGTCGGCGGTAGGATTGCCGGGAATTATATAGTCCTCTACATTATAAATATCAAGATCCATATTGTACAGGTTGCTTGACCCTATAACGGTGTTGGTGCTGTTAAAAGCATTGGTAGGAGGGTTAAGCGTATTGCTTAAAACCGAACCGTTTATTTTCAGGCTCTCTCCATCGTCCAGCGCGCTATCGCCTTCCCATGCTATAAAACCGGTCTTAGCACCTATGCTGTTATAAACATTAAGGTTATCCAGTGTAATATTTACTTCGTCAGGAACAAATTGCAAGCCATCGTAAACATTAATCTGATTAAGCGCAAAACTATTGTTTTCGTAAATTACAACAATAGCCCAGCCGCCAAAGTTTGTTCCGTTCCTGCAGTAAATATTCTCTGCAGGTGTTTGCCCTATTTCATTAATAACATCGGTAAGATCAAGATCAGACACCGTATACGTGCCATTGCCCTGGTTTTTTACAATAGCCGAAACATCAGCGAATGCACTAAAAAACGGACGGGAAATGTTGTCACCAGCGCTATCAAAAATTACATCAAATGTACGCTCGGCAGTAATATTCTGTCCATTAAGCTTTATATCCAAATCGCCGGTGCCGGATCCTGCCCAATACAAATAGGCGCTTTCAATGGTATTGCCTGCGGGCAGGTTTAACGATTGTGATGATGTTGTAAGTAACGTACAGGGTGTAGTGTTTGCTCCATTACTTTTTAAATTAAGTGTATTGCCTACAAAAGTAAAATCGTACCTGCCGTTAAATTGTTTATATAGCGCTACATCTACCTGACTATTGGCAGATAAGGAAATTATCATTAAAAAAAATACAAGTAGTTTTTTTTTCACGGCATTTTTTTTCTAAAATTAACAATTATTTATAAACACTCAATTTTTTAACGTAAAACAACATTATTATGAATTCGCGTTATTATTATAATGCATTGATAATTACTGAAGGATTATTTTTACTTTTACCGTATTGCCACAAATACCAGTAATGATGCATTATTCTATAATAAAATATTCTCCTGACTATAAAAAGGAGTGGAGCAATTTTATTCTCAAATCAAAAAATGGTACTTTCCTGTTCCAGCGAGATTTCATGGAGTACCATAGAGACCGTTTTAACGATTATTCGTTAATGGTGTTCGAGGGTAAAAAACTGGTAGCCTTACTACCTGCTAATATTTCGGGAAACGAAGTCTATTCGCATCAGGGACTTACTTATGGCGGTCTTGTATATACAGAGAAATTAAAGCAGGCTGCTGTATTAGAGATATTTAATGCACTACTTTTATTTCTAAATAATAACGGTATTACCAAGTTCCATTATAAACAGCTACCATACATTTATAATAGAATACCTTCTCAAGAAACAGAGTATGCATTATTCTTGGTACATGCTAAGACAGTAAGGCGCGATGCGCTTTCAGTTATCGAAAATGCATCAAAAATTAAAATTGCATCTAACCGTATGGAAGGTGTAAAAAAGGGTATTGCCAATACGTTTAGCGTTCAGCAATCAGAAGATTTTGATCGTTTTTGGAATGAATTGCTTATCCCCAACCTTAAGGAAAGACATAATGCAAATCCTGTTCATTCGGCAGAAGAAATTGTACGGTTAAAAACACTTTTTCCGGATAATATTAAGCTGTACGTAATTGAGCATGAAGGCAGGATTTCAGCAGGCACTGTATTGTTCGAAACTGATACTGTTGTTCATGCACAGTATATCGCATCCGGTGCCAACAAAAATGAGCTTGGAAGCCTGGATTATCTGTTCTATCATTTGATTACAACAGAATTCAGCCATAAAAAATATTTTGACTTCGGAATTTCTAACGAAGATAGTGGGCGGAAACTCAATAACGGTCTTTCGTTTTGGAAAGAGAGTTATGGAGCACGTACTGTCGTACAGGATTTTTATGAGGTAGAAACTGCCAATCATTATCTGTTAGATAATGTAATTATATAGTCTATTGAAATTACTGTTTAACATATTAAAACAGCCTGTAGTAAAGATATTTTCGCTTAACGGCATAAGTGTCATAGTACGTATACTCGGCGGTCTTGTGACATCTAAAGCTATAGCAGAATATATTGGTGCAGGTGGACTTGCTATTACAGGCAATCTCCGTAATTTTCTTACAACGCTTGAAAGCTATTCGACTTTAGGTATGCAAAACGGTATTATAAAGTATACCGCAGAAAACCAAAAAAAAGAGGAAAAGCTTTACACTATACTATCTACTGTTTTTTTTACGCTGCTAGGTGTAATACTTTTTATGAGCATTTTACTGCTCACGCTTTCCGGATATTTTAGCGAATGGGTTTTTAAAACAGAGGGTGATGAATATGCCTGGTTATTTAAAGTATTGGCACTTTCTTTACCATGGTACGCAGGTAGCCTTGTTTTTATGGCAGTGCTAAATGGTCTTGGAGATTATAAAAAGGTTATATGGTTAAATATCAGCGGGAATATAATAGGAGTAGTACTATCTGTATTGTTAATGTGGAATTTTCAAACCAATGGGGCTTTGCTGGCACTGATACTTTTTCAGGCCTTATTTTTTGTTTTTGCATTTTATAATGTGTGGCAGCGCTTTCCCGGATTCTCTTTTTTAAATTTAAAATATTTCGATACCACAATACTGCGAAGCCTGTTAGCCTATAGCTTTATGAGCCTGATTACAGCACTTTTGAGTCCGCTTATATACCACAGCATACGTAGCAATTTGATGAGCAACTATAGCCTTGATACCGCAGGACACTGGGAGGCTGTAAACAGGCTGGCATCTTTTTATCTTATGTTTGCTTCGACGATGCTTTCTATTTATTTTTTGCCTAAACTCGCTCAGGCACAAAACCGTACTGAAACAAAAAAGGTTTTTCGGAATTACTATAAATCAATGCTGCCATTGTTTGCTGTGGGCCTTATTATTCTATATGTTTTCAGAGAGTTTGTGATACTTGTTATATTTAAAAGAGACTTTTTACCGATGACAGAATTATTTTTCTGGCAGCTATTAGGCGATTTTTTCAAAGTAGGGTCGCTTATTTTAGCGTATCAGTTTTTTGCAAAGAAACTTACCAAAGCTTTTATACTTACCGAAGTTCTATCTTCTTTGTTGTTGTATATATCCTGCACTTTATTCATAGAAAATCATGGAGCTGAAGGTGCTGTTATGGGATATGCACTGACCTACTTTGTGTACTGGATTGTACTTTCTGTTTATTTTAGAAAGGAATTACTAAACTCATAAATATGCTTTTTAATTCGATAGATTTTGCCATTTTTTTTCCAATAGTTTTTATTTGTTATTGGTTTGTATTTAGTAAAAATTATAAGTTGCAAAATGCATTTTTATTAGTTGCAAGTTATTTCTTTTATGCCTGTTGGGATTGGAAGTTTCTGTTTTTGTTGTTTTTTGTAACATCTGTAAATTATTATTTTGCCAATGCGATTTCAGTAATAGAACAAGCTAAAAAAAGAAAATCGTTACTAGTAATAATTGTTTGTATTAATCTAATTGTGCTAGGTTATTTTAAATACTTCAATTTTTTCATTGAAAGTTTTACAGGATCCTATACACTTTTTAATATACCACTAATTATTCCATTTATTCAGGTTTTACTGCCTTTGGGTATAAGTTTTTATACTTTTCAGAATATAGCCTATGTTACAGATGTTTACAGGAAGCATAGTGAGCCCTCTAAAGACTTCTTATCCTTTTCATTATTTATAGCTTTTTTTCCGCAGCTGATATCAGGGCCTATAGAAAGGTTTAATCATTTAATGCCTCAAATAACAACCAAAAGATATTTTAATTATGCAATTGCTGTAAATGCCACGAGAATGATTTTGTTGGGATTATTTGAAAAAATGGTTATAGCTGATAATTGTGCGCTTTTAGTAAATGATATTTACAGTAATTTTGAAACACATTCGGGGAGTACACTCTTTTTTGGAACTATATTGTATAGTTTCCAGATATATGGCGATTTTTCAGGGTATTCTCACATTGCCATTGGCTGCGCAGGACTTTTGGGTTTCACACTAAAAGCTAATTTTAATTATCCATATTTAGCAAAGAATATTGCCGATTTCTGGCGCAGATGGCATATGTCATTTTCTTCATGGCTGCGTGACTATGTTTATTTCCCTTTGGGAGGAAGTAAAAAAGGGGATATTATACAAATTAGAAATTTAATAATAGTTTTTGTTATAAGTGGAGTATGGCATGGTGCGACATGGACATTTGTAATCTATGGATTTATACATGCATTTTTATATATAATCTATGTGTATTACAAAAAGTGGATGCATTATAATAATATAGTGCTATCTGCGACTGCAAATTCTGTAACCGATCTGTTGGCCGTTTTTTCAACGTTCACAGTGCTTGCTTTGGCAAGAGTTTTTTTTAAATCGCACACAGTTTCCGAAGCGATGCTCTATTTTAAATTAATGTTTAACAGGTCTCTATTTACCAAGCCAGATATATCCCGGGGCTTTTTATTACTATTATTCCTGTTTTTATTTGCGGAATATTTTCAACGTAACAAAAAACATCTTCTAGATATTGATTTTATACCTTCTAGAACTGTCAGATACACTCTCTATTTGATAATACTATTTGTCACACTTTATTTTGCAGGGCAATCCGAATCATTTATATATTTTCAATTTTAAGGTATGAGAAAGTTCATAATAAATTCAGGCTTTTTTCTTGGTATTATCCTTATTGTTTGGGTTGGGATAGAGATTTTCTACAGGACAGTGCCAAATAATTACAGTGTAAAGAATAAATATATAAAAAACGCTTATAACGATGCTGAAGTACTTATTATGGGAAACTCACATGCTTTCTATGGCTTGAATCCTGATTTCTTTTCAGTAAAATCTTTCAACCTTTCTAATATAAGTCAAACTGTTTTTTATGATAAGTTATTATTTGATAAACACGTCGATAGTTTTAAAAAGCTGGATTATTTAATCTTACCTATCGAATACACAACATTTACACACCGGGATGATCATGCTGACTTAAAATGGCGGTCTTACTTTTATGAGGCGCAAATGGGAGTAGATACCCAATTTATATCTCGTTTCAATATTAAAAGATATAGTCTGGCGTTGGTGCCACGATTCCGGTTGACTGTTAATAGCATTTCTAAATATTTAAGCGACGGAACAATTGCTGATTGTTCTACAAATGGCTTTGGAAAATACCACGGAGTAAATGAAGTGTATAATTCAGCAACAGCGGGCATTGCCAAATTAAAATCCCACGAAGATGGCTCTTTAAATTTCAACAGAAATAGAAAAATTGTAAAGGATATAATTCAGAAATGTAAGGAAAAACAAATTAAAGTTATAATTATTAATATGCCTGTTACATCCTATTACGCAGACAATGTATCCACTGTTAAAAGAAAGAAAATTATAAATGAATGCAAGCAATTATGTGTGCCAGGAAAAGTGTTTTATCTTAATCTTTTTCAGGATGGGCGATTTAACAATAACGACTTTTATGATGTAGACCACCTTAATGTAGAAGGTGCGAAAAAATGCTCTAAAATTGTTAGTGATTTTATAGATGAGAAAACGTATTAGTCATTCCACTTTTCAAGATATTTGCCTGCTACTTTTACGTGGTCATGCTCATTAACTACAAAGTCATGTGCTTTTTTGCCCATAGCGGTAATTTCTTCAGGATTTTCTATCAGATAAGAGAGTTCACTAACCAGTGCTTCTACATCGGGCAATGCATTTATGGCTACTCTTTCTGAAAGATTATAATACTGCATGAATTCCTCTTCGGCACCTGTAAAAACTACCTTGCCTTTAGCCATAGCTTCCAGTGCATTATAGCCCTGGTCGTATGAATATACCTGATCTAAAAGTATATGAGCTTTATTGTATATGTTTATATATTCGTTGTATGGTAATGTTTTTGCAATAATAATGTCAATTTTATCAGAATAAATTTCTTTAATTTTTTCTAATGCTTTTTCAAAATAAGGAATTCCTTTATGATTGTAAGTCCATTGGTTAAAACCGAGGAAAATAATTATTTTATCATCGACATAGGGTTCTGTATAGTTTAACTTCTTAAAATTTACCGGATTAGGTATCAGGCCAATAAAAGAGGAGTTTCCCTTTAAAGGCAAGGCGTAGTCCATATCAGAAGCAATAACACCAGTCACTTTCTCATAAATAAAATTATGAAGTTTTTTATGTGACTTACTGATGTGTTCAAAAATAAATCGATACTCAGGTAATAATGATTTATCCTTAAAATAGGGATCCATTAATGAATATCTAGGCTTTTTATCGAGCATATATTTTACTACTGTATAGTCTATCCCACAGCAAAGCATAAAAGTTTTACCGTTTTGCAGTATTACTTTATTTAAAAGAAATTTTTCAAAACGTGGAACTGTTTTTATAGGAGCTTCATTAATTAGTTGTACTACATCATAATTTTTAAGTTTTGGTAGTAGTCTGTAAAACCGCATACCCCTTTCCCAATATGAAATATCATGTTTAAATATTCTGAATATTGCTTGCCTGACGATATTCAATATGCCTTTTGTAGTGCTTTTTGGGATATAAAAAAAATCAGACGGATATTGCTTAAAGGCATCACCATCGCTTACAAGTATAACCTCATGACCTAACGCCACCAAACCTTCTTTTAAAGAATTATGAAGCCTGCTATATTCGCCAATGAGTAAAATCCGCATGAATGGTTATATTTGCGGTGAAAATAACCAATTTAGTGCAACCATGCAACCCATAAAAATTAAAATATGCCTTGTAGGAGATTCACTGTCCGGAGGTGGTGCAGAACGGGTTCATGCGTTGCTTTCGGAATATTTTAGTAGTAAGGGAATAGAAGTTTACAACGTTTTGGTTCAGGATAGTATTAGTTATAATTTTTCAGGAGAGCTACTCAACCTTGGGTTGCTTAAAAATGATAAAAACGGAATTATTAATAAAATAAAACGTTTCAGAATACTGCGAAATTACATAAAAGGACATAATTTTGATTACGTAATAGACTTTAGAATGCGTAAAAAATATATACAGGATTTACTTATATCAAGGTTTGTTTACACATTTCCAACAATATATACTATACATAGTGGTGTTTTAAAATGGTATATGCCACAGCAACGTTGGTTAACTAAATTGATATATGGTAATGCACATGGAATTATTAGTATAACCCATAAAATGAAAGCTAATATTGAAAACTATTATCATCTTACTAATGTAAAGAATATATATAATCCTGTAGACATCTGCTATATTGAAAGGAAATGTAAGGAAGATTTTGTAGATCCGGACTATCTTTATATACTGGCAGTTGGCAGTATGCATGCAAATAATGTGAAACAATTTGACAAGCTTATAGAAGCTTACGCAAATTCTCAACTGCCTAAAAATAATGTAAAACTTGTAATTTTGGGAGAAGGAAGCCAAACAAATATACTGGAGAATTTTTCTGAAAAATTAGGATTAAAGCATATGGTTATCTTTAAAGGATTTCAGGAAAATCCGTATGTTTATATGAGTGATGCCCTTTTTTATGTTCTGTCAAGTAAAAATGAAGGATTGCCTATGGTGTTACTTGAATCATTAGCCTGTGGAACACCGGTTGTATCTTTCGATTGTTTCACAGGACCTTCCGAAATTATTATTCATAAAGAAAACGGACTTTTGATTGAGGACCAGAATGTTGAAGAACTCACTAAGGGAATAAATGTTATGTACGAGGATAAGGAACTTTATGAAAGGTGCAGGCAAAATGCCAAGGCAAGCATAGCTAAGTTTTCATTGAATACAATAGGAGACCAATGGATGGAATTCCTAAAAATACAAAACCAAAACTAATGGAAATACAAATAATAGATATCCCCAAAATTAAAAATAGTAAGGGTAATATTGGTGTTATAGAACTTGATACCATTCCTTTTGATATAAAGAGAGTGTATTATTTGTACGATGTGCCGAGTTCTGCCAAAAGAGGAGGACATGCGCACAAGAACCTTCAACAGCTTTTGGTATCGCTTTCTGGCAGTTTTGATGTGGTTTTAAAAGATGGCACCGAGGAAATTACTGTTACGCTTAATAAACCCGACAAAGGCCTGCTTATAAATAATAATATATGGCGCGAACTTGAAAATTTTTCATCGGGTGCTGTATGTATGGTTCTTGCATCGCAACCTTATACAGAAGAAGATTACATCCGTGAATACAAAGAATTCTTAAAATATATAAAGGCTAATAAGAAGTAGGGTTTATACCTTTTTTCATTAGCGCCCCTTTTAATCTTTTAATTAATTTTAAAATATATATGGGAGCATAAAGCAGTATTCTTTGTTTATAATTAAGACTATCTAATCTAATTCCTCTCAGCATTTTACTGTAGTTGACACTATCCCCCGAAAGTTTGTAGTGTTTAGCCATTACATAACGGTAAAAATCAAGAAATCGCTTTATGTCGGGCCTGTTTTGTGCCATGTATTCGTAGGAATCGAAATCTGGGATTACCCTATTTTCTAAACCTGCTAAAGACATCTGCTGGCTGTCATAGATCATATAGATTGCTAATGATTCATTATAATAGGCCAACTGATTATTAGAAAATGCCCTGATATAAAAATCTACATCTTCAGCGAAGGTAACTTCTTCATTAAACATACCACTTTTTTCAAAAACTTCCCTTCGGATGCAGATACTGGAAAAGCTAACAATCAATTTTCCCATATTAACAGGGAAAAAGTCTAACAGGTATGTTTTATTTTCTGTAACCGGTAATCGATCAATTTTAATTGGCACTGTAATATTTCTTTGATGAAACTCTTCATATTGTGTTGCAAATATTGAAGCGTCAGGATAAGCATCAATTAAAAAAGATATTCTTTCTAAAAAACGGGGTTTCCATAAGTCATCGGCATCAAGAAAGGCTATCATATCTGCCTTGGCATAAGTTATACCTGTATTGCGTGATGCAGAAAGGCCTTTGTTTACGGGGTGGTTTATTATCTGTATCCTCTCATCTTTAACTTGCCCAACCAAGTTAAGGCTGTTATCTGTTGAAACATCATCAACTATAATTACTTCAAAATCAGTAAAGGTTTGCGCGAGAACACTCTGTAGTGTAGCCTGTATATGGTTCTCTTTATTGTAGAGCGGAATAATTACAGAAAAGAAAGGGTTTTTCATGAGGATTTAATATCCGTTACAATTATAGTTTTCAAAATTACTATATTTTACGAGATAGAATTTTAATAATTGTATTTTTGCTACTATGCATTTAAAGCCGCTACACATTATTAGCTTCGATAATCCTTATCCGCCTAAATATGGAGGAACAATTGAGGTTTATTATAAAATAAAGGCGTTAAGCGAATTGGGTTATACTATCCATCTGCATTGCTTTATTTTAAAAGAAACTCAGGTTTCCGAGGAACTTAAAGCAATTACAGCTGAGGTGTATTTTTATAAGTATAGCTACAATCCTTTTAAGCTTTTAAGTAAATTGCCTTTTTCTGTAGTGTCAAGAAATAGTACTGCTTTACTTACTAATATTAAGAAAGTAAAGGCACCCATACTTTTCGAAAGCTTAAAAACAACCCTCTTGGTTAAAAATGGGAGTCTGAAGGACTATACAAAAATACTGCGTCTTCACAATATTGAGCAGGACTATTTTAAAGGGATTTCAGACAGTGAAAAAAATCTTCTAAGAAAGATTTTATACAGAATGGAAAGCGTCAAATTTAAAAAGTATGAGAGTATAATCTCTGAATTTGATCAAGTATTCACTCTATCTTACTATGAGCATGAACATGCATCTTCGCTATTTAATAACTCGTCTTATATTCCCGTTTTTCACGGTAACAATAAGGTAAAACAATTATCTGAAACCGGAGGCTATGCACTATATCACGGAGATCTTAAAACACCCGACAACCGGCTGGCGGCTGCCGCAATAATAGCAATATTCAAAAAAATTAAAGACTACTCATTAATTATAGCGTCCAGTTCTAACGAAGCTTACATTAAACGATTGGCAGGAGATGCATCGAATATAAAATTTATTAAATTGCAGGGATTTTCGCATTTAAAGGAACTACTAAATCAGGCTCATATAAATATAGTGTGGTCGCTACAACGATCGGGTACCAAGCTTAAATTAATAAACGCACTGTTTCACAGCAGGCACTGTATTATCAACTGTAATATTATTGATGACGCAGCTGTAGCCGGTTTGTGTGAAAGAGCAGAAACAGAAGAGCAATTAGTTGAAGCTGTAAACAGATTGAAGCTGTCACCTTTTAACGGTGCGAAACAAAGAGCGGATGTCCTTGAGTACTATCTTAACGATTTGCATAACGCGACACTTATTGACAAATTAATTTCTGAAAACGATGAGTAAAGACAGAAAATTTTACGCCGAGATTATATACAATTCCCTTCTTCAGAATAAAGAAGCATTAAAGGAACATTATAATTTGAGCCGAAAACAAATAGGCTATTTTTACCTCGATAATCTTTTGCCGGAGGAGCTGGCTTTAGAGATAACCAATGCGTTTCCTAAAGCAAAACAAATGGTGCTTAAAAAAAGCATGAAGGAAGATAAATATGTAGCAGCCCAGATGAATTTATATAATCCGCTGCTGGAAGAAATTATTTATGCTTTTCAGGATGCTAAGATTGTTGCTTTGGTGTCAGAAATTTGTCAGCTAACCGATATTGTCCCTGATGATAATCTTTATGCAGGAGGTATCTCTATGATGGGGCATAAGCAATTTTTAAATCCACACCTTGATAATTCGCATGATAAGGATAGGGAATTATGGCGTGTCTTAAACCTGCTGTACTACGTAACTCCGGAATGGGAAGAAAGCTATGGAGGTAATCTTGAATTATGGCCGGACGGACTGCGTCAGCCACAAGTAACAATACACAGTAAGTTTAACCGTCTTGCGGTAATGGCTACCCATAATAAGTCATTGCATTCTGTTTCGCCGGTAATTAAGGACGGTTTTAGGTGTTGTGTGTCTAATTATTATTTTTCAAAATTTCCGATACACGAAACCGATACGTTTCACGTAACCTCGTTTAGGGGGAGACCGGAAAACAGGTTGACCGATGCAGTTTTACAGGTTGATACATGGCTAAGGATGGGGGTTAGAAAAGTATTTAAAAAGGGTATAGTGGATAACCCTCATGTGTACAAAAAAGATGATAAAGATAAAATATAAAAGTAAAGGCTCCCATGGGAGCCTTTTTATCTGTAGAATCTAAAAATCCAATAATTGTTTTTAGACTGTTCTCTGTACGACTTCAAATATTTTACCACCTTCACATTTCAGCGTTTTGCTAGGAAACTTCATTAGCAGGGCATAATCGTGCGTAGCCATAATAATGGTTTTACCATTTTGGTTAATGTCACGAAGCAACTGCATAATCTCTACACTGGTTTGCGGATCAAGATTACCGGTGGGCTCATCGGCAAGAATGATCTCGGCATCATTTAGCAGGGCGCGGGCAACGGCAATTCTTTGCTGCTCTCCACCGGAAACCTGATGCGGCATTTTATGTGCTGCGCTCTTAAGCCCAACCTTGTCAAGTACTTCGTTTATTTTGACTTCCATTTCCTGTTTTTCACTCCAGCCTGTCGCTTTAAGTACAAACAAAAGGTTGTCATGAACATCTCTGTCCGGTAAAAGTTTAAAATCCTGGAATACTATACCTATTTTTCTGCGTAGGTATGGGATATCTCTTTCCCTAAGTGTTTTTAGGTCGTAATCGACAAAAGAGCCTTCGCCTTCTTTAAGTTTAAGGTCGGCATACAGGGTTTTTAACAAACTACTTTTTCCCGATCCTGTTTTACCAATTATATAAATAAACTCACCGTGGTTAACTTCAAGGTTAATATCGGTTAAAACGGCATTGCTATCCTGAAAAATAGTAACATTTTTTAAAGACAATACAGGTTGCGGCATAAGAATATGTGTGTTTGTTTTGGTAAAAGTAATAAGATAACGCCTGTATTCAAAATTTTATTTCCCGCTATGGGTATATGCTTTACTGTTTTTAGCGTATTGTTGGCAGAAACGGTTAAAGTTGGGTTAAAGTTTTATTGTAATGCATCACATAATTAGCAGGTTTGCGGTTTTTGGGTACAAAACTATCCTGTATACGGCAATACTAAACGAAAATAACATCCGTTAAAATACAATAAGAATTGATATATTTGGCTTACATAAAACGAGAACACACATGCGCAGACTAAACAGGCTACTCCTATTTTCTGTACCCCTTTGGGGCTTAAGCCTTTCGGCACAGCAATCTACTATTTACACACATCCACTAAAGGATTATGACAAGGCTGTTACGCTGTATAACGACAAGCAATACCAGGCCGCGCAAATACTTTTTGAGAAGACAAAAGGCGAAAACAAAGAAATGGAAGTACAGGCAGACTGTGCTTACTACATTGCCAATTGTGCCATTCGACTTGACCAGATGAATGCCGATATGCTAATGGAAAACTTCGTAGAAGATTATCCTACCAGCACAAAGCAAAATCAGGCCTATGTTGAGGTTGCGGGTTATTATTTTAGCCAGGGTAAATATCCGCAGGCTTTGCAGTGGTATGACAAAGTAGACGAGAACAATATGAGTGTAGCCGACAGGGAGCGTTATAACTTCCAGAAAGGCTATAGTTACTTTAGTGCAGGTGATAAAAAACAAGCTGAAAAATACCTGAATAAAGTAATCAACTCTAAAGAGTATGGTTCTCAGGCAAAGTACTATCTAGGATTTATGTCGTACGAAAGCGACGATTATAAAAAGGCAACCCAGCTGTTCGAGCAGGTGGAAGATCAGGATAAGTACAAAGAGAAAATGTCGTATTTTCAGGCAGACATGAACTTTAAACTGGGCAATTTCCAAAAGGCAATAGATCTTGGTGTGCCTCAGCTGGCAAAGTCAGACGCTAACGAGAAATCAGAGCTTAACAAGATAATAGGGGAGAGCTATTTTAACCTTGGTAAATATGACAAGGCAATACCTTACCTTAAAGAATACCGTGGCAAAAAAGGAAAATGGAATAATACAGATTTCTATCAGTTAGGGTATGCTTACTATAAGCAAGGCGACTATAACAATGCTATTGCCGAATTCAACAAGATTATTGGTGGAGATGATGTTGTAGCTCAAAATGCTTACTATCATTTAGGAGAAAGTTACCTTAAATCGGGTAAAAAGCAGGAGGCACTCAATGCCTTTAAAAATGCTTCGGAAAAAGAATACGACCTGAAAATTCAGGAAGATGCTTATTTAAATTATGCTAAGCTTAGCTACGAGATTGGTAACCCATACCAAAGTGTACCTGAAGTATTGGGGTCATTTCTTCAAAAATATCCTGCAACGCCATTTAAGCAGGAAGTACAGACATTACTAATCAACTCATACATTACTTCTAAAAATTATAAAGAGGCGCTAGTGCTTCTTGAAAAAGATAAATCGGCAGCAAACAGGCCGGCATATCAAAAGGTAACTTTCTACAGGGGATTAGAATTGTATACTGATGGTAATTATCAGGAGGCAATGGCTATGTTTAAAAAATCGATAGCAGAACCCCGCGATACTAAGATTACTGCACGCGCTACTTATTGGAAAGCCGAAACAGAATATGTGCTTAATGCGTTTAGCGAAGCATTACTAAGCTACAAACAATTTGGAGGATCGGCAGAAGCCAAAAACACTCCCGAGTTTAAAAATTACAATTATAACATTGCTTACACCTACTTTAAACTTAAGGAGTATGACAATGCTGCTAAATATTTTCAGGAGTATGTGTCTTCGGCAGCAGCCAAAGCTGATACAGTACGTCTTAATGATGCCTACCTGCGTTTAGGAGACAGTAACTTTGTGGGTGGTAAATACTGGCCTGCGATGGAGGCTTACAACAAAGCTATAGAGATGAAAGGTATTGACGCCGATTATGCGTTCTTCCAGAAAGGTATCAGCTATGGTTTCGTGGCTAGAAACGAGAAAAAGATAGAAGACCTTACCAAATTTGTTGCTACGTATCCTAAATCTAAATATGCAGACGATGCATTATACGAAATAGGGAACACTTATGTAACCGAAAAACAAACCGACAAAGGTATTGCAGCTTACGACAGGCTTATAAACGAATATAAGACGAGTTCATATGTGTCTAAAGCAATTATGCGCCAGGCGCTTATTTATTATAATGCAGAAAAAGACGAGCAGGCACTTGCTAAGTTCAAAAAAGTAGTGGCAGAATTCCCTAATACGCCCGAGGCTATGGAAGCAGTTTCTACGGCACGTCTTATCTATGTAGATAACGGCCGTACAGATGAGTATGCTTCGTGGGTTAAAACACTTGACTTTGTTGATGTAAGCGATGCCGATCTTGATAATACAGCATTTGAAGCTGCAGAAAAACAATACCTGCAAAACAACAACAAACAGGCTATCTCTTCACTTAGCGGCTATGTTAGTAAATTCCCAAACGGAGTTTCATCGCTTAAAGCAAACTTCTACCTTGCACAGGCATACTATGCAGAAGGATTGGAAAGCAATGCTATACCTCATTACGAATTTGTAATTGGTAAATCGAGAAGTGAGTTTACAGAGCAGGCGTTGGCAAGATTGTCGCAGATTTTCTTAAAGAAAAACGATTATGCTAAGGCAACCCCGGTATTAAAACGCCTGGAGGCAGAAGCTGACTTCCCTCAGAACGTAACATTTGCGCAATCTAATCTTATGAAGGCGTACTACGATCAGCAGGATTATGCTAATGCTGTGGTCTATGCCGATAAAGTACTTGCTAACAACAAAACGGAAGACAGGGTTAAGAGTGATGCGCAGATTATTGTAGCGCGTTCGGCTATCAAAACAAGTAACGAAGGCAAAGCAAAAGAAGCTTATGCTAAGTTACAGACTATTGCTAAAGGCGAACTTGCTGCGGAAGCGTTGTATTATGATGCTTACTTTAAAAATAAAGACGGTAAATATGAAACTTCTAACACTGCGGTGCAAAAGCTTTCTAAAGATTATTCGGGCTACAAATATTTTGGTGCCAAAGGCCTTGTTGTAATGGCTAAAAACTTCTACGGATTAAAAGACAGCTTCCAGGCAACATACATACTGGAAAGTGTTATTAAGAACTTTACGTCTTACCAGGACGTGGTTGCCGAAGCGCAAAAAGAACTTGATACTATTAAAGCCGAAGAAGCGAAACGTAATTCATCTATCCAAAATTAATTAGAGCCATGAAGATCAAATTTCAATATATAGCCATAATAGCGGCATTTGCTTCGGCAAGCGGGGCTTATGCGCAAAAGAAAGACGAAAACATAGGTACAGAGGTGGTAAATGTGGTAAAACCGTACACGCCTACTATATCTGATGCATTTAAAGTAAAAGAAACACCTGTTATCGAGGACGAAGACAACACTCAGAAGGAAAAGATAGAATATAACATATTCTCATTTCCGGTTGCTTCCACATTTACGCCTTCTAAAGGAAGGGCTGCAGGGGTAGACAAGGCCAAGCGCGAAACCCTTTATAATAACTATGCTACACTAGGTATCGGTAATTATGGCACTGTAAACGCAGAACTTTTTGTTACCGAAAATCTTAACCGTAACGAGTATGTTGGCGGAATGTTCCGTCACCTTTCATCGCAGGGAGGAATAGATGAGGTTGCATTGGATGATAAGTACTATAACACATCTATAGACCTTACCTATGGTAACCGCCAGAAGGCTTATAGCTGGAATACCGATTTAGGTTTCCAAAACCAGGTGTATAACTGGTATGGACTTCCGTTAGAATACCAGATATTTGATGCTGACGTCATCAGGTCTATTGATCCTAAACAGACCTATAATACATTTTATATAGGTGGTAAAATTGCTGCTGAAGATAGTTTCTTCAGGGACGCATCGGCGCAGTACAAACGTTTTTGGGATGCTTACGGATCTGCTGAGAACCGTTTCTTTATTAAGCCGTCATTGGATGTAGATGTAGCAGAGCAAAGAATAAAAGTTGATTTTGTCGCTGATTATGTTGGAGGCACTTTGGCAGATGATACAGAATTCCCTTCCGAATACAGCAACTTTAATATTGGCCTTCAGCCAAGTGTTGTATTTCAGGAAGATGATTTTTCGGTACAGCTTGGTGCAGGCTTATTCTATAGTATGGGTAAAATAGGAGATGAGACTAACAATAAATTCTACGTTTATCCGCAGATAAAAGCATCATACAAAGTTGTGGGCGACCTTATGGTAGCGTACGCCGGTGCAGAAGGTGCGCTAAAGCAAAATTCGTACGCCGATTTTGTTAGCCAGAATCAGTTTATTTCTCCAATGCAGGTGGTTACGCCTACCAACCAGCAGTATGATATTTACGTTGGTCTAAAGGGTAAACTGGCAGATGCGGTATCGTACAACATCCGCGGGTCGTATATGAATGAAGATGACAAATCGTTGTTTGTAAACTTTAACCCTTCGTCACTACCGGGTCCGGGAGCAGATCTGCAAGGATTTCAGTATGGAAACTCTTTTAGTGTAATTTATGATCAGGTGCAAACTGTAAGCTTCTTTGGGGAGCTTAAAGCCGATTTCTCTAAAAGTGTAAGCTTTGGAATTAACGGTACATACAACAGCTACTCAATGGACAACCAGGCAGAGGCATGGAATCTTCCTGAATTGCAGGTAGGAGCCACGCTTGATGTAGATATTACAGAAAAATGGTATGCAGGCGCTAATGTGTTCTTTGTTGGAGACAGAAAAGATTTAGTGCTGCCAAATAATACATTTGTACAGCTGGCAGGCGAGTATAATACTCAGGTGGTTACCCTTAAAAACTATTTTGATGTAAATGCGCATGTAGGGTATAAATACAGCGAGCGCCTTACAGGTTTCCTTAAACTGAACAATATAGCAAACCAGGATTACCAGCGTTGGGTAAATTATCCGGTACAGGGCTTCCAGTTTTTAGTTGGGGCATCGTACAAGTTTAATTTCTAACAAGTATTTAAAATAATTATATTGAGATTCTCTTTTCGGCGAAGCCATATAGCTATCCCGGAAAGGGAATCTTTTAATTTTCAATCCTTAAATTTATTAAATCAGTGCTAAAACAAAAAGTACTTAATTATTATAAGCAGCAGACGGATGACCGTATTGATGCTTTCAGGGATATGATCGCTGCGCTTACAGAAGATGCTGCCAACGATGCAAAAGGATCAGCAGGCGATAAGCATGAAACGGCCTTATCTATGATGCATCTGGAGCAGGAAAAACTCAATCATAAACTGGGAGAGTTTATTGCTCACAAAAATATTCTGGATAAAATAAATCCCGATGCGTTAAATACAAAAGTGGCGGTTGGCAGCCTTGTAAAGGCAAATACTATGTATTTGTTTGTAAGTGCCGCACTGCCTAAGATAACGATAGGTAGCGTTACTGTCATAGCGTTGTCGCCACAGTCTCCATTAGGAACTAAGCTAATGGGTATGGAAACCGGTGGCGAATTTGATATAAGCGGTACGAAATATGTAATTGAAGCTATACACTAACCTAAAGGCATTCTTTTAAGAATGGTTTTTTTATGATTTGTAACTTCTCTCTAAAGAAATTACCTACTAATCTTATAGATTTATATAATTACCTACTAATTTGTTTTAATTTAAAACCTAATTAGTGTTTTAAGTTTTATAATTTAAAGTAACGGGCCAAATTTGTCTTGTTGAAAATAACAAAAATATGCTTTTTAGCATAAATTTTAAACAGGAACTTTATGTGTGGAATATTAGCAATTATAGGTAAAGGAAAAGACGAGGCATTAGTAAAACAACTTTCTAAAAGGATGTCACACCGTGGGCCAGACGAAAGTGATCTTTTTGTAACAGAAAAGGGGCATATACTAAGCCATGAACGTTTATCCATTATCGATCTTCATACGGGAAGGCAGCCTATTCAGGGAACATCTAAAGCCTGGATGGTACACAACGGTGAAATTTATAACCATCAGAATTTACGAGATACCGTATTAAGCCACCATACGTTCAGGACAACATCTGATTCTGAAGTTATTGTTCATCTTTATGAAGAATTCGGGTATGAATTCTGCGATATGCTCGATGGTATCTTTGCCTTTGTAGTCATCAATGGCGACGATTATATTGCAGGACGCGATCCGCTGGGTGTTAAGCCCCTTTATTACGGACTTGACGAAAGAGGAAGGATTTACTTTTCATCTGAAATGAAAGCAATAACCGACCAGTGCCGTAGTTTTTCAACATTCCCACCAGGGCATTATTATACACCACAAACAGGTTTTGTGAAATTACAGGCCGGAGTGGGAAGATGCATCAAAAGCGGTTCAGGCGGTAGATTATGAGGTAATAAGAGACACTCTTACACAGGCTGTAGAAAAAAGACTTATGAGTGATGTGCCAATCGGCGTACTGCTATCGGGTGGACTGGATTCTTCGCTTACGTCATCTATAGCTGCAAGATTATTGAAAGATTCGGGTAAGAAGCTGCATTCATTTTCTATTGGGCTTACGCCCGATGCTCCCGATGCTGTTGCTGCACGAAAAGTAGCAGAGTTTTTAGGAACAGAACATCACGAGATTCATTTTACTATAGAGGAGGGCATAGAAATACTTGACAAATTAGTATGGCATCTGGAAACATATGATGTTACATCTATAAGGGCAAGTACACCTATGTATTTTTTAAGTAAAGCAATTACAGATTTAGGGATTAAAGTAGTGCTTTCGGGAGAAGGAGCCGATGAAATTTTCGGAGGCTATCTGTACTTTAGAAATGCGCCGTCTGCGGCAGAATTTCAGAAGGAAACTATAGAAAGGGTACAAAAGCTTTTCACTGCAGATTTACTAAGGGCAGACAAGTCTACCATGGCGCACGGCCTTGAAGCCCGTGTACCGTTTTTAGACAAGAAGTTCCTGGAAATGGCTATAAAAATAAAGCCTGAAGAAAAGCAGCCAAAAACATATAATGGTGTAGAGAAATACATATTGCGTAAAGCATTTGATACACCCGAAAATCCTTATCTGCCAAATGAAGTACTTTGGAGGCAAAAAGAACAATTTAGCGATGGGGTGGGGTACAACTGGATAGATACACTGATTGACTACTGTGCTTTTCAGGTGTCGGACGAGGAACTGGAAACTGCCGAAGAGCGTTTTCCGTACAATACTCCGGCAACTAAAGAAGCCTACTTTTACAGGACATTATTCCATAAGCATTTTCCACAGGTAAGTGCAGCGCAGACAGTGCGTAAATGGATACCAAAATGGCAGGAAAATACAGATCCGAGCGGACGTGCTAATGCAGCACATGTTCAGGCAGATACAGAAATAGCCCAGATTAGGGAAGAAGTATAATTTCAGTAATTTATTTGGAATTTAGTTTGTTTGTTTGTAAAAAGAAAATGCCCCTTCCTGGGGCATTTTTTATGCGCTGTATTTAACACTTTAATGGCTTTATAGCAAGGTATGTAGAGTTTTGATAAGTTGTTGATAACTTAGGTGCCAAAAAGGCTGTTTTAGTAGCTTTATCCCTTCTGTTTTCATATATTTGTTCGTTAAACTTAAAATTTCGTTAACAGATAGTTTTATGAGTGAAGAAATAAAGAAAAACAATTATTCGGCAGACAGTATTCAGGCCCTTGAAGGTATGGAGCACGTAAGGATGCGTCCTTCCATGTACATTGGCGATGTGGGTACAAGAGGTCTTCACCACCTTGTTTATGAGGTAGTAGATAACTCGATTGACGAGGCCCTTGCCGGACATTGTGATACTATTTATGTTGCCATTAATGAAGATAATTCGGTTACCGTTGAAGATAATGGCCGTGGTATACCGGTAGATTTACATAAAAAAGAAGGTGTTTCTGCACTTGAGGTTGTAATGACCAAAATTGGTGCCGGAGGTAAGTTTGATAAAGATTCCTATAAAGTTTCGGGTGGTTTGCACGGGGTAGGTGTATCGTGTGTAAATGCACTATCGGACCATCTTAGGGCTACTGTTTTTAGAGAAGGTAAAATATACGAACAGGAATACGAAAAAGGTAAAGCGATTTATCCTGTAAAACAGATAGGTGAAACAGAGAAAAGGGGTACTATGGTGACCTTTAGGCCTGATAGCACGATCTTTACACAAACTACAGAGTATTCTTATGATACCCTTGCAGCACGTATGCGTGAGCTTTCTTTCCTTAACAAAGGAATAAGCATTACACTTGTTGATAAAAGGGAGAAAGATGATAAAGGTGAATTTCTTTCTGAAACTTTCCATTCTCAGGAAGGTCTTAAAGAATTCGTTAAGTTTCTTGATGGTAACCGTGAGCCTATTATTGCTCATGTAATAAGTATGGAGACTGATAAAGGTGAAGTACCTGTTGAGGTTGCACTTATCTACAACACAAGTTACTCAGAGAATATTTTCTCTTATGTAAATAATATTAATACACATGAGGGTGGTACACACCTTTCGGGCTTCCGAAGAGGTCTTACCAATACTCTTAAAAAATATGCCGATAATTCCGGGCTTCTTGAAAAACTGAAGTTTGAGATTTCCGGCGATGACTTCCGTGAAGGTCTTACGGCTATTATCTCGGTAAAAGTTTCTGAGCCTCAGTTTGAGGGACAGACAAAAACCAAACTGGGTAACCGTGAGGTTGTAGCTCCTGTAAGCCAAGCGGTAAGTGAAATGCTTGAAAATTACCTTGAGGAGAACCCTAATGATGCGCGTATAATCGTGCAGAAGGTTATCCTTGCGGCGCAGGCACGTCATGCAGCTAAAAAAGCGCGTGAAATGGTGCAGCGTAAAACCGTAATGGGTGGCGGTGGACTTCCGGGTAAACTTTCTGACTGTTCTGAGCAGGATCCTGCAAAATGCGAAGTATTCCTTGTAGAGGGTGACTCGGCGGGTGGTACTGCAAAACAGGGACGTGACAGGGCTTTTCAGGCAATTCTTCCACTAAGGGGTAAAATCCTTAATGTTGAAAAAGCTATGCACCATAAGGTTTTTGAAAACGAAGAGATTCGTAATATATTTACTGCGCTTGGTGTTACTATTGGTACTGCTGAAGACAGTAAAGCGCTTAACCTTGAAAAGCTGCGCTATCATAAGGTAGTTATTATGTGTGATGCCGATGTTGATGGTTCTCACATTGCTACGCTTATCCTTACGTTCTTCTTCCGTTTCATGAAAGAGCTTATAGAGAACGGCCACGTTTATATTGCTACCCCGCCATTATATATGGTTAAGAAAGGTAACAAGAAAGAATATGCGTGGAACGATGTTCAGCGTGACCAGGCTACAGAAAGACTGGGTAATGGTTCTGCGATACAACGTTATAAAGGTCTTGGAGAGATGAATGCTGAGCAGCTTTGGGAAACAACACTGGATCCTGAATTCCGTACGCTTCGTCAGGTTAATATCGATAGTTTAGCCGAGGCTGACAGGGTGTTCTCTATGCTTATGGGGGATGAAGTTCCACCAAGGAGAGAGTTCATTGAAAAGAACGCTGTTTATGCTAAGATTGACGCGTAATAGCTTCATTATACAAAACAAACACACAAGGGCATTCTATTTTAGAGTGCCCTTTTTTTATTGGGTTCGTTTTATAATATGTCAAGGCAAATATTTAAAGGAAATAGTACAAAACTGCCGAAATAATTTAGTAAATTGGTGTTTTTAAACCCTGGTTGTGCATTTTTTTGCCAATCGTTTAAAAGCAATACGTTCTTAGGATTTTAAAATAACAACAAACTAACCTAATAAAACGATTATTTTATGAAAGTAACAATAGTAGGCGCCGGCAACGTAGGCGCTACCTGTGCCGATGTGATCTCTTACAGGGGAATTGCCAGCGAGGTGGTATTACTGGATATTAAAGAAGGTTTTGCCGAAGGTAAAGCTATGGATATTTCTCAGTGTACTACTACTACAGGTTTTAATACCCGTGTTTCGGGAGTAACAAATGATTTTTCTAAAACAGCCAATAGTAATGTAGTAGTGATAACGTCGGGTGTTCCCAGGAAACCGGGGATGACACGCGAAGAGCTTATCGGGATAAATGCAGGCATTGTTAAGTCGGTGGCTGAAAATGTGCTTAAGCACTCGCCTGAGGCTATAATTGTTGTGGTGTCTAACCCAATGGACACAATGACATATCTTACCTTAAAAGCCACCGGAGTGCCTAAACACAGGATTATAGGTATGGGTGGAGCGCTGGATAGTTCACGCTTTAAATACTTTTTAGGTAAGGCGCTTGATAAACCGTTAAATGACGTTCAGGGCATGGTAGTAGGAGGGCATGGCGATACAACTATGATACCGCTTACAAGGCTTGCTTCGTACAATGGTAGTCCGGTTTCTAATTTCCTGTCGCAGGAGGTGCTGGATAAAGTAGTAGCTGACACCATGGTGGGTGGGGCTACATTAACAGGGCTTTTAGGTACTTCGGCATGGTATGCGCCTGGTGCTTCTGTGGCATATCTTGTGGATAGTATTCTTAATGACCAAAAGAAAATGATTGCTTGTTCCGTATTGCTTGAAGGGGAATATGGACAGGAAGATATCTGCCTTGGTGTACCATGTATTATCGGTAAAAACGGAATTGAGGAAATTGTAGATATTAAGCTTAACGACAACGAAAAAGCCCTTTTTGCTAAAAGCGCAGATGCGGTAAGAAGCATGAATGCTGATCTGAAATCGGTACTAGTATAACGAAATGACCAGTAAAATAAGGAGACTGCCACAGGCAGTCTTTTTTTTATGATATAATTAGTAAATAAATTGGTTAATCTTATCGTAAATTATATATTTGCTCGTTTTTAAAAAATTGAACATAAATTAATTTTTACAAATAATGCAGAATAAGGGACTCATTAAATTTTTCGCAATACTATTTGCGTTAGTATGTATTTACCAGCTTTCCTTCACATTTGTCTCAAATGGCATCGAAGATGATGCTAAGGCTCATGCAGGTGGCGACTCTGATAAAGAAGTTGCTTATCTTGAATCATTGAAGGATTCAGTTGTATATTTAGGTTATACATACGATGAAGTAAGGAACAAACAAATCAACAAAGGTCTTGACCTTGAAGGAGGAATCAACGTAATGCTTGAGATATCTGTAAAAGATATCGTTAAAGGCCTTGCGAACAATTCTAAAAATCCTGTTTTAAACAAAGCTCTTGAAGACGCTAAGAAAAACAGGCAGGGTAACCAGGACTTTCTTGAAGCGTTTTTCATTGCGTTTGATAAAGAGTCTAACGGTCTGAAACTTGCTTCTCCTGAATTATTCACTAACAGGATAATGGGTGAAGCGGTTAATACAAAAATGACTGACGACCAGGTTAAAGCGGTTATCAGGAAGAAAGTAAGCGAGTCTATTGACAGTGCTTTCGGTGTATTAACTGAGCGTATTGATAAATTTGGTGTAGTTCAGCCAAACATCCAGAAATTGGGTGAGTCTGGACGTATCATGGTAGAATTACCGGGTGCTAAAGATATCGACCGTGTAAAAAAATTATTACAGAGTACTGCTCAGCTTGAATTCTGGGAAGCTTATAAAATTAACGACCTTCAGGGCTTCCTGATGGGTGCTAATGAGATTCTTAAGAAAACAGAAAAAGCTGAAGTGAAAACTGAAGCTCCTGTAACTTCTGCTACAGATACATTACTTACAAATAAAGCTAAAGATTCTGCGGTTGCTCCGGTTAAAGGTGCTAACCCATTATTTGATAAACTTATCCCTAGCCAGGGAGGTCCGGTTATTGGTATGGCTTCTGTAAAAGATACTGCTGCTATTAACGGATGGTTAAAAAGATCTGATATACGTTCATTACTTTCAGGCGATATGCGTTATGCGCGTTTTGCATGGGGTAAAGAAGATGCAAGAAAATCGAAAGGTATTCTTGAACTATATGCGCTTAAAACTAATAGAGAAGGTATTCCTGATCTTGCAGGTAACGTAATTACAGGTGCTAATGCTGCGTTTGACCAAATGGGTAAACCGTCAGTAGAAATGCAGATGAACAGTAAAGGTGCTCAGACCTGGGAAGAGATGACAGGTAAAGCATACAGGGAGCAAGGTTACATTGCTATCGTTCTTGATAACATTGTATATTCTGCACCGGGTGTATCTACAGGTCCTATTGCAGGTGGTAATTCTCAGATATCAGGTGCGTTTGACGTAACTGAAACAAAAGATTTAGCTAACATCCTAAGAGCTGGTAAACTTCCTGCGTCTGCTGATATCGTTCAGTCAGAAGTAGTAGGTCCGTCATTAGGTCAGGAAGCTATTGATAATGGTATCCTTTCATCTATTGCAGGTTTACTTTTAGTATCGCTTTGGATGGTTATTTATTATGGTAAATCAGGTTGGTATGCTAACGTTGCCCTTATAGTTAACTTACTATTCCTTTTTGGTTTCCTTGCAAGTATTGGTGCTGTATTAACACTACCAGGTATAGCGGGTATCGTATTAACAATGGGTACAGCAGTTGATGCTAACATCATTATCTACGAACGTGCAAAAGAAGAGCTGCGTCACGGTAAAACTTTAGATGAGGCTATTAAAACGTCATTCAGCTGGAGAGGTGCAATGTCGTCTATTACAGATGCTAACGTAACACACGTTCTTACAGGTTTAGTACTATTGATTTTTGGTACAGGTCCTGTTAAGGGTTTCGCAACTACACTACTTATAGGTATATTCACATCATTATTTACATCCATCTTCATTACAAGACTTATGCTTGACTGGAGTGTAAGGAGAGGTGATAAACTTACATTTGTAACACCAATGTCTAAAAACTGGTTTACAAACTTCCATTTCAACTTCCTTGGAGCTAAGAAATTTACTTACATATTCTCTTCTTTAGTAGTTATTGTAAGCTGTGCTTCTTTCTACTTTAACGGTCTTGATGAAGGTATCGATTTTGCCGGAGGTAGAACATTCCAGGTAAAATTTGACAAATCAGTTTCGACTGAGGATGTTAAAAATGAACTAGGAGAGGTTTTTGGCGGAACTGTAGATGCTAAAATCTTTGGTAACGATTCTCAGTTAAGAATTACAACTAAATATAAAGTTGACCAAAATACTGTTGCTGCTGATACTGAAGTAAACAAAATGCTTTACGAAGGTCTTAAGAAACATTATACAAAAGAATTAACTTACGATCAGTTTGTTAATACTTACGAAGGTAAACAACTAGGTATTGTATCTGCTTCTAAAGTGAGTGGTGTGGTAGCTGATGATATCAAAGCTAACTCAGTTTGGGCGGTATTAGGTTCAATGGCTATCGTATTTATCTACCTGATGTTAAGTTTTAGAAAATGGCAGTATAGCTTAGGTGCTATCGCGGCTGTAGCGCATGACGTTATATTCGTTCTGGGTATTTACTCACTTTGCTACAAATTCATGCCTTTCCACATGGAAATGGATCAGCACTTTATCGCGGCTATCCTAACGGTTATTGGATACTCGATGAATGATACCGTAATTGTATTTGACAGGGTAAGGGAATACCTTGCAGGTCATACAAAAGGTAACTTCGAGCAAATCGTTAACCAGTCTGTAAATACTACAATGTCAAGAACGATCAATACATCGTTAACGATGATACTTGTATTGGCAATTATGTTCATCTTTGGTGGTGATTCTATCCGTGGATTCATATTTGCAATGCTAATCGGTATTATAGTCGGAACATATTCTTCACTATTTATCGCTACGCCGGTACTTGTAGATTCAATGTCTAGAAAAGATAAAGACCTGATTGTGAAACAACACAATGAAGAGGTTTAATATTATCTGTTAAATTATACCAAAACCTGCTCATGAAAATGGGCAGGTTTTTTTTATTTTGCTTTTGCGCATACTCAAAAAAGCATATATTCGTTATCATTTATAAACAACAATTACAGCCAGAGGGCACATTTTACATCTAAAAGAAATCTTTTTCAGAACATGACAAACTTAATTTTCTTACTTCAGGACTCTCTTGCAGTTGCTAAGGATGCTCCTGTTGATGCAGCTGCAGCAGGTACAGAGCAATCTATTAATTTCTTTTCTATGCTTATGAAGGGCGGGGTTATGGTTGTACCAATCCTTATCCTTTTGTTTTTTACCGTATATGTTATCATAGAAAGAGCTTTGTATATCAGTAAACACAGTAAAGAAGATACAGGACTTATAAATGATGTGCGTTACCAGTTAAATTCCGGAAAAATAGAGGCAGCTCAAATTACTGCCAGTAAATCGGGTACAGCTTTTGGTAATATCCTTGAAAGCGGTATTGCTTTAGTGGGAAGGCCTTTGAGTGAAATTGAAGGTATGATGGAAAAAACAACCAACGTTGAGATTGGTCTTATGGAAAAGAAACTGGGATGGTTAGGTCTTGTTGCCGGTATCGCTCCGATTCTTGGTTTCATTGGTACTATCTCTGGTGTTATCAAGATATTCTATACGATCTCTATTACAGAGAACATTAGTATTGGTAGTATTTCTGGTGGACTTTATGAAAAGATGATCAGTTCAGGTTTGGGGCTAATCGTTGGTGTTATTGCTTATTCGGGCTACCACTTTTTTAATATGTTGATTGACGGATTTGCATTAAAAGTGCAAAAACAGGTAATACAGTTTGTTAATGTAATTACAACAGGAAAATAAGATGAGAGTTAAAAGAAATAAACGTTTTCATGCAGAAATTGCTGCGTCGGCACTTAGCGACATCATGTTCTTTTTGCTACTGTTCTTTCTTATTATCTCTACACTGGCAAACCCTAACGTAATTGATTTGGCTTTGCCAAAAGCAGATTCTAATAAAACAACAGATAAAGCGCACGTTACAATATCTGTAACGCCTGAGAAGCTGTATTTTATAGATAAGCAGCAAGTGCCTTTTGAAGAATTGGAAGGTACGCTTATGGCCAGGATTAGCGAAAGCGGAGATAATGTGGTTATCGTGAGGCTGCCTAAGGAGCTTCAGGTGCAGGATATGGTAGATATATTGCAGATAGGACAGAAGAATAAACTGAAGTTTTCTATAGCTACTACTAAATAATTGAGTTATGGCTAACTTAACAGGAGAAGAAAAAAAATCATTAGTAATTACCACGATAAGTTTCGGGGTGTTATTGCTATTGCTTTTTATTATAAAATATACGCAAAAAGCCGACCTTGTCGATCTTTCAGAACTTGAAGGCGGAGGTGGAGGTGGAGGTGTAACCGTCAACTTCGGCGACAGCGATGTCGGATCCGGTGCGGATTTTCGTAGTGAGGTGCTTAATGTGACCGAGAAGGTAAAACAGGTACCTCAGGCATCGACACCTGCAGATGAAGAGGAAGTTGTTGCAAGTGACCTTGATGATGCGCCTACGGTTGTAAAAACAAAGCCTGTAGAGAAGAAAGAACCGAAAAAGGTAGAGACGAAGCCGGTTGCTATAAAAGAGAAGCCACACCCATCTAAAACTACTTCTGATGCCTTGTCAAGTATTCTTAACGGCAACAATAAAGGTGGCGATGGTGATGATGGCGTTGCGGGCAATAAAGGTAAAGCCGGGGGCGATAAAAACTCAGGCAGTTATTACGGCGATGGCGGAAGCGGCGGAGGAACAGGTGGCGGTAATGGTTCCGGTAACGGAACAGGTACAGGTCCGGGTTCAGGAAGTGGTTCCGGCGGTGGTAGTGGTGCTGGTCGTGGTACAGGGGTGGGTAACTATCAGCTGGCAGGAAGAAAAAACCTAAATACGCCTAAGCCGCAGTACAGATGTAACGAAGAAGGTACTGTAGTAATAACAATTACGGTGGATAAAAGCGGAAGGGTTATAAAAGCAGAGCGTGGAAGAGGTACTACCAATTCAGCACAATGTCTTTTTGACCAGGCGAAACAGGCTGCTTTAGATACTAAATTTGAAAGCAGTGCTTCAGCTCCGGATACGCAGGTAGGTAAAATTATCTACAACTTTAAATTGACGGATTAACTCTTATTGAGGATATAAAACAAATAAGCCACGCAATGCGTGGCTTATTTGTTTTCCGGAATGTAATACTTATAATGTTTCGGTTCTGTTCTTCGCGGTAAATACCAAATAGAATCCTACCAGTATAAACGGTATGCTTAACCATTGTCCTGTTAATAGTCCACCCGGAAGATCGCTTTCTATACCTCCCTGGCTTTGTTTTACAAATTCAACGATAAAGCGTACGGCCCAAAGAAGAATAAGGAATACACCAAAGATAAGTCCGTGTTTTTTTCGGGCATCAGTTTTCCAGTACATATAGTAAACAATTGCGAAAACAATAATGTATCCGAATGCTTCGTACAACTGCGCAGGGTGTCTGTAAGGAATCTGTTCCAGTATAGATGTAAATTTGGGGTTGTGCTCTATCATTTCATAAGCTGCATTTGCATTTTGCTCTCCTGTAATCTGCATAGCATGGCTTTCGGATAGCCTGTCTTCACCTCTTATAAATTTAACGGCTGTAGGAATGTCTTTTGTGGTTTCGCTACCCAGTATTTCAGAGTTTACAAAGTTAGCAAGGCGTATCAAAACTCCACCACTGGTAACAGGTACAGCAACCCTGTCCATTACCCACAAAAAAGGGCGATGGATTACTTTTCGGCTAAACCATATCATTGCCAGGACAACGCCTATTGCAGCGCCGTGACTGGCAAGTCCTCTAAAGCCTGTAAATTCGAATTTTGGATTAAAACTAACGGGCAGAAACACACTGAAAAAATCTTTAGTGAACAGTTCAGATTCGTAAAAGATCACATGGCCCAAACGTGCTCCAATCATTGTAGCGACCAAAGTGTAGATAAATAGTTTGTCAAGTTTTTCGGTAGATTCACCTTCACGGTCGAAGACTTTCTTCATAATAAACCATCCAAGGGCAAAGGCGGCCATCCATAAAAGGCTGTAAAAGTGGATTGTTATAAAACCCAGATCGATCCCCTTAGGAGGATTCCATACAATGCTTAAAGCGTGTGTCATTTTAATAGTAAGATTTTCGGTAAAAATAGGTAAAGCCGATAGATATGAAAGGCTTGAAGGCATAAAAAAAACCGCCTCGTGGCGGTTTTGTATCTTATAAAGTCTCTGTCCTGTTCTTTGCGGTAAATATCAGGTAAAAACCTGCAAGGATAAACGGTATGCTTAACCACTGGCCCGTTAGTAATATTGGGTTTTCTCCTTCAAAACCACCCTGACTTTCCTTAACGAATTCAACAAAAAAACGTACAGCCCAAAGTAGTACAAGGAATACACCGAAAATAAGACCGTGTTTTTTACGTGCATCGGTTTTCCAGTACATATAATAGATAATTGCAAATACAACTACGTAACCTGCTGCCTCGTAAAGCTGGGCAGGATGCCTGAAAGGTATCTTTGCAAATATATCGGTAAACTGAGGGTTTTTCTCCACAGCTTCGTATGCTGCGTTGTAGTCCTCTATTTTGGTTCGAGCAACGACCTCGCGTTTGCCTAACCATTCTTCACCACGTATGAATTTTATGGAAGTTGGTGTATCTGCAGTTGTTTCTTTACCAAGTATTTCACTATTAAAGAAATTACCCAGCCTAACAAAAATACCTCCGCTGGTTACAGGGATTACAACCCTGTCAAGCATCCATAACAATGGTCGGTGAATAATTTTTTTACTGTACCATATCATTGCAAGTATTATCGCTATAGCGGCACCGTGACTTGCAAGTCCGGCAAATCCTGTAAACTCAAATTCAGGTTTAAAACGTACCGGTAAAAGTATTTCGGCAGGGTGCTGGCTAAAGTAAGCCCAGTCATAGAAAAATACATGTCCAAGTCTTGCGCCTAAGAGTGTAGCGATAAGAGTGTAAATAAATAATTTATCCAGTTTTTCAACCGATTCTCCCTCACGGTCGTAAATCTTTTTCATTACGTACCATCCAAGTCCAAATGCTATAACAAAGCCCAGGCTATAGTAACGTAGCATAATTGGCCCAAGGTTAAAGCCTTCAGGCTGATTCCATATGATGCTTAAACTATGTATCATGTAATTTATATTTGTGCTGTAAATTTAAGTAAATGTGTCCGTCTCCAAAGTTAATAACTTCAACTAATGGTTATGATTACATTCTTTCTGCGGAACCGGATCATAACCGCTGCCACCCCAGGGATTGCAGCTTGCAATTCGTTTTAGGCTAAGCCAGCTCCCTTTAAATAGTCCGTGCATCCGTAATGCTTCAATAGTGTATTGAGAGCAGGTAGGGGAGTAACGGCATACGCCGGGAGTTAAGGGCGATATAGCCACCTGATAAAAGCGAACCAAACCTATAAAAGGTGCTGTAAGTAAGCTTTTAATAGTCAAAATTATTGATTTACAGAAAACGTAGTACCTTCCTTAGAGTCTTTCAGTTCTATGCCAAGATCGGTAAGTTTGTTTCTTATTTGGTCGGATAAGGCAAAATCTTTATTGGCACGCGCTTCATTACGCATGCCTATAAGCATGTTTACCACACTTTCAAGTTTGTCGTTACTTCCTTCTCCGGCAGCTTCGTTTTTAAGGCCTAATATATCAAAAACAAAGGCATTCATCGCTTTAGATAGTGTCTCAATATCCTGTGCGGTAAGTGTTTCTTTTCCATCCTTTAGAAGGTTGATATATTTAACAGATTCAAACAACTGAGCGATAAGTATAGGGCTGTTAAAGTCATCATTCATGGCATCATAGCACGATTGCTTCCACGCTGCAATGTTTAATGTTGAAGTTGCTGAAGCCTGTATCTCTTTTATGTTCTCTAAAGAATCCATAAGGCGGTTAAAACCTTTTTCGGCAGCTACAATAGCATCGTTAGAGAAATCAAGTATACTACGGTAGTGTGCCTGAAGAATAAAGAAACGTGTTACCGATGGCGTAAACGATTTACTAAGCTTATCATTGTTTCCGGAAAATATCTCCCTTGGGAGGATATTATTTCCAGTAGATTTAGACATTTTTTTGCCGTTAAGCGTAAGCATATTGGCATGCATCCAGTAATTCACCGGAGCTTGTCCTGTACATGCTTCGTTTTGTGCAATTTCACATTCATGGTGAGGAAACTTAAGATCCATACCTCCGCCATGTATATCAAAATGATTACCAAGATATTTGGTACTCATAGCTGTACATTCCAGGTGCCATCCCGGAAAACCGTCTCCCCATGGCGATGGCCAGCGCATTATATGTTCCGGTTCTGCCTTTTTCCAAAGTGCAAAATCCTGAGGGTTTCTTTTTTCGTCCTGTCCGCTAAGGTCGCGGGTATTAGAAATCATATCTTCCAGATTTCTTCCGCTTAGCCTTCCGTAATCGTGAGTTTCGTTGAATTTTACTACGTCGAAATAAACAGACCCGTTAGACTCGTAAGCATAACCATTTGCAATAATTTGCTTTACCGTTTCTATCTGCTCTATAATGTGTCCTGTAGCGGTAGGCTCTATACTTGGCGGAAGATTGTTGAACAATTCCAGTATCTGGTGAAAATCTACCGAATACTGCTGTACAATCTCCATTGGCTCAAGTTTTTCAAGTCTTGCTTTTTTAGCGATTTTATCTTCGCCTTCATCAGCATCGTCTTCAATGTGGCCTACATCGGTAATGTTACGCACGTATCTTACCTTAAAGCCTAAATGCTTAAGGTATCTAAATATCAGGTCAAAAGAAATAAAAGTTCTACAGTTTCCTAAGTGAACATTACTGTATACGGTTGGTCCGCACACATACATACCCACGGCACCTTCATGCAGGGGAACAAATGTTTCTTTTTCACCACTTAGTGTATTGTAAAGCTTTAAAGCCTGATTTTGGTATAAATGCATAGTTTGTTAGATTGAAGACTAATATATTCTCAAAGATATTTAAAACTGTGTATCCAGTTTAATATAATCTAAAAATTCCCTTCTTACACTTTCTTCTTTAAATCTGCCTCCAAATTCAGAAGTAACAGTGCTGCTTTCGATATCGCGTATTCCGCGGGAGTTAACGCAAAGGTGTTTCGCATCAATCACGCAGGCAACGTCTTCAGTGTTAAGTACTTTTTTAAGTTCCTGAACAATTTGTATTGTTAGCCTTTCCTGAACTTGCGGTCTTTTAGCAAAATAATCAACAATACGGTTCATTTTACTAAGTCCGACAACATTACCATTAGAAATATAAGCAACGTGAGCTCTGCCTACTATAGGTAAAAGGTGGTGTTCGCAGGTAGAGTACACGGTAATGTTTTTCTCAACCAGCATTTCGTTGTACTTATATTTATTTTCAAAGGTAGATGATCCCGGTTTTTTCGCTGGGTTAAGTCCGCCGAATATTTCTTTTACAAACATTTTTGCAACACGGTTGGGTGTGCCTTTAATGCTATCATCGGTAAGATCCATGCCCAGGGTTCTTAATATGCTTTCAACATCCTGCTTAATAGCAGCAATCTTGTCATCATCAGACATTTCAAAAGCATCATCACGTAAAGGAGTTTGAGCGCTTGTAGCAAAATGGTTATCTCCAATCTCGTCTTTAGTATCGTCGTTATGGGTCATTATATAATGTTTATATACGGTATTGTGAAAATTAATGGGGGCAAAGATAACTATAAAAGTTGATTCTAAATTGATACATATATAGGTTATTCTATACTTACGCCTAAAATGTAGTTGATAGTCTTGTCTAATTATTAAGAAAAGGTAAAGTCGATATAAATATACTTTACAAAAAATTATAACTTTTTTTGAGCTTTAGGTAGGGTATTTAACCGCTTACCTGTTATCATATAAAAAAATAAAACTTTTTTTGTTTTTTTTGTGTCAAATTTGTGTAATTTTCGCGTTCCAAAAATTTAGCCCAAATGAAGAATAAGTACCTATTATTGCTTTTGTTCAGTTTCATTAGTTTAAACATGTTTGCCCAGCCGCAACCAGATGTTACTGTATACACGGGAGCTCCGATTTGTAAACCCGGTGACTGTACAACCCTAAATGCTGTTTATTTTGATACTGGGGCTACAACACAGTACAAGGTTGATGAGATACCATGGTCGCCGCCTTTTAAATTTGACGGTACAGATGGTGGGGCAGTAGAGTCTATTAAAATTGATGATATATGGTCTCGTGTGCTGGATTTACCTTTTAAATTTTGCTTTTACGGGCAGATGTATGATAAGGCACTTATAAATACTAATGGAGCTATAACTTTTAGTATTGCAGGCGTTGTGCCTGGTGGGCAGTATCAGCCATCCCTTCCGGGTGATCCTACAGCTATTCCGCCAATTCCTGCTTTTAGCTCTCAGGCACCATGGAATTTACAGGGTGCTAATCCTCCGGCGATAACTAATTATTCTATTTTTGGAGTTTTACAGGATACGCAACCTGGCGATGAACCCAGCTTAAAAAATCCGGTTGATCACAATATCCTTTGGAGTGTTAAAGGTGCGGCACCCAACAGGGTTCTTGTATTCAGTATTTTTAATACAAAACATTTTAGTTGTCCAGACGGTAATACGATGACAAGTATGATGGTGTTGTATGAAACCACTAATGTTATCGAAGTTTATATTAAGGATAGAGAGTTTAGCACCGGTTGTACCTGGAATGAGGGAAGAGCTGCTGTTGGTGTACGTAAGGATGCAACTACATCTCTATACGCTCCAGGAATGAACAATATTAATTTTACCGCGCATAATAGGGCAATGAGGTTTACTCCTGATGGTCCCAGTGTTGTTGATATCAAATGGTATGACGCTGCAAATCCTACAGTATCGATAGGATCGGGGATGCCTTTTGAGGTTTGCCCTACAGAGCCAACTACTTATATAGGACGAGCTACTTACACTATGTGTGATCTTTCTACTTATGTGGTTGAAGACGAGGTGGATGTAGAAACTGTTCCATTTGAGTTTAATGATGTCGATGATGTTGTAATCTGTACTGATGAACCTGTGGCGACTGTAGATTTAACGGAAATTAATGATCAGGTACTTAACGGACTTGATCCTGATTATTATATGCTAACTCTTTATGCTACGGCTGAAGAGGCGCAGATCGGCTGGCCTCCTATGAGTACTGCTGAGATGCAGAATTACGTTATTAATCAAGGTGAAGAACGTACGTTATATGGTAGAATTTCGGACGAAATTGCAACCGGCTGCCGTGTGTATTTCGAATATAAAGTTAAGGTAAGCAATTATCCTACAGCTACAGAACCAGTCGATATCCAGAAATGTGATACCGATAATAATGGTTCGGAAGTGTTTGACTTAACAATTAGGAATGCTGCTATCTTAAGTGCCCTTACTCCTGCAACGGACTATGTGGTTACCTATCACACTACTTTGCCGGGAGCTAATGATAATGATCTTTCAATTCCGGATCCAACGGCTTATACCTCTACAGGTGGTACTGTTTTTGCACGTGTTAGCAATACTAAGAGTACAACTTGTTTCGATGTAACATCGTTAGATCTTATACTCACACCAACACCACAAGCTGTTGCACCTGACGACGCATTTGCTTGTAGTAATGTTGGTTATATCTTACCTGCTCTCGCAACAGGAAATTATTTTACCGCTCCAGGAGGAGCCGGTACTCAATTAGCAGCAAATTCTACTTTATATACTTCTCAAACCGTATATGTTTTTGCAGCTTCTAACTCAACACCTGAAAATTGTACAAGTGAAGACAGTTTTGTTGTAACTATTTATCCTGCACCTGTTGTTCAGGAACTTGCAGATGTTGCTGTTTGCGATGCATATGAATTACAGCCATTAACGATAGGTAATTACTACACTGGCCCAGGCGGAACGGGAGACCTTCTTCCTGCTGGAACTGTCATAACCGAAACCCAGACAGTTTATATTCATGCTGTAACCGGAGATGCTACTACGGTTTGTACAGATGATTCTGATTTTGTAGTTACGATAAATAATGCCCCAACCATAGTTGAGCCCACCGCATTAGAAGCGTGTGAGGTTGACAACGCAGGTTTTGCCACTTTTGATCTGACCCAAAGAAATGCCGAAGTGCTAAACGGGCAGTCGGGATTAACCATTACATGGTACCCAACATTGAGTGATGCACAGCTAAATGTAAATGCCATCCCGGACCCATCGAACCACTACAGCAACTCAGCAGTGGTATATGCAGGTGTAGTACAGGAAGGCACCACAACAGGCTGCCGCAGCATAGTACCACTGACACTGATAGTACACCCACGCCCGGCAGTACCGGTTGTAAGCCAGCTTACCCTGTGTGATGACAACAATTCACCGGACGGTATAGAAGAATTTGACTTAACCTTAAACGACGATGCCGCAAGGGGAGGGGATGCGAGCCTTACGGTTCAGTATTACCTTACCCAGGCAGACGCACAAAACAATACCAGCCCGATAACAACACCGCAGACCTATCCAAATGCAACACCTAACCAGCAGACGATCTGGGTAGGTGTAGCAACAACCTTTGGCTGCCGCAGTGTATCATCATTTACCATTTTAGTAAACCCGCTACCGGTATTAAGCGATAACCCTGCAGACTTCATTGCCACCGAGTGTGAAGAACTGCCTGGCGAGGCTGATTTTGACCTTGATGAAATTGCAATAGCAATAACGGCAGGCTCCGCGAGCTATGTGGTGTATTTCTACCAAACAGAAGCCCAGGCACTGGCTGGGGGTGCTGATTTTGAACCGGGCCCAACCTACCTTTCGGGCGATGCCGATATCTGGGCCAGGGTAATTAACCCTACCACGAACTGCGTAAGGGTAGCCCGTGTGGAACTAAATGTCATCCCTGCACCTATTGCGACCACCCCTGCACCTATTGCAGAGTGTGATGACAACAACGACGGCTTTGCAAGGTTCAACCTTGTACCTGCAATGCAGGCTATCGAGGCTGCTATTGCCGATGTAACGGTAAGTGCCTTTGAGACCCAGAGCGATGCCGACCTTAATGTAAATGCGATACCGTCGCCCGAGGCCTATGACAATATAGTAGCAGGTACCCAGACCCTGTACCTAAGGGTTCAGTCAGACCTGACGGACTGCTATGATACAGTAACCCTTGTGCTGATTGTAAACCCAAGGCCT